>WNFA01004659.1_pt1 | contig 11439 bp, 10 predicted proteins | sample 5400481 | NCBI WGS metagenome assembly WNFA01 (sample SAMN13153340, study PRJNA577476) | soil metagenome | isolation source: 120 cm saprolite under Douglas fir tree site 2 hole 1 replicate 2 | place: USA:California | collected 2015-04-18
TCAATCGCACCGACCTGGGCGCCTATCTGACCAGCCCGTACAGCTACCTCGCGATGACCCGGCGCTCGATCTATGAGTTCCCGGAGGACCCGGGCCAGCCGTCGCGCCTCGTCATCCAGCCGAGTGAAGCGCGCTACCTGTTCGTGTACCCGTTCATCAAGACGCGCGCCTGGTACATGCTCCCGAAGGCGGAGCGCCAGACCATGATGGACGAGCACGTGCGCGTCGGCAGGAAGTATCCGTCCATCCGGCTGAACACCACGTATTCCTACGGGCTCGACGACCAGGAATTCATCGTGGCGTTCGAGGGCGACAACCCGGCTGACTTCCTCGACCTGGTGATGGAGCTGCGCGAGAGCCAGGCATCCTCCTACACGCTCCGGGACACGCCCACCTTCACGTGCGTGCAGATGTCCCTGTGGGACATGCTCGATACGTTGGGGGGCGCGGGGTCGGCCCAGGCGACTGCGCGACGGCCGACGCGGGCCGACGGGTACACACCGGTGGCCACGCTCGGCGATCTGCCGGCGGGGGCGAGTCGCCGCGTGTACGCGGGCGGTGACGCGGTGGCGCTCTTCAACGTGCAGGGCACCGTGTACGCGATCGCGAACCGCTGTACCCACGCGCGCGCCAGCCTCTCAGAGGGGACCATAGATCCGGCCCGCTGCACCGTCACCTGTCCGTGGCACGAGGGCGTCTTTTCGCTCGACACGGGCCAGGTGCTGGGCGGTCCGCCGTCGCTTCCGGTCGCTGCCTATCGGGTCAAGATCGAAGGGGACACGGTCCTGATCGCCCCAGCCGAGGCGCGCGAGCCGACGGTTGCCCCACACTCCTGACGACAGTCGCTTCCTGAAGGCCTGCCGGTCGCAGCCCACCGACGTCACGCCGCTGTGGTTCATGCGCCAGGCGGGACGCTACCTCCCGGAGTACCGCGCGCTGCGGCAGCGGCACTCACTGCTCGAGCTGTGCCACAAGCCCGAGCTGGCGGCACAGGTCACGCTGCAGCCGGTCGAGCGCCTGGGCGTGGATGCCGCCATCCTGTTCGCCGACATCCTGCTGCCGTTCGAGCCCTTAGGCCTGGGACTCTCGTTCTCGGCGGGCGAAGGGCCGCAGATCACCCGGCCCATCCGGGAGGCGGGCCAGGTGCTCGAGCTCCCGCCGGTGGATCCCGCGACCGACCTGGCCTATGTGATGGACGCCGCGCGCGCCGCCGCTCAGGCGCTGCCCCCAAATATCCCGCTCATCGGGTTCGCGGGCGCACCGTTCACGCTCGCGAGTTATGCGATCGAAGGCGGTGCGACCCGCACCTTCACTCTGACCAAACGCTTCATGTACACCGAGACGCGCGCTTGGCACGAGCTGATGCAGCGGTTCGCCGAGCTCGTGGGCGGCTATCTGGCGGGCCAGGCCCGCGCCGGCGCACGGGCCCTGCAGCTGTTCGACAGCTGGGTGGGCTGCCTGTCGCCGGCGGACTACGCGACTTACGTGTTTCCCCACAGCCAGCGGGCCCTCGAGCTCGCGGGTGCGAGCGGGGTGCCGGTGATCCACTTCGGGACGGACACGGCTACGCTGCTCGCGGATTTCGCGCGGGCGGGGGGTGATGTGATCGGCGTCGACTGGCGCGTTCCGCTCGACGTCGCGTGGGAGCGCATCGGGTCCTCTACTCCCCACGCCATTCAGGGCAACCTCGATCCGGTCGCGCTCCTGGCGCCGCGGCCGGAGCTCGAGCGGCAGGTGCGGGACGTGCTCGCCCGCGCCGGCGGGCGTCCCGGGCACATTTTCAATCTCGGGCACGGCGTTCTCCCCGAGACGCCCGTGGAAGCCCTCCAGGCGGTCGTCGAGTGGGTGCATGGCGGCTGAGGGGGGGGGCCGCGTTGCCGTGCTGTTGATGGCGTACGGCGGCCCTGGAAGCCTCGACGAGGTCGAGCCGTACCTCCAGGATGTGCGTGGCGGGCGACCCACCGCGCCGGAGTTCGTGCAGGAGATCAGGCAGCGCTACGCACGGATCGGTGGCCGGTCGCCGATTCGGGAGCTCACCGAAGCGCAGGCGGCTGGCGTGCGGGGGGCGCTGGCGCAGGACAAGCGGTTCGCGGTCTATGTAGGGATGCGGCACTGGCATCCCTACATCCGCGATGCGGTCGAGCAAATCGTGGCGGACGGACACCGGCGGGTGGTGGGGATCGTGCTCGCGCCGCACTACTCGGCGATGTCCGTGGGCGCGTACGAGAAGAAGCTGCTCGAGGCGTCTGCGGGGCGGCTCGACGCGGCGCTGGTACGGCGCTGGGGTGACCACCCCAAGTTCCTCGAGGCGGTCGCCGGGCGGGTCGCGCAAGCGCTGCAGCGGTTCCCGGCGCCGGGCGCCGTGCATGTCTTGTTCACCGCGCACAGCCTGCCCGAGCGCATCCTGGCGACCGGCGATCCGTACCCCGACGAGCTGCGGGCGAGCGCCGCAGCCGTCGCCCAGCGCGCCGGTCTCTCCAGATGGAGCTTCGCCTACCAGAGCGCGGGAGCCACGGCCGAGCCGTGGCTCGGCCCCGAAGCGGGCGCCGTCATGACGGAGCTCGCCGGGCAGGGTCGCCGGGCGTTCCTCATCGTTCCCATTGGGTTCGTGAGCGACCACGTCGAGGTGTTGTACGACGTGGACGTGATGTACCGTGAGCTCGCCGGACGGCTCGGAGTGCGGTTCGAGCGCACCACGTCCTTGAACGACGATCCGCTCCTCGTCAGCGCCCTGGCCGAGATCGCGCGCGCTACCGCGGCGGCGCGCGGGTGGACATGACGGTCGCGGTCGTGGGCGCGGGGTTGGCGGGGCTGTCCGCCGCCTGGGAGCTCAGTCGGGCGGGTGCCGAGGTGGTCGTGCTCGACGCGGGACGCCGGCCCGGCGGCATGATCGTTACGGAGCGGCACGACGGCTTCATCGTCGAAGGCGGCCCCGACGGCTTCCTCGGCGCCGAGCCGGACATTCAGGACCTGGCGCGCGAGGTCGGGATCGAAGAGCGCTTGGTGGACCAGGTCGCACGAGGAGCAGCACTGTGGACGGGACGACGTCTGGAGCCGCTCGCAGAAGGGAAGGCCGCTGAGTTACTGGCGATTCAGGTAAACGCGGACGCAGGGACGCAGTTCAGGACTTTCGCCGCGGGAATGGCCGAGGTGGTGGATGCCCTCGTCGTCTGCCTCGTCCCACCCCCCCGACTGCGCACGACGCAGGGTGTGACGGCCATTGCGCAGGCGGCGCGCGGCTGGCGGCTCTCTTTCACCGGTGCCTCATCCCTCGACGCTGAGGCGATCATCCTCGCGGTCCCCGCGTGGGTGGCGGCGCGCCTGCTCGCGGGCCTCGGCGTATCCGCGGCTCGCGCCCTCGATGCCGTGCTCTACGCGCCGAGTATCACCGTGTCGCTCGCGTATCGGGCGGACCAGGTGCCCGCGACGCTCGAGGGGGCCGGCTTCGTGGCGGCGCCGGATTCGGGCAGTGCAGTGCGCGCCTGCACCTACGCGTGGCGGAAGTACCCGAACCGGGCGCCGGCGGGCTACGCCTTGTTGCGCGCGTTCGTCGGACCGGGGGACGGCGACCCGGCTGCGATCGCGCACGCCGAGCTCGCGGCCATCTTGGGTATCGAGGGGGATCCGCTCTGGGCCCGCGCATTCCACTGGCCGCGGGGGCTGCCGCGTTATCCGCGCGGGCACGCCGACCGGGTGGCAGCGGTCCGCGAGCGGCTCGCCGGGCTCGCGCCGCTGGCGATTGCCGGGGCCGGGTTCGACGGCGCGGGCGTATCGGCGTGCGTGAAGTCGGGGCGGGAGGCGGGGCGGGTGATTCTGGAGCGGTTGGGGCGTATGTAGGGGCGCAGCATGCTGCGCCCCTACATCTCGGGACGCGCTTTCAGAAGTTCTTTCGTTTTCTTGACCACATTCTCGACGGTCAGTCCGAATTCCTGGTAGATCCGCTGGTACGGCGCCGACGCCCCGAACCGCTCAATCCCCATCACCATCCCATAGTCCCCGACCCAGCGATACCACGGGTGTGGCGCGGCGGCTTCGACGGCGAGCCGCGCGGGCACGGCGGGCGGCAGCACCGCGTCGCGGTACTCCTGCGGCTGCCGCGCGAACAGCTCCATCGAGGGTAGGCTCACGACGCGCGCGGCGATCCCCTCGGTGGCGAGCCGCTCGTAGGCGCCGAGGGCGAGATCGACTTCGGACCCGCTCGCCAGGAGGATGATCCCCGGCTTGCCGCGGGGGGCGTCGGCGAGCACATACCCGCCGAGCCGCAGCCCGTTCGCCAGGGCGTACTTCGCACGGTCGATCACCGGGACCTTTTGCCGCGTCAGCACCAGCGCGACGGGGCCGTTCCGGGACAGGATCGCCATGCGCCATGCTTCCACCGTTTCGGTCGCGTCCGCCGGTCGGATGACGACCAGGTTGGGGATCGCCCGCAGTGCGGCGAGCTGCTCGATCGGCTGATGCGTGGGACCGTCCTCCCCGAGGCCGATCGAGTCGTGCGAGAAGACATAGATCACCGGCAGGTCGGATAGCGCCGCGAGGCGGATCGGCGGCCGCATGTAATCCGAAAAAATGAGGAACGTCGATCCGACCGGCCGGACGCCACGGTGCAGGGCGAGTCCGTTCAGGACCGCGCCCATCCCATGCTCGCGCACGCCGAAATGGATATTGCGGGCGCCCCAGCTCCCGGCCGCCACGTCGCCCCCGTTCTTGAAGACGACGTTCGTCGACGTCGCGAGGTCCGCCGACCCGCCGACGAGCTCGGGGAGCGTGGGCGCGAGGGCGTTCAGCACCTTCCCCGACGCCGCGCGCGTGGCCTGGGCATCGCCGGGGGGGGGCGCGAACGTCGGGAGACCATCTTCCCAGCTGTCGGCCAGGCGGCCGGCGAGCCGGCGCTCGAGCTCCGCCGCGAGCTCCGGGAATGCCTGCCGATACGCGTCGTACTGCTTCGACCACTCGGCTTCGAGCCGGGCGCCGCGCTCCCGGGCGAGCCGCCAGTGCGCGAGCGCGTCGTCAGGCACGTAGAACGGCTCGAGGCTGGGCCAGCCGAGGCGTTGCTTGGTGAGCTTCACCTCTTCCTGGCCGAGTGGGGCGCCGTGGGCCTCGGGCGTGTCCTGTTTGTGCGGGCTGCCGTACGCGATGTGCGTGCGCACGATGACCAGCGAGGGCCGGTCCGCGACGCGCCGGGCCGTGGCGAGCGCCGCGTCGAGCGCGCCGAGGTCGTTGCCGTCCGCCACACGCTCCACGTGCCAGCCGTAGCTCTCGAACCGCTTCGCCGTGTCGTCCGAAAACGTGAGATCGGTCTTGCCGTCGATGGTGATGCGGTTGTCGTCGTAGACCCCGATCAGACGGCCGAGCTTCAGATGGCCGGCGAGCGAGCCGGCCTCGTGAGACACGCCCTCCATCAGGTCGCCGTCGGACGCGAGGAAATACGTACAATGGTCCACGACGGTGTGACCGGGCCGGTTGAACAGCTGCGCCAGGTGCGCCTCCGCGAGCGCCATCCCCACGGCGTTCCCCACCCCCTGACCGAGCGGGCCGGTCGTGGCCTCGACGCCCGGTGTGAGCCCGTGCTCGGAGTGCCCCGGCGTGCGGCTCCCCCACTGTCGGAATTGCTTGATGTCGTCGAGCGAGAGGTCGTACCCGGTGAGGTAGAGCACCGCGTAGAGCAGGATGCAGGCGTGCCCGGCCGACAACACGAAACGGTCACGCCCGAACCAGTCGGGGTTCGCGGGATTGTATCGTAAATGCCGCTGCCACAGCACGTAGGCGACGGGCGCGAGGGCCATCGCGGTCCCGGGGTGGCCGGAATCGGCCCGCTCGACCGCATCCATCGCGAGGGTGCGGACGGCGTTGATGCAAAGCTGATCGAGTGATGCGGCCCGGGTGGTAGGTGGAGGGGGGGCGGCGCCGCTCACGGGCTTCGTCACAGCAGACCGGACTTGGCGGCCTGCCACAGGTGGACGAGCCGGTCGAAGCCGCTCACCAGCGCGTCCACTTGCTGCGGGCTCGGGGTCGCCTTGGCCGCGGTCTTGAGGTCCTCACAGATGCGCGGCATTTCTTTGCGCCCCTGCTTCGTGGCTTCGGCGGCGATCTGGTCCAGGATGGCGACGATCTTGTGGCGTGCCGGCTCGTCCTTCGGCACCTGCCACAGGTAATCGGCGAGCTGCTTGCCCTCGGTACAGAGCTTGCCGAGGCCGTCCATGAGCGGCGGCTGCGAACGACGCGGCGGGTTGGGGTCGCTCATTGCGAGTTCCAATTATACCAAGAAACGGGCTCCGAGGAACGGTTGCCGGGAGTCCGGGGCGCCCCTAGCTTGCGGTCTCCATGGAGCAGCCGTCGATCCTCGAGCGCCTGCGTGCATTCAACCGGTGGACCAAAGGGTGGGCCGCCTCGATCGCCGTGGCGGTGGGCATCTGGATCGTGCTCCGCTCCTATCTCATTGAGGCGTTCCGCATCCCGTCGGCGAGCATGGAGAACACGCTGCTCGTCGGCGATTTCCTGTTCGTGAACAAGGCGATTTACGGAGGCGAGCTCGAGATCCCGTTCACCGGGATCCGCTGCTGCCGCCTGCCGGGCTATGCGGAGCCACAGCGCGACGGAATCGTCGTGTTCCGCTCGGTCGAAGATTCGACGCCCAACTTGAACATCGTGAAGCGTGTGATCGGTGGACCCACCGATACGCTACAGATGACGCACGACACGCTCTATCGCAACGGCCAGCGGCTCGATGAGCCGTATGCCCTGCACCTCGGGTCTCAACCCGACGATCCGGTGCAGCTCCGGAAGATCCGGACCCTGCACCTGCCCTACTACGTCGGGCGCGACGCGGCCCACTACCACCCGACGACCCACGATTGGGGCCCGATCGCGATCCCGCCCGGGCATTACTGGGTCATGGGCGACAACCGCGACCAGTCCTATGACAGCCGCTTCTGGGGATTCCTGCCGCGGTCGCACATCGTGGGCCAGCCGCTCATCATCTATCTGAGCGTCGCCACCGACCCGCTGCGGATCCGCTGGAACCGGATGTTTCGCCGCCCGACGTAGGCTGGTGCAGCGGCGGGCCCCCAAATCCGTCTGTCGTCGTCCGGCGTAACCCTCTCGGGCGACTCGCGTTGCAGGAGACCGGAACTGGCGCCAAGTTCGAAGCCTGTGCTGGACGATCAGCAGGGACCGCTTCGTACGCCCGACCGCGCGCTGGTCGAGCGCATGGCGGGGGGTGACGAGCGCGCCTTGGGTGACCTGTACGATCGCCACGGGGAGATGGCGTATTCCCTCGCCCTCGCGGTCGCGCGGGAGCGCGCTGATGCTGAGGAGATCGTCGCTGATGTCTTCGGGCAGGCGTGGCGCAACGCGGCTAGCTACGACCCCGGTCGAGGCAGTGTGGCGGGATGGCTCGCGACCATCACGCGGACCCGCGCGCTAGACCTGGTGCGGGCGCGGGGGCGGCGCGCCCGCGCGATGGAGCGCGCGACGCAAACCGACAGCGATGGCCTGGCTTCCACCATGGGCGCGGCGGCCGATTCGCCGGACCGTCGGGTTGAGCGCGGTGAGGCGCGGCGACTCGTGGCGCGTTCGCTTGGCGAGCTGCCCGATCCGCAGCGCCGGGTGATCGAGTTGGCGTACTTCGGCGGCCTGAGCCAGAGCGAGATCGCGGCCGAGTTGCGGGAGCCGTTGGGGACGGTCAAGACGCGCATGCGGGCCGGCATGCAGAAGCTACGCGGCTCGCTCGCTGCGCTTCTCTCGGGAGGTGGATCGTGACCGATCACCAATGGTCCGAGCTCGCCGCGCCGTACGCGCTCGGTGCCCTGGCTCCCGACGAGCGCGAGCGCTTCGAGGCGCACCTGGCGGAGTGTGCGGCGTGCCGCGGCGAAGTCCAGGCGCTCCGCGAGGTCGCCGTGCTGCTCGCGGACGCGGCGCCGGCGACCACGCCGCCCTCGGGGCTGCGAGACCGTGTTCTCCGGGAGGCCCGCCAGATTCGTCCGCTTCGGAGCGGCCGGGCCCCCGTCATTCCGTGGCTCGCGGCTGCCGCCTCCCTCGTGCTCGCCGTGGGCCTGGGCTACATGTACGCTCGCGAGCGCGGCACGTTGCAGCGGGTCAACGCCGCCCTCGCGGAACGTGATTCCCTCATCGCGACCGTCTTCTCTCCCGACGTGGTCACGGCCGCCCTCACCGCGACCGGAAAGCCGCCTTCCGCCCGGCTGTACTGGAACCCGTCCCGGCACCGCATCGTCATGGCCGTGTTCCAACTGCCTCCCGCAGCTGCGGGCCGCACCTATCAGCTGTGGGCGATAGCGCAGGGTAAGCCGGTGAGCCTCGGGGTGTTCAATACGGCGGCTGACGGCCGTCTGACCGCTGCCATGGAAGTGCCACCCGGTCTCACCTTCGAGCTTACCGCCGTGACCGAAGAGCCGGCGGGCGGCTCCCCCGCGCCCACCCAGCAGCCGTTCCTCATCGGCAAGGTGACCCCCGCCGACTGACAGGCCTCGCCTCCGAAGCAATCCGGCCCGCAGGCTCCGGCGTACATGGGGAAACCTCTTCGGAGCCTTCGAGACATGAAGCGGTACCGGTACCTCGCCCTCGCCCTCACGCTCGCAACCGTTGCCATGGCGAGTGTCATCCGGCTCGCGCAGGGCTCGGATCATCAGGATACGCCGGACGTCGAGCTCAACCCGGCATCCGACATGACCGACGTGTACGTGTTCCCGGGTACGTCGCCCGATCGCACGGTACTCGTGCTCAACAGTTGGGCGTTCGTCACGCCGGCGCAGACCATGAACACGTATTTCGATCCGAACCTGCTCTACCAGTTCAAGATCGACACCAACACCGACGGCGTCGAAGACCAGGTGATCCAAGTGACCTTTGACGGTACCGGCTCGGGTCAAACGGTCACGGTGCGCGGCCCGGTCGCTCCACCCGTGGCCGGTGCGATGGGCAACGTGCTGGCCTCGGGTGCGGCCACGGTATCGGGCCCGATCAACACGGCGCTCGGCAGTGCGAGTGGCATGCAGGTGTTCGCCGGTTGGCGCGACGATCCGTTTTTCATCGACTTGGAGCAGTTCTTCCGCATCATCCCGGACCGGAAGCCGGTGACGGGCACGCTGGCGCAGCTGCCCGATACGCCCAGCGCGAGCGCCTTTCGTAACCCGGGCGTGGACTTTGTGGCGGGGTTCAACGTGCTCTCGATCGTCATCGAGCTGCCGACCGCGTCGCTCGTGGCGGGAGGTAATCCGAAGATCGGGATCTGGGGCACGATCAGCCGGTAGCGGGAGCCCGCACACGCAATGGGACTCGACGACAAGGAGCAACCAATGAGGACGAGCAAGTGGCTGGCGCCCGCAATGCTGGGCCTGGCGCTGGTGGCAGCGTGCAACGAGAACGGGTTCCAGCCGAGCGTGGCGCGGAGCTACAACCAGGTGCAGCGCCTTGGGAATCCGCTCGTGAGCGAAGTGTTCCTCGCGAAACGGTCACATCCCGTCCACGGCAGTGTGGGACCAGACCGAGACGTGGCGCTGATCTCGACCGAGCTCAAGGCCTTCGTGGCGAACGTCGCGGGGCGGAACGCCACGGTGCAGAACACGCTGGCCGCGGTGCTGCTGCCGGACGAGCTGATCGTCCAAACGGACAAGGATCCCGGCACGGCGGGGTGGCTCTCGTGGGCGCTTGCGAACGGTTGGGGCGGCCGTAAGCTGGGCGATGACGTGGTGGACGCTGGCCTCGCCGCGATCTTCGGCCCATTGCTCGATCCGAACAACACCAGTCCCGGGCTCGAGAGCGACCACGTGGATGCGAACGACGCGGCGTTCCTCGCGGCCTTTCCCTACCTCGCGGCGCCGCATCTGCCGTGAGGCGGGCTCAAGTGGGGATCGTGCTGTTTTCCGTCGCGCTTGCGGGCGCGGTGGTCCGCGGCGTGCGGGGCGCCGAGGCGAGGCGGATAGCCGTTGCCGAGCATGAGGTGGCGGCGCGGTCGGCGCGGCGTGACGCCGACATCGCGTTCTTCAGCCGGCGGGTGGCTGCGGACCCGATCGGCGCCGCGGATCGCTCGCGCCTGGCGGCGCTGTATCTGCAGCGTGCTCGCGAGACGGCGAACTACGAAGATTATCGGCGGGCGGAGCGTCTGGCGCGCCGCTCGCTCGATCTGCGCGTTGCCCACAACGAGAACACCTATGAGGTGCTCACGTCCACGCTGCTCGCGCAGCACCGCTTCGTCGAGGCTCACGCCACTGCGCGGGCCCTCAACGCACGCTCGCCCGGGGTGCCGGGACACCAAGCACTCTTCGCGGAGACCGCGCTCGAGCTGGGGCGGTATGGCGAAGCGCGGGCGCTGTTTGACTCACTCCGGCCGGCCGGTCGCGAGCTGGCCGTCGCGCCCCGGCTCGCGCGCTGGGAGGAACTCACGGGGCGGACCGAGGTCGCGCGGCGCCTGCTCGACCGGGCACTCGTCGATGCGAAGAGTCGGCGCGACTTGCCGCCCGAGCAGGTGGCCTGGTTCCACCTGCGTGTGGGCGACCTGGCGTTGCGCAGCGGGCGACTCCCTGAGGCCGAGTTTGCGTTCCGCCAGGGCCTCGAGGTTTTTCCCGTCGACTACAGGCTGCTGGCGGGCCTCGCGCGCCTCGAGGCAGCCCGCGGGCGCTGGCGCCGCGCCATCGACTACGGTGACTCGGCCGTCGCCCTCGTGCCGGACCCCGCCACGTTCGGCGTGGTGAGCGACGCACATGCGGCGCTCGGCGACTCGAGTGCCGCGGCCGAGTACGCCCGAGCCATGGAGATCGCCGTCTTGGGTCAGCCCCGACAGTGGCACCGCGCCTGGAGCCTCTACCTGCTCGACCACGATCGACGAGTGCCCGAAGTCCTCGCCAGAGTGCAAGCCGACATCACCACTCGGCGGGACGTGTACGGCTTCGATCTGCTCGCGTGGGCGCTTCACAAGGCGCACCGCGATGCCGAGGCGCGGCGGGCGATGGATCATGCGCTCGAGCTCGGGACGGTCGACCCGCAGCTCCGCCGGCACGCGGCCGCCATCGCCGCGGCTCTGCACGAGGCGCCGTGAGCGAGCTCGCCGCCTACGTCTCACTCGGGTTTCGGCACATCACCGATCTCGAGGCAATGGACCATATCCTGTTTCTGCTCGCGCTCGCGGCCATCTACCGGCCGCGCGACTGGCGGCACAGCCTGTGGGTGGTCACGGCATTCACCGTGGGCCACTCGCTGACCCTCGCCCTCGCCGTGACCGGTGCGCTCGTCCTGCCGACCCGGGTCATCGAATTCCTCATTCCCATCACCATCGTGGCGACGTGCGTCGAGAACCTGGTGGTGCGCGACCGGCTACGGGCCTTGTGGGGAGGGCGCTACCGGCCCGTATTCGCTGGCGTGTTCGGATTGGTGCACGGTGCCGGCTTCGCGAACTACCTGCGCAGCCTGTTCGTGGACCAGATCGCG
>WNFA01004660.1_pt1 | contig 11439 bp, 10 predicted proteins | sample 5400481 | NCBI WGS metagenome assembly WNFA01 (sample SAMN13153340, study PRJNA577476) | soil metagenome | isolation source: 120 cm saprolite under Douglas fir tree site 2 hole 1 replicate 2 | place: USA:California | collected 2015-04-18
CTGTAGTCTGAAACAAAAATAATGTGAAGGAGACGAAGCTCGATCGCTGAAAAACAGCGGTAGAAGCCAGTCTCCTTCGCATTACGCTTTCCTGCTGATTATTGGCATAATGACGAGCTCGCCATTAAGCTAGCCAGCCTTGAATGTAGGCCGCCTCGTTGGCAATCACTGCCGGTGAGATTCCCGTTTCCGCGCAGAGATACGCGGCCGACATCTCCGCGATCAACTCCTCAAATACGTATGTGGGCGAGCCAAACGGCGCCGCTTCCGCGACCGACTTTCGGTTGAGCCGCTTCGGGTGCCCGGCTGCATGGGATCCCTCGTGATTCAGGGTCGCATAAAGTTCTTCGGCGCTGCTGAAAAGCTCGCGCGGCGGCAGCGTGATGCGATCAGCGGTCGGGCTGTAGAAAGCCTTTGTTCCGGCAAATTGAATCTCCGGCGGGTTCGGCATGTTGGCGATGATTCGCTCGGCCGCTTCGATGGGATCGTGTTGATACGTCTGAATCTTCGGCAGCTTGTCGAGCACGCCTTGCGGCAAGTCGCATTGTTCCACGTTCCAGAGCCTATAGTACCTAAGTACGGAACGCCGGCGACTCTTCTCGTCCGCTTCCAGCTTCTCAGGGTCGGGTTCCGCCTCCGAATTCGAGATGTGGTCAACTCGCCAGAACACGAAGATTTGACTGTGCTCGCCCTTCCGCACCGATCCGCCAAGCTCGTTCGCCTGCTTGAAGGTGAGCCAGTAGGGCGAGATGTACTTGGTCGCCGACAGCAGGAAGAAGTTCACCCCGCGATATTGCTTCTTCGACACGAGGTTGCGCGGCGCTCCCGCTGCGCTCCAAGGCCGTCTCCACGGGACTACACCCTGCTCAAGCAGGCCAATGATCCGCTCGGTTACGATTTCATAAGTGTTCATTGTCGCTTCGCTCCTTGTCTGGCGCCCGCTTCCGCTCCTGCGGCAGGGCGCGGGTTGGTTCGTAAAACCGAACCTTCTTCCGCCCTCGCGCTCTTCAACCCGGACTGAGAGTGCGAGGGTGGAAAGGACTCGACGCGGAGCTACCAATGAGCGCGGCGGAGCAATTCAAGACCGCCGTGACAAGCGTTAGCGATCCCGATCAGGGATGGCGCGGCGGCCTTGAGCGATGGCGCGCAAGGGGTGGGCGTCAGAACTCGCGCTGAGCGTCTTCGGTCTTGAACTTCGGCACTGTGTGTTTGATGACGATCGGCAGTTGGCCGGGAAGAAGTTGAACGAGTTTAGTTGCGCAGATTTTGAATTCGATCCCGGCAGTCTGCCGAGAATCGAGCAGGAGGTAATTCCGGAAGGGCGTCGCGACGATTTGATTTACTCCGACGTGCCGAACGTCACGCAACCGCTCGGTTTCAATCCGTTGGAGCGCGTGCGCCGCTCAAGCGTCCGCTCGCGGCCTCGGGGCTACTCGATGTCTTCAAGAAGATCTGAGCCGACTCCTGGCGCCCGCGCTTGGAGTACATTCTGCGCAACACCGCTCGCGCTCCGGGACCAGCCCGAAGCGACCCTTGCCGACGTGCTGCGGCTCTTGGATGACGCGCCGTATCGCAGAAAAGTCCGAGTTGCTACGCAGCGTTCCCGACGTGGGAGCTGTTGCCTGCGGGACCCTCCTGGTGCTGAGGAGGAAGCGTGTGTACACGAGTCGCAGAGTTCAAGGCGGGGAAATTCTCCGCTTTGCAAAGGCCAACACAAGAATCGAACCGGCTTGATTCAAGCAGGCCTTGGCAAGGGGAATTAGGTTGATGTTGACTCCTAGCCCCAATGGAGCCGATAATCCCAAGGATTACAGGCGGAACGAGTACCCTTGGGGTGCGCCGATTCGGCTATGGAGTCTTTGGGAAATGCTCGACGCATATGCACGCCATTTTGCCGCGATTCAGATGTACCTGACGCAAGCAATTGATAGATTGAAAATCGAGATTGTGATCGCTGATACGCCAATTAGGGAACCGACCGAGGACGGCCATCAGGCGTCGGAGATGTTCGGCGAGACTCTTTGGCGACTATTTCGCAAACGGTGTGAAGCGATCAATCTTACTTCAGCGATAAAGCAACTCGCGCGAATCGAAGATGAATTAGAACTCCATCCAGGTATCAAGAGATCACAATTGCTCGCGTTGTTTGAGGAACTCAGGAATCGCCTCGAAGATGAACTCCAGAGTCGAATGTTTCTGTACGTCGAAAACACAGTCTATTGGGAAAATGAGACACTCTTCGGATCGGAGGTCTTCGACAAAATTTGGGAAGCGACTGACGACATCTATGAGGCAGGTTCATGCTTTGCGGTTGGACGTGCGGGCGGAACGATATATCACTGCATGGGCATAATGCAGGCTGTCCTGTTCAAGATAGGTAACGCCTTAGGATGCACGATCAATTTAGACATCGATTATTGGGGCACTGTCACACAAACGATTAGGGGCGCTCTCGATGTTCGACGCAAACAAGCCGAAGTAAACAAGGGTGACATCGATGCTTGGGCCGAATGGAAAAGGCTGGAAGCTTCCTACAACGAATTGCTCAGCGATTTAGGTGCGGTTGAAAAGGCGTGGCGACACCCATCTGCACATCATCGCCAGACATACACGATTGCCCAAGCTGAGAAAGTGCTAGACAAGGTCAAAGACTTTGCCCAGCACGCAGCGACATTACTGCCCTAACTCTCCTATACCAAAGACCGAGATGAAGCGCCTAAGACGGTCTTTGATATAAATGTTCTGGGATTCGCTCGGAGTGCTCGCGATGTGCGTCAGAAAATTCTAATGTCCATTGATGCCGAACGTCTCTGAGTTCATCTTCCGCTAGCCCCGGAACGCTGAAAGTTAGATGGCCTTCACCAAGATCATGATCGTCTAAACGAATCGCGAATCCACCAACATGTTTCCCCAAGCCGTTAACATCGGCTAGTACCGGCGTGAGCGTAGGCGTCATTTGAGACCGAAGTGCCCAACCAGACAATGTGGCTGGTGATTCTCCGGTACTGATCGACATACGCACAAGCATTCTGTTATTGAGAAAAACAACTTCCCTGAATTTCACTAACAACGGCGCTGCCAGTTGTTTGTTTAGTTTTGCTATTTCGTGGTCTCTAGAATTGAGTTCATTGGCTCTCTGACGATCCAACGTGAATGGAGCTCGCACGATATTCCAAGCTAATTCTCCCGCGCAGAGAACAGCATAGGCAGCCAAAGCGGGAAGGACTATTCCAACAAGGAAGTCCCTCACTGTCGTTGCGTCCCTATGAAATAAGCTACGTAAAACTCCAAAGCCAATAGAGCCGATGGCCTTTTTGACCGATAGGAAATCGCTGTCTGTTTTGGCTTGCCTAAAAACTCGCTTGAGGTAGCCCTTGCGAGACTCTTGCGACATCTGTGATTAGCCACACGCGCACCACCTAAGATCGGACTTGCGTTTAAAACACACTTCCGGTATCCGTATTTAAACGGCGCGCGCTTAGTGCTGGATTTGTAGGCGGTCAACTTCTGGCAAGGTTAGACCGCTTTTCGTTTTCTCGGCTTCTTCTTCTCCGACACGCTAAGTAGCGCACGCATCGCTCGATCAAACTTCCCCATATCGGGATTTTGCAGTTCTTCGCGCGCCTCTTCGGTCTTTTTTTGGGTTCGCGACTTTGGGTCCACGGGCCCATTTTAGCGGAGCGCCTACGGGTCTGCTAGCAACGCGAAAGCAACTCGGCAAAGATGTCCGGATTCTTGCGTGTTATTGTGGCGGAAGGAAAATTCCGCGAGGTAGAGCGGCAGATAATCCTTGCTCGCGTTATGAAATGAGCCAACGATGCCGCGCTTCAATAGGCTCCAGAAGCTTTCAATGTTGTTCGTGTGAACCTTCCCGCGCACATATTCGCCCGTACTGTGGCTGACCGCTTCGTGCTGGAAGCCTATCGCGTCCAGGTGCGCGTAACCGCCATGCTCATCCGTTGCCACGAGGTCCACCGATCCACTGACGGTCTTGCGGACGAAACGATTGAGGGTAGCCCCATCAGTGTTTTCGATTATCTGACAAACCACGTTGCCTTTCCGGCTGATCGCGCCGATGACCGTGGTCTTTCCGCTCATGCCGGTGATGTGCTGTTTCTTATCCTGATGACGATTTTTGTCCTTTCCGCCAATTGCAGTCTCGTCTACCTCAACTTCACCCATGAGCTTGTCCCATGTCTGATTGCGCATCGCAGCACGGAGCCGAGTGCACATATACCAAGTCGTGTGATAGTCCGACGTGGACTCTTCGCCAAAAACCGTGCGATGGATCTGAAGGGCGCTCATGCCTTTCTTACTTACCAGCATGAAGTAGGCGATCCGGAACCAGAGCTTTAGCGGCTTCTTCGTGTTCTCGAAGATCGTCCCGCTGATGACGCTGAACCGATAGTTCTTGCAGTACTTGCACAGCCAGTGAAACGGTCGCGTCTTTAGCTTGCAAGGATTGGGATTCCCGCAACGCGGACATTTCACGCCATCTGGCCAGCGGGAATCGCGGAGATAGGCGCGACAGGAATCCTCGGTCGGGAAGCGGTGATCGAAGGCGTCTAGCGTTTCCATGCTTTCAATCTAGCATTCTCGGATACTAGAGTCAACTGTCACCTAATCCCCCAAAATTAAGGGGGAATGCAAAATGTTCCAGGCATACCATGGTGTGACGGGCGCCCAGCACCAGACGAATTTCAACAACTTGACCGCGCAGGGCTTTAGACTGATCTCGCTCAGCGTCTACGGCGATCCCAAAGACGCGCGCTATGCGGCGGTGTGGGTAAAGCGTCAGGGGGCGGCCTGCGTCGCAGTACATGGAGTGGATAGCGCCAGCTATCAATCATTTTTCAACAACTGGACCGCGAAGGGCTATGCGCCCGTCCTCGTTTCAGCGACCGGCACAGGCGGTAATGCAATATTCGCTGCGCTATTTGAACAGGGCATCCCCGGCGCATGGTTTGCGCGTCATGGGATGACGTCAGGCCCTGACACACATGCAGGCACCTTTCAGAATCTGGACAAGACTGCGCGCAGTCAAAAAATGAGCCTGCGCTCGGTCGCGATTTATGGCACCGCGAGCGATCGACGATATGCGGCCGTGTGGCACGGCAATCCGGGATTCGTGAAGTGCCATGTGCATCCCTCGGATACGGGAGCAAGTTATCAGGTAGTCTTCAATGCAGAGACGCAGTTGCCGGGCTATCAGCTGGCCGGCTATCGCCCGGCGTATGTCACTCTCTCAGGCGACCAAATCTACTGTTCGGTGTTCAAGGACGACGTGGTCGGCCCATGGGAGGCGCGGCATGGAATGACCTCAGCGGATTACCAAAGCGAATTCAACAAGCAGAAAGCCGCGGGCTTCTACCCAATCTGCGTCCAGGGGGGCGGGACCGGTGGCAACACCTGCTACGCGGCCATCTTCGCCAAAGAAGATATTCCGCTGAGCCGCCACTGGACAGTTACGGGCACCGCGGTTCCGGCCCTCGCCGGGTTCGACCACGCGATCCAAACGTTCATGCACGCAAATGGCGTCCGGGCAGCGCAGTTGGCGATTGCGAAAAACGGAGTCACGAAGTTTTCGCGCGCTTATACGTGGGCCGAACCGGGCTATCGGACCACCCAGCCTTCCGACCGCTTTCTCCTCGTTAGCTGCAGCAAGATGTTCCTTGAGGCGGCAGTTCAATCCCTCTACGATGCCAAGAAGCTGGCACCGGACGCAAAGGTTTATCCGCTCCTTGGCTTCTCGCACCCGCTGGATCCGCGCAGCGACACAATCACGATCCAGCAACTTCTGGATCACATGGGCGGTTATAACGACGACCCGCCGGCGAAGGGTGGGTCAGGGTTCGATCCGACATATTCGATGCGGCAGATTGCTCTGGACCTCAACCTTGGGCATCCCGTTAAGAAGCTCGACGTTGCACGGTATATGTATGGACGGATGCTCGACCTTGACCCGGGAACGGTCTACCACTACTCGAACTTCGGCTATCTACTCGCCGGCGCCGTTGTCGAGCATGTGTCGGGCATGACGTATTTCGACTATGTGAAAACTAAGCTGCTTCAGCCGGCCGATATCACTGAAGTCCTGGTCATTCCCACGCTAGCATCTAAGCGCACCAACAACGAGGCGATCGCGGAGGATGAGGGCCTGGGGCTGAGCCCGCTCGACCTGACGTCGCAGCTTTTGGTGCCCGCCGTCTATGGCGGAGACGAAGAAATTAACGAGGTGGGCGACCCCAACGAAGGTACCGGGGCTTCCGCCAAAGCACTGACTCAGTTCATTCACCTACACGCGGTCTGGGGCAATGGTTCACGAGCGGCAGGAGCCACCCGTTCTGGTAGCACGCCGGGCGCGTCGTCGAAGGCCGTGTCCCGCAATGATGGTGTTGACTGGGCCTACGTCATCAATACGCGCGACTGGCCGCCGTCCACTTCACCAACGCTTGATGATCTTGGGAATTCGATCACACACCTCCTCGATACGACACCAATCGCATGATCGCGATTTGAGTAGGAAAGGAGGGTAGACGTTTTTCTGCAACGCGAGCAGAGCGGAACAGTCTTTCGGGTTGATTCCTGTCGCGGGAATACCCGGATAGCATTGTTTGGGCAATCAGGGAGATTCGGGCGGAGCTATTCGAAAGGCGGGCATAACTTTAAGCTCCATGACGCTAGTTAAGACGGTCCTATCTCGCCGCCACACATGCCCGATTCCAGATACTTTTCCAGAGACCGGCCTCCGGAAACCTGTGCCGGGGCTGAGGAATCTTCGACTTGGTGCCTATCTGGTGCCGTAACAGCCTGAAGAGCCGTGAATTAGCGCTAACGGTGAGAACCGGTCGGTCTTTGTCTTTGTTGAGGATTTTCCGAATTCGCCACCGTAGTTCGGCTCTGCAGCTTACTCTTAATCAACATGTCGTCCGTGGTGAACCTCCTTTGGAGAGAGTTAAAGGGCAGTTTTTTATAGGACAGAGGCCCCGAACTACCGTTCGCCGGCTTGCTTGATACTTCGGAAAATCCTGCTGTGAACCTCATGATTATCCAGCGTGTCAAGGTTGCGTAAAAAGTGGGCCTTGGCACTCGGATTTTGATTCGGATTCTTCGGTGCTTCTTTGATGGTAGCGAATCGGCCATCCGGAAGGGCGAGCATCAAACCGATCGGAACGAATTCGTAGAGCTTTCTTTCACCCGAATCGATCGCATCCCGATCTCTTGCGCAGACGGCGTACACATGATCGAATACGCCACCCTCAAATAGCCGCCGCTCTCCTTGGTAGATTCGCGGGAGATCCAAGTACGCAACCGCCTGCCCGATGGGATCGTGAATGACCGGAAAATCCACGAGTACGGTTCGACGCATTCGCGATCCCTTAAGTTCGTAGGCAATGACCGTATGGTCCGGCGTCACTTCGATAACATCGACGTCGGGAGCGCAGTAATAGAACCAGGGACGGCCGCGGCGAATGCTCATGTTGTGATTAAACTTAAAAAAGAGTCGGCTGTTCGAGTCCAAGCGATGCTTGAAGAGCGAATACGCCACGGCGTCTTCGGTGAAAATAATCGGCGTTTCGTTCATCGCAGTCCTATGAACGCTCGCGAACGAACCGCCGCGTGGCGGGGTTTCTCCGGATTGAATATCGGACCCACGGGTGATCAATTGTTGAGCTACTTTGGACGAGGCCGCGCTCGTCGAGGAATGTGACTGCGGGGTTGATCCGTCGGGCCGGCCATGCGTACCGCTGCCCAAGTACGGAGACCACGGCACCATCCAATTCGTTTACAAGATCCGCGGCAATTCGCAGGGCATCAGCCTCTGGATCCCACTCCTTGAAATGCTTGTCGAATGCAGCGAATAGGGTCGGTGTGGGCACCATCGCCGCGAAGCCCAAAGGCCCGAAAGTCCGAAGGAGCTTCACAAAACCTCGGCTCTCAAGCTCATCAACCGCTTCGACAATGTCGTCGTCGCTCAGGGTTGTGATGTCCCGCACGAGGTGAGTGGAAAGCCCCGGATCCATTATGGAGCCGTGTTCCGAATGCTCAACCGCGTAGCGGACAATCGCCTCGGCAGCTAGCGAGAGCCCGATGGAACCCTTGGAACTTTTGGCGACGATCTTTGGGGCAGGTCCCAAGCGCGGCTTTTTTGTCGCACCGTGAATATGAGCGACAAGGGTCTTGAGGTCGTTTTCGTAGTCGGTCAGAGCAGGCGAATACATGGTCTTGAGGAGTGGCGGGAGGCTCTCAACCGACAGCTCGAACCGAAGAGGTATGAACTCACAACGATCCTCTAACTTCTGCATGAACGCGGCATCAATTTCAGCGTTGACCCACGGCTTTGGAAGGCTTTGCGGCGTAAGGAGAACGATAAAATGCGAGCAGTTTATAAGCCCGACCTCGCCGGATGCTGTCTCCGGGCCGGATTTCCCATTCATCAAAGAAGGTATCGATCCCGTGCTTCATCAGGTCTTCGGCGATCGTCCTGGCGAGGGGTTTGTTTTCAGATGCGTGGCAGACGAATGCGCAGGGCGGAGGCTTCGGAGTCTTGCCCGAGCCGTCGCCGTAAGGAGGAGAAGCAGGCATATCTTCAGAAATTCCCAGGCGTTCTTTGGCGAGAGCTACGACCCTTTCTGACCCACTGATTTCGAAGCTCAGGTGTTCCAAATCTTGCCCGCGCACCACGACCAGCGGAGATTCCCCCGTGTCGGGATCTCGCACGTTGCTGAGCTTTGAACGGAGCCGCTCACGGATATTCTCGAAGATGGCCTTCTCGAACGCCCCTCGTAGATCGTGCGAATCCGCCTGCCGCCCATTGATTTCGAATCTAATTTGAATCACTAGCCTCCCTCAAATGGCACTAGGACAAAATGAAGTTTTGCGCGCAAGCACCAGTCTGTGACTTTTCAACAGCCCGGATTCGCTGTCACCATTGTTTGACTCCGACCGGCGCTTCACTGTCATGTCGAAGTAGCGTAGCTCTTAGAACGCGGAGATTATTTCGATAAGCCCCACTATACTATCATTAAATTCAGGCAAATCTTTCGCTGGATCCAATAGTCCATGTGTCGCGGCCACCAGCGGTATGAACCTGATAGCGATCCCAAAAAGATCGCCAGACCGCGAAACGGGTTACATAACCCGCCCGTGATGCCTTTACGTTCCAGTCGCGGGCGATCTTCGTTGCGTCGGCTCCGGTGAGCACGGGATAAAAGATGGGTTGTTGCGGCAAGCGCGGCGGGAATCGACGAAAGGCACTGTCGCGGATCAGTGCGATCGGCCGTGCGCGTCATAATCGACTGGCTTCGGCCCTGGCGATAGCCATACCCCAGAAGAGGGCGGTTTTGAAGACCGGTCGTGCTGCCACTTTCTCTCACGCTGTGAAACCGTCTGGTCCGATTGCTAATCCGGCTCAGTCGCAACGGTGCCAAAGGTTCGAGTCTGTCCGTCCCCCGGTGCCTCTGATGCCACTTGAGTGGTCGCTTTCCGGGGTATTGGGCATTCGGCGTCGTCTGACTACAGGTAGCGCACCCTCGTAACCGGTTCAGTGGTGCCTATCGAAGTAAGCGTGATCCGGCACTGGCCAAACTTTCCGAGAACTGTCCGAGAACAGCCCTGAAAAATCGTGGTTTGGCGACAATAGCAAAGGTGGATTCAGGCTGGAATTGCGAGATTGTTTCAGCTCTGATGTCGATATCGAGAGGTCTGCGTGCCCGCTTCGAAGGCGAAATGATAGAAGGCGCTCGGCACGCCAGTCCACGATTGATGCCCGCATCATATTCGGCGGGAACGACGGGTACGTCGCGCGCTTCCATAAACGCGATTAGCTGGTCCTGGCCGGTGTCAAAGAAGATGTGGCGGATTTTACCCCCCCTCTCTCACAGCGATCGTGTCGCACACTACAGGCTTGAAGCCAAGTACGTTTTCGTAGAACTCGCGGGTCTTGTCGAGGTCGAGTGTCGAAAGACCTATATGTGAAAATCCTTTATGTGACATTTTCTGTCCTCCGTTCGAGCTAATCGTTAATATAGGGAACGCACGTACCGAATCTCCATTTTGAATCCTGGTTCAGAGTCGCACCAGCACCGGGCGGTTTGCAAAGGCAAAGTTCGAGTCCGGGTTTGAGCCCCAAGAGCTTTCCACGGCGTGACAATGGCAGTCGCTCACTCGTCCCAGCCAGCGACTCGCGCAACAGTTCACTTACTCCGTTGTCCCGGTCGTCCAAGAGCAGCGCCAGTGCCCGGCGCCAGTGGGATGGCGCCTCGTGCAACCACGATCCCTTACTCGGCGAGCAGGCCGCGCATCTGGTTCATCAAGGCCCTGCGCTCCCGGATTAACAGTGACCGCAATCGATGCCGCGTGAGCATGTCCTGCTGCGCCGGGCTCCTAACCGACGGCACATCGGGTCTCGAGAACAGGGATATAAAAAACAGCGCTGCTGAGATTCAATGAGCCCTAAGCGGAACCAAGCATTGAAACGACCGAACCGGAGATCAAATCTGAAGGCATGATCGTCGCGCAAGCATGGCTCGACGCGCCCGAAGTAGTGTCTCTCCCCTGCGGGGTATATCGTTTGTTGCCGCGGGCGCGGATGTTCACGGGCGGAAGACCTTTGCCAGCGCGCTCGATTCACACGGGCGGCCACTCAAGCAGATCGAGCTCTGCGACGCTCACCTGAAAGCGTTCGCGTGTGCACGACTGGTGATAACTTTCTGCGCAAACCCTTAGGGCAAGAGCGCATCAGCCGCTAGCAAATAGCGGCTCGAGGCTTATGCGCGGGCGTTTGCCAAAAGGCTGCGATCTAACGCGAATTTCCGTGGTCCGCTAGCTTCGCGCGGGCCACGTTTTGAGGATGTAAGGGAATATCGAGCGTGACTATCGCTGAATTGCGACTGGAACCTATTTTATGCGCCCGATGCAGGGACAACTCGGTGGGATTGCGCCTTATCCAAGGCGCGGTGCCGGTGCCTACAACTGCCACGACCTGTCCGCGCACGCTCCGGATCGTGGCGAGCTGGTTTGGCACCGAACGGTCGCTGTCGGCGCTTATTAAGACAGGTTCAGGCTGCATGGCATGAGACCCGGTCAGTTGTATTACGTAAGGCCTCGGTCCAAGGATTAACACTGGCCTCACGGCTACCTGAGTCAGATGGTTGGTATATCGTTCGATCACCCGCCGCACATACCTGTTCGTTTCCGCGTAAGGCGGTATACCGCCATACTTTTCCACTGCGCCTGGTCCCGCGTTATACGCAGCCAGCAAAGCGGGGAGTCCCTCCAGGTTAGGATTATTCGCAAATCGATTGCGCAGATAAGCAAGAAAATCAGCAGCACCCATTGTGTTGGCGACCGGGTTGAACGGATTGAGCACGGAGAATGCCCTGGCCGTGGCCGGCATCAATTGCATCAGTCCTAGTGCACCCTTGGGAGAAACACTCA
>WNFA01014381.1_pt1 | contig 11438 bp, 7 predicted proteins | sample 5400481 | NCBI WGS metagenome assembly WNFA01 (sample SAMN13153340, study PRJNA577476) | soil metagenome | isolation source: 120 cm saprolite under Douglas fir tree site 2 hole 1 replicate 2 | place: USA:California | collected 2015-04-18
TCGGCGCCACGGTGGAGGCTGCGGCGGCAACCTTCGCTGCCTTTCTGGTGGGTTTGGCGCTCGGAGCTTACCTCGCTGGTCGTTGGTCCGATCGGCTCCCGAATCCGCTGCGAGCCTACGTGATCGTGGAGCTTTCAATCGCCGCTTCCTCGGCTGCCACCGGGCTCGTTCTATTTCACTTTCGGGATCAGCTGATCATCGGAGGAAGCCTGGTGGGTCTGCAGCGGGCGATCGTCGCGTTCTCCGCGGCGCTCGGTTTGATCTTGGTCCCGACAGTCCTGATGGGAGCGACCTTTCCGCTGATGGTGGCATCGGTTCGGCGCGCCGGGGGTTCGATGGCCATCGTGGGGAGACTCTATACCCTGAACACGTTGGGAGCAGCAGCCGGAACCTTGGTCTGCGGTTTTGCGATGATTGGTCTGTTTGGGATTCAAGGGTCTGTTCTGCTCGGAGCCTGTTTCAATCTCATCGCGGCCACCGTTTGTGTATTGCTGGTCCGAAACCCTTTCATCGGCCTGAGCCATCCGCTGACCAGCGGGGACGCCCCGAAACTGTCGCCGGCAGAGGCGGGTGCGATGCCTGACTGGGTGCTGATAGCTGTCTCCCTTTCCAGCGGCGTCATGACGCTTGCGATTGAGGTCATTTGGACGCGTCTTGCCAGCTTCTTCCTGGGGAACCGCACGTATGCATTCAGCACGCTGGTGGCTTGCGTGCTTTTGCTGCTCTCGATCGGCTCACGCCTAGCGGAAAAGCTGCTGGTTGCAGCGCGACAACGGTTGCCGGAAGTACTGGGTGCGGTCCTCCTGGTCGCCGCCAGTTGCACCCTGGCCTGTGGTTGGATGGCCGACTGGTGGATCCGCCATCAACCCTGGCTCGACGCTCGCCTCGCTGCGGGCCCGCTCTTCGTGGTCTGGCAAGTGCTGAAGACGCTCCTCCTGCTTGCGCCAATGCTGATTCCGATGGGTTGTCTTTTTCCCCTCAGCTTGACCGCGGCCCGGCTTTCGAACGAGAAGGCCGGATCCGCCGCGGGTCTGTTTTATCTCGTGAATACCGTGGGCGCCGTGGCTGGCTCGTTGCTGGTCGGATTTTGGTCACTCTCCGAGGTCGGTACCTTCGGAAGCATCGGAGCGGTCGTGGGATTGGGCTCCGCTGTGGCCCTGCTCGTTATCCTCGCCTCCGTTCGCTCAAGAACCCCCAGGCTTGCAGGGATGCTCGGGGCCACTGCGGTGCTCTCGTCGATCTACTGGGTGATTCCCGAGCAGCTGACGGTCTTGGGGGAGAGGGAGGAGTTGCTCTTCCGCAAGGAGGACGCGTACGGCGTCTTCCAAGTCGTCCGACTTCCGGATTCAACTCTCATGGTTACCGAAAACAAAACGGCGCTCGTCTACCATCTAGGAGCCTTGAGCACCTCATACGTGCAACAGATGCAGGGACATCTCGGCATTTTTTTCAATCCGACTGCAAAGAAAGCTTTGGTGCTCGGCAGTGGATACGGAATTACTGCCGGTGCGCTCGGAGCCTATCCGCAGCTCGAACGAATTGACGCGGTCGAAATCATTCCCGCGATGGTGGAATCGGCAGACCTGTTCATGCCCTTTAACCTCGGTTACCATCGCAATCCGCGAGTTCGGACAATCGTCGATGATGGACGACACTTCTTGGCGAGCAGTCGCGATCGGTACGACATCATCTCGATCAACATCACCGATCCCCGATTACCCGGCTCGTCCACTTTCTTTCATCACGACTTCTACGAATTGGCCAAGCAGCACCTAAAGCCCGACGGAGTGGTGCTTCAACATGCCTTTGGAACCGAGCTGCCGCTGGTGATGAGCACGCTCGCCAGTTCATTCAAGAACATTCAAATGTTTCCCGCATACAATAATGGCTACAACGTCGTGGCGGCGAACGGTCCGCTTTCTGCTGATCCGTCGGCAATCGAACGGCTTAGCCAGACTCCGAGCACGAGAGCCGCGCTTGAGAGCATCGGCGTGCTGACTCCGTTTGTTCCCGAAAGGGTTTTTTTGCGTGGACTGATGCCCTCCGAGGTTGCGGCGCTGTTCTCGGAGACTCGGATTGCCAGCGATAACCACCCGTTCCTCGAGTTTTCCCGGCGAGGGGACGCTCGTTCGCTGTTCGCGAGCAACGAGTGAGCTGGGGATGACGTTCGGCCGCACGCTAGAGCGTTCCCGCGGGGGATTGTCTGTGGCTGCGGTACTCGCGGCGGTGATCGCGCTCTTCTATCGGGCCGCCCTCACCGACCAGATCTTCTTCTCGCGAGATATTCAGCGAGTGTATTACCCTCTCAAACGGTATTGGGCCGATCGGATTTTGCACGGCGAGTTTCCGCAGTGGTTTCCCTACGATGGGCTCGGGCAGCCGTTTGTCGGGATGGTAATCTCCGGCGCCTTTCATCCCTCCAATCTTCTTTACCTCTCTCTTCCGCTGGGAACCGCGCTGAAGCTGAACGTCCTGCTTTGTTATCCGGTGGCGTTTTTCGGGACGTATTTGTTTGCGCGTCGCTGGTCGTTGTCGATCGTTCCGTGTGCGGTCGCCGCGGTGCTCTTCACCTTCAACGGCTACATGATCTCTGCTACCAACAATCTTCTCTATCTGATGGCGGCGGCTACTTTGCCCTGGGCGCTATGGGCCACCGATCGCTTTTTCGCCGCGCCTTCTATTTCCCGGGGAATTGTTGGCTCGAGCCTGCTCGCCCTCATCCTCCTTGCCGGCGATGCGCAGAGCTTTCTTCTTGGCACCGTTGCAGTCGGTGTGCTGCTTCTGGTTCGCCACAAACCCGGGCGGTTGCGATCCGAGGGACGAGCGCTCTTGGCGTTGATCGGCCTGGCATCGCTTCTCGGCGCTGCGCAAATGCTGCCCGCATTGCAGTTGTTTCCCGAGACCGTCACCAGTCTGCGAAGTTTGGAGAGCGCTCTTCTCTGGTCAATGCACCCGATCCGACTGGTGGAGTTGGTCTGGGGCCCGCTGTTCGGAGGCCAGCCCGGCAGCGAGGTATCGGCCTTGATCGACCTCAATCTGCTTAAAGCCGGAATGACCACTCTTTGGGTTGAGTCGGTACATTTCGGTGTCGCGGGAGTCACCCTGGCGTTGATCGCCTTGTTCTTCCATCGACGCAGCTGGAGAGCGTGGTGGCTGATCGTTTGTGGGTCGGTTCTCCTTTTGCTGATTCTTGGAAAATTTATCGGTTTGTATGCGTTGTTGTTCAGACTCCTTCCGCTGTGGAGAGGGTTTCGGTACCCAGAAAAGATGCTGCCTTATTTTCTGTTTCTTTTGGCGGTTGCTGCCGCGGTTGGCCTGGAGTTCGCGTTCAGAAACCCGAAGCTGCGGCATCGGCTCGCGGTCGTGCTGGCAATCGCCGGTGCCGTGAGTTTGCTTCTTTTCGGCTTCGAAGCGGTCGTCAGTCTATTTTCGCACCGGATTCTCGCGCCGCTTTGGGCTGGCACGCCGTCCCCGGAGGCACTGGGCAGGTTACATCGCGCGTTTTTGAAGTCGACTGCACAGTCGGCTGCCGTGGCTAGCTGTCTCGCCGCGGTGTTGTTGGCTCTTTCGCGCCGCCCTGGCTGGACGCTCCTGATCCCCGCGATCTGCTTTGCAGACCTGGCGGTGGCCAATGAATCGATGTACGAGGTGACTTTTCCCAATTTGTTGCATACGCCCACCGCCTTCGTCTCCGCAATTCAAAAAAAAGAAGGACGCGGTGGTCTCGGCGGATACCGGGTTGTTTCCGGCATTCAGGAGCATCATGTTCCGATTCTGGCGGGTCTCACGCTCCCAGACGGCTATGCGATTTCGTTGGCGAGCGCTCTCGTCCCGGACATCCCCTCCCTCTGGGGCCTGGAGTCAGCGGATGCGTATCTCCCCGCGCAGTCCAAGCGCGTCTACCGGCTAACGGAAGAACCTTCCATCTGGTACCTGCGCTTCGATGGGGACTTCGGTGCCCGGTATACGGTTCTGCCACAAGAATTCTTCGAGCAAGTAAACGGTCGAAAGGAATTGGTGGTGATGGAGCACAGCGCGCTGCACTTGTTGTTGCTACGAAACTCTGACGCCGCTCCGAGGACATCGTTGAAGCGAAGCCATTGCGTCGAGAACGATCAGCAAGCCTTTAAGACAGTGATCGCGAGAAAGTTTGATTCAGCGCGAGAAGCTGTCGTGGAGTGTCATCCGACGCGGCTCTCCGCAGAGTACCGCCCTGCCCAATCGGACGAGGCGCGCATCGAGTCCTATGCTCCGGAACAGGTGGAAATCAGCGTCCGGAATGATTCTCCCGCTCTTTTGGTGATCAACGATGCCTTCTACCAAGGCTGGACAGCGACCGTAGACAGTAAAGCGGCCGAGATCATTCCGGCCAATTACGCTGTCCGAGGAGTCGAGCTCAGCGCTGGCCAGCACCAGGTTGTCCTTTCGTATCGTACCCCCGGCTTGCTGGTAGGCTTTTGTATCAGCCTATTCAGCTTGCTTGCGGCGTCGGGCGCAATCGTATTTCGTCGATTTTTGGCAGTTGGGTCACAAAAAACGTCACCCCTCGCGGTCCCTGGGCGTCCCTCGTGAATATTTGGCCAGGATTTTCGCGGGTGGCCAGCGCGGCTGCCCGCTGGAGCGAAGATTGCACAACGGGCTCTCGGCAACCTCGCCACTTTGGTCCCAAAGGAGAGATGTAATGATTCGTAAGCTTCGTAAGCGCGGTTTTACCCTGATCGAGTTGATGATCGTCGTCGCGATCATCGGCATTTTGGCAGCCATCGCCATTCCCAACTTCATCAAATTCCAAGCCCGCTCCAAGCAGGGCGAAGCGAAGGCAAATCTAAAGTCGTTGTTCACCGCCCAGCGCTCCTACTTCCAGGAGAAAGACAAGTATCTAAACACGATCAACGACATCGGGTTCGGCCCCGAGCGCGGCAACCGCTATGCGTATTGGAATGGCGGCGGCACCTGGACAGACCGCAGCACGTTGTCTGGAACCTCGCTGACCACCGATACCAACATCACGGTGGATACCTTTAAATTCCAAGGCGCCTTAACCAACCCCGCCGCAGTCGGCATAGGCGGTATTGCCTATGCTCAGAACGGCTCGCCCGACCCGGGGCAGCCCGGGACCCTGCCAGTAGGCGGCTGCCCGCTTTGCAATTTTCAAGGGCACGCGACGGGTAACATCGATACCGATGCGACGATCGACACGTGGTTCATTAGCTCCAAGGATGCCAGCGTGAACGGCTCCTGCGGAAATAGCGACACTGCGGCTCCTGCCGGAACGCCGTACAATACGAACAACGACGTTACCTGCTAAATCAGCCGATCTCGCAGTACCTGGCGACAGGAGGCCTTCGCGCTTCCTGTCGCTTTTGTTTTTGCCTAGGCCAGGGCTCGATTGGGTCCTGGACCCGGTTTGTACCCACCCCTTCGCTGATCCTGACACCATCCCGCACAGCTCGCGATCGGTCTTCCAGCTGTGTCATTCTAGACCGGGAGGTTGCCCTCAAGATGAGCAGTGTTCATCTGTCACTTCTGACAATCGGCAGTGGCATTGCCGTGGTGGCCGCGCTCTCGGGCCCCCCGGCGCTCAGCAGACACGAATACGAACCGCCGCTGCTGCCGCGGCCGGAGTTGCTCAAGGTGCTGGGCAACGCGCAGAGGCACATGCTTGCCGACTATTACTGGGTGCTCACCACCGAAGCGACTGGTAGAGCCTACAGCCGGTATGAGTATCGCGACATCGCTGATTATGCCGAGATCGTTTCTGAGCTGGACCCGAAATTTCGATACATCTACGTGTTCGCTGGTGTCTCCGTTCCCTACAACCTCGGGCGCGAGACCTGGGTCAACACCGACGAATCGACTCGGATTTTGAGCAAGGGGTTTCTTCAGTTTCCAGATTACGTCTATCTGCGGATATTGCTGGCCTACAACCTGAGCTATTTCCATCAAGAATATAAGCAGGCCGCCGACATTCTTCGCGATACGCTCGAGTTGCCGAGAGCGCCGAGCTACCTTTCTGCTTTGGCGACCCGGCTCTACGCTCAGGCCGGGGCAATCGATGCGGGCCTTTCATTGGCCCAATCCCTGTTCCAGAACGCGCCGGATCCCGGCACCCGAGAAGCGTTTGAGCGTCGGACCAAAGAGCTGCTGCTGGAACGCGAACTGCGGCGGATGGACCGGGCGGTTGAGGAATTCCGAAAGCAGAAAGGGAGACTCCCCGCCACGGCGCTCGAACTGATCAGCGCCGGGGTAATCCATGAGATTCCACCGGATCCGATGGGCGGAACGATTTTGATTGGATCGGATGGGCGGAGTTACTCAACCGTCGCCGAGAATCGGCGACTCGAAGTATTTGATGCGAGAAAGCTCAATTGACGAACGTGGAGCCCGATGAATCTCTCTATCCCAATCGAAATCGAGCATTTGACGAAAACCTACCGACTCGGATTTTGGATGCACCGAAAAGTTCGGGCGCTTCAGGACTTGAGCCTGAGAATCGAACCCGGCCAGGTGTATGGGTTGTTGGGACCCAATGGGGCCGGCAAGTCGACGACGATCAAGATTCTGATGGACCTGGTTCGAGCCAGTGATGGGCAAGCCCGAATCTTCGGATTTTCACCATCGGATCAAGCAAGATTGGCCGGCCTGAGCGGACAGGAGCTCGATCTGCGAATCCGGGAAGTTTTGGGGCTGACCCAAATGGAGCGCGCTGCCAATCTACAGATCCGCAGGTACTCCAAGGGCATGATTCAGCGAATCTCCCTGGCGCAGGCGATCATTCACCACCCTCGCCTGCTGATTCTTGACGAGCCGACTTCCGGCTTGGATCCGATTGGCCGGCGGGACATGAGGGATTTGATCCTTTCGGAACGCGACCGCGGCACTACGGTTCTGTTTTGCACCCACATCATTCCGGACGTCGAGGCCCTGTGCGATCGCGTGGCGGTACTGGTGGCCGGCCGACTGGTGCGGGAAGGGAGCGTACAAGAGCTGGTGAGCGGCCAAGTGCCCGTGGTGGAGCTAATTCTCGAGGGAATTAGCGGCGAGTCCCTCCAGGCGTTGGGCGTTCCTCTCCAGTCCACCCAAGCTGTGGGGACTCGTCAGTTGGTGCGCGCCGGCGACAACGAGTCGCAAGTCTTGATTCGCAAGGTGCTGGATCAGGGTGGCAGAGTCACGCAAGTGCAGCCAGCCCGATTTTCCTTGGAAGATCTCTTCCTTAAAACGATCGAAGAGGCAAAGCAGACGGCGGTGGGAGGACAATTCGTATGATCGGTGCGGTCACCACTCTCGCCTGGAACGGCTTTCGGGAGGCCCGTCGAAACCGGGTGACGGTGATCGTAGCGGCATTTGCGGTGGCGCTGGTGATCGGGGCAGTGCTGCTCACCGAGGCCACCGTCTCGACCCTGGAACGGGTTCTGACCGACCTCGGCCTTGGCTCGATGAGCCTGATGTTGACCCTGCTCGCCATTTTTCTTTCCAGTGGGCTCTTGAGCAAGGAGATCGAGCGAAGGACGATCTTCATGATCGTCTCGCGACCGGTCTCCCGGGGGATGTTTTTGCTCGCGCGCTTGGCCGGAAACATGCTGACGCTGGGAGTGATCCTCCTGCTGATGGCATTGCTGTTTCTCGGAGAGTTGGCCCTCTATCGCTTTCCGCTCCACCAGTCACACCTCGTCGCGATGTCCTTGCTGTGGGTGGAGCTGTTGGTACTCACCAGCGTTGGATTTTTGATGTCAAGCTTTTCCAGCCAGATCGTCTCAGCGGTGGTGACGACCGGCGTCTATTTCGCCGGACACCTGTCGTCCGAAATTTACAATTTGTCGCAAAAGTCGGCGAGTGGCTTTCTCAAGGCCTTGGGGAAGGTTGCCTATTATGTTTTGCCCAACCTCGAAAAACTGAATTTCCGCCCGCATGCGGCCTATGCGATCACCGTGGGCGCCGGCGAAATCGTCCGTGCGGTGCTGATGGGGTTCGGCTATTCAGCGGCTTTGGTTGGCTTGGCGATCCTGGTCTTCTCGAACCGCGACTTCAAATAATCATTCCAACGGGCCGTCGGCGGAATCCAGTTTGTCCGCCAAGCCGTGCTTGGCCAATCGATAGCGAAACGAGCGAAAGCTCAGGTTCAGAATCTCCGCCGCCTTGGTCTTGTTTCCATCGGCGTGCTCGAGCGCAGCCAAAAGGTAGTGCCGCTCGGTTTCATCGAGATACCGGTCCAATGAGAAGCCCGGGGCCAGCACCACCGCGCCGTTTGGGCGGATCGGCTCCGACTCGCCGCGCAAGGAGGGCGGTAGCGCGGCTGGTACAAGGAGAGAGCCTTCCACCAGCGTCGTTGCCGGGAAAGGAGTACGCTTCCAACAGCTCCAAGGTAGCGGGCGATAAATTCAGCTCCGGCCGACCCAACGTCTCCTTCATCCGATCGAGGAAGAAATTTGCCAACATGCCAATATCTTCCCGGCGCTTGCGCAACGGCGGCAACTCGATCGCGATCACATTGAGCCGGTAGTAGAGGTCTTCCCGGAACCTCCCACTCTTCACCTCGGCCTCCAGGTTTCGATTGGTGGCGGCAAGAACGCGCGCTTCGAATGGAATCTCCTCCGAGCTTCCGACCGGCTTGACGCGCCTTTCTTGGAGCACGCGAAGGAGCTTGACCTGCATCGCCGGTGAGATCTCGCCGATCTCGTCGAGGAAGACCGACCCACCGCCCGCGGAGACCAAGATTCCCGCCCGATCCGCAGTGGCGCCGGTAAAGGCTCCCTTGACGTGGCCGAACAGCTCGCTTTCCAGTACTCCCTCCGCCAGCGCGGCGCAGTTCACTGGCAAGAAGGGTTGGCCCGAACGTGAGCTTTTCCAATGGATGGCTCGCGCCACCAACTCCTTGCCGGTGCCACTTTCCCCGGTAATCAAAACGGTCGACCGGGAGCTCGCCACTTTGTTGATCAATGCCCAGACTTGTTGCATCGCCGGGCTCTTTCCGACCAGAATCTGAGTACCCGGCGCGCCGCTCGCGCGGAGCTCACGATTTTCGCGAAGAAGCTCTCGTTTCTCCAACGCCTTCTGAACCAGAAGCATCAGTTCTTCGTTATCAAATGGTTTGCAAATGTAGTCGTAAGCTCCCTCGCGCATCGCCTCTACCGCGGTGGCCGGGGTTCCATAGGCGGTGATCAGGATCACCTCGGGAGGCGTGGCGGAGGCGCGCGCGGCCCGCAGGACCGCGAGCCCACTCTCTTGGCCCAATTTGATATCGGAGATCACCACGTCGAGGTTGTTTTTTAGGATGGTGTCGACTGCCGTCGCGACGTCCGGAGCGGTGACTACCTGGTAACCACCTCGCGAGAGGAGGACCTCGAGGTACTCACGCATCGACAATTCGTCGTCAACGACCAGAATTTGCAACGCTCGCCTCCTGGGCGGCCGGCAAGGTCACCAAGAATTCCGTTCCACACTCCGGGGACGAGGTGACTTGAATCATTCCCCCGTGCGCTCGAACAATCGAATGGGTGATCGAAAGGCCAAGCCCGGTCCCTCCCTTTTGCGTGGTGTAGAAGGGATCGAAGATTCTACTCAATTCGCTCTGGGGAATCTGCCCCCCGGAGTCCCACACCCGAATGCGAGATTCCAGTCCGGATTTCTCGACGGAGATTCGCACTCGCCCATCTCCGCCGACCGCAGCGAACGCATTTCGAATCAGATTCACCAGGATTTGTCGGATTTGGTCCGGATCCACGTATGCGGATGCTTCCAAGAGAGAGAGCTCGACGTCGATCCCCGCCGAGAGGGGATCGGCGCGCAGCATCTCCACCGCCTCCTCTGCGATCTTGCCTAGCGACTGAAGTCGTACGACTGGCGCGGGCGGCCGCGCGAAGTGGAGGAAGTCCTCCACCAATTTTGTGAGCCGGTCCGATTCGCGCACCAGAATCGTCGACAGCCGTTTGGACGAGGAGCCCTCGCGAGCCTCACCGCCGAGCATTTGAGCCGAGCCGCGCATTGCGGCCAAGGGGTTTTGAATTTCGTGCGCCAGCTGGGCGGCCAAGGTGCCCAACGAAGCCAGGTGGTCAACTCTTCGCAGCTCACTTTCCAAAGCACGCAGATCGGTCAGGTCCTGGAAGACCACCAGCAGCGACTTGCTTTGCCCTTCCAGTGGCGTGATTGAAAGCCCGATAATCCGGGGTCCGGCTTGAGTCTTCACTGTCACTTCGCACCGTCGCACGACCGGACCTAGTTTCAATATCCCGGGGATGAGTTCCTCGATATTGCGAGGCGTGGAGCCACTTGCTCCCGGCCCGAAAATCCCCTCCGCCGCCTTGTTGATGAAGGTGATCGTTCCATCCTGCTCGCAGGTGACCAGCCCGGACAGCATGCAGGCCAAAATCTGCCTGTGCAGATCGACGATCTTCTTGAGATCTGCCTCCCTCTGCGACAGGCGTCCCCCGGTGGTCCACAGCTGTCGAACCAGGTAGTTGGCCAGCGCGGCGATCAGAACTTGGGCGAGGGTATTGCTGACGACCGCGAACCATACCTTGCCGGATGCGGGCATCGGGCTGCCTTGAGGAGAGCGCAGCAGTCCAGATTGAATCAGCAGGCTCAATCCGCCAAACGCGATCGACGAGGCAAACGCCCCCAGCAGCGCGCCCCGCTGATACAAGAGGATTGCGGCGGCGATCACGCCCAGCGAATAAGCGAAAATGAATGGAGACTCGCTCCCCCCGGTCAGGTAGACCACCCCGGAAGCCAGAAGCACATCGCCCAACACCTGTGCATACGCCGCCGCGGGCCCGACTCGGTGCCTCCTCAAAATCAGCCCGTAAATCAGGGTGGACAGATAGACGATCGCGATCAGGCCGAAGAAGAAGGTGTCCTCGTGCGTCAGCTCGGTGAGCGGCTGCGACAACACGCGCACCACCGTGGCACTCAAGAGCAAGGTGGTAGCCACGGTGCGGAAGACCGTCAGCCAAACGAGCTTCAGCCGTAGATCTGCGGCGCCGAGCGCGAATTCGGGCCGGGGCGGCTCGGCGACTGTGTTATTTGATTGCACCGGCAATCGAGAAGATCGGCAGGTACATCGCGACCAGAAAGCCGCCGACCACCGCGCCCAAGAAAACCATCAACAAAGGCTCGATCATCGCGGTCAGCCCAGCAACCGCGGTGTCGACTTCGTCGTCATAGAAGTCGGCGATCTTGTTGAGCATCGCGTCCATTGCACCGGTTGCCTCACCGACACCGATCATCTGCACCACCATCGATGGAAACACCTTGGTTTCAAGCAGCGGACCGGCGATGTTCTTGCCTTCGGAAATCTTGGTCCGCACGTAGAAGATGCCGTCTTCGACGGTTCGATTGCCCGCGGTGCGCGCGGTCACGTCGAGGGCGTCGAGAATCGGTACGCCGGAGCTGATCATCGTTCCCAAGGTGCGGGTGAAGCGGGCCACTGCGACTTTGCGAAT
>WNFA01016403.1_pt1 | contig 11434 bp, 9 predicted proteins | sample 5400481 | NCBI WGS metagenome assembly WNFA01 (sample SAMN13153340, study PRJNA577476) | soil metagenome | isolation source: 120 cm saprolite under Douglas fir tree site 2 hole 1 replicate 2 | place: USA:California | collected 2015-04-18
TACGCACCCACCTCGCGCAGTTGCGCCCCGCCGATCTCGGCCTCGACAAAGGCGGCGATGAAGTGCTCGACCGTTTCCGCATTAAGATGCTCACCGAAGGCTCCGGCACGCAAATCTTCAGCACCACCTTCGCGCAATGGACTGCCCGTGAAGTGCTGCGTCGCGCGCAGCCGCTGACGCTGCTGGTACGTTTTGCGCCACGCCAGCGGCAAAGGCCCATGAACGAGCTACTGGCCGCCACGGCGGAGAGCGCGGAACTCGACCCCGTCGGCTCGCTGGTGGACGCCGATATGGGCGCTTACTACAACTGGCTGAACCAGCAGCGTCTCCCCGGCGCCAACCAGTCCGCGTTCCTGGTCTGGTTCGAAGCCCACAGCCAAGCGCTAACCATCGGACCCGCGACGCCCCGCGGCACCACCTCGACCTCCGCCACGGATCTGGGCCAGCTCCTCGCCTCATTGACCTAGATTTACCGGGCCTAACTTGCGAGCCGGTGTGCCGCCGTATTGAGGCCACGCTCACGTTGCGGCATGAGTTGACTGCGCAGAGACAGGTTCCGTGTCCAGCGCCGCGCGCACTTTTCGCCCCAGAGTGTTCAACGAAAACGGCTTGGAGAGGAAGATAAAGTCGGAGTTGCTATTAGGAAACCAACGGCCAAGTTACACGGCGAATTTCGCGTCACTTGACGTGATGTGTTGTCCCGAAAGAGCTTGTTAGGCGGTCGAAAGCATAACCAGGGAATTGCCGGACCTAGGCTTCAAACACATCTCACATTGACGTGTAAGAGGAATGAGCTATGGCCCAATAAGACTCCTCGATGTCGTCGGAGGCCTGCACCGCAGCTTCCCATAATTCGGCTTTGGTATCCGCGGTCGGTTTGAGGGTGTGAATCGCCTTGCCCAGGCTGCCGCTCGTTTGTTCCTGGATCTTCAGTTGGTCGAAAGGAATGCTCAGGTTCTGCGATGCGTGAACTGCTGCGAACAGCTGAGCGAGGTTCGTGAAGCCTTGGGACGCCGCTTGCATGTCCGTCAGGGGCGGATTCTGCTGCCTGAGAAGAGTGCTGAGTCTGTCTGAAAGCTTCTTGTTTTGCGTGAGAAGTACGCCCGGAGTCTTGTCGAGGTCGTCCAAGGCTTGCAGCACAGCTTCGCGTATTTCGCCTTCGATATGCGCGCCCGGTTTGAGGAGCTGAATCGCCTTGCTAAGACTTCCCCTCGTTTGAACCGCGGTCTTCAGCTGATCGAAGGGAATGCCCAGGTTATGCGAGGTGTGAACCGCTACGACAAACTGCTCGAGGTTCCTGAAGCCTTGGGACGCTGCCTGCAGATCTATAACGGGCGGATTCTCCTGCCTGAGAAGCGCGCTAAGTTTGTCCGAAACCTTTTTGTTTTGCCTTAGCAGTTCGCCCGGGGTCTTCGGTGCGGCCTTAACGAGGCTGTGCTGCGATCCGTTAGCGGGTGTGCGCTGGGTAGTCGGAGGCAGTGCACTCAGATATATAACCGCGAGCAGTCCACTAATACTGATTACTAGAAGTTTCATGTTAATTCCTTTACGCTCTGATCTTTGGATTGAACGTCGAAGCCCGCTTGACGGATTCTGAGGGGATCGTCGCTCTGGAGACAACCCCTCTCAGCTCCGTCATCCGCTTACGGCTTGCGGACCTTTTTCGCCACCAGGATGGGGTCGCCTGCGGCCTTGAAGAGCAAGCCGCGCAGCACGACTTTGCTCCCCGCGGTGAGCGAGGAACCTCCGGAGACACCGTCAAACTCGGTCCCCGAGGAAACCACGACCTGCACCTGGTTGATGCCATTGCTGGTGAACAGCGCTGGCAGGTTGTTGACGGCAAAGTTAGGCGCGTTGAGCGACGCCACTGTGCCTGGGAACTGCGACATGTGCAGTTTCACGCGGTCCGTAGTCACCGTCGTGCCCGTGATCGGTGACGAGACAATGAGCGCCCGGACCTTCACTTCCTGTCCGACGAGCAAATCGCTCACCGAAGCGAAGGAAACGCCGGAAGGAATGGCACCGCTCAGATCATCGGAGTCGACTGCAAATTGCGCGGGCGTGTTGATGGAGATCGTCACCAAATTGCCGACGTTGACTCCCGGGACTACAGGCTCTTCGTCCTCGACTACCATCTGGAACTGATTGTTCGCGGCGTTAACCGCAACGATGGTGCCTTCCAGTTGTTCCTCGTTGACGGCATCATCAAGCTGGATTTCGCTTGCGAGCAGCGTCCCGTTGTCTAGGACGAGCAGGTGCTCGACTTCGATGATTTGTCCGACCTGCACGCACGAGAAGTTATTCGCAGCGCAACCGACTTGATTGAAGTCCTGGAACTGCGTGTTGTTGTCCACGTTGATCGTGAACGTTTGACCGCTAGTGCTGTCCTGGAGCGTGAAACCAGCGCTGCTGACGCTCTGGACGCGCCCGTTCAGACCTTCGATGTCCTCGATTTCCATCTGTGAACTGTTGAAAGGCTGCGCCGCAACTGCCGCCAGAGTGACGGCCGGCGAGACGCTCAAGTTGTTCTGAATGGATGAATTCAAATCGAAGTCAACGACCAGACCGATTGGTGCGCTGGCGCTGATCGTCACTGGGAACGGGGTCGAGTTGATCGTCACTGAGGATTGGTTCAGCGACGGTTTGAATTCGCAGACCTGGCCGTTGAGGCATGTCTGCGTACCCATCGTTATCGACTGACCCGACTGGTTCAAGATCGTCAATTCAGGATTGGCAAAGGTGAGGCTGATGCTGCTGTAAGTGTCCTCCGGAGCGTTCACCGCATTCAGTAAAGCCTTCTCTGTCTCCAGTTGAGTGAGTTCAACCTCAATCGGACTCGTCACCACAGGAACTGCGGCTTTTTTAGGATCGGAGGGCTGCAAGCTGGCACCGGTGACGTTAATTTCGAAGGACAATACCGACAGTCCTGCCGGCGGGTTATCCCGGATCGACAAACTGAGCGACCGGGGAGCCAGTGGCTGGGTGGGTTGCGTTGAGCCCCCGCAACCTGCCACCAGCACGGCAATTGCAAGAACTGCTGAAGAAAGAAATGCGAGTTTTCTCATTGGTGTAGCTCCTTTCAAAAACCTTTCTCCCAGACTTGATCTGAGAACAGACCTCGTCAGCAAAATCACGAAACCGCCAGGTAGGAGAAACGCCAAAATGATTAGGATCGTATTGCGAGCTGTCATAAAGCCTCCTCGATGATGTCTCTCACAGATGGTTCTAGTACCCACTAAAGCAAGGGGCGCACCAAATCAAAGAATAAATAAGCTGTTTATTTAGAATGAGTTAGCTACAGACAGGATCGATTGATGTGAGGGGCTTCAACACACATTTGGGTTGGTCCAACTCGCTGCCCAGGCTAGATTTGCACTGAGGGGTCTCGCCGGAGAGCACAAAGTTTGGAAGGGACAGTCCAAGGAGCGTCCTGGTTCGACTGGCGGACTAACCGGGCCGCAAAGAAGTGTTAATCGAGTTGGAATTTACTGGGGTCCCGAATCTGGATTGGTGACGGTCTCTGCTGCTACCGCAGTCTGCTCAGAGATCTCTTGCAGCTCTTTCATTTCCGTGATCTCTGCAGATTCCGCAGACTCTGCTGTCTCGCGTTCTGGATCTCCTTCTGCCCGCTCGAATTCAACCTCTAACTCCGACTTTCCACTTACTTCGTTTTCGCCGGGTTCAGGCCTCTCTACTTCGGGACGCATTTCGTTGGTCGGTTCCGGTTGCTCTGGACCTGAGTCCGGCCCGACGCGCGTTGAGAAACCCGGCTCCACGAGAACTGATCCTCCAACGGCGTTCCGTGCATAGACTTCGACGAGTCCGTCCACCACGTCTACTTCCGTGACTTTGCGCGGATTGACTTCCACCTCGAACTGGGTCCCGCGAACTGCAATAACGGCGCTGGGCGTTCCGAGTTCGAAAGGAACGGCGCCACCCGTCCGCTTGTTGATAAGCGCCCGGATTCGTCCCAGAAGCAATTGGAAGTAACTCGGATCGGTCAAAGAAGGTTGTTGCACCTGCAATCTCGTATGCGCCCGCACGATCACCTCACTACCGTCGTTAAGGCGAAGAAGCAATCTGCCGCTGCCTGTGTCAAGAATCGTGCCCGGCGGAAGCTGCTCTCCCCGCATGGGATTCGAGGGCAACTGGCCCGGCAGGTTCAGACGGATATTGCCCTTCCACTCGGCGATTGTAGCTCCGGCGATCGCAGCAGTAGCGGGCGTGGAACCGGGTTGCTGTTCTTGGGCTGAAGCCATCCCGGCAGCTATCCAGAAAAACAGGAGGCAAAAATAAGTGGAACGAGCGGCTGTGTATTTCATTGATGTACCTCACTAAGAATGAGCCGAGTCACTGGTAGATGGATACGAAAAGACGTCCCTGACCCAGATTCGCTCCACGCCTCGGCTTTTCCTCCGTGTTGTTCGGCAATCCGTTTGACAAAGGCCAATCCAAGTCCCCACCCTCGCGTTGTTTCTTGCTGTTCATTTCTTCGATAAAACGGTTCGAAGAGACGTATCAACTCCTCCGGTGGAATCGCGGGCCCTGGATTCCATACTTCCAGCACAACTGCGTCTCCCTCGACCTCGGCGCACAGCTTCACTTCGCTCCCCCGTGCGCTGTACTTGATGGCGTTGCTCGCGAGATTGAGCAAGGCTCCCTCAATGAGGTGCGCATCACCCTGAAGTGCGGGCAAGCCCGCAGCAATTTCGGTCCTGACCTTTATCTCAGAAGCTTGTGCAATCGGTTTAATGACTCGCGCAACTTGTTTGACAGTTTCGCCGACCTGGAACGTCTCTTTGCGCATGGGGCGGGCTCCCGCCTCGAGTCGAAGCACATCGAGATAAGTATTGATCATAGCCACCAAGCGGCCTGACTCCTGGAAAATAGTCGCAGCAGCTTCGCTGCTGGCTCGCTCCTTCGAATAGCGGAGCAGATACTCAGCAAAGCCTCGAATCGACACAAGCGGAGTGCGGAGTTCATGAGTGACGAATCCGAGCGCCTCCGCACGGGCACGATCGCGTTCCAGCCGGGCTGTCTGATCTGTCACCACGACCATGATCAAGTTCGATGCTTCAGAGGGTGACGTGCTTTTGAGTCTTACGGCACGCAAGCGCCAGAGGCCCTCGCCGAGGTACACCTCCGAGTCGAGCCAAACCTGCGGGGCCGCGAGTGATTTGCGCAAATCGCGCCAGGCCGGCTCGCGAAGTGCCGCGGCGAAACTATCAAGGCCCGCCGTCGCGTCCCATCCTTGCTTTTCACAAAAGCTTTGCCATTGCGGACGGCGAAAACGGCCAAACCCTCTTGCATCGCTTCCAGCAGAGTTTCATCGAACGCGTACAACGAACTCAACTCCGCTTGCAGTTGCCGAAGTAGACTTACTTTCCAGTGCAAGTCCCCGTCCGCAGGTTGAGTCTCTGCACGCAAGGCAGCAGGTAAACTATTTTTCTTTGTGGGCTGGGCCGTCTTAAGTGCGATTTGTAGTTGCCGAAGACCCTGAGTCAGACCTCGATCCACGAGGACCAGGTTTTGCAGCTGTGCGAGCGGACCGGCCAATAACGCCACACACAAGAATGGCCCCAGTCCGACAAGGACATGCATCCAGGCAAAAACGAAGTAGCTCGCTGCAAGACCAACAGCGAGCAGTGCCGCGAGAGCGACCAATCCCCTCCAAACCGGCCAACGCAGTACTACCCACGTCGAACTGAAACTAAATACGCACAAGACCAGCAGGTTTAGCCATCCATTCAGAGGAGTCAGGCTCCTTCCGGCAAGAATGGCGTCGATAAGATTCGCGTGGATTTCAACGCCAGGCATCGGAAGCCTGTCGCTCACTGGGGTTGGTATGCGGTCGCCAATCTCTGTTGAGCCGAATCCGATCAGCACCGCTTTCCCTTGCAGCTGGCCGCCGGCTTTCCCATCAAGCAAGTCCAGGACGGAGACTGCAAAAAATGGGGGTGATGTTTCGCCCGGAACAATCTGTCCGCGATAATCAATGGGAAGGAAACGGAGCGATTCGGATTCGACCCCGGCTACCATGACGTGAGAAGACGTGCCGACGGTGGGTATTTTCCGCCGCCCAATTCGCAATTCATGGCCGTCGTCTTCAAGGACATTTCCACTGGCAATACGCGCAACTTCCAACGCAAACGCCCAGCGCGGCCCGCCAAGAGACAGCTCCCGCACCGGAACGCTCCTGCAGATGCTGTCGGGCCCCAAAGCGGCTTGTGCGTGTCCGACTGCAAGAGCGTTCTGCGCGAAGAGTGGCAATGGTTCGAACCAAGGTCGTCCCTGCGGGGAATTGCTGATCTTCGCCACGAGAACCGTGTTTCCTGCTTCTTTCAGCGCTTTCGCCAATTCGCGGTCGTTTGCTTCGTCTTCGGTTTCCGAGAGCAAGATGTCCAGGCCAAGCACTTTCGGGTGCCCGGCGCTGGCAGCCCTAACCACTTGCGCCAGCAAGGAGCGTTTCCACGGCCATCGCCCATACCGTTCGAGACTGGCGTCATCAATCAGTATCAGCGCAACGTGAGGCGAAGTACCCTGGCTCCCGCGTAGACGAAAATACAGGTCTCCTGTGCGGCGACTGAGTTCTTCCACTGGATAAGTTAGGCTGAGTAGCCCCACCAGCGCCAAAAGCAATACGTTCAAAGGCAGCCAGTGCTTTGTCTGAAGGTGCTTCTGATTCGAGCGGCCTGTTGCAGATTCACTCATGTTTCTTTCGATTGCAGGTCGATTGCTAGTCGGCGCGCCTTCTCATATAGCGTCTTGCGTTCAATCCCGAGCTTTCGCGCGGCGAGAGACTTGTTGCCGCCCGATTCCCGCAGAATACGAACAATTTCTTGGCGCTCCATTTCTTGCAGTTTTCCCGGTAGGGATGCTGTCGAATTCTCTGGCGCCGACGTTGCTTCGCTTCGCCGCGCCCGCTCGCGTTCCACTTCCTCGGCAGAGATTTCGTCTGTGGCGGCGAAAATAGCCAGTCGCTCGATCAGGTTTTCGAGCTCACGTACATTGCCTGGCCAGCTCATGGAAGCGAGGAGTTTGACCGCCCCTTCGCTGATATTTACGTGGCGTTGGTTGCGCTGATTGAAACGTTCCAGAAAATGCTGCACAAGCAGCGGAATGTCTTGCGCCCGCTCTTCGAGCGAAGGGAGCTGAATCGTTACTACGCTGAGACGATAATAAAGGTCTTCGCGAAATTGTCCGGCCCGGATCAGTGCGCTCAAGTCCTTGTTTGTCGCTGCAACGATGCGCACATCGATCGGAACAAAGGTGTTCGAGCCCACGCGTCGCACTTTTTGTTCCTGCAAAACGCGAAGCAATTTCACTTGAAAGCTCAGACTGGTCTCGGAAATCTCGTCCAGGAAAATCGTGCCGCCATTCGTTGCTTCAAACAAGCCGCTCCGGCTGGTATCCGCGCCGGTGAACGCGCCCTTCTCATGTCCGAACAGCTCGCTTTCTAAGATGGTCTCAGGAAAAGAGCCGCAGTTGATGGGAGTAAAAGGCATCTCGGTACGTGCGCTGTGCGCATGAATGGCTCGTGCTACAAGTTCTTTGCCCGACCCGCTGGCACCGCTGATGAGCACGCTGGCCGTGCTGGGCGCGACCCGCGCGATGGCTCGATAAACTTCCAGCATCTTTGGACTTCGTCCAATAATCGCTGACTCAGGAGCAAAATTGTCCTTCGGCGCATGGCTGGGTGTTTGCCGCGGCCCTGTCAACTTTCGCAACAACGCGAGCAACTCATCGATCAGAAGAGGTTTGCTCAGGTATTCGTGTGCTCCGCCGGCTACCGAGCGTGCTACTGTCTCGACGCTGGCGTGCGCCGTCATCACCACACACTTGCATTCCGGATGCATATTTTTTAGTTTTTCGAGAAATTCGAGACCGTTGGCCTGTCCAATATAGATATCCAGAAGTGCCAGATCCATGGGGCTTTCACGAAGAAGTGGTTCGGCTTCCTCAACACTTCGGGCTGCAAGGCATTCGTAGCCTTCTGCAGTCAAAACGGCGTTCAGCCATCGGCAAATGGATTTGTCATCATCCACGACGAGTACTCTGAGTGGCTTATTCATACTCATTTCCGGCCTGATTTCCCTGTTCTGTACTCCTTCATCGGATCACCTAGAAACTATACGCAACGCTCATACGCCCCACTTGCGCTCGGAACGCTCCCGTGCTCTGTGCCAGGTGAAAGTAGGTATAATCCGCGCCCATTTCCAGTTTTCCTAGTACGAAGCGGTTCTTCGCGGTGGCCTCCCACGCGATCTGATAAGGGTTCTGGTCAACGGTTTCGGCGCCATACGCGGCGATGTATTCACCCCGGTAGAACTTGCCGACCCCGAAACGGAATCCTCCGAGTCCTAGGTGGCTGTGATACTGGTTGGGATTGAAATAGCCGTTAGAAAAAGTCTGAGTGAATGAGCTATGCGTGTATTGATATCCAAGTCCGACGGCAAAGTGCGAGCTCCCAATCCAACGCAGCAGCTCCGCGTGTTCTTGTTGGGTGCGATTTGAATCTGAGTAATGCTGTTTAGAGAAATCAGCGCTGACGCGCCAGGAGCGTAGCTGCCAGTCAAGCCGCGTCCACCAACCCTCCGCCAGCAGATCGAACTGAGCTGACAGGAAAGTGGGAGTGATCGGCATCCGCGAGAAACCTCCTTGCAGCCAAAAGCTCTTGAAAGGATGAAGAATCAACGTTCCGCGGTAAAGGGTCCGATTCGAATCGTCAGCAAATCGAACAATCCCCGCGCCCCCTGCAACGAAGAGCCAACTTGCCAATCGCACCCGGCCTTCATCATTGACCGAAAAGATCTTTGCCTTTGGCCCCTGGCTGACCCACAGAGACTTTTCATCGAGGCGAAAACTGTTTGTGAGATTGCGCCCAAGCTGAAGATCATATCGCTGTCCCTCGCGCAAGGCTCGATTCCCGGCTGTATCGCTGAAATAGCTCGCGTCCGCCTGCACTCGATTCAGCGCGTTTCCCTCACCGGAGGCCGCCAGCGGCAACTGGTTCTTCAACAGAGCGTCCCGGTACTCCTGAAGGCGAAGGCTGTTCGGATGTCGAGCAAGCGCCTGTTCCACCTCGCGGCGCGCCTCGTCTTTCTTCTTCTGAAATAGCAGGTTTTGCACCAGCCCGATGGCCGCCGCCTCGTCGTCGGGATTTGTCGTTAGCAATTCACGGAAGAATTGATTCGCTGGCTCGTATTTCTTGTCGTAACTCAGCACGCGGGCCAGTTCGAGTTTTGCTTCCCGGTTGGATGGGTCATCTCGCAGAACGTCGCGAAAAACCTCCATAGCCCGCGAGTCCTGGCGCTGATAGACGTAGACTCTGCCCAGTTCAAGCCGCAGCTGGACATTGCCCGGAAAACGCGCGAGCGCATCCTGCAGTGTTCGACTAGCCTGCGAATAATGCCGATGGCGAAGAGCTACCTGTGCATCGGTGATGCTCTGCTGCACCGAAGCCCCTTCCGCTGCGCGCGACTCCGGAGCCTGTCCTAAGAGTATGACGGCAAGGGCGAGGCTGACGCGAAAAATGTAAATTCGAACCATAACCTTCTCTTTCAAGGCCCTCCAACCAGTGCTTCGATCGGCATCGCTGCTCGTTCGCAGATATGGGGTGATCGCGTCACCCGTGTAGCGGCACGGAGTAGAGATCACGGGGCATTAAAAATAATTGTAGCGAGTACACGCAGCATGATTCGTCCCGCCCCTACGTCGCGTGCCTTAACACAAACCACACATTCGCGATCAACACCTCGCGATGAACCTCCTTGTCCGTCTCACCTCGCTTATTTCTCAGCACTTTTGATTTTTCTGGTCCGCCGGTCGGTTTGGAAGGATGCTGACCCGCAGTACGGACGACGCAACCCGAAACGTAGAAGTATGCGTTAGTTCTGCGGTGCGGATCGGCTGATCGTTGACGTAGATGTTGTCAACGTAAGGCGCGGCATACAGCCGTACCCTGTCTGGACGTGCTGCTATGAAGCAATGCACCTCGGATGCCTCCGGCTCGTCGAACTCGAAGTCCGCACCACCGCCAATCCGTCCCACGGTAATACACAACTTTCTCAGGTGGTATGTCAGACCTTTGGAGCGACCTTCGATAACTGAGATTGTGATTGTCACATTATCTAGCAACGGGACATCGGGAAATTTGGTCGAACTTTGGCACCTCAGCTCTCGCCCGTGTATCCCCTTGACCCACGGCGATCGTGCCAAACGAGAGTCGCGTTGCTTGCCCGCAGGCTCGCTAGGAAATTCGGTCCCCTCGTCTGAGGCGAATCTCAAAATGGTCGGCGATCCTTCTGGAGTCTCTCGGAGCCCTTCGAAAGGCTCCTCTCCGTTCTGACTCACGTTGTATCTCATAATTGAGCTCGCCTTTGCTTTCCGCCCGCATTTCACCGAGCCGTTCGATGACAGTCGTTAGCCAAGTCGGGGACACGCTCGCGGTTGATATCGCATCTGGGCCATCGGCGCTATGTAGTGCAGATTCATCACCAATTCAGCGAAGCTCTTAACCCCCGCAATTTCAACGTCGGCGACTCGTGTCCCTGTGTTCCTTCAACACATGTGAGTTGATGGGAAGCAACGGGAGCGGTGTATCCCTCGTGTTAGGTGGAAGGCCATCGCCGTGACAGTGAGCAATCCCTTTGGTAACTGCTTGAAACTACGCGGCGCGGATGGCGAGAGGACAGCCGCGAGATGGGCATAGGTCGGCCGCCCTGCTCGATGAGTTAGGAAAGCGCGAGAGGGAACTCGAGGGAATCAGCGAAGAACTTATTGCGGCTGACGGCAACGGTCTCGATGCTCGGCTCCAAGAAATCGAAGAGTTTGTCCAGAAGCGTTTGCAGGCTACTGGCGGTCTGCTCTTTGCCGACGTACCCCGGGCCAAAGCTGAACTATCGAAGCACTGCACGGCCATAACACTGACGCCGGAAGGATCGACTTTCCGAATTGCGGGGGATTGGAATCTGCTCGGCGGACGTTCGGATGGTGCCGGGGGCCAGAATCGAACTGGCTACGCCCGCCTTTTCAGGGCGGCGCTCTACCAGTGAGCTACCCCGGCACGCTGGAGTCTGTTAATTTTAGGGGTGCGCGCAAATTGTGTCAAATCCGCACAACTCCGCCGGTTTTGGTGCCGCCGTGATGCCCAGAAGCAAGACGAAAGCCGCAAAAACCGCCGCCAAACGCGCCGCTTTCGCGACAACAGATTCCGCAGCGGCTCAGAACATCGCGCGCGAGCACGTCGCGCCCAACGTAACCGTGCTCACCATCGGGCATTCCACACGAACGATCGAGGAATTTCTCGCCACGCTCGCGGCTCATGGCGTTCAGCGGCTCGTTGATGTCCGTACCATTCCCAAATCGCGGCGCGTTCCGCAGTTCAATTCCGACGCGCTTGCCGCTTCCTTGCACAAGCAGGGAATCGAGTACC
>WNFA01004667.1_pt1 | contig 11432 bp, 7 predicted proteins | sample 5400481 | NCBI WGS metagenome assembly WNFA01 (sample SAMN13153340, study PRJNA577476) | soil metagenome | isolation source: 120 cm saprolite under Douglas fir tree site 2 hole 1 replicate 2 | place: USA:California | collected 2015-04-18
GAGCGCTACCGCTTTTATAGCTTCGGAGATGCGATGCTCATGCTGTAGCTCTTCTACTCATTGACAACAACTGCGAGTTGCCGCACAATGTAACACACGTATTTTTTAGCCTCGCGCTAAAAAGACACATGTATTTCTTGAACAGAGGCGAGGAACGAATATGAACGTTTTTGAAGAGTTTGAGTGGAGAGGGTTGATTTATGATGCTTCAGAGGGATTGAAAGAGGCGCTGGCTGGTCAGAAAATTACGGGCTACATCGGATTTGATCCCACGGCACCGAGTCTGCATGTCGGCTCTCTGCTGCCCATTATGGGCCTGGTGCGGCTTCAGCAATATGGTCATACGCCAGTTACGCTGGTGGGCGGTGGAACCGGTATGATCGGCGATCCCAGCGGCAAAACAGAGGAAAGGCAACTATTGTCGAAGGAGCAGATCGAGTACAACCTGGAGGGCATCAGGGCGCAGCTCAGCCGCTTCCTGGATTTTGAAGCGAGGACAAACAAGGCCCTGCTGGTCAATAACGCTGACTGGCTGGTTCCCGTCAGCATGGTTGATTTTCTGCGCGACGTGGGAAAGCATTTCACCGTTAACTATATGCTGGCAAAAGAATCGGTGAAGCGGCGCTATGAAGAGGGCATTTCTTTTACCGAATTCAGTTATATGCTGCTGCAAGCCTACGATTTCCTGGTGCTGCATGATCGCTATGGCTGCACGCTGCAGATGGGAGGAAGCGACCAGTGGGGCAATATCGTCGCGGGCATTGAACTGATACGCAAGCTGCGTGGAACAAGATGCTACGCCCTGGTCTCTCCACTGGTGACGACTTCTGCCGGCATCAAATTTGGCAAGACCGAGGCCGGATCGGTCTGGCTTGATGCAAACCTCACCTCGCCCTACCGCTTCTACCAGTTCTGGTACAATACCGATGACCGCGACGTAGTGAAATATCTGAAGTTTTTTACCATGCTCAACCGGCAAGAAATTGCAGCGCTGGAAGCTTTAACCGCTAGCGCACCGGAAAAACGCGAGGCACAAAAGCGGCTCGCCGAAGAGGTGACACTCATGGTGCATGGCGAATACAACCTGCGCAAAGCCATTCAGGCATCCCAGGTGTTGTTTGGAGGCGAAATAGCCGATCTAAACGCCAGCGAGGTACTTGACATTTTCGCAGATGTGCCTTCCAGTGATATCCCCTGGGCTAGCTTTGCGGGGGATGGTATGCCTCTTGTGGACCTGGTTATAGCTTGCGGCTTTGCTCCGTCGAAGGGCGCAACCCGGCGTTTGATTGAAGCTGGTGGCATCTATGTCAATAATCGCCGTGTTGCAGATGTGCAAGCGACCATCGATCTTTCTGCGTTGATCGAGGGGCAGTATCTTGTGCTGCGCAAAGGTGCGCGAGAATACCATTTAGTGCGCGCTTTGTGAGAATAGCTCAAAAGACCAGGTTTCTTGACATTTGTTCTTAGCTCATGCTACCATGCACCCGGTGCTACGCACTATGAGTAAAATCAGGAGACAAACAGCCAGATGACCTGTTCGTTAGTCCACGGCGTGTCTTCATAGGAGATTCTTCAATAGGGCGAACGGAGTAGCATGCATGATTTCTTCTGCCTTTTACTGTGATTCCTGCGGCGCAGCCAACCGGGCACAAGCGGTATTCTGTTTTGCCTGCGGCCAGCCTCTCCATAACCAGGGAGGAAATAAATCGGGTCTCACCACCGGGTTGCTTGTCTACAATCACCTGCTCAAGCAGCGCTATCGCATCATCAATCCCGTCGGCCAGGGCGGTTTTGGCGCTGTCTATAAAGCAGCCGATCTCCAGTTTGGCAACCGCCTCGTAGCCATCAAGGAGATGAGCCAGAGCAGCCTCAGTTCTCAAGAACTCGTCGAAGCCACCGAAGCTTTCAAACGCGAGGCACTACTACTGGCTGGCCTGACGCACCCCAACCTCCCGCGCATCTACGAGCAGTTTACCGATATGGGCCGCTGGTATCTCGTCATGGATTTCATCGAGGGTGAAACCCTGGAAGAGCATCTCGACAAGCTGAAAGACGGAAAGCTGCCGGTTGAGAGAGTGCTTGAAATCGGCATCCAGCTTTGCAATGTGCTCGAATACCTGCACATGCGCCAGCCGCCCATTATCTTTCGCGACCTCAAGCCGGCGAACGTTATGCTCACCGTCCACGGCCACGTCTACTTGATCGATTTCGGCATTGCCCGCCACTTCAAGCCAGGGCAGGCCAAAGATACAACCGCCCTCGGCTCGACGGGCTATGCAGCCCCGGAACAATACGGCAAGGCACAGACCACGCCTCGTGCCGATATCTACGCTTTGGGAGCCACACTCCACCAGTTACTATCGGGTAAAGACCCATCGGATACGCCTTTTCAATTCGCCTCTCTGCAACTACTTAGCCACCCGGTGCTCGCCAGGCTTGAGAAATTGATCCTGCAGATGGTGCAAATGGATGCCAGTAAAAGGCCCGCCAATATCGCAGTCATCAAACAAGAATTGCAAAGCATTGCCACGCAGCAGCTTATCGGGAAGACGAATCCCCTGCAAGCTGGCATCCCGCTTGCCTACCGGCCGCCCGCACTGCCAAGAATATCTAAACAGGCAACGCTGCCAAAACCACAGAAAACCACGCGCCATATCTGTACCGGTCATACCAGCCGGGTCACAGCCGTGACCTGGGCGCCGGGGGGAACACAGATCGCTACCGCAAGCTATGATAAGACCGTGCGCGTGTGGGACGCCTCCCAGGGTTCCAGCATCATCACCTATCGCGGCCACTGGGATAGAGTGCAGGCCGTGGCCTGGTCGCCCGATAGCAGGCGTATCGCCTCGGCAGGCGACGATGGCACGGTGCAGGTCTGGGAGGCTGCAACAGGGCAACATGTCATGACTTATCGTGGCCATGCCAGCGCGGTTTCTGCCCTGGCCTGGTCGCCTGATAGCAAACGTGTCGCCTCGGCAAGCGAAGATAAAACCGTTCAAGTATGGGATGTTCCCAGTGGAGTGCTGGCCTTTGCCTATCGCAGCCATACCGGTAAAGTGCTTGCCGTGGCCTGGTCGCCCGATGGCAGGCGTATCGCTTCCGGCAGCGAAGATAAAAGCGTGCAGGTCTGGCCTCCATTCAAAGATAAGAGCAGCTTCTTTAGCGCGTTTCTACAGGCGCCACGCGGCCAATTTATCTATAAAGGCCATTCCGGCCGGGTTAACGGGCTGGGGTGGTCACCCAATGGACTGCGTGTTGCCTCGGTCGGCTCCGACAAAAGCTTGCAGGTGTGGGACTCTTCCACCGGCAGGAAATACATCATCTATCGCACTACTTCCTCCGGCCTGAATTCCGTCTCGTGGTCGCCCGATGGCCGCTACTTTGCCTCTGGCGGCAACGATAAGATGGTGCAGGTCTGGGATGCCATCACCCGGAGTAACGTTTTCACCTACCGTGGTCATACCGGCTACGTGACTTCCGTAGCCTGGTCCCCCGATGGCAAGCAGCTTGCCTCAGCCAGTGTCGATCACACTATGCAAGTGTGGCAAACGAGTTAATGGCGTTCACAACACAAATGTCATCAAATCCCACCCCACCATAATCGTCCCTGCATATCCAGCTTTCTCAGCCAGTGCTTGCAGTCGTGGCGCATCAATCTCTCTATACAAATGCGAGCAAACAATCGTTTTTGCCTGCGTTGCTGCTGCAAGCTGCACGATCTCGGCATCTTCAATATGACCCGAGTCTATGATGGCGAGATCGACGTTGCTTAGAAAGGCTATCTCCTCCTGGTGGAAATACGAGTCGCCCGTCATAGCATATTGCCTGCCCTTCCATGCGAAGCGCAGCCCGTGATTGCCCGCTGGCGGCAGGCTGATAAAGTCGAAGTCATGCGGCCCTATGGAGAGCCGTTCTTCGATCACTTCATGCACAACGATGCTGTAGGAGGGCTGCTGCAGGCTGGCTGCTCCAAAGATATTCTTGAATCCGTCGATCAGGCTTTGTATGCCAGGCGGTCCGTAGATATGCAGGTCGGTGGTGCGGGGATTGCGTCTCGACCAGGCGCCAGCGTGCAAAAAAGGCACCAGGTCCGAAACATGGTCTGGGTGAAAATGAGATATCACGATGTGCTCTAGCTCGTTGTGCTGCACACCAGCCTCCAGCAGCCGTTGAACTATGCCATGCCCGCAGTCGAACAGGACGGGCAAACCGTCCAATTGTATAAGTACGCTCGATGCCCGCCGCTCAGGTTCGACCTGGCACGTGCCGGTACCAAGAAGGGTGATACTGCTCATTTGCGAGATTTTTTCCTGCCTTGCTCGAATAATTGTAAGTGCCGATATCTCTTACTGCTTCGCCAATTATGCCGTCGGAAGCCTGGTGACCGCAAGGGTCAGTTTGACACTTCTTTATATTGCATGCTACCATACTTTATACAAGACGTAATATTAGTCCAGATAGGTTTTTGAGGTAGAAATGTAGTGACACTCCTTCTCCTTGCGTCTCACCTGACCCGCAGGGTAGCTGCGCAGCAGCGTTGGTGAGACGGATTGGTGCCAGCGGGTGTCAGGCCCCACCGCAAAATGCAAACTGGACTGACTACTATTGCAGAATGTGTATTTTTAGTATCACGAAGGCTGGCCTGCTAGCATGCTACTTTTTCATCGTCCTGGGGTAAAAAGGCAGGAATATGGTTCCTTCTACGCTCTACTGTATTAACTGCGGTGCAGCAAACCTGGCACAGGCAAAATTCTGTTTCGGCTGCGGTCAATCCCTGCAAACTTCTGTAGCGCCGCCAGGGGTCAGTTCGCTCACCGGACTGCTTGTCCACGATCATATACTCGACCAGCGCTATCGTATCATCAGCCAGGTTGGCAGGGGCGGTTTCGGCGCTGTCTATAAAGCTATCGATCTCAAATCTGGCAATCGACTCGTCGCTGTCAAGGAGATGAGCCAGAGCGGTCTCAGCCAGCAAGAACTCGTCGAGGCTACCAACGCCTTCACTCGCGAGGCCTTGCTGCTAGCCGGTTTGTCGCACCCCAACCTGCCGTGCATTTACGCGCAATTTACCGAAATGGGGCGCTGGTACCTGGTGATGGATTTTATCGAGGGCGAAACGCTGGAAGATTACCTGCGGAAGACGCCAGGAGGATATCTTCCACTTGCAGAAGCGCTCGAGATCGGCATTCAGCTCTCTACTGTGCTTGACTACCTGCATACGCGCCATCCTCCGATTATCTTTCGCGATCTCAAGCCTGCCAATGTCATACGCGTACCCGCTGGGCATCTCTATCTAATAGACTTTGGCATCGCACGTCACTTCAAACCCGGACAGTCTACGGATACTATTGCGCTCGGCTCACCGGGCTATGCTGCCAGGGAACAGTACGCTAAGCTGCAGAGCCAGACCACCCCACGTTCGGATATCTATAGCCTGGGGGCCACTTTACACCAGTTGCTGACCGGGGATGATCCCTCTTTGATGCCTTTCCAGTTTGCGCGTATGCGCAGCCAGCCTGTCCCTGCTGCCATCGAATCGCTGATTATGCGGATGGTGGAGTTGGACGCGCATAAAAGGCCCACGAGTATAGCTCTCGTGAAGCAAGAGTTACAGCGCCTCGCTGACCGGCAAATGCTTTCGCCGGAGCCAATCAGCATGCCTGCCAGTCAACTCTTCCGACCGGTAACATCGCCGCTGCCGGCTGCGCCCGCACAGTATGTAAAGGCCTCGCCACGAACGGCCAGGACCCTCCGAACCTATCATGGTCATTCCAAGGAAGTCTATGCCCTGGACTGGTCACCCGATGGCAAGCTCATCGCCTCTGGAGGTAAAGATGAGACCGTGCAGGTCTGGGATGCCGCCAACGGCAGAAGATCCCTCACTTACTTTGGCCATTCCCATTGGTTTGGCAATGGCCTGGTACAGGCTGTAATGTGGTCGCCTGATGGAAGCCATATTGCCTCTGGCTCCTGGGATAAGACTGTGCGCGTCTGGCATGCCAGTACAGGTAACACTGTCTCGACTTACCGCAGTTATTACGAACTTGTGGAGGCCGTAGCCTGGTCGCCCGACGGAAAATACATCGCTTCCGGCAACCGTAACGGCACCATTCACGTCTGGGACGTTTCCAACAGCAAAAATGTGCGCACCTTTCTCGGCCATTATTCTAAAGGCCTCAACGTTGATGTAGTCTCGGTAGCCTGGTCGCCTGATGGTAAACGTGTTGCCTCCGCTTCCTGGGACAGGACTGTACAGGTCTGGAATGCTCTTAAGCAGAGTAAGCGCAATGATTACCTGGTATTTCGCGGTCATGCAAATGAGGTGAATGCCCTGGCCTGGTCGCCCGATGGGACGCGCATCGCCTCTGGAGGCAGGGACAATCTCATCAAGGTGTGGGATTCTAGCAGCGGCGGGCTTATCTTGACCTACCGGGGCCATACTGCTTATGTAGTCTCGGCAGCCTGGTCGCCCGATGGGACGCGCATCGCCTCCGCTGGCGCCGATAAGAGTGTACAGGTCTGGGATGCTGCTACCGGCAACCTTATCTGCACCTATAGTGGCCATTCTAACCGCGTAAATGCTGTAGCCTGGTCGCCCGATGGGACGCGTATCGCCTCCGCGAGCAATGATTATACAGTGCAGCTGTGGCAGGTACCGTAATCTCCTACATCCTCTCGATAATCGTGGCAATGCCCTGCCCAACACCGATACACATGGTTGCCAGGCCGTAGCGCCCGCCGCGCCGCTCCAGCTCGTGCAGAAGGGTCACCACAAGCCGTGCGCCGCTGCAGCCGAGAGGGTGACCCAGCGCGATAGCCCCGCCGTTGACGTTGAGTTTCTCCTCGTCAATCTCAAGTTCGCGCACACACTGCAAAACCTGGACGGCAAAGGCTTCGTTCAATTCGATCAAATCCATATCCTTGATGCTGAGCCTGGCACGTTGCAAAACCTTGCGTGTCGCCGGAATGGGACCAAGGCCCATATATGCGGGATCAACGCCTGCCACAGCGGACGCCACAATGCGCGCTCGCGGGCGCAATCCTAGCTCCTGGACACGGCTGGAAGCCATCAGTACCAGGGCTGCCGCGCCATCGTTGATGCCCGATGAGTTGCCAGCAGTCACGCTGCCATCTTTACGGAAGGCAGGCTTCAGCGCCGCGAGCTTTTCGAGCGATGTATCTGGACGGGGCTGTTCATCCAGGGCAGCGGTGATCGCTTCACCTTTCTTTTGCGGAATGGCCACGGGCACTATTTCTGCCGCAAAACGACCAGCTTGTTGAGCAGCAACAGCACGCTGGTGGCTGCGCAGCGCAAAGACATCCTGTTCCTCGCGGCTGATCTTCGTGCGCCCGGCAACATTTTCTGCCGTCTCGCCCATGCTGTAGGGGTAATGCATGGCAGACAGGCGGGGATTGACGAAACGCCAGCCCAGCGTTGTATCTTGCAGGTTCATAGCGCGGCTAAAGGCGCTGTCGGCCTTGCCCAGCACAAAAGGCGCGCGTGTCATACTCTCCACGCCGCCAGCGACAAAAGTATCGCCCGCACCGGTTTGAATGGCCTGCGCCGCGCTATTGACGGCTTGCAGCCCTGAGCCGCAGAGACGATTGACGGTTTGACCGGCAACCTCTACCGGCAGGCCGGCCAGCAACAGCGCCATACGCGCCACATTACGATTATCCTCGCCAGCCTGGTTTGCGCAGCCAAGGATGACGTCTTCAACACTGCCTGCATCAACATTTGCTCGCTGCATTGCTTCGGCAATCACCAGCGCGGCAAGGTCATCCGGGCGCACATCCTTGAGACTTCCGGCATAGCGCCCGATAGGTGTTCGTACTGCCGAGAGGATAACCGCTTCTTCCATAGTCTCACCTTCCCTGGAATTGTGCTTTGCGCTTCTCTATAAAGGCCCGCATTCCTTCACGCATATCTTCAGTGGCGAAGAGCAAGAAGAAGTTCTTGCGCTCGATATCCAGCCCCTCTTCTAACGGGGTCTCGAAAGCCGCATTTACTGCATCTTTGGCAAGGAGTACCGCGACCGGTGCCTGCGCTGCCACCGTTTTCGCAAGCTTTACCGCTTCGCTGAGATGTTCACCCTGGGGCACGACGCGATTGACCAGGCCATGCTCATACATTTCCTGGGCAGTGATTTGCACACCCGTCAGCACCATCTCCATTGTGCGGTACTTGCCGAGTGTGCGTGCCAGTCGCTGCGTGCCACCTGCGCCAGGCATGACGCCGATAAGAATCTCAGGTTGCCCAAAGCGCGCATTTTCGGAGGCGACGATCATATCGCAGTGCATTGCCAGTTCGCATCCCCCGCCCAGGGCGTAGCCGCCAACAGCAGCAATCAGCGGTTTATGAATGCCTTTAATACGTGTCCAGGCGCCAAACCCGCCAAGCAGCATATCAATGGGAGACTTATCAGACATCTGCTTAATGTCGGCTCCGGCGGCAAAGGCCCTATCGCCAGCGCCGGTAATGACGATGCAGCGGATCTCCTCATCGCGATCAAACTCCTCTAAGGCATCGGCAAGCTCGCCAACGAGTTGATTATTGAGGGCATTCAACTCCTTTGGGCGATTCAAGGTGACAATGCCAACACGTTCGTCGCGGTCCACTAAAATATACTGGTAGTCCTTCTCAGGCATAACTCTCCTCACAAGTAGCGGTTATTCGTTCCATCGCTTGTAACTACAGGGGGTCACTACTACAACTATCCTAAGTATATCACCATCGTGTTGGATTGATGTTTTAGCCTGGTCCCTTCGCCCGTGTTTTAGTAAGCAATAATGAGGTTGAGGCAATGAGACAAAAGAACACTTTCCATCATTGACAACCACTAACCAATTCGATATTATCCAGGCAACTATGACCAACTACGGATTAAAACCAATCATACCGCCATCACTTCTAGCTCAGGAATCTTCTGGATTGAGGACCTGTACTTTGGGCTTGGTCTGCTGATCCCTGGACTGGCGACCTCCCTCTGGATGGCTGAGCATCGCAGTCATTCCTTTCAAACCAGGCATATATGAGAAGAAAGAAGGGACACGTTCATGGCTAAAACCTTACACCTCAATGTCGCTGATCGCATAGGAGACGCACTGTTCATGGCGCTTCTGCGTGCTGGCGTCAAAATGGGGACGATGTCGCTGCTCACCGTGCGCGGCCGCAAAAGTGGTCAGCCGCATACGGTTCCAGTGCTCCTCGTTGAGCAGGACGGTCAACGCTGGTTGGTCGCGCCTTATGGTGTGGTGCAGTGGGTACGCAACATCCGGGCAGCAGGAACGGCAACGCTCACCCGTGGTCGCCGTTCTGAGGCAATCTCCGTGACCGAACTGCCAGCACAGGAGGCAGCTCCTATTCTCAAACAGTATCTCTTAAAGGCCACTGCGGCTCGACCCTACTTCGATGTCGCGAAAGATGCGCCCCTGGAGGCTTTTGAGCGCGAGGCACCGCGTCACCCGGTCTTTAAGATCACGACGGTGGAGGAGTCCTCCAGAAGGAACGCGGTATGAAGGAGATTGCACGACGGACAGGCATGACCTCTCCCCACACCTGGTTATCTCCAATGAGCCAATCTCATCAAGGAAGGGCGGTGATACTGACAGGGAGGCATCAGTATTTCATCACACCACCGTCTTAATATACTGGCTGGCCTTGTGTGCAAGCCCCATTATCGACAGCATCGGGTTCACACCCGATGCCGCAGGGAAGAGGCTGCCGTCGCAGACGAAGAGGTTTTTTACACCGTGTACTTCACCGTGTTCATTGGTGACCGATGTCGTGTGATCGGTTCCCATACGGCACGTTCCCATCTGGTGGGCGGTGAACATCATAATGCGATTGACGCCCATGCCGTGTCGCTCCAACTGGCGATCAAATTCGCGGAACTGCTGCTCGCTGACCATGCCATTCTCCGGTCGATCCAGGCGCGTGCGTTTGTTGTGCAACGAGTTGATTGCGTTGGCCCCGGCTGCAAAATGGACACGCGCAGCCTGCCGCAAACCATGCAAGAGGTGCTTGCGATCATAGGCCGAGACAACATAGTCGATGACAGGCTCACCATCTCGATCTACGGTAACGGTTCCCTCACCTTTGTCACGAGTCAGTACAATAATGGTTGCAAAGTTGGCAGCCTGAGCTAATTGCTCCCGGTACTCACGTGCAGAATACCACGGAGTCGATAGACCTATCAGTCCAGGATGCACAGGTGGCACCTCCAACACATAGCCGTAGTTCCCATCTAAATGAGCATACTCCCGCGAGTATGCTGATTGCATCACCCCTTGCCATGGGTAGATCTTCTCAGGATAGATGCCAGTGATGGTGGAGACAGGATGTAGATATAAATGACGACCAATGTGCCTGTTCTCCAATCCCGAACGGATCAGCACGGCTGGGGAGTGAATCGAGCCCGCCGCCACAATGACGGCCTTCGCGCGGACGGTCACCTTGTACGTTTTCTCTCCATTGGTTACGTGTGCCTCGACGCCTACCGCTCGTCCACTCTCAATGAGCACCTTATCGGCGCTGCAATGGACAATGATACGTGCGCCATGGTCATACGCATCCTGCAAATAGGTCTTCATGGTTGATTGTTTTGCTCCATAGCGACAACCAAAGCCACAGGTGCCACAGCGCTGCTGGCAATTTATGGCATTACGCGGGATTACACCTACCTGGTAACCAAGCGCTTCACAACCATCGGCAAGCAACTGGTTCTGCCGGTTATGTGTGCTATTCTCCGTATTGACGTTGATCCGTTTCTCCACCGCGTCAAAGCTCTCTTGTAGTTGCGAGCCGGTAAAGTGACCACGCAACCCAGAGCGTTGTTCCCACTCCTCAAGCACGTCAGGAGGCGTTCTAAGCGAGGTCATCCAGTTTATCGTCGTGCCGCCGCCGAGCGTGCTTCCCGCCAGGACAATCACGCCCAGGTCTTTGGTGGTGAGAGTGCCACGCTTCAAGTAGAGTTCTGGTGTGGCCTGGGCCTCCTGTAGAGTAAAGTTTGACTCGTTGTTATAGCCGCCTTTTTCCAGGACGATGACACTCTTTCCTGCCATAGCTAACTCACCGGCCACTACGCCACCTCCGGCACCTGAGCCTATGATGACAGCGTCTGCCTCCAGGGTGGTATCTTCTGTAATCCCCAGTGGCTTGATGGGCTGAGGCGCATCGGTAGGAGGAGGTGCAGGTGCTGTATAGTCCAGCACGGCCCAGTTTGGATTGACGCCCTCTGGATTTGGAACGGAGAAGTAGATAAACGTCGCGAGGCGTTTGATAGCTTGATAGCCCTGGCGCAGTTGTCCCAACGGGCTGTTCGCCATCGCAGTCAGGTATTTCTCGCGTTTCTCCTGGGGAAGGGTTTTGAATGGACGAGGGCTGCCAGCCAGCATCATACCAGCAGCCGCGTTGGACAACAGACCTAATA
>WNFA01004668.1_pt1 | contig 11429 bp, 10 predicted proteins | sample 5400481 | NCBI WGS metagenome assembly WNFA01 (sample SAMN13153340, study PRJNA577476) | soil metagenome | isolation source: 120 cm saprolite under Douglas fir tree site 2 hole 1 replicate 2 | place: USA:California | collected 2015-04-18
ACCACGAGCAGGTTCTCGTCGACGCGCCGGAAGGCGGCGATGGCCGCCTGCACGAAGAACGGGGCGGAGACGAACGCCTCGGCCATCACCACCGCCGGCGTGGTGAACGCCAGCGCGATCCCGTGCGCGGCCAGCCAGCTGCCGAGCAGCCCCCGCCGGCCGAACGCGAGCAAGAGACAGACTCCGGCGACCGCAGGTGGAATCACGGCCGGCAGCTGGGTGATCGCCTCCATCCACCGCGATGCCCGGCCAGGGTGGCGCGCGATGCGCCAGGCGAGCAGCGAGCCAAGCACCACCACCAGCGCCAGGCTGGTGCCGGTGGTCAGGAGCGACAGGCGCAACGCGGGCACCAGGAGCGGGTTGCGGAGGCCGCCGACGAAATCGGCCCAGCGGAGAGTGAAGACCAGCGCGGCGACCGGCAGGAGAAGGAACGACACCAGGGCCGCCGAGGCGACGACCTGGGCCGCGCCCCACGCGCTCGCGCGGCCGGACCTCACCCGCCGGTTCCTGGCTGGAAGCCGAATCGAGCCAGCGTTTCCTGCCCGGCCGGGGACAGCAGCAGCTCGACGAACTCGCGCGCCAGCCCGGGCTCCCTGGCTTGCTCCAGGACGGCGACCGGGTACTCCGCGATGGCGTTCAATTCCACGGGGATGGGCATGACCTCGACCTCGCGTCCGGCCGCGCCCGCGTCCGTCCGGTACACGATCGCCGCGTCGGCCTCGCCGAGCGCCACTTTCGAGAGCACCTGGCGCACGTTCATCTCGCGGGAGACCACGCGCGCCTCCACGGCGGCGCGGAACCCGGCGCCGTACCGCGCGGATGCCGCATCGAGGATGCGCAGGGTGTAGGCGCCGATCGGGACCTCGGGCGCGCCCACCACGATCCGCTTCGCGTGGGGCAGATCCGCCAGCGTCCGCAGCCCGGCGGGGTTGTCGCGAGGCACCACCAGGACCGGTTCGTTGCGCGCGAACGTCCTCGGGGCGGAGGCGAGCCTCGCCGCGACCAGCGCCTGCATGTGCTTCCAGTCGGCCGAAGCGAAGGCGTCGGCGGGCGCCCCGTGCTCGATCTGCGTCCGCAGCTCCTGCGAGCCGGCGAAGGCGAAGGCGACCCTGGTTCCGGGATGCTCGCGCTCGAACCTCCGGCCCAGCTCGGTGAACGCCTCCCGCAGCGAGGCGGCGGCGAACACCACCAGCTCGCGCCGGCCGGCCGCGTGCGCCGGCGGCGGGGGCGCGACCAGAAGCAGCGCGATGCAGGTGCAGAGCAGCCGACCCATGCAGCGGACCTTTCGACCCATCTCATCTGTCGCGTGGAAGCGACAGGGTGTCAAGCAGGCGCGACGGCCGGGAGCTAGAGCTCGCAGACCAGCTGTCCGGATCTGCGGGTGTCATACCCCTGGAGCGCGCCCAGCTCGCGGCGGAAGGCGCGTCCCTCGAGCGTCTCGACGATCCTCCCGGCGCGCGCGTCGCCGCTCCACTCCTTGGGGAAGACGAGGTCGAAGCGCTCCTCCGAGAGGGGGACGAAGTCGAGGCCGTGCGCGACGGCGGCGCTGCGCGCCACCACGCCGGCGTCCGCGGCGCCCATGGCCACCGCCTGCGCGACCTCCAGGTGGCCGCCCAGCAGCCGGTCGTATCCGGCCACGGCCGAGGAGGGGACCCGCGCCTTGCGCAGCAGGCGATCGAAGAGGCGCCGCGCCCCGGCGCCCTGCTCCCGGTTGACGAACCGGACGTCCTTGCGCGCGATGTCCTCCGCCTTGCGGATGCGCAGCGGGTTCCCCCGGGCCACGGCGAATCCCTCCTCGAGGTGCGCGAAGGTGATGACCACCATCGGCCGGCCGCGGAACGCGCGGCGGACGAAGGGGACGTTGTATTCCCCGGTCTCCTCGTCGAACAGGTGCGCGCCCGCGACGTGCGCGTGGCCCCGCGCCAGCGTCGTCAGCGCCGCGTCGCTCGAGGCGCCGATCCAGCAAAGGCGCTGCCCCGGCCAGCGATCCTCGACGCGGCCCGCCAGAACGGAAAGGCCGGGATCGCAGCCCGTCACGAGCACGTTGGCCTGCAGCGCCTCCAGCGGGCGGAGCGCGGAGAGCCGCGCCAGCTCCCCGCCGCGCGGCCCGCGCGAGAGCAGGGCATCGGCCGCGGTGGTCAGCCCGAGCGGATCGTGGCGCCGGAGCGGATGCGCCACCCACCTTCCGGCCACCGAGCCCACCAGCGCGCGGGGCGACGGCGCGCGCCGGCGCTCGCCGGCGCTCGCGAGCTCGGCGCGCAGCACGCCGCCCTCCTCGCGCAGCCAGAACAGCTCCTCGACCCGGCAGCGCAGGACGCGGGCGAGGCGCAGCGCCACCACCGTGGAAGGCTGGCCGCGGCCCGACTCGAGGATGCTGAGCGTCTGGCGGCTGATCCCCGCCCGACCGGCCAGCTCACCCTGCGTGAAGCCGCTCTTCTGCCGGGCCCTGCGGAGCCCCGTCTCGAGCCTGGGCATGCGCAAGACGTGTCGCGTGGGCACTCCCCGCTGTCAACTGCACGTGACGTTCGGACCATCACGGTCCCTGTCCGGAAGCCTTACGGCGCACCCCCCGCCGGCGTTATGATCCAGGCATGAGGACGCGGACCGCCCTGGCGCTCGCCGCGGCGCTCTTCCTGTCGCCGGCCGCGAACGCCGCCGAGAAGACCGTGACCATCAAGGTCGCGGGTTGGCACAGCAAGGGAGACGCCTACAAGACCGAGGTGTCGATCCGCGCCGTCAAGGGCGTCTCGAACGCTTCGGCCGACTACACCCGGATGATCATCGTGGTGACCTATGACGACAAGCAGGTCACCCCCCAGCAGCTGGAGAAGGCGATCGGCGACGCCGGGTACTCGGCGGGCAGGTAGTCGCCGCCGACCTCGTCGTCGCGCCGCGGACCCCGTGATATGGCTGCCCCATGGCCAACAAGACCGTGATCGACGGGATCGCCGGCCTGGAGGCGCTCGCCGGCAAGGACCTGGGCAAGTCGGATTGGCGGGCGATGAAGTTCGAGGACATCGTGCGCTTCGCGGACGCCACCGGCGACCACCAGTGGATCCACGTCGACCGGGAGCGCGCGCGCAAGGAGTCGCCGTTCGGCGCGCCCATCGCGCACGGCTACTTCACGCTGTCGCTCATCGCGGCCCTGTTCTTCGAGCTGGTCGAGCCCCGCAACTTCGCCATGGTGATCAATTACGGGCTCAACAAGGTGCGGTTCCCCGCTCCGCTCAAGGAAGGCCAGCGCTACCGACTGGCGATCAGGCTGCAGGACGCCAAGCAGGCGGGGAACGCGGTCGAAGCGCTGCTCGCCGCCACCATCGAGGTCGAGGGCGAGTCGAAGCCCGCCTGCGCGGCGGAAGTGGTGTACCGCTTCTACGGAACGAGGTAGTCCGGCGCCAACGCGCCGCGACGGTGAGAGAAGCGCGCCGTGCCCGAGCTGAACTTCGACGGCATCGTCGGCCCCACGCACAACTACGCGGGGCTGTCGCCGGGCAACGTCGCCTCGCTCACCCACGCGGGCCAGGCCGCCAATCCGCGGCGGGCGGCGCTGCAGGGCCTGTCGAAGATGCGGCTGGTCGCCTCGCTCGGCGTGGGGCAGGCGGTGCTTCCGCCGCACGAGCGCCCGCGGATGCGCACGCTCCGCCAGCTCGGGTTCCGCGGGAGCGACGAGGAGGTGCTCGCCGCGGCCTCGGCGGGCGACGGCCACCTGCTCCGGCTCTGCTCCAGCGCCGCCGCGATGTGGACGGCGAACGCGGCCACCTGCGTGCCGTCCGAGGACAGCGCGGACGGGCGCCTGCACCTCGTCCCGGCCAACCTCAGCTCGATGTTCCACCGGGTGCTCGAGGCCGACACCACCGCGCGCGTCCTGCGGGCCATCTTCGCCGACCCGGCGCGGTTCGCCGTCCACGACCCCCTGCCCGGAGGCGCGCACTTCTCCGACGAGGGAGCGGCGAACCATACCCGCTTCACCGCGCCGGGACGGGCCGCGGTGCACCTCTTCGCCTGGGGGCGCGTGGCCTACGGCGCGCTGCCCGCCTCGGGCCAGCCGCTGGGGTTCCCCGCCCGGCAGTCGCGGGAGGCCTCGCAGGCGGTGGCGCGGCTGGGGCAGCTCGATCCTTTGCGCGCCCTCTTTCCCCAGCAGCATCCGCGCGGCATCGACGCCGGCGCCTTCCACACCGACGTGCTGGCCGTCGGGAACCGGGACGTGCTCCTCGTCCACGAGCTGGCCTTCGTCGAGCACGAGGCGGTGCTGTCACGCCTGCGCGAGCTGCTGGGGGACTCGTTCACCGCGTACGTCGCCGGCGAGGCCGAGCTGCCCGTCGCCTCGGCCGTGGCCGCATACCCGTTCAACTCGCAGCTGCTCACGCTTCCCGACGGGAGCATGACGATCCTGGCGCCGGAGGAGTCGCGCGCGGAGCCGCGGGCGCGCGCCTTCCTCGAGCGCGTCGCCGCGTCCGGGGGACCGGTGCGCGGCGTGCGGTACCTCGACCTGCGCGATTCGATGGAGAACGGCGGCGGCCCGGCTTGCCTGCGGCAGCGCATCGTGCTCACCGCCGCGGAGCGCGCGGCGGTCACCGCCCGGGTCTTCTGGGACGAGGCGCTCGGCGCCGAGCTCGAGGGGTGGGTGGCGCGCCATTACCGGGACCGCGTCGCGGGCGACGACCTGCGCGATCCGCTGCTGCACCGCGAGAGCCTCGCCGCCCTGGACGAGCTGACCCGCATCCTCCGGCTCGGCGCCATCTACGACTTCCAGGTCTGAGCCGACCCGCCCGGGTCAGGGCTTCACCACCTCGCTGCGCATCAGGCGCCCCTGGGAATCGAACAGGTAGTCCACCGTGACGGTGCAGCGGTCGACGCCGCACGGGCGTTGCTCGCGGTAGCGGAAGGCGGTCAGTCCATCGGACCGCTGCGCGATCGAGAGAGGCGGCCCGCGCCGCGAGAGCAGCCTCTTCAGATCGCCCGAGACCTGCACCGCGCCGGCGGCGCCGCCCGGTACGGCAGGGGTCCCGCCGTCGGCAGCGGCCACCGCGCCCGCGTCGGGCGTCCCCGCGTCGAGCCCCGGGATGATCGGCTCGCTTTCCTGGTCGTCCATCCCGGCCGCCGGCTCGCCCATCCCTCCGTCGCCGGCTTCCGGCTGCGGCAGAGGAAGGTCCGCGGCGCGGATCGCGGTGCGCTCCTCCGCGAGCTGAGGCGGCCAGGCGTCCATCGCGCGGTCCTCGCCGGGGTGCGCGGCGATGTAACGCGCCGTGGCCTCGACGAAGGGCGGCTGCGGCGGCATGGGAACCGTGGCCAGCCGGTGCAGCAGGTCGGGGCCCGGGCCGGGGCGGGTCGCGCGCCCCAGGTTCGCCGCCAGCCTCTGCTCGCTCTCGCGGACGACGTGCGCGATCTGCAGCGCGCGCTTCAGCTCTTCCAGCGAGATCGCGTTCCGGCTTCGCGACCCGGCCAGCGCGCGCGCGGTCGCGTCGGCGGCAGCCAGCGCCTCGTTCCGATCGCGCCCGGCGCCGTCGAACGCGGCCACCAGCCGGTCCGGGCTGGTCGAAGCTCGAAGCACCTCGGGCACGGTCTCCCGGATCCAGGTTGCCCGCTCGACGGCCGTCAGCAGGCGCCGGAAGCGCTTCCGCGTGTCCGAGATCGCGTCCGCATCTCCGTCGCGCACGGCCTCCAGCTCGTCGGCCGGCGGCTTCGCGGCCAGCGCGTCGGCGGTCCACCGGCGCTGGCGATCGATCTCTCGCAGCGTCTCCTGCGAGCGATCGGGCGAAGGGGCCGGGCCCGGCTCCACCGGGCGGGCCTGCTGCGACTCCGTGACGCAGGCGGGGAGGGCGAGTGTTCCGAGGAGGAGGAGGACGCTGCTGTGTCGCATGGCGATTCTCATGGCGGCGTGGCGCCCTCTGCGTCAAGGTGCCAACGGTCGCAGGACCCACGGCCCTCCCAGGCGGACACGCGGGCGGGGCTCAGGTAAACAGGGCCCCATGAGACGTGTTCCACTGATCCTGCTCGCCGCGTCCGTGGGCGCTTTGGCCGCCGGCGAGCCGATCCCCGAGCTGCTGCGCGCGCTGGAGAACCTGGGCAGCGCCGAAGGCGCGCGGCCGTCCGAGGACAGCCGCCAGCTCGCGTTCGTGACCACGCTGTTCGGTTCGCGCCAGGCGGCCGTGATGCCGGTCGAAGGCGGCTATCCGGTGCAGCTCACGGCCGAACCGGGCGGCGTCCTCGCGGTGCGGTGGTCGCCGTCCGACCCGCACCTGCTGGTCGCGGTGGCGATGCGCGAGGGGAAGCGCCGCCTGCTGATGCTCGACGACCAGGGAGGGCGGGCCGTCGAGCTGGACAACGCTCCGGGCGACCAGCTCGTGGGCGGCTTCACGCGCGACGGCAAGAAGCTCTTCTACGGCCTCGTGGAGGGAGGCGCCTTCTCGCTGCGCCAGGTGGGCTTCGACGCCGCCCGGAAGGTGACCGAGGTGAAGCCGGGCGCCATCGCGCCGCAGAGCCCGTTCCCCGCGGCCACGCCGGCCGCGCCGGCGCGCTCCGCGGCCGCGGTCCCCGCGCCGCCGACCATGCGGGGAGCGGCGCCGGCGCCCACGCCCGCCGCGCCGCCGGCGCAGGCCTCCGCGCCCGCGCGCCAGGCGCCCGTCGCCCTGGAAGAGGCGCTCCAGGGCCTGGCGGCGGTCGGTCCGGTCTCGCCGGACGGACGGTCGTTGCTGGTGCAGACGCGCCGGGGCGGCGACGAGGCGATCTGGATCGTGGACCTCGCGAGCGCCCGCGCCGAGCCGCTCACACCGCACGAGGGGACGGCGCGCTTCCGCTTGCCGCGCTGGAGCCCGGACGGCCGGACGGTGTACGTCCTGACCGACGCCGGGCGCGAGCCCCTCGGCGTCGACGCCGTCACCGTCTCTTCGCGCGAGCGCAAGACCGTCTACGCCCCCGGCCGCACGGTGGAAGGGTTCGCGCTCACCGAGGACGGGCACCGGCTGGCGGTCGCGGAGGAGGCGAGCGGACAGACCGTCTTCTCCGTGCTCGAGCTTCCCGGGCTGCGCGCGCAGCCGCTGCCGCAGCCGCCGGGAGGGGCGTTGCAGCCCGCTCCGGACGGAGAGTCGCCGCTCGACTGGACGAAGCAGGGAGATCGCCTCTTCTTCGGCTGGCGGCAGGCCGACGACACCACGGACGTGTTCGCCTTCCGCACCGGCTTCGGCACCACCACCCGACTCACGCGCAGCCCGCGCCCCGGGCTGGGCCGGCAGGCGGTGCCGCGGCCGGCGTCGCTGCGCGTGGCGCGTCCGGACGCGACCGAGCTGACCGGCTGGATGTGGAAGCCCCGCGACACCGCCAAGCCGCACGTCGCGCTGCTCGTGCGCGGTCTCGAGGACCCGGTCCGGCCGGTGCTGGACCCGCCGGCCGTGGCGCTCTCCTCCTCGGGCATCGCCGCGATCGGGCTCAATCCGCGGGGTCCGTTGCTGCATCGGGTCACCGTCGAGGCGCAAGTGGCCGACCTGCTCGCCTCGCTGCGGTCGCTGCGTGCGCGCGACGACCTCGACGCGCGCAAGCCGCTCCTGGTCGCGGTCGGCGCCGGCTCCGCGGTGGCCGAGAAGCTGCTCGAGCGCGAGCCGGGCGGCTTCTCCGGGGTGGTCGCCATCGACGCCGAGACGAAGATCGAGGCCGGGCTTGTGCTGGCCTCCTCGTCGCGCACCGACCTCCGCCAGCTGGTCCGGTTCGCGCGGGAGCACCTCAAATGAGGTCGAGCACGGGCGAACGAGCACGACACCGCCGGGGCTACAGCTCGGCCGCCACGCGGGCAGCGGCCTGGCGCAGGGCGAACGCCGCGGGGGCCGGCGGCTTGCCGGGCGCGAGCACCAGCACGAGGTAGTAGTCCTCGCGCAGCACCCGGCAGAGCAGCGACCCCTTGTCGCAGCGGAGCTGCAGCTCCACCGCGTTGCCGGCGCCGCGCTGGACCGATCCCTCGTGCAACTGCAGCCACGCCGACGCCACCTGGGCACCGGTGAGTTGGAGGTCGTACTCGCTGAGGCCCTCGCATCCCCGCGGCGGCGGCTCCGCCACCAGCAGGTCGATCGACTCGCCCTCGCCGTCGCAGAACACCGCGCCCCGCGCTCCCGGCGCGCGCAGCACCAGCTCCTGCAGCGCCGCCCGGAACGACACGCTCGCTTGTTCTCACGAGGGTGCTCTGCTAGTCAAAGCCCCTTCGCCCAGGCGACGAAGGAGTGGAAGTGGACAAGCGCGCTGCCGTGGTGCTCGCCGTCATCTTCGGGGGCCTGTTCCTGGTCCTGTTCGGGTTCCTGGTGCTCGCCTGGTCGGCGGTGAAGGCGACCACCGCCTCGGGACTCGACGCTGAGCTGTCGACCAGCACCGGGCCACGCGTCGGCGTGGTGGAGTGCAAGGGCACGGTGGGCGACGGGGAGCGCGGGATCGACTCCGAGAAGGTGGTCAAGCTGCTGCGCAAGTACGAGCGCGACGAGGACGTGAAGGCGGTGGTGGTGCGGGTCGACTCGCCTGGAGGGGCCGTCGCGCCCTCGCAGGAGATCTACTCGGCCCTCCGGACCCTGCGGAAGAAGAAGAAGGTGGTCGTCTCGATGGGGAATCTCGCGGCCTCGGGCGGCTACTACATTGCCGCCGCGGCGGACCAGATCTACGCCAGCCCCGGCACGCTGACCGGCTCGATCGGCGTCGTCTTCGTGCACTTCAACGTCCGCGGGCTGCTCGAGGCGGTGAAGGTGGAGGAGACCACGCTCAAGACCGGCAAGTACAAGGACACCCTCTCGCCCTTCCGGCCCTTGAACGAGCAGGACCGCGAGGAGGTGCACGCGATCTCCGAGGACGTCTATGCGCAGTTCATCCGCGACGTCGCCGAGGGGCGCGGCCTCAAGGAGGAAGAGGTGCGCAAGCTCGCCGAAGGACGCCTCTACACCGGGCGCCGCGCGAAGGACCTGCGGCTGGTGGACGAGCTGGGCGGGTTCCAGGACGCGGTCGCGAAGGCGTGGCAGCTCGCCGGCCAGAGCGGCGAGCCCCGCATGCAGATGCCCCCGCGCGACATGGCCGTCTCGCTGCGCGACCTCATGCGCGGCGCGTTCGGGGGCGCCGCCGCGGGAGTGAGCGACGGCGTGCGCGGCGTGGCCCGGGGCGGCGGGTTGCAATTCCTCGCCCCGCAGCTCGTGGAGTAGCCGGTGGATCAGCTGTGGGCGCCGTGGCGGATGGAGCTCGTCTCGAAGGGCGAGACGCCTTCGGGCTGCATCTTCTGCGAGCTGCCGCTCGCGCGTGACGACCGCGCCAACCTGGTCCTGGGCCGCACCGGGCGCACCTTCGCGATGCTCAACAAGTACCCGTACAACAACGGGCACCTGATGGTGATCCCGCGGGCGCACGCGAGCGACGTGCACGCGCTCTCCAGCGACGACTACCAGGAGCTCTGCGAGATGCTGCGGGTCGCCCTGCGGCTCGTCGGCCGCGCTTACGCCCCCCAAGGGGCGAACCTGGGCATGAACCTCGGCCGCGTCGCGGGCGCCGGGATCGCCGACCACCTGCACTGGCACGTGGTCCCTCGCTGGGGCGGCGACACGAGCTTCATGCCGGTGCTGGCCGACACCAAGGTGATGGTCGAGCACCTGAACGCGACCTGGGACCGGCTGCGCCCGCTCTTCGACGCCGAGTACCGCCGCGGCGCGCCGGTGGCCTCATGGTGAAGGAGGAGCTCGAGCGCGTCCTGGAGCGCGCTCTCGACCGCTGCGCGCGCGACGGGCTCCTGCCGGCCGGAGAGCGGCCGCCGGTGCAGCTCGACGCCCCCAAGAACCCGGCGCATGGCGACTTCGCCTCCAACGCCGCCATGGTCCTGCAGAAGCAGCATGCCCAGGCGACGGGCGCGGCGAAGCCCAACCCGCGGGCGCTCGCGCAGGCCATCGTGGAGCGCATCGAGGACCCGGACCGCATCCTCGAGAAGGTCGAGATCGCCGGTCCCGGCTTCCTGAATCTCAAGGTCGCGCCGGCGGTGTGGCACCGGGCGCTGGGCGCGGTGTGGGAGGCGCGCGAGCGGTTCGGCCGCAGCGGCGCAGGCCAGCGGCGCAAGACCCTGATCGAGTTCGTCAGCGCGAACCCCACCGGCCCGATGCACGTGGGACACGGCCGCGGGGCCGTCATCGGCGACACGGTCGCGAACCTGCTCGACTGGGCGGGATACGATGTGGCTCGCGAGTTCTACGTCAACGACGCCGGGGGACAGGTGTTCCGGCTGGCGCACGCGGTCTACGCCCGGGCCACCGAGCTGGACGGCACGGTGCCGGCGGAGCCGCTCGACCCGGACGACTACCAGGGCGAGTACGTGAAGGACGTGGCGCGCGCCTGGCTCGCCACCCGGCCCGACCTGCGCAGGCCGTTCGCCGAGCTGCGCGAGCCGCTCCGGCGGTTCGCGACCGGCTGGATCCTCGACCACCTGATCAAGCCGGACCTGGAGCTGTTCGGGGTCCGCTTCGACAGCTTCTTCAGCGAGAAGACGCTGCACGACAGGGGCGCCATCGCCCACGCCGTCGAGGTGCTGCGGAGCAAGGGCGTGCTCGCGGAGGAAGTCCTGCCGCCGCCGCAGGGCACCGAGCCCGAGGCCGACGAGGAGGTCACGCCCAAGCCGCTCCTGGTGATGAAGACCACCCGGTTCGGCGACGATCGCGATCGGCCCATCTACAAGACCACCGGGGAGCCGACGTACTTCGCGGCCGACCTCGCGTACCACCTGGACAAGCTGGAGCGCGGCTACCAGCGCCTCATCGACGTCTGGGGCGCGGACCACGGCGGCTACGTCCGGCGCATGAAGGCGGCGGTCGGCGCGATGGGCGGCGAGCTGGAGGTGCTCATCCTGCAGCTGGTCAACCTGCTCAAGGAGGGCAAGCCGTTCAAGATGAGCAAGCGCGCGGCGAACTTCGTCACGCTGCGCGAGGTGCTCGAGGAAGCGGGCGCCGACGCGACGCGCTTCTTCTTCCTCCTCCGCCGCGGCGACATGGCGCTCGACTTCGACGTGGCGCTCGCGCGCAAGCACACGCTCGACAACCCCGTCTTCTACGTGCAGTACGGCCACGCCCGCTGCGCGGCCATCCTGCGCAAGGCGCAGGAGGAGCGCGGCCTTACGCCCGCGTACGACCCGGAGTCCCTGTCGGCGCTGCGGCTGCCGGAGGAGATGGACCTGCTCAAGCGGGTGCTGCACTTCCCCGAGCTGGTGGCGGCCGCGGCGCTCGCGCTGGAGCCGCACCGCATCGTCTTCTATCTGCAGGAGACGATCGCCGCGTTCCACGCGTACTACACGAAATACAAGAAGACGGAGCGGGTGATCTCCGATGACCCGCGCAAGACGAAGGCGCGTCTCTACCTGGTGTGGGCGATCAAGCAGACCTTGCGGAATGCATTGGCGATACTGGGCGTCTCCGCGCCCGAGCGGATGGAGGAGG
>WNFA01008156.1_pt1 | contig 11429 bp, 14 predicted proteins | sample 5400481 | NCBI WGS metagenome assembly WNFA01 (sample SAMN13153340, study PRJNA577476) | soil metagenome | isolation source: 120 cm saprolite under Douglas fir tree site 2 hole 1 replicate 2 | place: USA:California | collected 2015-04-18
TTGCCCCGTTGCAGACCTTGACGATCACCCGACCGGCCGTGCACACGATGTTATGCGGCCGACAGGCTACGGCGCGGCGATAGCGACAACTCAGCAAAACGGATTCTTCAAAAACTCCTCTTCAGCTTTCGTACTCAGGCGTCCCAGCGCTTTATTCCTGTCCGGGAAACGACCGAACCGGACAATCTGATCCCGATGGCAGAGGGCATGCTGAAGGAATGGTTCGCCTAGATTTACGAACAGGCTCACACTTTTTTCCTGAAATTCCAAGGCTTCAGTATGCCCAAAAGGAAGATAGAAAAAAAGCCTCTGGACCGTCAGGATATTCTTGTCAAAACGCTTTTCGAGTGCATACTCCGCCAGATACCTAGCTTTGGAATCGTTCGCAAACGCTTGCGGTGCCCCGCGAAAAATATTCCGCGAGAACTGATCCAGTAATATGATCAGTGCCAAGGTTCCCGTCTGAGTCTGCTTCAGCTCGTCTAACGCTCCCGAAGAGGCAAGCCGGTTGGCTTCAGAAAACCTCTGTCTGATCTCCTGATCAAATTCACGCGTTGCTTGAAACCAAACCTTGCGACGACGGCCTAATTCTGCCGAGTCCGGTGAACCAAACCAGAAATCGAGGATTTCCTGCACAAGATGGTTGCTGTCCATATCGGAGACACTCCTTTGATCGAGTATCGGCCCCATGCCCACCCGTGCCTGACCAACTCGTCTAACGCGTCGGGCGATAAGTCTTAAGTCAAGACCTTGGGCGCCATTCACGCCTCGCGGATCCTCGGGCTAAGCCCGAGGATCCGCGAGCTGCTCTCCCGTGAATGGCCGGGTCAAAGCCCTGCCATGACGGATAAAAAGGGCGATCAACCTGCACGGACGTCGCTCTAGCGTTTCAGCGCGCCGGCGCCGCAGCGGGGATGGGTTTGCTGCTGCGCGGACCGGCAGAGAGCACCAGGAGTGCGGCCAGCAGGCAGAGGGCGCCGGCGAGATAAAAGGCGGGAAGATACGTGGCAAGGGCAGTACGGGAAAGGCCGGCGCCGAAGGCGGCGGTCGCGGCGCCGAGCTGATGCGCGGCGAAAACCCAGCCGAAGACGATCCCGGCGCGCTGGCGGCCGAAGGCGGCGGTAGCGAGCCTGACGGTCGGCGGCACCGTGGCGATCCAATCGAGCCCATAGAACACCGCAAAGAATGAGAGGCCGTAAAGCGTGAATGACGAGGACGGCAGATAAAGCAGCGAGAGGCCGCGCAATCCGTAATACCAGAACAGCAATTTGCGCGAGTCGTAGCGGTCGGACAGCCAGCCCGAGCCGATCGTGCCGATGACGTCGAAGATGCCCATACCAGCCAGTACCGATGCGGCGGCGACTGGCGCCATGCCGAAATCGGCGCAGAGCGGGATGAAATGGGTCTGGATCAGACCGTTGGTCGAGAGGCCGCAGATGAAGAAGGTGGCGAAGAGGATCCAGAATACCGGACTGGCCGCCGCCTCGGCCAGCACCGCGAAGGCGTGGCCGATTGCGGCCCCCGATGGCGCTGGCGGGGCCAATGTCACCGGACCGGTCTCGCCGTAAGGCGCCAGCCCCAGGTCGGAGGGGCGGTCGCGCAGCAACAAGGCAGCGAGGATGGCGGCCAGCGCGAGGCTCACGACCGGCGGAACCAGCGCCGCGCGCCAGCCCCAACTCTCGGCGAGCGCGCCGGCGAGCGGCAGGAAGACCAGCTGACCGGTCGCCGAGCTGGCGGTCAGCAGGCCAAGGACGAGCCCGCGCTGTGCCGCACTACCATGCGGCGCATCCCATAGCGTTCGATCAGGGCCGCCGCGAACGGCGCCATCAATCCAAAGAGCAGGAGACGCAAGGCCAGCGCGCTCGAAATCTCGGCCGTGTCCCAGCCGAATTCGCGGCCTAAGGGCAGGATCAGCGCTCCCGGGATCCCGACCGCCCCGGCCGTCGTCAAGGCGACGAGAAAGGTCACGGCGGCCACAACCCAGGCGTAGTGGATGCCGCGACGATGGAGGACCGTGGCAAGGCGCTGTGCGGGCGTGAGCATGCTATCCTCCGGATCGCGACAGCGCCCCGCATTAGGGGTATATGCCCCTAAATAGGCGCATATGCGCCTTCGTCAAGGGGCGTCGATTTTTTCCGAATAGTTGCAATGAGCCCCAGTGCAAGCACCAGATTTCAGGACTGCAACTGTCTGGCGACTCCGCCGAACCCTACTTCCTGACGAAGCGATCGTTGACAGGAGACACATCCGAGCGGGTTGACACCAGGGTGCTCCAGGCGATCTACGCGTTCACTCAAGTACTTCCCGGCATTCGTCGGCCAGCAGGTCGACGTGTTCATCAAGGCGCCGAGCCGGTCGGCGGCGACCAAAAATCCAACCTCAGGCCATATCTTCTTCGGCGAGCCGCCCAACGGGCGCACCGCTGCGGTGGTCATCGCGGGCCAGGGCGCTCGGTAATGGATCGCCGCGAACGACCGGAATCGGCGCTCACCAGAAGCCCGGCCTGGGGCGTTTCCGCTTCTGGTTTTGCCCCCAAATGCGTCATTCGAGACCACGCGTTGAACCGCCGCTTGGGTAGCGAGCGGCTATTCGCAGTCGAACGTGATGCGTATGCGCCGGATCCGGCCATTCGCAGGGTCGGGTGGGCCTTATACTGCTCCGGCGCCGCTCCGGATTGGCGCGCGCCATGTATCGGCATCTCGGAGGTGGCAGGACCCGCGGCGGCTAGGCGCTAGCTCGGACAGCGTCTGTACCGCCGAGACATGTTCGAAATAACCGCTTTCACGCTTCCTGGATCGGGTATTTCGCGAAGATCGCCTCGACCCGCTTGAACGCCTTGTCGATGGCCGCTTCCGACGCCATCCCATCTTTGATGACATCGAACATGGCGACGCTGAAGAGATGCTCGGTATTGACCTGGGCCATGGCCGGGTTGAACACCTCGTAGATCGGCAGCGTCGGACCGAGCAGCGTCTGTTGCGCGTAGGCCGTGCGATGCGGATCCTCTTTGAGCCAGAACGGGTCGCTCTTGGCGATCTCGGGGACCGGCAGCATAAAGCGGCCGAGCCCACCCTTTAGATGCTCGTTGAGAGCGGGCGCGCGAAGCGGCCGCGGCTGCCGACGCCGCCCTGGCGAAGGGCGAGCGCCGGCCGCTGCTCGGCTTGCCGATGACCGTCAAGGAGCAGTTCAACGTGGTCGGCATGCCGACCAGCTGGGGCGAACCGCAATTCTGGCGCTGGTATCCCGCCGCCGATGCCCTTGTCGTGCAGCGCCTGAAGAATGCCGGCGCCGTCATCCTCGGCAAACCAACGTACCGCTGCACCTGACCGACTTTCGGAGCTACAACGAGGTTTACGGCACCACCAACAATCCGTGGGACCCTTCGCGCGGTCCCGGCGGGTCGTCGGGCGGCTCGGCAGCAGCGCTTGCCGCCGGCTTGGTTCCGCTCGAATTGGGTGCTGATATCGGCGGTTCGCTGCGCGCGCCGGCGCATTTCTGTGGCGTCTTCTCGCACAAGCCGAGCCTCGATCTCGTGCCGGAGCGCGGCTCGGGTCACCGTGGAACCGCGCCGATAGCGGTGCGCGGCGATCTCTCGGTGATGGGCCCGATGGCGCGCAGCGGCGCCGATCTAGCCCGCGAACTGGCGGTCATCGCCGGCCCGGACGAATGGAGCGAGGGGATCGGGGGCGAGACGTTCTGACGATTGAGAGGCTGCCGGCCCAACATTGTCAGACCTGGCGGTAGGTAGGCTCCCGCCCAGGAAGCGCAAACTCGGTAGCGGCCACCCGATGGAGCAAACCCCTCAGAGCGCCCGCAGCGTCGCGGCCCATCTCGGCTTCGAACGCATCCTGCGCCTGGCGCCAAAGTTTGCGGGCCTCGACCAGAAGATCGCGTCCGGCCTGGGTGATGGAGAGTTCACGGCTTCGGCGGTCGCTCCCCACATTCAGCTGGACGAGGCCCATGGCCAAAAGCGGTCGCACGTTGTGACCGAGCGTCGCCCGGCCCATCACCATCACCTCCGCCAGCGGCTGCAATGCAATGGGTCCTAGGGCTTCGGCCTGCTGGAGCAGCGAGAATTGCGTAACGCGAATTCCGACGGGCGCTAGTGCCTGATCATAAAGTTGAGTCACCCGTCTCGTCGCTTGCCTAAGCGCAAAACAATTGCACAACGGATTCATGATCCTCCTGCGCCCGGGTCAGGGCGATCGTCAAAGGTGCGCCGCAGACCAACTATTTCTGGGTATCGACCGCCGGTGTGAGCTTGCTGATGTCCAACGCCGGCGTATAAAGGCAACAGCGGACGAGTTTGACAGCATTGATAGCGATCATTGTATGGGGCACATAAGCATACTTTCCTAGCAAAACTACCCTCTTGGGTGCGTCTCCGCTGAACGTAGAACCGAAATATGGCCCAAGAAGAGCGCCTCAACGATGCCGGTCGGATGAGCACAACTCCCAGGCTGCCTAAACTGGACGATTGTAACTGCCTTGCCGTCCGGCAGGCGGCGCTGCACATCACGCAGTTTTACGATCGGTTTCTCGCGGACGTCGGGCGGCGGACGACCCAGTTCTCCATTCTTGAGCGCCTTCGGCGCAACGGGCCCATGACTGTCAATGCTCTTGCTGCCGAGATGGTCATGGACCGCACCACCATGGGACGCAACATCCGGCCGCTCCAACGGGACGGGCTCATAACCGTCGTGACGAATGAGGCCGATCGCCGCTGCAAAAAGCTGGTACTGACCGAAGCTGGACTGTTGCGCCTGAGTGCATGCTATCCTCGCTGGACCAATGCCCAGACTCAGTTCCATGCGGCATTCGGCGCAGAGCAGGTGACCGAGCTACGCCGCCTTTTGCATGCAGTCTCGACCAGTGAACTCAATCGGACACCCGTGATGGCTTGATAAGGCGCGAACTCCTGCAGGGCAGGGCGGGCGCCAGGGGCAGGTATCGGTTCGCCAGCGCCGTGATGCTCACGTCCCGAGAGGTAATGAGAGATCACCTAAATAATCCATCTTCCCTAGAACCACCCCGTTGTGCCTCATAATGTTGTAGGCTGTTGTAAGGTGAAAATAGAAGTTCGGTAACGCAAAACGCTCAATATATTGGTTTGCTGTTAATGAGACCGTATTTTGTCCCATTTTGAGTTCAACTGTTCGAGAGACAGCGCCGGCTAGAGCATCCGCTGCATTTGTCCTGATAAATTCGGACGTCTTGGTGATCCGCGATTGCAGCTCTTCGAAGGTTGTCTCGTTGTCTTCATAACCTGGCGGCTCGATGGCAGCTAGGCGGGCAACTGCTCGCTTTGCGGTATCGCACCCGAGTTGGACTTGCCGCGTAAGAGGAAACATATCCGGGAAGAGCCGCGCCGTTAGCAAAACCGAAGGCGCAATCTTCCGTTCAAGGGCGTGCGCCTCTCCCTTCCGCAACACCTGCGAGAAGATCGTGTGGCCTCGCAAAAGCGCTGAAAATGGAAACTCGTAGGATTGTTCCGGCATAGCTTTCCTCATGCGTTAGGGTTTCTCGAGCACGGCCTGGATCAGCCCAATCCGCCGTTCCCGGAGATTCCGGCTGAGATTGGCGGACATGTGCGGGAAATCAGGGCCCATCGCGATGTGGATCCCAAGGATCGGCGCGGAGCTCTGGCTGACGTGGGCATGCAGTTGCTGGTCAAACCAGGCGATGCCGTCTTCCGTCCGGTCGATCCAGGAGACGACGACACGAAAGCCGGTCTGTTCGAGCACCTCCTGCATTGCCCTGGGAGTAACTAAAAAGCTCGTGTCGGGACCACGAGCCCATGGCACCGGAAAATGCAGAGCGTCCCCAGAGCCGGCGACAACATCGTAAATGGCAAAACGTCGGCCGCCGCGCAGCACCGGTAGACCTCGCCATAAAGCCGCGTGCGGTCCTGAATGTTCATCGCGACGTGCTGGGTCCACGCCACGTCGAAGCGCCCATTATCGTAGGGAAGGGCGAGTGCCTCGGCGCACTCATAAGCCACCTGGTCCACAAACCCTGCGCGCTCGGCCAGATACCTCGCTGCCTCGACGAACGAGGAATTGAGGTCAATACCTGTCACGTGGCAGCCATAGGTCGCCGCCAGATAGCGCGAAGGACCCCCGAGGCCCGATCCAACGTCCAGAACCATCGCGCCGCGGTCGACCGGCACCGCTTCCGCGAGTTCCTTCGTTGCAGCGATTACCGCGGACGTGGAATTGGTCGAGTGGCGCCAACACCATCGGTGAAAGCACCTGGCTCGACAGCCCGGCAGCATACAGGGCGCGGCTCAATCGCTCCTTGAGGTCGCCTTGCCCATAATGCTCTACGACTTCGGCCTTCATTTCGACCATGAGATCGATCCGTCCTTTATCTATTTAGGGGGATATAAGCGTATATGCAACACCCTTGAACAAACTCGACTTGGCCGCAAATCGCGGCGCGACGCATGTAATACCGGCCGATCAAGCTCGGCGACTACGCCGTTTGGTTTGCCGCGCAGCGTTACAACCACATGGCCAAGGTAGAAATTAAGTCTGAATCCGAGATCGCACCCGGCGAACGGCGAACGCGCCACCTCCCGCTGGAAGAGTTGACCTGTTGTGCTGAAGCCGCGTTGCCAGGCGTTGAGCTTAAGAGCCAGATGCCGCCTTTGGATCCGTCGGCTGAACTAGCGAGCCGGGTCCGACCCTTTGCAAATTGCCTGTAATGACTCGATCGCCGACCGCGACGCCCGAGAGAGCAGACACGGCATCGCCGTCGCTGGGACCGAGCGATACTATGCGCTGTTCGACCTTGTTACCTTCGCCAACGACATAGAGGTATTTGCCGAGCTGGCTCGATCCGACCGCCGCCTGCGGAACCATAAGGGTATCAGACAGCCTTCCAACGTGCAGTCGAACGCGGACATACTGACCGGGAAGCAGCGCGAAGTCGGCGTTAGCAATCGTAGCGCGAGCACTAATTGTGCCCGTTGCGCGGTCAACGACGTTGTTGATGAAGGTGAGTTCGCCCTTGTGTCGAACCTGCGCTTCTGAGGGCAGGTACACCTCTGCCTCGATAGGACCGGCCGCGCGAGCTCTATCAATCGCCGCCATATCCGTTTCGCTGGGATTGAAGCTGACGTAGATCGGATCGAGTTGCACGAGCGTGTTAAGAGGCGTTCCCCCGGTGGTAATCAGCGTGCCAACCGATGCCTGGTTGCGGCCGAGGCGTCCGGCGAACGGTGCACGAATTTCCGTGTACCGGAGATTGAGCTCAGCGACACGAATCGCGGCTCGGTCCATCGCTAGCGCCGCTTCCGCCTGGCTCGCCGTGCTCGCCCGCTGATCCAGCGTGTCTTTGGGCAGGAAACCGCTTCTGATCAGTTCCGTGCCGCGACCTAGGTTTGCGCGCGCATATTCGAGGGCGGCCGCGTCGCGCTGGGCTTGCGCGTTCGCTTGATCGAGCACCGCCTGGTAATCCAGTGGATTAAGGCTGTAGAGAAGATCGTCCTCGCGGACGTCCGCGCCGTCGGGCACGTGCTGTTTCTGTACGTAGCCGGTCGCCTTGGCCAGCAACGTGACATTCCGGATCGCTTCTGTGCGCGCGGAATAGTCAAGATAGATCGGAATCGTCCGTTTGACGACTGGGGTAACGGGGACCGGTATAGCGCTTGCTGAACCGGGAACGGGTGCTCCGATACTGTGCGTTGAAAAAGGGTCGATCATGAAGAAGGCACCGGCGGTCACGGAGATCAAAGCGAGTGTGCCGAGGCCGAGTTTCAGTCCACGCATAGGGTGATCCTCCGAACTATTCTGCCGCCTGAGCGCGGGCGCTGCTGACACCGGTCTCAGTAGTCGGCTCAGCCTGGGCGGATATCCTGGCCGTGCGAAGCCGCTCGATGATGGCGTAGAAAACCGGAACGAAAATGAGCGTGAGGACCGTAGCGGTGAGCATGCCGCCGAAGACGGTCGTCCCAATCGAGTGCCGGCTTGCCGCTCCCGCACCGGTCGCAACCATCAGCGGCACGACGCCAAGAATAAATGCGAATGCCGTCATCAGGATCGGGCGAAGACGAAGACGTCCTGCTTCCATCGCCGCCTCGACGATGCCGTCGCCTTCTTCGCGCCGACGTCTGGCGAACTCTACGATCAGGATGGCATTCTTGGCCGCAAGGCCGATCAACATGACGAAGCCAATCTGGGAGTAGACGTCGATCTGCATCCTGCGCAGCCAAAGCGCGCTAACTGCGCCGAAAAGCGCCAAGGGCACGGCGAGTAGCACCATGAACGGCATAGTCCAGCTCTCGTACTGGGCCGCCAGGACAAGGAAAACGGAGATGGTCGCCAACGCGAAGATGACTGTCGCAAGTGAGCCGGTCTTCAGCTCCTGAAAGGTGATGCCCGTCCATTCGAACGCGAAGTCTCTCGGCAAAGCCGCCCCAGCAGCGCGCTCCATCGCTGCGATCGCCTGGCCGGTAGAAAAGCCGGGCGCCGCTGCACCATTAATCAAGGCGGACGGATAGCCATTGTAGTGGGGAACGGTCTCAGGACCCACGATCGGCTTTAGGTTACCAAGCGTTGAGAGTGGCACCACGCCGCCGGAAGCATTGCGGACATAGAGTCGGGTGATATCGCTCGCGGAAGCGCGGCTGTCCCGGTCGGCCTGTAAAGTCACTCGGAAGGTGCGGCCGAATAGGTTGAAATCATTAATATAAAGCGATCCCAGATAGATTTGCAGGCTATTGAACACATCCGGCAGGTTTAGCCCCAGCAGTTTTGCCTTATTGCGATCAAGATCGAAGAAGAATTGCGGCGTCGACGTTGAGAACGACGAGAAGATCTGTTGCGGACTCAGCTCCGGTTGCTTGCGCGCCTCGGCGATCAGCCCTTGCACCGCATCATTCAGAGCAAAGCTTCCACGTCCGGCTAGATCTTCTACCTGGAACTCGAAGCCGCCGGTTGCTCCGAGTCCGCGGATAGAAGGCGGATCGAAGCTGAGCACGATCGCCTCCGGCACTTGACGAAGCCGTGCGCGGACATCCGCGACAATCTTCGAAGCGATCTGATCGGACCCACGCTCGTCCCAAGGCTTTAGAACCCCGAATTCGAACGCTGCGTTCGACTGCGCTGCTCCCGTCAGGAAGTTGAGACCAGTGATGAAACCCACGGTCTCGACGCCGGGCGTGCCCTGAATGATTTGGCGCACTTTCATCGCCACCTCGTCCGTCCGCTGGAGCGAGGCGCCGTCGGGTAGTTGAATTACTGCAAAGAAATAGCCCTGGTCTTCTACGGGCAGAAAAGTCGACGGGATATGTGCCCCAGCCACGTAAGTGCCGATGCCGCCGGCGACGAACAGGGCAAGGAGAGCCCAGCGAAGCCGTATGAACCTGCGGACGCTTTCCGCATAAGCGTGTGACAGCCGATAAAATCCAGCATTAAACCAGCGAAACAAGACAAACTGGGCGTGGGGCCGGGGACGCAAGAAGGCGGCGCTCAACGCGGGACTGAGGGTCAGCGAGTTGAACGCCGATATTCCGACCGAAATGGCAACCGTCAGCGCAAACTGATTGTAGAGGCGTCCGGTAACGCCGGGGATAAAGGCGACGGGAATGAACACGGCCATCAAAACGGCGGTCGTGGCAATGATAGGCCCAGTGACCTCGCTCATAGCCTTGCGCGTTGCTTCGAGAGGTTTTAGGCCGGCTTCGAGTTGGCGTTCGACATTCTCGACGACGACAATCGCGTCATCGACCACGAGGCCAATTGCCAACACCATGCCGAGCATGCTGAGCATATTCAGCGAGAAACCCAGAACCTCCATGATCACTAAGGTTGCAATCAACGAGACCGGGATGGCGATGACCGGTATGAGGGTGGTGCGCCAACTCTGCAGGAAGACGAACACTACCAGCACGACGAGCATGAGAGCCTCGCCGAGCGTGAGCAGCACATCATGCATCGCCGCCGCGACAAATCGGGTCGTGTCATAGTGCATCGCGTAGTCGATTCCGGCGGGAAATCGCCGCGACAATTCCTCCATCTTCTTCTGGACGTTGCGCTGCAGACTCAGCGAGTTTGACCCTGGCGTCTGGTAGATCGGGAGCGCGATTGTCGGCTTATCGTCCCAAAAGGCCGTTGATGTGTATTGCAGCGCGCCCAATTCAATGCGGGCTACATCCCGCAGGCGTACGATCGATCCCACCGCTGGGTCCACGCGCACAACAATCTCACCAAACTGCGACGTGTCGCTTAGGCGGCCGAGAGCGCTGACTTGCATCTCGAACGGCGTACCAGGGGGTGCCGGCGATTGGCCGATCTTGCCTGCCGCAACCTGCACATTCTGTTCTGCGAGGGCGTTCTGCACATCGACAGCGGTAATGCCCAAACTCGCGAGCTTGTCTGGGTCGAGCCAAATTCGCATCGAATAGCGTCGCTCGCCACGGATAAGAGAGATGGGATCGACGGAGTTGTCCGGCGAAAACAGGTTCACCAGAAGAACGAAGCCAGGATTCTGTTTTCTGATGGTGATCCCGCCCTGGTTCACGATAGGCGGCAGGGAAGCCGCCGCTTGTGAAACGCGGTTCTGCACGTCGACTGCCGCGATATCCAAGGAATAGCCCACGTCGAAGGTGATGGTTATGGTGGACGAGCCGTCGTTCGAACTCGTCGACGCCATGTAGGTCATGCCGGTAACGCCGTTGATCTGTTGCTCGAGTGGCGTTGTCACCGTGTCGGCGACCACCTGCCCGCTCGCGCCGGGATAACTAGCGGTTACGACGACCTGTGGCGGGGCGATCTCGGGAAACTGGGAGATCGGCAGCAGAAAGCCGCAAATACCCCCGGCGAGCACCATAATGACAGCGATTGCCGCAGCGAAGATCGGCCGATGGATAAAGAAGTTTACCATTCTGGCCCCCCGTAATCACGCCCTGCCCCGACAGGCGCATGGTTTGCATCGCTACCGACTTCAGCACCGTTCGTTGCCGTAGTCGCGCTCCGAGCAGGTGTCGGCGGGCGATGAGCCATATAGGGGTATATAAGCGTATTTCAACTAAGCGCATTTTCAAACAACGCGCAAATGCGCTCATGATCGCGCAAGTGGAGGAGGAGCCAGCGGGCTATCCTGCCCGCTAAAATCCGCCAGGAAGTTGCAGTCCGACGATCCTGAGGCAGCGCTTTTCTCCATGCCGTCCTGTTCTTGACTAGGTGCATATGCGCCCTATATAGGGGCATATAAGCCGGATTTCCCAGGCACAGCACCCCCGGAGGATAGCATGCCCCTGGATGCTACGGTCGCTCGACTTCCGGCGCAGTGAGTTCGGAATATCGCGGGGAGGAGGTATCGAGGACGCGTCTCACCGGATCTGACGGTGTAACCGAGCGGGGACTTCGGGGCGTGTAATGAACTAAAGGAGCGACGACAATGGGTAGACTAGCGGGCAAGAATAT
>WNFA01012953.1_pt1 | contig 11427 bp, 9 predicted proteins | sample 5400481 | NCBI WGS metagenome assembly WNFA01 (sample SAMN13153340, study PRJNA577476) | soil metagenome | isolation source: 120 cm saprolite under Douglas fir tree site 2 hole 1 replicate 2 | place: USA:California | collected 2015-04-18
CGACGCAAAAGTGGGCGAAGTCGCGCGCTCCCTCTACGACGATGCCCGCAAGATGCTCGGCCTCATTGTCAAAGAGAACTGGTTCAAGGCGCAGGCCACCATCGGCTTCTGGCCGGCCAATGCCGACGGCGACGACATTTCGGTGTATGCCGACGACAGCCGCAAAGAGAAGATCGCGACGTTCCACACGCTGCGCCAGCAACTGGAAAAGCGCGAAGGCCGCTTCAATTCGGCGCTGTCGGATTTCATCGCGCCGGCTTCAAGCGGCGTGCCGGACTATATCGGCGCCTTCGTTGTCACCGCCGGGATCGGCGAGGACATCGTCGCCGACCGTTTTAAGAATGCCAATGACGACTATTCGTCGATCCTGTGCAAGGCGCTGGCGGATCGCCTCGCGGAAGCCTTCGCCGAACGCATGCACGCCCGCGTGCGCCGGGAATTCTGGGCTTATGCGCCGGACGAGACACTGGCGCCCGATCAACTGATATTAGAGCAATATGCCGGCATCCGCCCCGCGCCCGGCTATCCCGCGCAGCCCGACCACACCGAAAAGGCGACGCTGTTCAATTTGCTGGATGCGGAAAACACGGCTGGCGTAAAACTGACCGAGAGTTTTGCGATGTGGCCGGGCTCATCGGTGTCGGGGCTCTATTTCAGCCATCCGGAGAGTTTTTACTTTGGCGTCGGCAAGATCGAGCGCGATCAGGTCGAAGACTACGCCGCGCGAAAAGGCTGGAGCGTGGCGGAGGCCGAGCGCTGGCTGGCGCCGGTGCTGAATTATATTCCGACGCAGGACCAATCGCTGCAGGATCGCCGCGTCAAGGAAGCGATGCCGACGCTGGCGCCGTCTTCCGCGGCACCCGCCAACGACGTCGCGCCCGAAGAGATCGCCTCGCATCCGCCGGGCTGCACCTGCGCGGTGCATCTGGCCTATCGCAAGAAGGCGGCGCGGGCGGGGTAGCTCGTCATCCTGAGGTGCGAGCTACGCGATGCTTTCGCATCGCGGTCGTCGGCGAGCCTCGAAGGATGCTTTCACCGCCCTTGTGGCCCATCCTTCGAGGCGCGCAAGAGCGCGCACCTCAGAATGACGGCGCGCTAGAGCCTCGAATTCGTCACCACCGGGCTTGACCCGGTGGTCCATCTTCTCGGCAAGACTCTTATGAAGATTGATGGATGCCCGGATCAAGTCCGGGCATGACGGCGAATATGCAGGAACGCACTGCGCCTCACCCGCTCGGCGGGCTCAGCGGCTGCGCGATCTCCACAAACGGCGGCAGCGCTTCGCAGCGCGCGGCATGGGCGAGCAACGCTGGATAGCGTGCGGCGGCGAGCAGGCCGGGATGGGCCTCGCCGGTGAACCGCAGCCCGCAGGCGACCGCGATGTCGGCGTGGCCGATGCGATCCCCGAACCAGTAGGGCGAGGGAATAGCAGCGCGCTCGGACTCCAGCGCATCGAGCACGCCGCCGATCTGGGCTTCGCACCGCTCGACCCAGAGTTTTGACGCATCCTTGCGCAGCACGCGCTCGTAGACCAGGCTGACCGCCTTGTCGCCGAGCCCGGTCGCCAGCGCGCATATCTTCAGCGCATGGCGGCGCTCCGGCCCATTTTCCGCGATCATCGCCTTCGACGGCCCGACCACCTCATCAAGATAATCAAGGATCGCGGTGCTTTCGATCAGCACTTCGCCGTCCTCGAACACCAGCGTCGGCACCCGGCGCAGCGGATTGAACGGCGCGATCTTGTCACCTTCGCCAAATGTCGACCACGGCCGGTGCTCGAAAGCGAGGCCATACAACCGCAGCGCAATCGCCACGCGCCGGGTGAACGGGGAATCATACTGGCCGATCAGGATCATGGGGTTTTGAGTACCTTGATAGGGTTGAATGGATATGATCGCGGCTTGGCAGAGATTCGGCGAACGCAGACCAAAATCCTGCCGTCATTCCGCGGCGCGAGCAAGGCAAAGCCGGAACGTCAGGTGCATTGAAGGAACTCAGGATGGATCAGATCACTCCGATCACGCGTGAACGCATTGCGGCGACCGAGGCCGCGATCCGCCGCTTTGTCCGGCGAACGCCGCTGCTCGAAACGGATATGTCCGACTTCGGCCTCCCGCCGGGGCCCCTGACGTTCAAACTGGAAATGCTGCAGCACTCCGGCTCGTTCAAGGCGCGCGGCGCGTTTGCCAACTTGCTGTTGCGCGAGGTACCCGCGGCCGGCGTGGTGGCGGCCTCCGGCGGCAATCATGGCGCGGCGGTGGCCTATGCCGCGCAACAACTGAAGGTGCCCGCCACGATTTTTGTGCCGGATATTACTTCGCCGGCGAAAGCCGAACTGATCCGGAATTACGGTGCGCGCCTGGTTGTCGCCGGCACTCGCTATGCCGACGCGCTGGCGGCAAGCGAAGCCCATATCGCGCAGACCGGCGCGATGCCGGTTCACGCCTTCGACCAGACCGAGACCTTGCTGGGCCAGGGAACGGTCGGGCTGGAACTGGAACAGGACGCGCCGGATATCGATACGCTGCTGGTCGCGGTCGGCGGCGGCGGACTGATCGGCGGCATTGCCGCCTGGTATGGCGGCCGAATAAAAATCGTAGCCGTGGAGCCGGAGGAGGCGCCGACCTTGCACACCGCCTTGGCGGCGGGCATGCCGGTGGATGCCCCCGCGGGCGGCATCGCCGCCGACAGCCTGGCGCCGCGCCGGGTCGGCGAACTGATGTTTTCCATCGCGCGCGCGAATGTCGCTGGTGTCGTGCTGGTCAGCGACGACGCCATCCGTCAAGCGCAGGCTGCACTTTGGTCGGAACTGCGCGTGGTCGCCGAACCCGGCGGCGCAGCGGCTTTCGCGGCGCTGCTCTCCGGCCGTTACCGGCCGGCCGCGGGCGAGCGAGTCGCGGTGTTGATCTGCGGCGCCAATACGACGGCGGTGAATTTTGAGGGGTAACGGCTCGTAGGCATCACTAATTGTCATACTCCGCGAAAGCGGAGTATCCAGTACGCCGCAGCGACGCGGTTCTATCACAGGTGTTCTGGAATACTGGATCATCCGCTTTCGCGGATGATGACGGCCTTGGGCGCCGGGGCAACTTCGCTCACTCAATCATCGGTACATGTTTTGCCGCACCGCGCGGCGCTGTCCCGTCGAGGCGCGGATCGTCCGATATTTCGACCTGCCGCCGGAACGGGCGGAAGCCCGATCTCTGGTAGAACGCCAGCGCCGCCGGATGATCAAACGTGCAGGTGTGCACCCAGACGCGCGTGACCGGCCGCGACCACATCAGCTCCAGCGCCCGATTCATCAGCCAGCGGCCGGCGCCGCTGCCGATCAGCTTCGCCGTCACGCCGAACAAGCGGAGTTCACATTGACCACGCTCGCGAAAATCGAGCTCAAGCACGCCTTCATCGCGGCCGTCGTGCACCAGCGCATACATTTGAACCCGCGGCGATTCAATCATCGCGGCGAGGTCAGCGTCCGCCATCTGCAGCCGCGAGAACCACAGCCATTCCTCGCCGACGCGGCGATAGAGATCGCGAAACCAGTCGAGTTCGGGAGCCTCCACCCTGCGCAGCGTCCATGCCCCGGCCGGGTCGCGCGGAATCGCCGGGCGTTCGGTCATCTCCAGATGCGTGACAACAGCCGCGATCTTGCCGCGGGGGACGTCGGAATAGCCGTCGGGCAGGAGCATGAATCACATCAACCTGGTTGGAATATAAACCAAGTCTACACCACGACCGACGTTCGTAAAATTCTTGCAACGGACAATGATGCATCCCTAGATTGACGCCTGCGACAAGATATCTTGCTCGCCCCAGTCCGGCATCGGCAAGGAAAATGCGTCACAATCCATCTCACCGCAAGGAAGTATGAATTGCTTCGTCGCTTCGCTCCTCGCAATGACGGCAAGTCCACATGCGACAAGTCCACATGCGACTTCGTGCTCGCGGCGCGAAGCGCCCGAGCTGTTGATGACTCTCTCGCCCCAAAACGAGGGCGTGGGGAATGCCGGATGCCCGCTGCACCCGCGGCCTCGTGTGCACTTGGTATTGGTAGAAAGCACACGAGTAAACGAGTACACCGGAAACACCCGGCATTCCCGCACGCAATGGTTTTACGACTTACTTCGCGCTCTCCCCGGTGACCGGGCTCTTTTGCCACCGTCGTCGGCGGATATGGTTTTGTCTAAGCCCGGTAGGGCCGACGCAACTCCGCAAACTTGACGCCAGCGTCGGGGCGTCAGGACCACACGACTTCGCCGTACGCAACATCGTCTCTCGTCCGCTCGCTTTGTGATCGCTCACAAGCCGTGAAGCCTGCCCTGCAACCTTTCGCGCGCAAAACGCTGCCGCGTCCACCGCATCCCGCCTCACGTCCGTGACGATCGCGATACGCCCCTTTGTCGGGCGGGATGACGGAATCAATAAAGGTGTTTCTACCAAAGCGGGAAGCGAAATATTTTTGCGGATGGGGCTGGACACAATATTCGTCGAACCGCCCGTCGTCGCAGAAACGCCTATCCGCGGATTAAAGAGGCCTAATCGTTCGATCCCACGGCCTTTGGAGACATAATTCAGCATACTGTACATTATTAACTGGCGGACATCGATCGAACGAAACAATCGATCGCCAGCTTTTACGCAGCCGGGAAATGCTGGTTCAACTACCAACGCGTCAGGGGACCGATTAAACAGAAAAAATCTCATTAACCGACTTCGCTGTTCTTCAATGTCCAACAACTCCTCGGCAGCAAAACTATCCTCCAGCTTGGGGCCTCCATGAAGCTCTTTGCGAACCGTCGACGATCTAACAGAAGCAACGGCTTGGTCTAGCTCTGCCTTCGTAAGCTTTGCGCGCGGCCAACTTTGTTGTCCTCTCACACTTTGACAGAAAGCCGCAAATGCCACTTCGTTGATGAACCCTCTCCGCATCGGCTGTGTCGGGATTCTCATCTCCGGGAACTCACGCTCATAGTGACCCAAATTCAGCCTTCGTACAAATAAGTCCGTAGTCGGCGCTATACCTTTCCAAAAGGAAGAGTGCATCTTACAGAATGCGGATACCGATATCACAAGGGTATACTCCACCCAGGTTGGCTGGCTTTTTCAGCGGCCCAATGCTGAACGAGCTGTTCGAAGGGCGAAAATTCGTCAACCGTATATCGCCGCCAATGGCGACCCTCATCTCTCAAAGAAAACGACGCAACGATAAATGCACGCCTCTCCGCCACGCTCAACGACCTGAAACTCGCTCTCAAATCTGAGAGCCAGTACCAGTTTTTCCACTTCGCCATGATTAGGATGATATCACGCCGCAGAAGGGACGACGACGTTGAGAGTTTGAAAATTTTAGCTAAGACGGCCTCGGCCTCAGGCGAGTGTCTGCACGACAGAACTCTCAAGGCGAACGCGAGATTGAGATCAACCCGCAACACATGAGAATGATTTTCAATGAGCTCAATTATCTTCCGATGAACGTATGTTTGAGCCTCGGCAGAAAGGTCCCCAAAAACACTCCGTGCAACGGTCAACACGCCAGAAAATATCGGATACAATAATTCGGCGTTGTCCATCATTGTTGTGATGGCATCATCTCGAGCTTTAGTGTCCAAATACTTTACGGCAGCAACGATTTTCCGAGCCAATCCGATGTGGATACGGCTCTTCAACAACTCTTCACGCAATAGTCCTAGTATATCAAACCGCTCGATTTCCGCCTTTAATGCTGCATAGTCGTCGTTCTTTGTTGCTGAATAGGGATCAAAACGAAGGGATAGGTGCATCAACCCTTTTGCGCGCTCTTGTGATTGATCAACATCGGCATCCCCATCGTTTGTGCTTAAAGGGTTTGTTGCGGCAAACTCCGCGCTGGACATAATCCGCGTCTTTGATTTTTGTAGCTGTAGACCCTGAGTTCGCAGAAGCTTTTCGGACAGAAAGATAAGGCGCGCGTAAGCTTCCTCATTAGTGTCACAAAAGATGTGGAAATCGTCTGCGAAGCGGCAGAAAGTTACCCCTTCCAACTCTAGAAGGCGATCAATCTGATTTAGGACTAGCTCAGAAAGTACTCTGGCTGCTGGACCTCCTACGGGTAGACCGAATGAGTTGGTGTTTGAGAAATTCTTTAGAAAAGACATGATCCTGAAGTGTGTGTTCCCCGCAGTACCCAACTGAAGCAATGCGTTTTCGAGTCGATGATGCCCAAGCCGAGGGTAGAATTCCGAAATATCGCACACGACAACGAACTTGAATCGCTTGGCGTGCTCAAGAGAGCATTCCATAAATCCGCGCCAGTTGCTTTCATCATCAAAGATATCAGCCGTTTCCTCGTCCCAATGGACGCGGTAAGAGAAAACGCGCTTCGTGGCGATCGGAAGTCTGGCTAATTCGACATCTTCCGCGATCGACAGCACCAACGCTAGAAAATATAGGTTCCAAAGGGGATCGATCTGGGTTGCCCAACGGAAGCCTGTATAGTTTACGGGCGCTAAAGCACCCTCATGAGCCGGTGGATATCGGCTTAAGCTACCGTCAAAATCCTTGTGCACGTCTTTCAGTAGCGTGAGGTAGTCTGCCTGCTTATCAAAAAAAATATGGTTTTCGATTGGAAAAGGAAAGATGTCCGTGTCGCCGTGACGGATGACGTTTGCAATGGCCCTCTTGAAGAATTCATCCATTTGATGCTCGCGATGCAGGGCTTATTAGCCACTGTAGCTACTGTTCATTTTGAGGTTGCGTCGAATCCAATCTTCAATCTACTGTGCTTCGACAGAAGGCGCAAAGCAAGACTGTTCCAAACTAAGGGGACTTATCTGCTGATACACACTCCGTCGTCATTCCGGGGCGCGAGCAAAGCGAGCGAGCCCGGAATCCATAACCCCGGTATTCGAGATGGCATACTACGTCTATCTCCTCGCGAGCAGGAAGCACGGCACGCTCTATCTCGGCGTGACGAAGGATATCGTGCGGCGCGGCTACGAACATCGAACAAAGGCCATCGATGGTTTTACGACGCGATACGGCGTCGAAAAACTCGTGTGGTTCGAGATTTATGATAATGTTGCAACTGCCATCGCTCGCGAAAAAGAACTCAAGAAATGGCGGCGAGACTGGAAGATTCGTTTGATTGAAGAACAAAATCCGGGGTGGGTCGATCTTTATCCGGGCATTTCAAACTGACGCCGGGAGTATGGATTCCGGGCCTGCGCCAGGCGGCGCATCCCGGAATGACGAAACCGGTTGGCTCCCTACCCCTCGTCGCTCGCCAACAACCCCTTCACCGCGCGGGCCCATCCTGCAAGCTTGCGCTCGCGCGTGGCCTGGCTCATCGCCGGCTTGAAGCGATGCTCTAACCGCCAGTTGTCGGCGAATTTTTCAGGCTCGGGGTAGACGCCAGCGGCAAGCCCCGCGAGATAGGCGGCGCCCAGGGCGGTGGTTTCCTGGATCATCGGGCGATCGACCGGCGCGTCCAAAAGGTCGGCGAGGCGCTGCATGGTCCAGTCGGAGGCGGTCATGCCGCCATCGACGCGCAGCACGATGTTGGCGGCGTTGGCGTCCGGCCAGTCGGCGCGCATCGCCGCCCACAAATCAAACGTCTGGTAGCAGACGCTTTCAAGGGCTGCATGCGCAAGCTCGGCAGGGCCGGTGTTGCGAGTCAGCCCGAACAGCGCGCCACGCACGCGCGGATTCCAGTAGGGCGCCCCTAAGCCGACGAAGGCCGGCACCAGATAGACGCTCTGCGTTGAGTCCGAGTTGTCGGCGAGCGGGCCGGTTTCAGAGGCCTGCTTGATGATGCCGAGCCCGTCACGCAGCCACTGCACCGCCGAGCCCGCGACAAAGATCGAGCCTTCGAGCGCGTAGGTGCGCTGGCCCTTCAACTGATAGGCGATCGTCGTCAGCAGCTTGTTTTTTGAGGCCACCGGCGTCGTGCCGGTGTTGAGCAGGGCAAAACAGCCGGTGCCGTAGGTCGACTTGATCATGCCGGGCGCAAAGCACGCCTGCCCGATGGTGGCGGCCTGCTGGTCGCCGGCGATGCCGGAGATGGCGATGCTGCCGCCGAACAATTCGGGCGTGCTGTCGCCGAAATTCGCGGAGGAATCTTTCACCTCCGGCAACATCGAGCGCGGCACGCGCAGAATTTTCAAGAGTTCATCGTCCCAAAGACCCGTGTGGATGTTGAACAGCAGCGTGCGCGAGGCGTTGGTGGCGTCGGTGGCATGCACACGGCCGCCGGTCAGTCGCCACAACAGATAAGAATCGACGGTGCCGAACATCAGTTCGCCTCGGTCAGCGCGCTCGCGCGCGCCGGGCACGTGGTCGAGGATCCACGCGACCTTGGTGCCGGAAAAATAGGGATCGATGATCAGGCCCGTCTTCGCGGTGATCGCGGGCTCGTGGCCTTCGGCCTTCAGGTGAGCGCAGATATCGGCGGTGCGGCGGTCCTGCCAGACGATGGCGCGGTGCACCGCCGTGCCGGTGGCGCGGTCCCACACCACGGTGGTCTCACGCTGGTTGGTGATGCCGATCGCGGCGATGTCCTTAGGCCCGACGTTCGCCTTCCTCAGCGCCTCGCGGCAGGTGGCAATGGTGGAGGTCCAGATGTCCTCCGGCTCGTGCTCGACCCAGCCCGACGCCGGAAAATGCTGCGGGAATTCAGCTTGCGCGGTCGCGGCGATGGAGATGTCGGATCGAAACACAATCGCGCGCGAGGATGTGGTGCCCTGATCGATGGCCAGCACATAGGACATGGCGTTGCTTCCCGAAAGGTTTGTTGTGGTGTTGGGGCAAGGCAAGCGGATTGGGGATGGTTCGTCAATATCGTGACGACCCGCGAACGCTAAGTTTGCGGAAATCCAGTGCCCGGCTCCTCACCCGGCGCTTCGCGCCGACCTCTCCCCGCGCAGAGCGGGGCGAGGTTAAGAGAGCGCAGCCGCGGCGGGCTTCACCTCTCCCCGCTCTGTGCGGGGAGAGGTCGAAATTTTCGCGAAGCGAGAATTTCGGGTGAGGGGCCGGGCAGTGCGCTCAACGCATTATCTGAATTTATCGGTAAGAGGCCCTCACCCCAACCCTTTCCCGGCAAGAGCGGGGGCGAGGAAGCAGACCGCCTACACCGACGCCGTGGTTACGCCGCCGTCGACCACAATGGTCTGGCCGGTCATGAAGCTGGAGGCATCGGAGCCGAGATAGGCGACGGCACCGGCGATTTCGTCGGGCTCACCGATCCGCCGCAGCGGATATCGATCTTGCCGTAATGTTTCGTGGTGCCCGAGATCAGCGCCTCGACTTCCTCGCGGCGCGAGATGTTGCAGGCGATGACATGGGCGTCGCCGCCCGCCTTCTTGATGCCGTCGGCCACTTCCTGGCAGGCATCCGCCTTGCGGCTGGAGATCACGACTTTCGCGCCGAGTTTTGCCAGCAATTCCGCCGAGGAACGGCCGATGCCGCGGCTCGAGCCGGTGATGACGGCGACCTTGCCGGTGAGATCGAACGGGGTGTTTTTCACGGCGCATGCTCCTTTTTTGCTTTGATCGTCCGTTGTTTCTCATTCGTCATGGCCGGGCTTCGTCCCGGCCATCCACGTCTTCCTTTGTCATCAAGACGTGGATGCCCGGCATCGCAGACAAGTTTACGCAGTCTGCGCAAGCTTGACTGCTATGGCCGGGCATGACGACAATTATGGAGTGCGGTCCCGCGCCCAGGAATGACGTTAAATCAACCCGCCGCTGTCGGTGACGCGGCGCAGATGAAAATCGGTATCGCCAAAGGTATTCTCGATCATGGTGAGCCGCTTGAAATAGTGGCCGATCTTGGCTTCCATGGTCATGCCGATGCCGCCATGCAGCTGGATCGATTGCTGGCCGACGAACTTTAGCGATTTGCCGATCTGCACTTTCGCCGCCGCCACCGCGGTGGCGCGTTCCTTGGCGTCGTCGAAATCGGACGCCATGGTCGCGAACATCGACATGCTGCGGGCCTGCTCGACGGCGACGAACATGTCGGCGGCGCGGTGCTGCAGGGTCTGGAAACTGCCGATCGGCACGCCGAACTGCGTGCGGGTCTTCAGATACTCGACGGTAGATTTGAGCGATTCATCCATCACGCCGACGGCTTCGGCGCACATCGCAATGCGGGCGTCGTCAACCACGCGCTCGATCAAGGCCAGACCATTCTCGGGATCGCCGATCGCGGCATCCGCGCCGACCTCGACGCCGGTAAAAGCGATGTCGGCCGCGTGCAAACCGTCCTGGGTCGGATAGCCTTTTTTCGCAATGCCCTTGGCGTTGCCGGGCACAAGAAATATCCCGATGCCGCCGGCGTCGCGCTGGCCGCCCTTGGTGCGCGCGGTCACGATCAGGGTGTCGGCGGTCTCGCCGTTGAGCACGACGAATTTCTCGCCGTCGATGATCCAGCCTGCGCCCTTTTTCTTGGCCGTGGCCGAGACATCCTGCAGATCGTAGCGCGAATTCTTTTCGAGCTGCGCAAACGCAAAGGTTTTGCTGCCGTCGATGATCGAGGGGATGTGAGCGGCCTTCTGCTCGGCCGAGCCACCGCGGCGCAGGAAGCCGCCGCCGATCACCACGGTCGCGAGATAAGGCTCCAGCACCAGCGCCTTGCCCAGCGCTTCCATCACGATCATGGTTTCGATCGCGCCCGCGCCGAAGCCGCCGTCGTCCTCGGAGAACGGCAGACCGAGCAGGCCCTGTTCGGCGAGCTTGCTCCAGGCGGCTTTGCTCCAGCCGCCCTTCTCCGCCATGTATTTCCTGCGTTGGTCGAAATCGTAGGAACTGCCCAGCAGGCCGTCGACACTTTCCTTGAGAAGCCGCTGCTCCTCGGACAAATCAAAATCCATGTTGTTACTTTCCCTTGACTACAAGTCGTCGCTCAATTTGTCGCCGTTGCGATGCGCCGGGCTTCTTAACCTCTCCCCGTCCCGAACGGGGAGAGGTCGGCGCGTAGCGCCGGGTGAGGGGCAAGGCAGTGAATCCGACGCGCACTCAGCAACTGCGGGTCGGAGAGCCCCTCACCCCAACCCTCTCCCCGCAAAGAGCGGGGCGAGGGAGAAAATCACAACCCCAGCACGGCCTTGGTGATGATGTTGCGCTGGATCTCGTTGGAACCGCCGTAGATCGAGACCTTGCGGTTGTTGAAATAGCTCGGCGCGATCTGCGCGGTCCAGTCCATCGCTTCGTTGCTGCCGTCGTCGCCATGCTCGTCAAACGGTGCGGCGAAGGGCCCGATCACTTCCATCAACAGCTCGGTGGTGGTTTGCTGGATTTCCGAGCCCTTGATCTTGAGCACCGAGGACGCCGGATTGGGCTTGCCCTTGCCGTGCTTGTTCTCGTCGGCGACGACGCGAAGCTGCGTCAGCTCGAGCGCCTTCAGCTCGATCTCGACCGCGGCGAGCTTTTCGCGAAAGCCCTGATCCTCGAT
>WNFA01004670.1_pt1 | contig 11426 bp, 10 predicted proteins | sample 5400481 | NCBI WGS metagenome assembly WNFA01 (sample SAMN13153340, study PRJNA577476) | soil metagenome | isolation source: 120 cm saprolite under Douglas fir tree site 2 hole 1 replicate 2 | place: USA:California | collected 2015-04-18
CAGGACATCGGTCAGCGTCAGCTCTCCTTCGGTCGCGAGCGAGGCGAGTGCCACGAAAAACGCCGCCGACGATGGATCCGCCGGCACGTTCATCTCGATCGGAGCGAGTCGGCGCACGGGCCTCAGGCAGATCTGATTCCCATCGGTTTCCACGTCGGCGCCCATTGCGCGCAACATTCGCTCGGTGTGGTCGCGCGATGGAGACTTTTCCGTCACGCGAACTTCGACCCCAGCAACGAGCCCGGCGAGCAGAATGGCGCTCTTCACCTGTGCGCTCGATGCGCGAGTATCCCAATCGATGCTTCTCAGGTCCGTCCCCCGCACCGTCATCGGCAATCCATCGCCATGCTCGAAGTCGAACTGCGCCCCCATATACGTGAGTGGCTCCGCAACGCGTTTCATCGGGCGCTTGCTCAGGCTCGCGTCGCCCTCGAAGCGCGCCGAGAAGGGATTCGCGGCGACCACGCCGGCGAGGAGTCGGGTGGTCGTGCCGCTGTTGCGACAGTCGAGCGCGTGGCGTGGTGGCCGAAGTCCACGGAGCCCGGCGCCTTTCACTCGAATCTCGCCCGCCAGCGGCGGAATCGCGGCTCCGAGGGAGCGAAGCGCTTCAGCGGTGGCACGCACGTCCTCCGAGTCGAGAATCCCGCTAATGCGCGACTCGCCGTCCGCCAGCGATGCAAGGATGAGCGAGCGGTGGGAGATTGACTTGTCGCCCGGCACGCGAATCGTGCCGGACACCTTCAGCGGAGCCAAAATTCGAGCGCCGTCGCCGCGTCGGTCTTCTCGTCCCGGTATTTCACGATCACGGGAGTCTGTAGCGAAATGCCTTGAGCCTGCCCCCATTCACCCTTCACGGCGCGCGCGCCGGGCACGACGACCGCATTTTCCGGGATCACAAGGGGTTTCCCATTCTCCGCGCGGTGAACCGTCTGCCGTTCGAGATCGTAAACCGGAGTGCCCCTCGTGAGGACGACTCCGGCCCCGATCACCGCTCTCCTGCGCACGACGGTCCCTTCATAGATCCCGCAGTTGCCGCCGACGACGACATCGTCTTCAACCACGACAGGGGATGCGTTCACTGGCTCGAGGACTCCGCCTAACTGCGCCGCCGCGCTCAGGTGCACGCGCTCTCCAACCTGGGCGCAGGAGCCGACCAGCGCGTGGGAGTCGATCATCGTACCAGATCCGATGTGCGCGCCGACGTTTATGTACATCGGCGGCATGCAGACGACTCCGCTCGCGACGTACGCGCCGCGCCTGATGCTCGAGCCACCCGGCACGATTCGAATGCCGTCGGCCAGGCTCATCGATCGCGGCGGATACGTATCCTTGTCGAAAAAACAGAGAGCAACATCATCATTGGATGATCGGATCGACATGTCGATCACTCCGCCGACGCGAAAGCCAAGGAGGATTCCTCGCTTCACCCAAGGGACTGCGCGCCACTCTCCGCTCGCCGGATCCTTTTCCGCCGCCCTGACACTTCCCGCCTCCAGCGCATCGAGAAGCCGTCTTATTACGCTTCGCGCATCCTCAGGGAGTTGTGTACCCGCGGGCGTGGAAGCGAGCGCATCGACACGCTTCTCGATTTCCCGAATGCTGGACACGCTCAGGCGGTAAGGGCGCCGACGGACACGAGCGCCGCGCGCACGGTCGGCTCGAGCTTGTCGGCGAGCGGAACGAGCGGGAGGCGAAGGACGTTCGACATCTTTCCCATCATCGCTAGCGCTGCCTTGACCGGGATTGGATTCGACTCGACAAAAGCGGCGGCGGTCCACTCTGCAAGGCGGTGGTAAACCGCGCGCGCACCGCCGAAATCTCCCGCTGCGCAAAGTTCCGTCAGTTGAGCAACGAGCTGTGGCGTGGCGTTGGAAGTGACGGACACGACCCCGTCTCCGCCATCAGCCATTACCTGGAGCGTGAGCGGATCATCACCGGAGAGAACAGAGAACCGAGCCGGGCGATGCCTGATGATCTCGCCGATCTGCGCCAGATTCCCCGACGCCTCTTTCACCGCGACGATGTTCTCGTGCTCGGCCAGCTCGAGAGTCGTGGCCGCTTCGATGTTGCTCGCCGTACGGCCCGGCACGTTGTACACGACGATCGGCGTCTGAGCTGCGTCCGCAATTGCCCGAAAGTGCGCGACTATTCCCCGCTGTGGTGGCTTGTTGTACATCGGCGACGCGTGCAGCAAGTGCGTCGCGCCTGCGGATTCCATCTCGCGCGACAGCGCGATCGCTTTCTTGGTGTCGTTCGATGCCGCCCCGGCGACGACGGGAACGCGCCCAGCCGTTTGCTCGACCGTGATCTCGACCACGCGTCGATGCTCGGCGGTCGTCATCGTCGCGGCTTCGCCCGTGGATCCGCAGGGGACCAGGAAGTGCACGCCGCTGGCGATCTGCCAGTCGACAAAGGACCGCAGCGAGCGTTCGTCGACCTCGCCGGATTTCATGAAGGGCGTGACGAGCGCTGTTCCACAGCCGGAGAGACGCTGCGAGTTCATTTGTTAAATGTACGCGGCTCTCGCCGCGGAGAGCGAATCTTCTCTAGGTTCCGCGCTGCTTTACGAAGACGACGTTGGGCGCGCCTACTCCTTTCAGGAACAATTCACTGGTCCATCCAACTTCCGCAATCAGAGAGTCCGCCTTGATCAAGAGCTTATGCGCGTCCTTGGACACGCCCATCGGGGGACGAACTTCACGCAGCAGAATGTGGTCGCCGGAGACAGCATACGCGCCCACCGAAGTCTCCCTCGGGTCCTTTTTCCCGTCGATATTTTTGTCGAGCGTGAGCGTGAAGTGTCGGTCCGGCGTGAGGTCGAGCCTCACGTCGAATTCCCATGGCTTCTTGAAGGTCGATCCCTTGGCAGCGTAGGCGTAAGTCCCGGGCAGACTCGCCGGAACCGGATCCGAGTCACCGTTGCCGCTGCAGCCCGCCGCACACAGGACTCCAGCTATGATTGCGAATTGAACGCGACGCCGTGTCATGACATTCCATACGAAAGCGCTATTCTGTGGTTTCACCGCCCCTCCTTCCTAGCCCGACTTTCGCCCCGGTAACTCGAGCACGTCCCGCATCGTAAAGACGCCATGCTTGCCGATGAGCCAGTCAGCGGCCTTCAGTGCGCCCTCGGCGAAGACGCGCCGATCCCGCGCCAGGTGCGTGAGGGACAGCTGCTCGAATGCCGCGTCGAAAATCAGCTCATGCGTTCCGGGGACCGACCCCGTCCTGACGCTGGTCGAAGGAATCGGCCGCTCAAGCGCATCGCTCGCTGCCTTGGCGATAGCGATCGCCGTGCCGGAGGGCGCGTCCTTTTTCATGGCGTGGTGGGTTTCGACGATGTGCGCATCGAAATCCTCGAGGGTCCGCATCAGGGTGCCCGCATAACGGGCGAGCTCGATCAGGACGTTGACTCCAAGTGAAAAATTTGGAGACCAGAGAAGCGACGTGCCGGTCTCTTTCGCGACGCGCGTAACTTCCGGCAGCGCGTCGTACCAGCCCGTCGTCCCGACGACGACCGGCACGCCGGCACGGAGGCAGGCCGTCACGTTTGCAACCGCCGCGTCCGGCTGCGTGAATTCCACCGCGACCCCCGGTTCTCCAAGCGACCGCGCGTTTATTCCCTTGCCGCCGGCGCTTTCCCGCTCCCCGATGATGGCGGTGACCTTCCAGCCCTTCGCCACTGCCAGCTGCCTGACAGCCTGGCCCATTTTGCCGTCGCCGATGACCGCAACGTTGTGAGCGCTCATTTGCCCCCTCGCGTGAAGAACGCATCGTGCAGACGCTCCATCACCGGATTCAATTGATCTCCGTCCACGATCATCGTGAGATTTATTCCGGTCGCACTGAGCGACATCATGTGCACCTTGATTCCGTCGAGAGCACCGATGGCCCGGCCCATCGATGCGGTGTCCTCGCTGATAGCCGAGCCAACAACGGCGACGATGGCGCGGTCACGCTCGACCGATACGTCGCCAAGCTGCGAAAGCTCAACCACCAGCGATTCCAATCCCGACGGCTCGTCGACAGTTACCGATACCGACACCTCCGATGTCGCAACAACATCGACCGAAATCCCATTCTTTTCGAAGATCTCGAACACCCGCCGGAGAAATCCGCGCGCGAACAGCATCTTGGCCGCGCCGACCTTCACCACCGTGATGCCACCCTTGCCCGCGATCGCGCTCACGGCGCGCCGGGGAGCGTCGAAGGTGATCCGTGTTCCTTTTCCGTTCGGCTTGCGCGAGTTGTAGATGTAGACGGGAATGCCGAGGCGGACGGCGGGCGCAATGGTGTTCGGGTGCAGGACCTTTGCGCCGAACGTCGCGAGCTCCGACGCCTCGTCGAACCGAATCTGTTCGATCAGCCGGGATCCTTTGACCACCCGGGGGTCCGCGGTGAGCATCCCATCGACGTCGGTCCAGATCTCGATCGCCTCGGCGTGGAGCGCGGCGCCGAGGAGCGACGCACTGTAGTCCGATCCTCCGCGCCCGAGCGTGGTCGTGATTCCGCGGGCTGTGCGGCCGATGAACCCTCCCATCACCGGCACCTTTCCTTCCCGGATCAGAGGCTGCACCAGATCCCTCGCGGCTTCGGCAATCGCATCGGTCTGGGGCTCGGCCGCCATGAAATTGTCGTCGGTCGCGAAGATGTCCCGGGCGTCGAGATGCTCAGCGGGAATCCCGCGCAGCTTGAAGAACGCGGCGACGAGGTGCGAAGAAAGCTGCTCTCCGAAGGCCGCGATCGCGTCGAAGCTGCGCGGAGTCGCGTGACCCAGCACTGAGAGCGCCTCGGCCAGGCTCGCCAGCTCGTCGAACGTGGCGCTCATTTCAGCCGCCACTTCGGCGGCTTCGGACGAGGTGCCAAGCAGGTTTTCGCACTGCTGAAAATGGCGGTCCCTGAGTGTCTCGACTCCGCGCAACGCTCCGATGAGATGCCCTTTTGCCGACTGCTCTCCGATCGCCAGCAGCGAATTCGTCGCCCCGCCAAGAGCCGACACGATTACCGCGGGTTGCCGCTCGAGACGGCCTTTGACGATTTCGGCGGTGCGCTCGATCGCCTCCGCATCGCCGACCGATGTCCCGCCAAACTTTACGACGATCACGCGGAGTCGAGAGCGCCGTTGGAGGCGAGCAGCTCCGCATTCAGCACGGACCCGCCCGCCGCACCACGAACGGTATTGTGCCCGAGAGCGACCATGCGCAGATCGAGCACCGCGTCGCGACGCACGCGGCCCACCGTCACCGTCATTCCATCGCCGGCGTTGACATCGCGCTTCGGCTGCGGACGATCGGGAGCATCGGTCACCACGAGAGGGTGCTCCGGCCGCGTTGGGAGTCCGCTTGTCGACGCCAACCCCTGCCACGACCGCATTGTTTCGATCGCCGATTCGGGCGTGGGCGTCTCTTCGAAGCCGATCGTCATGCAAATCGTGTGGCCGTGTTCTACGGGAACGCGGTTCGTGTGTGCGCTCACCTTGAACGTCGCGCTCGTCACCTCGCCATCCTCGTACCTGCCAAGCAGCTTCAGCATCTCGCGCTCTAGCTTGGGCTCCTCGTCGGCGATGTAGGGAATGACGTTGCCGAGTATGTCGAGCGAAGGCACGCCAGGATAACCGGCCCCCGACACGGCCTGCATCGTCGAAAGAAAAAGCTGCTTGATCCCGAATTTCTGATGCAGAGGCGCGAGTGCGACGGTGGCCACCGTGGCCGAACAGTTCGCGTTCGTCACAATGGCGCCACTCCAGCCGCGGCGTTCCCGCTGGCAATCGATGAGGGCAAGGTGGTCGCCGTTCACTTCCGGAATCACGAGCGGCACATCCGGCTCCATGCGAAAATTCTTGGCGTTGCTGAGCACGAACTTTCCGGCCTTGGCGAAGGCCAGCTCCACCTCGCCTGCCACCGCGGCGTCGAGCGCCGAGAATACAATAGGAGCGCTCACGATTCCGGGATCACACGCGATCACGCGGCGCGTCTGGAGCGCCTGCGGCGGAATCGGACCTTCCAGCCATCGCGTCGCCTCGCCGTACTTCTTCCCCGCGGACCGTTCCGACGCCGCGAGTTCGACTATCTCGAACCACGGATGGTCGGCGAGCAGGCGCACGAACATCTGCCCCACCGCGCCAGTGGCGCCAAGTACAGCTACGGGCCACTTGTTCTTGCGCTTTCCTGGAATCGGTCGAGTCGTCATCTGGCCAGAAGTGTTTGGGCGATTTTTTCGTACGTGTCGACGCTGGCCCTCAGCTCTTCGACATCGATGTACTCATCCGGAGTGTGCGCCACGTGAATCGAGCCGGGCCCGAACAACAGCGGCTCGCCCCAGTTCGAGAGCAGCGGAATGTCCGACGTATACGCGACCGGCCCAGTCTCGAACCCAGGCACCGTCGCGAATCGCTGGGCCGGGATGTAAGAGCCGAACTCCACATCGGCGTGCCCATTGGCCCAATCCAGCACCATCTGCTTGATCGGCTCAACGTCGCTCACGAGCCGGAACATGATCTCCGATTCCGCATGGGCCGGAATGACGTTGGCCTCGGTGCCTCCCTTGATCGTTCCGATGTTGACGGTGGTTTCACCCAGCACTGAATCCCTGGGAAGCGGCAGTTTCCGCAGCGTCGGCAATAGCTCTAGCAACGGCTCGATCGCCGACCGCCCGAGATGTGGATACGCGGAGTGTGCCTCTCGGCCGCGCGTACGGATCGTCGCCCGGAGAGAGCCCTTGGCACCGCTCGCTAATTTGCTCTCCGTCGGCTCGCCATTGATGAGGAAGCGGCTATTCGTGCGCAGATTGTTCGCGGCGCGGGCGCCGTCGGAGCCCTTTTCCTCACCGACAACGAAGAGCACTCCGACGCGCTTCTCGCCGCCGCTGACGAGGCGATCCGCCGCTATCATCATCGCGGCGGCGAGTCCCTTCGCGTCGGATGAGCCACGCCCGAAGAGACGCGTCCCTTCCAACCGCGGCGGGACGAATGGCGGAACCGTGTCGAGATGCGTCGAGAAGGTGACGCCGCCGTCGCCCCCGGATTTCGAGGCCCAGATGTTCGCGCGTCCGCGAGTCACTTCCTGAAGGGTTACGTTCCATCCGCGCGCCACCAGCCAGCGCGACACGTAGTCGACGACGGTCCCCTCGGATCCAGTCGTCGATTCTATGGCCACGAGCTCGGCGGCGAGCGACACGACATCGGTCATGCGCGGAAGTTAGCGCGGCGCGAGGGTAGTGTCAGGACGATGCGAGCCTGAATTCCCGCGACGCCGGCGAGGCGTAAGCGCTCAGGTAGTTGCGTCGAGGCGTGTGAACGCCGATTGCCGCGTGATACCTTCGATGTCGTCGATGCCCTGGACGCGCTCCACGAACATGTGCTGGACCAGCCGGTTCGCTTCCTTCACGTAGGTATCGTGGTGGCGCTCGCCAATGTCTCCGATCTCCTGAAGAGTCCGGTTGCCCATCATTTTGCCGGCTTCGCGAAAAGTCTTGAAAGCGTCCTCGGATTGCCGGGCCATCACGATGTCGCCGACGAGGCGGACGTAATCGCTCTCGCGCGCGGTGTCAGCGAGATCGCGTACCACGGCTACCGTCATTCCGATCTCGGTCTTCGCGATCCGTGACCCACCTCCCAACTGCGACTGGTATTCTTCGAGCATTCGCTGGTGCTCGCGCATGTTTGGAATGTGACGCGAGCAAAGCGCGCTGAAGCGCGGGTCGTCTGCCTGATCCGCGTGCGCCTCCAGCGCACCGAGGAACGTCGCGTGCTGGGTCACGGCATTGTTGACCTGGCTTTTCAGGAACACGAGCCCCTTATCCATGGTCCCTCCGAAGTCGAGTGTCGATAAGCCAGTTCGACAAGCGAAACTTGTGCCCGAAATGACTCCTTTCTCTTGCGGTTTTTCGCGCCGCCGAGTGCGGTCCTAGATCCGCTTGGGAATGAGCAAGCTGCCGGCCAGTGGATCGACAGAGATGGAAAGTGGAGTGCCGTCGAGCATCTCGCCGTCGGCCTGGGCCGGCATGTGTGGTATGGTCTCGACCTTGAAGTCGCGCCCGGATTTGTAGAACAGGCACGGATCGGGGCTGAAGTCCTTTCTGATCATCCGCCAGAGAATTCTCAGAGCGTCCGGCAGGTTGTCCGGCGAGAAGACGCACGCGTTGAGGAGTCCGTCGTCATAAACGATCCCGTCGCCGAACGCGACGAGATCGTTGAGAACCGCCCCGAGATTGGCAACCAGAACCGCCGAAGCGGTGCGATCGTAAACGATCCCATCCACCGTCAGACGCAATTTGAATTTCTGGTTGCGAAGCACGGCCTTGTATCCGCCGATGACGTAGGCCATGAACCCGAAGCGCTTCTTCAGGCGGGCCGGGGCCTCGGATATCATCGTCGCGTCGAGCCCAACGCCGACGCCAATGGCGAACCGGCGGCCGTCCCCGAGTCGGCCGAGATCCATCCTCGCCTCATCGCCGTTCAGAAGGATCGGCACCGCGCGCGCGGGATTCAGTGGAATCCTGAACGTTCGCGCGACGACATTCGCCGTGCCTCCAGCCAACACCCCGACTGGAGGTCCGTGGTGCCCGAGGGCGCCGAGCACTTCCATCACGGTTCCATCGCCCCCGAGAGTGAAGACGGCGTCGTACTTGTGTGCGTGCGTCTTCGCGATCGTCGCCGCGTGACCTGGCGCGTCGGTCGACATGACATCGCACTCGACTGCGGCCTCGGAAAAAGCCTTCAACGCCTTGCGGCGCATGCGCGCCGCGCGACGCGACGCCGGATTCACGATCAGCAGCACGCGCCCAATTCTTCTCGGCGTGAATTTCATCGCCGTCGCTGCGCTCATGAAATATCAGGGATTGTGAATCGGCATTTCCGGATTCTCCGGGAACGCACGAGACGGGACAGACTTACGCTTGCACTCGGATATCTGGGGTCTTATGCAAAATGATGAGCGAAAAAATGGGGCTCAACCTGGACCCTTCGTGCTTGCTGAGCGCGGAACTTACTCGATGCTCGGGGCGGGGATCGAACCCGCATGGGAGTTTGTCCCAAGGGATTTTAAGTCCCTCGCGTCTACCGATTTCGCCACCCGAGCGTAGAACGACGAGCCAGTCATGCATCTGGTCGCAAGCAGGCACCGACCGCTTGACGGACGATTCGACACTGACACCAAAAGAAACGAAGCGGGAAACGGGACTCGAACCCGCGACCCCAACCTTGGCAAGGTTGTGCTCTACCAACTGAGCTATTCCCGCGAACAATGACAAAGCTACCGGTGAAAAACGAGGCCAACAAGCAGCGTGCGTCTCTCTGGAGAGCCTCACAATTTCAAGTTGACAAAACCTCAAACGGAATGATAACGTCTCCCCGCGGCTGACGTCTCTGACTCGGACGAACGCCCTCAATGCCTCTTCCAACGCCGTGCGGAGAATCTATGCGCCGTTTTTTGGTCTGCGTTTCCACCGTAGCACTGGCATTCGTCGCGGTTTTCGCCAATCCGGCGGGCGCTCAACGCGTGCTTGGCGTTGGTGACGACGCTTTGGTGCTCCCACGGGGGGTGTTCCGGTTCCGGACCCTCAGCCAGTGGACGTGGTTCAACGAGCGCTACGGCAAGGATACGCCGGGCCGTCCGGACGGCGCGCTGGAGCCGCTCGGTATCGATTTCACGCTCGATACGATTGGTGTCAAGCAGTTCCCGAATCTCGCGCGCCTTCAAGTTGGACTCCAGCAGCTTACCGGAAATCCAAACTGGAATGCGACGCTCGGCAACACCGTGGTGAACCTCCGCGATCATGTCGCTGCATTCCCGTTCGTATTCGAGGCTGGACTCTCGAAACGCTTCTCTGTTGGCATTCAGATACCGTACGTCCATACGCAGACCTCGGCTTTCTTCAATGTCAACACGAGCGGCACGCAAGGAAATCTTGGTTTCAATCCAGCCCTGGCCGTCGCGGTAGCCGCCACTCAGAACACGACGATGTACACCCAGTTCACGACCGCGGCCAATACTCTCGAGGGTTCGATTGCCGCTTGCCAGGCGAACCCCGCCGCGTCTCCCTCGTGTCCTGCGCTCCTCGCCAACCAGGCAAACGCGCAGGCTCTGATCGCCAACTCGAGGGCGTTCGCGGGCGGCACGGTCGGCCCCGTTGGTGGGCCCTTCAACCCAACTGGAGGAGTCTACACGACTTCGCCTTTCATTCCGATCGTCGGAACCGACGCGCAGCTGGCGATCGAAGCCCGAGTCCAGGCTTTCAAGGCGCTCTACAGCAGCTTTCTCGGCGCGGGCAATCCGATCACGACCAATGGCCCATTTGCCTCCCAGGGCCGCCTCACGGTGCGTGATGCGCAGCGGATTCTCACCGATTCCGCGTTCGGAATTGTGTCCGCCCCGCTGTCGTCCGTCACCAAGGCCCATCTGGGCGATATCGACATCGGCGGCAAGTTCTCGGTGTTCGATTCCTTCGGCCAGAGCACCGAAGCCCGCATGTCGCCAACGGGCCTTAACTTCCGCACCGCCGTCGGAGTAACATTCCGCCTCCCGACCAGCCAGATCGAGTCTCCCGACAACTTCATCGACGTTGGTACCGGTCGTAAGGCGACGACGGTCGAAGGCAGGTGGTTCGGCGATCTCCTGGTCGGAAGCCATTTCTGGGAGTCGTTCATCGTGCGCTTCAACAAGCCGTTCTCGGACGACCAGGAGATGCGCATCATCGACCTGCCCAACGAGGAGCTCGCTCCGCTCTACCGCAAGCAGACAGTGCACCGGCAGCTTGGTACCACATTCGAGTTCGAGACGGCGCCCCGCATCGTGGTGAACTCCTACCTTGCCGTCTCCGGCTGGTACATGTACCGAAACCATAAGCAGGATGATTACACCGGGACCTTCACCATTCCGGCGGCAGTGACGGGATTCTCCGATATCACCATCAACGCGGCCACACTCGACCTCGAGACCGCGCAGACAGAGCACAGACTCGGCGGTGGACTCTCGTACTCGAATCTCTATTCCTTCGAGCAAGGGAAGGCAAAGGTTCCGTTCGAGGTCACGTACCTGCACTGGCAAACGGTGAAGGGCGCTGGGGGCAATCAGCCAAAGTTCTTCACCGATCAGATCCAGCTCAGACTTTACGCGAGGTTGTTCGGCGGGAAGTAGCCGAACTCGCTGCTAAACCTCGAGGCTGGGAGCTAAAACCGAACGGGTGCCAGACGTCAGTAGCGTAGTTCCGAGTGATTAGTTCACGACGCCCAGACTTATCTGAGTGGCATTCAGGGCACAGGTAGTCGCCTGTGGCTCGATCAGCGGTAGAAAAGTCAGGGCGTAGTGAACTACCAAACTCGCATCTCTGCCACTGACCGCTCGCACCCGTTCAGTTGCAGTTCCACTGGGCAGGCTACGAGCGACGCACCATCAGAGAGGCGCGGCCGCGCTCTCGAGCAGCTCCTT
>WNFA01004675.1_pt1 | contig 11424 bp, 6 predicted proteins | sample 5400481 | NCBI WGS metagenome assembly WNFA01 (sample SAMN13153340, study PRJNA577476) | soil metagenome | isolation source: 120 cm saprolite under Douglas fir tree site 2 hole 1 replicate 2 | place: USA:California | collected 2015-04-18
GAGCGGATGCGGGCGTCGGCGGGGACGAATCTGCTGGCGGTGATTCTTTATGGGTCGGTGGCGGCGGGAGATTACGTAGCCGACCACTCAGACGTGAATCTGCTATGCGTGCTCGGCGACACTTCTTTTGCTGCGATTGTGGCACTGGCTCCGGTGGTGGAATGGTGGGGGAAGCAGAAGCATCGGGCGCCGCTGCTGATGACTGCGGAGGAGATGCGGCGGTCGGCCGACGTGTTCTCCATCGAATTTTTGGACATGCGGCGGAACTACCGGGTGCTGTGGGGAGAAGACGTTCTGAAGACGTTGGAGATTCCGATGCGTTTGCATCGGGCGCAGGTGGAGTATGAGCTGCGGGAGAAGACGATCCTGCTGCGACAGCGGTTGCTGGTGACGGCGGGAAACGAAGCGGCGAAGTGGGAGCTGTTGCTGCGGTCGCTGCCGGCGTTTGGAACGCTGTTCCGTCATGCGCTGATAGCGCTGGGCGATGCGGGGGCGGGTTCGAAGAGGGAAGTAGCGGCTGTGCTGGCGGCTAAGCTGGGGATCGATACCAGCGTGTTTGGCGAGTTGCTGGATATTCGGGAGCGGAGGAGAGATCGAAAGTCGGCAAACGTGGATAAGATATTTGCGCGCTATCTGAGGTTGGTGGAACAGGTGACGGCGGCGGTGTACAAGATGCCCGATCCGGCGGCGTAGGAGCCGTAGTGGGAAATCGGTTAACAGTGCGGGAGTGACTCCCTCCACGAAATTGTCCGCTCGGGATGACAATCTATAAAGAGTATCTTGTGGATTAATTTTGTTTCCAGGAGAGTGACATGAGAAAGGGCTTGATTGTACTGGTGGTGCTGGTGGTGATCGTACTGGCTCTGTTTGGACAGTACGTGGGAGTGCGCAATCAACTGGTGGCGAAGGATCAGGCGGTGAAGGCGGCATGGTCGCAGGTGGACATCGTGCTGCAGCGGCGCGCAGATTTGATTCCGAACCTGGTGGAGACGGTGAAGGGATATGCGCAACAGGAAGTGACAGTGTTTGGAGACATCGCCAAGGCGCGGTCGGCGTTGCTTTCGGCGCAGACTCCCGCCGACAAGATTGCCGCGAACGGCCAGTTGGATGGGGCCATCGGCCGGCTGCTGTTGATTGTGGAGAATTATCCGCAGCTGAAGTCGAATGAGAATTTTCTGCGCTTGCAGGATGAGCTGGCGGGCACGGAGAACCGGATCGCGGTCGAACGCAAACGGTATAACGATGCGCTGCAGGACTACAACACTTATCTGCTGCAGTTCCCGAACAATCTGTATGCGGGGCTTGCCGGCTACAAGCAGAACCCGGCTTACTTCCAGGCTGCGGAAGGTGCGCGGCAGGCGCCGAAGGTGGACTTTGGCGCGAAGCCGGCGGCAGCTCCTCCGGCCGCGGCTCCGGCGCATTGAGTGGAGTGGTGGAGTCGTTGGTCGTTAGTTGTCGGTCGTTAGCAGTTCGGCTCGGACTGCTGGCCAGGGGAAATGAGCGGGCTGGAAGGCTTTCGTCCGCCACCGACCGGCGACTAACGACCAGCGACTAACGACCGACGACTAGCGATCCCCCAGAAAACTGAACATATTGCAGGTGCGTGCGTCACATTCCGATGAGATGCGCGGTGGTATATAGATTGGCAGGGTCTCTGGAATCCCCCTCCGATTCCGAAGTCTTGGACACGAGGGGGTTGCCATGTGCCGCCGCAATGACCTGTTTCTGGTTACGATTCGCGATATTTTTCGGGTAGTTGTGTTCCGGGTATTCCTCTTTCAACTCATTCTTGTTGTTCCCGGCGCTTGGGGGCAGGATGCGTCCACGGGTGCGTTGCGAGGCGTTGTTTTGGACGCTCAGGGGGCGGTGATTACGAACGCCGACGTCGTGGCGATCCGGGTGGACACGGGGATCCGCTACCACGCGGGCACAGATTCGGGAGGACGCTTTGCGGTGGACCTGCTGCCGCCGGGGGAATATTCGGCGCGGGCGGAGGCGGAAGGGATGTCGCCGCAGATTTCGCCGTTGGTTCGGGTGGAGGTGGGAGCGGTGGCGCAGTTGACGTTCAAACTGAAGGTGGCCGGGCCGAAGGAAACGATCTCGGTGTCGGACGCGCCGCGGATGGTGGAGGCGGACCCGAGTTCTGTGTCGGCGCTGGTGGATGAGCGGGCGATCAAGGATCTGCCGCTGAACGGGCGGAGGTTCACGGATCTGTTGTTGCTGGCGCCGGGGGTGACGCAGGATCCGCGAGGGCTGACGTCGGGATCGAACGGGGATCTTTCTTACGGCGGGATTCGGGGATACAACACCAGCTTCCTGGTGGATGGCGGGGACAACAACAACGGTTTCTTCGCGCAGGCGATGGGACGGTATCGCGCGCCCTACCAGTTTTCGGACGAGGTGGTACAGGAGTTCCGCGTGCAGTCGAGCGGCTATGGAGCCGAGTCAGGGAGGGCTGGCGGCGCGGTGGTGAATGTGGTGACCAAGTCGGGGTCGAACCAGTGGCACGGGAGCACGTTCTATTATTTGCGCGACAGTTCGCTGGGGGGAGCGGCGCCGGCATTTGTGGGTTTCAATCCCAGCAATCAGCAGCACCAGTTTGGGGGGACGATCGGGGGTCCGATCCAGCGCAACAAGACATTCTTGTTTGCGGGATATGATCAGCACATTTTTCATGTGCCCTCGGTGGTGGAGTTCGCGAACGGTCAGACGGTGGTGGTGCCGCAGTTGGGCACGTACCCGAGCATTGGGGACTACGAGATCTGCGATCCTGCGATTGGGGGACAGGCTTGCGATCAGGCGCTGGTGTTTGCTTCGGCGGCGCAGCTTTCGACTATGGGCGGGACGTTTCATGCGAAGTTGCTGGGGAACACGGGATTTGTGAAGGTGGATCGGGTGCTGACGCCGCATCAACACCTTTCGGCGCGTCTGAGTACATCGCGGTATTACGGGACGAACAACGTCTTCTTCGATCCGGCGAGTCCGATTACGAATTATGCGATCAGCGGGAATGGGGAAGAGAACGTAAAGACGGAAAGCGCGTCGCTGAGCTTGATAAGCGGCATTACGCCGCGGCTAACGAGCCATCTGCGGGCGCAATTTTCGCGCGACCTGCAGCAGTCGTTTCCAAACTCGACGGGGGTGCGGACGAGCATCTACAACTGGCTCCAGGATTTTGGGCAATCGTCGATCTTGCCGCGGCAGACGCGGGAACACCGGCTGCATGTGGCGGAGACTTTGAGTCTGAGCCGCGGACGAAACGAGTGGAAGTTCGGGGGCGACGGGATGTTGACTTGGGATTACAACTATTTTCCGTCGCTGTACGGGGGAGAGTATCTGTACGACAACATTAAGGTGGATCCGTTTACGTTTGTGCCGATGCACGGGGGACTAAATCTGACGCCGCTGCGGGCGTGGGCCCACGATGTGCCGCGATATTACATACAGAATTTCGGGAACCCGGTGTCGCATCCGGACAGCAACGACTATGCCGGGTTCGTGCAGGAGACGGCGCGGTTGACGCCGCACCTCACACTGAGCGTGGGCGCCCGCTACGACGTGCAGACATTTTCGAGGACCGGAATGGCGAGTAACCCGCTCTGGCCGGCAGCGGGGAAGATGCCGCTACAAGAGAAGAATTTTGCGCCGCGGGTGGGAATTGGGTATGCGCTCGGCGACGATCGGCCGCTGATGGTGCGGGCGGGATTTGGAATTTTCTACACTCGTATTCCGCAGATTTATGAATCGGCGGTGATGAATAACAATGGGATCAGCAACAGCTTTCTTTCCCTGGATAATACGGATTCTTACCAGCGGCAGGTGTTTCCGGCGTATCCGAATGCGGCGGTGAACTGTCCGCAGGGTCCGGCTTCATGTGCGCTGCCCGACGCATGGAAACAGTATGCAACTAACGAAGTGGCGGCATTTGACCCGGCCTTTAAGACGCCCCGGGTGCAGCAGGGGAGCCTGAGTCTGGAGCGGGAACTGGCCGACGGGTTCATGGGGCAGGTGTCTTACTTGTATGTCCACGGGGTGGACATGATCCGGGCGCGAGATGTGAATCTGCCGCCGCCGACGTTCTATAGCTATCCCATCTTCGACTCGGCCGGCAACAATTTTCAAAATGCGTTTTACAACGTGGAGTCGTTTGCAACGTGGCAGACGAGTTACAGCATCAGTTGCCCGTTTCCACCGTGTATCAACACCGTGGATCGCCCGATATCACGACTGGGAGCGATCGACCAGTTTGAGAGCGCGGCATCGAGCGTGTATCACGGAATGACGGTGTCGCTGCACAAACGGATGTCGAAAGGGATGTATTTCCGTCTGGCGTATACGTGGGCGCACGCGGTTGACACCGGACAGGACGCGCTGGTGGCGGGCTCGCCGGCTACGGTGCAGAATTCGTATTCCACGAAGAGTGAAAAGGGGCCGAGCGTGACGGACCAGCGGAATCGGCTGACTATCTCAACGATCGAGGAGCCCAATCCGTTTGGGGCGTCGGGATTTCTGGCGGCGATGTTCAATCACTGGAAAATCTCCGGGATCATGACGTATGGCAGCGGACGTCCGGCGAACGCTACGGTGACGGGCGATCCGAATCAGGACGGAAACACGAGCAATGACCGTTTGCCGAAGTATGGACGCAATGCCCTTCTTGGTCCGGACTACGCGAGCATGGATCTGAGAGTGGGAAGGAAGATAGATTTGGGCGGACGGTACCATCTGGAACTGACCGGGGAGTCGTTCAATCTGTTCAATCGCGATAATAAGAGGTACGGGTTGACCGACAACGGCTTCTACAATTCGGCAGGTCAATTCGTTAGGTACACGCAACGAGCGGGAACAGCTTACTATCCGGCTTATTTTCAGCAACCTACAAGTTTCATGAAACCGACAAGCTCGTTTGCGCCGCGTCAAATGCAATTGTCGATGCGGTTGAATTTCTGAGCCAGATGAAGATTCTTTCATAATCCACTTGACTTGGGAGGGCAATGCTTGCCATAACTAACGAGTCCAGTTAGGGCGAGTGGGGGGGTGTAGTCCGTTGGCGGAAGTTCGACTTCAAGAGGGTGAATCCCTCGAAAACGCGCTGCGACGGTTCAAGCGGAAGGTACAAACCGAGGACATAATCAAGGAAGTAAAGCGTCACTCGTTCTACCTGAAGCCCGGCGAGAGGAAACGAGTAAAAGAAGCGCTGGCTCGCAAGCGCAGCCGCAAGAAAGCACGTAAGGAACAGGACTAAGAAAAGGCGGGCCGTTCGCTGGTGGGGACGGCCCGTTCTTCGCACTAGAAGGCTGGAAGTGAGACGCGACAAGCCGTGTCTCTACGGAATATTTTCAGATCGAAAGTTGTCCGAATTTCCCCGGTAGTTGTCATAAATCAGTAAACCAGCAAAGCAGTAACCATGCGGTGCACACCGTATGGCGGGCCGAATCCAGGGGTCAGCATGAGGGGGATGTAAATCTCCTGCCCACGATGTGAACCGGATCCTTCCCTATTCGGGTCTCCCGTGCAGAGCAGGGACGCGAAATGGGAGCGCCTCTTCAATGGAATACCAGGACAAGATTTTGAAGTGCATGGATTGTGGCACGGAGTTTGTGTTCACAGCGGGTGAACAGCTGTTTTTCCACGACAAGCAGTTCAAGAACGAACCCAAACGATGCAAGAACTGCAAGGGCAAGCGAGTGGCGGTGCTTGGCGCCACTTCGCACGGGCCGTCGCACGGGCATTCACAGGCGAAGACGGAGACCCGGACGAACTGCTCGCAATGCGGGAAAGAGACCACGGTGCCGTTCCGGCCGACGCAAGGACGGCCGGTGTTATGCCGCGAATGTTTCCAGCAGGGGCGGCGCGTCGCGAGCGCCTGATTATTCTCTGAACGACAAGGGAAGTGGCCAGCGGGACGCTCATCCCGCGCGGCGGTTAGCTTCTTGCGCCTTAGAGGCGGAGTTCTGCTTGCGGAGCTGCTTGAGGTCGGCGTGGCGGATGAGCAGGGCTTCCACCTGACGCAGAAGATCGCGGGTGCCGAGCGGTTTGATGAGCAGCGAGTCGGAGTTCTCCCCGGTCCAATCTTCTCCGTCCCAATGTTGTCCGTCCCGACGTTCTCCTCGCCAATGTTCTCCGGATGGTGGATAGGCGGTGAGCAGAGCGGTGGCGGGATCGTAAGCCTGGCGGCGCGCGGTGCGGATGACCTCCAGGCCAGCCTCTTCGGTTTCCATACGCAAGTCGCTGATGACCATCTGGTAAACGCCGGACTCCATGCGGGCAGACGCCTCGGCGGAACTGCCGGCGGTTTCGACTTCAAATCCGTGGAGTTCAAGGACAGCCTTGAGGGTCAGCAGGACAGCGAGATCGTCATCGACAAGAAGAATGCGACGTTTCATGTGCAAGTCTTAAGGCATTTCGAGATGCAGTGCACTGCGGAATCGGCTCGCAGCGGCCGCCGGAAGCTTCAGTCGCAGCATGCGCTCGTTTAGTATAGGAGCGTGGCTCGTTTCTACATAGAGAATTTTGGCTGCCGCGCTACGCAGGCGGACGGGGCGGCACTGGAACGGCAATTTCTGGAGCGCGGAATGGAGCGGGCCGGGGCGGCTCGCGACGCCGAAATTGTCGTTCTGAATACCTGCACGGTGACCGAGGGCGCGGATAAAGATGCGCGCGCTTCGATACGGCGGCTGCAGCGGGTGAATCCGGACTGCCGCATTCTGGTGACCGGCTGCTACGCGCAGCGGGCGCCGGAAGAGCTGGCGGCGCTGCCGGGTGTGACGTGGGTCGTGGGTAACTCGCACAAGCACCAAGCGGCAGAGATTGCGACTTCTTCCTTTCCGTCTTCTGCTTCTTCTTCCTCAAGTTGCGGTTTCGTTCCGCTGGGGCAACTTTCTGGAAAACAGGAGCGAATCCAACTCTTTCGCAAAGAACGCGAAAGAGTGGTGCACCCAGGCAAAGTCGTGGTCGGGGACATTTTTGCTCATACCGAACTGCTGGCGGCCCCGGTATTTGAAGCGGCAAACGAGCGGACGCGTCCGAACCTGAAGGTGCAGGATGGATGCGACAACCGCTGTTCGTTCTGCGTGATTCCGTACGTTCGGGGACAGAGCCGTTCGCTGCCGGGCGAGCGCGTCATCGCGGAAGTGCGGACTCTGGTGGCGGCGGGCTATCGCGAAGTGGTGATTTCGGGGATTAATTTGGGGCGGTGGGGAAGGGACCTGGAGAGCAGCTCTCAGCTCTCAGCTTTCAGCCCTCAGTTAAAGCCAACGACTGACGACCAACGACTGGAGGCTCTCATTCGCGCGATTCTCGAACAGACTGCCCTTCAGAAATTGAGGATCAGCTCGGTCGAACCGATGGATTGGAGTGATGAACTGATCCGGCTGGTGGCCTCGTCGGAGCGGATCGCCAAGCATGCGCATGTGCCGATGCAATCCGGGAGCGACGCCGTGTTGCGGCGGATGCATCGCAAGTACCGGCCCTGGCATTACCGGGAGAAGGTTCTGAAGATTCGAGCGGCCATGCCAACCGCGGCGATCGGAGCGGACGTGATGGTGGGATTCCCGGGCGAGACAGAGGCGGAGTTCGATGAAACGCGGCGCATGATCGAAGAGCTGCCGTTTACCTATCTGCACGTGTTCACCTATTCGGCACGTCCAGGAACGGCGGCGGCGGCGCATCCTGGTCAGATTCCTGTGGCCGTAGCTCGGGAAAGAAACCGCGTGCTGCGCGAGATTGCATCGAGGAAGAAAGCGGCGTTTATGCGGTCGCTGGTGGGGACAGTGATCGAGGCGATTACACTGCAATCGGGCGGTGCGGAATTCACCGAGGCGTTGACGGAAAATTATCTGAAGATGAAAATTTCCGGGCTCCACGAGGCGAACCGCTGGATGAATGTGAAAGTCGAAGCAGCGAATGGCGAGATATTGCTGGCCGGACGCGGCCGCGCCACAAATGACGCGAGTTCCATTTACCTTTCCGGCTCTGATCCAGCTAAGTAGCTTACGATTGAACAACTTACAAACCCTTTGTTTTTAATGATTTAACTTGATTCACGGAGGCGAAATTGGTGTATCCTTTGGTTTAGAAATCCCTAGACCACGGCGATGCAAACTGATTCCGAGACCTGCTATGCGAAAGTTGTGGCTGGCTTGCATCGTATCGGCTATCACGCAACCTTGGTGCAGGAGGAATACAAGTTCGCCGATTGGTTCTCACCGAGAACAGAAGAACGGCAAGTAGATGCGGCAGCTTTTGGTCAGACACCATACTCCTATGAGTCCGCTTGTATTGGCGTTGCCCGTGCGAACGGTCTATCCAGAGCCGAACTGGTAAACCAGTACCGTGCCCTTGGCGCTCCGATTCTTCTTGAAATCGCAGATAGCGAAATCCGTGAATGGGCTGTTTCTCGAAAAGAAAATGGTCACGGTCTTATTGCGAGCTATGCGCCCACGCGCATCGGCGAGATGTTCGCCAACCGCGCTTCCGATTGGAAACCGCAATCTCTGTTGCGGGCTAAGAACATCGGCTCATTTCATTGGAGTCCACAGCTAGGATTATTCGCGGGACTGCTTCCAGAATTAGAGCAGCATATCGAAGAGAAACTTGATCCGCTGCTGCACGACACCCTCGCACGAACACGAGACGTTTATCGCGTTAGCACAGGGCGAGACGCAAATCCAGCCCACTTGTTCCGACTCGTTTTCTGGATCCTCACCGCGAAAGTATTTTACGACCGACATCTCCAGGGATTCGCCAATGTTAGCGGCGATGCCGATGAACTGCTTGCCCTAGTCGCGAAGCACTACAAGAGCGCTGTCCCCGCTCTGCTAAACCGGCAAACCAGACAACTGGCGGCCAGTCTCATTTGGTCGGAAATGGACTTCCGTAATCTCTCAGTTGAAGTCTTGTCTCACATCTGGTCCACCACGCTTGTCGACGAGGAGACGCAGCAACGCCTTAGGATTCATCGTACATCCCGCACGATTGTGCGTTACATGGTGGAACGCCTGCTTCCGCTCATGCCTTCAGCGAGGGATGACAAACGCATTATTCTCGAACCATGTGCAGGAAGTTCGGTCTTTCTTATCGGTGCGATGAACGTATTGCGGCAGCGTCTCTTTGGAATGGACACCATTGAACGCCACAGATATTTTGTCCAGCACCTAGAAGCTGTTGAAATGGACCCCTTCGCTGTTGAGATCAGCCGTCTCGCCCTCACCTTGGCGGATTTCCCTAACCCGGATGGGTGGAAAATAGCAGATAAAGATGTATTCGAGCGCGGGTCTTTGAGTAGCGAGTTGCGGCGCGCTGGAGTCGTATTATGTAATCCGCCATTCGGTGATTTTGAAGAAGAAGAACGGCGTCGTTATCAGCCAGAGGCTACTAGCAAACCTGCCGAGTTGCTGAATATAGTGCTAAAAGACCTGCATCCGGAGGGCGTAATAGGTTTCGTGCTGCCGCGAAACATTGTAGATGGGTGGGGCTACTCTGGAGTTCGCGAGCAATTAGCAAAACGTTTCGCCACAATTGAGCTGACACTGCTACCCGATAGAGCCTTCGAAAAAGCCGACTACGAGACCGCTTTGCTTCTCGCATCTGATCCCATTATTCACACTAGCTGTCGTGTAAGTAATCGCAGAGTCAATGACAACCAAACTGCATGGGAGGAGTTCGAAAGGCTTCATAAAGTATCGAGTGACCACTTCGCCGAATTAGGGATTGAGGAAGCAGGCGCTAATCTTACAGTGCCGGAACTCCCAGAAGTGTGGGAGTTCTTGGCTAACTACCCCACTCTAGGAGAGGTTGCAGACTTACATCGTGGAATCGAATGGAATCTGCCGCTGACAGAAAACAGATCGAGTTTGGAGAGAGAGGACCCCGCCGACGGTTTCATCTTGGGGGTTCCGTCCCGCGCTAAATTCAACGTATTCGAACCGCCGCCGCTGAAGTACCTGAACATGAGACCAGAGTACCAGCGCGGGAATGCGTGGCAATTGGACTGGCGCAAGCCGAAAGCAATCATAAATAAGAACGCTCTGTCTCGCGGAGCGTGGCGTCTGGCCGCATTTGCTGACGGCGAAGGAATAACCTGTTACCAAAACTGTACTGGAGTGTGGCCGACCGCCGACGAGTTTGATGAATGGCTGCTTTCTGCCGTCTTGAATTCACCCGTGGCGAACGCATTTGTTGCAATTCGCGAGGGAAAAACCAACATCACAATAGAGACGCTGAATCTTCTCCCAGTGCCGCACTTTACAGAGATACAAAAGCAAAAGCTGCGCTCTCTCATTAAGCTGTATATGGGACTTATTACTTCTCTATCATTTATGGAGCCGCCGCCGTCCGATGATCCTGAACGAGTCCTAAAGCAAATCGACGCACTGGTTCTTGACGGCTATCGAATGCCGCCTAGGATCGAGAGACAACTGCTTGATTACTTCCGTGGGCACGAACGGCCCACCGAGCACTCCTTTTCGCAATATTTCCCTGATGATCTGGCGGTCTATTTCTCCCTCTCTGATTATTTATCACCTGATTTTGCGTCGGCCACTGCTGGCGAGTTGCTGAAACGAATGAGGGAGATTTCTGAAGCGTGAACGGTTATCTGATGGACACGAATCACGTAACCGCGTGGGAAGGCCAAAACCCATCACTCATTGCCAAAGTGGATTCGCTGCCCAAGAATACTACGCTGATATACGCGTCAGTTATAACGCTTGGGGAAATATCAGCGAGCCATGAATAACATCCGGAGACGCGAAGCGCCGCCATCAAGTCAAGCAGTTCTTGAATGTGTACGTCATTCCCGACGCACTATCAATTTCTGACGACACACCGTTCTATTACGGTCAGATCATGGGGAGAATCTGGCAGCGACACCCACCGCCGAACGACAAGAAACGGACGGAGCAGCATCTGGTTGATCTAGGCGTGGATATTAACGACGTTTGGATTGTAGCCGCTGCTTGGGAGCACGGACTCTTATTTCTCACAACTGACAAAATGCCTTGTATACGGGAAGCCGTCTCGGAAGTCACATTTGATACATGGCTATGACTCCTGTCACGGCACGCAGATTGTCACCTTCGCATTGACCTGCAAACCTTTGCCGCTTACAATAATGGAAAATCCAAGAAATGCGGGAGTGATCTGAACCCATGTCAGAGTCAGCGTTTCGGTCTGCTGTGTGCTGTTTGCTGGCAATCGTGTTTCCGGCGCAAGTGATGCTGGCCGGAGAGACGGCGTCGGCCATGTTGTACACGAACGGCGCGGCTTGGCTGAACGGGAGCGAGGTGCCGAAATCGGCAGCCGTGTTCGCGGGAGACATGTTGCAGACGCGGCCCGATTCGACGGCCAGCATTCAATCGAACGGATCGAGCGTGATGGTGTTGGCCGACTCTCTCGTGAAATTTGAAGGGCCGGCAGTGGAGA
>WNFA01004677.1_pt1 | contig 11422 bp, 9 predicted proteins | sample 5400481 | NCBI WGS metagenome assembly WNFA01 (sample SAMN13153340, study PRJNA577476) | soil metagenome | isolation source: 120 cm saprolite under Douglas fir tree site 2 hole 1 replicate 2 | place: USA:California | collected 2015-04-18
TGCCCTCACTCAAACCAAGCACCTCGCAAACTTCGGCCGCCGGCCATCCCTGCACATCGCGAAGCGCAACCACGACGCGCTGCGACGCCGGTAAGCGATCCAGCTCACGCTGCAGTACCCCCATCGTCTCGCGGCCGACGACGGCGTCTTCGGCTGACGCGGACCACGTGTCGAGGGGACTTGCCCAATGACCGGGCCACGTGGGGTGGGAGGTGGGCAGGAATCGTACAGGGTCGACGGCGGGTTGATCGGGCTCGAAGGGATCGTCCAGTTCCGAGAAGTTGATGGTTCGTCTTTCGCGGATTGCACGCGTCTTTGCGCGGTTCGCCAGGATCTTGAAGATCCACGTCTTGACGCTCGAGCGTCCCTCAAAGCGAGCTATCCCAGTCAGGACGGCAAGCCAGGTCTCTTGAACCACCTCCTCCGCCACCGCTTCAATTGGTACGAAGGCCAGCGCGAGTCGTTTGAGTGACGCGCTGTACGTGTTGACGAGACAAACGAAGGCGGCCTCGTCGCCACCTCGCAGGCGGTCGATGAGGTCCGCCTCCGCAGAATGCAGCTCCACCATAGGCATCATTCGCATGTTTCGTACCGGCCGACGTTACTCACGTGTTACCGCGGATTGTGCCGGGCAATTCCGCGATTGGGCACCGAGGCCGCGCTCCCACACCAGCGCCGCGGCGAGTCCGTTACAACGCGGCCGTCATCAGATTCCCGCCACGCCATGGGTGCAGTTGCAACCAAGCTCGACTACTCTCTTCAAGGAAGGAAGGACGTCATGGATCTTGAACTGGCGTGGCTCCGCTCGTGGCTGGAGGTAGTCGATTCGGGAGGATTCGCCAAGGCGACCGAGCGGATTCACCTGTCTCAGCCGCGCGTTTCTGCTCATGTCGCCAGCCTTGAGCACGCCCTCGGATGCTCCCTGATAGAACGCAGACTTCGTCCTCTGACACTGACTGATGAGGGAAAGCGTCTGCTGCCGCGTGCTCGCTCGATCATTGCCGCTGTGGACGACACGGTTTCGGATCTCCGATCCACCAAGACAACGATCGCGGGCAGGATCGCGATCGCAAGCTTTGCCAGCGCCAGCTCTGAGTTCCTGCCAGACGTTCTGATGCAGTTCAGATCGGCCAACCCGCTGGTTGAGATCAGAGTGATCGACGGAGACGTGCAAGTAATCGAATCCGCCCTTTCGGATCGACGGGCCTCCGTCGGATTACGGCCTAGTCGCCCCGAACCTACCGACCGCGCCCTCGTGATGCGTCCGCTCTGGCGCGAGCCTTTTGTGGTCATCGCTCCGCTTCGGCATCCGATTCTCGAGTCGGAGCTGGTCGGACTTGAGCAAATCGTGTCCTATCCGGTGATCACGATCGGAGATCCCATGGCGGACCAGAGCGTGGGCTACGAGGCGTGGTCTGCAATTCGCGCGACCCGCCTCAAGCCACCCATTGGCATCGTCTCGCATCAGCCCAGCACATTGGCGGCGATGGTCCGAGCCGGGCATGGTGTGGGCTTGGTGAACCTCCTGGTCGCTGCGATGGTTCGAAAGGACGGACTTGAAGTCCGGGAAATCGAGAACAGCAACCTGTATCGCGACGTGGGGCTCTGGTGGCATTCCGAGCGTCCGCTCAGCCGCGCTTCGCTGGCGTTCATCGATCTTGCGATGGCAGCCCCACTGCCACCTGGAACGTCATCCGTGCCAGAGGCGGACTGACCCTCCACCGACATCAGTGAAACGTATCGAGGACATCCGGTCTTCGGTGTTGATGGTCTGTTGTCGCGATGGCTTAATCGCACGTACAAGAGCAATCGTTGAGCGACAACCCGACGATGCCAGTGCGAGAGGTACACCCATGGGTGGCGGCGGCCACCGCCGGCCCGAGGTTCGGGGTTGGTCTCGGTCCCCAGACGCTACCGGAGTGCATCGAGTTCGTTCAGCTCGCTGAAGAGCTCGGATTCGATTCCTACTGGGCTAACGACCATCCGACCCGAACCGCCGATCCCTGGAACGTGCTCACGGCTCTTGCGGCCACCACGAAGAGAATTCGGCTCGGGTCTCTGGTCAGCTGCGTCTACTATCGCAACCCGGTCGTTTTGGCCCGGCAGGCGGCTGACGTCGATCGCCTGAGTCAGGGACGCCTGGTCCTTGGCCTCGGCATCGGTGACGACGCGAGGGAGTTCGACCAGTTGGGATTGCGCTTCCCTTCTGTGGCTGAGCGCCACGAGGCGCTTGGAGAATCGATAGAAATCGTTAACGGCCTTTGGGGTGAGTCCCCGTTGACCTATCGGGGCACCCACTTCCAGATTGAGGACGCCCTGCTGGCTGGACCGGGACCGGTGCAGCGGCCGCACATTCCAATCCTCATCGGTGGCGGGGGAGAACGACGAACCCTGGAGCAGGTGGCGCGCTACGCCGATGTTTCGAATTTCGGTGAGCACGAATGGGTCGGTGGCGCCACCAAGGCCAACGATGTCATTCGCAAATTTGCTGCGCTGCGCTCGCACTGCGATGCACTCGGCCGTTCCTTCTCATCGATTCTCCGAAGTCATGTGGCCATCTTCCTGGTGCTGGCGGAAACGCAGAGCGCCCTTGAGAGAAAGGTTGGCGAGCTGGCGCGCAACTCCGACATCGGCCGATTTGGGGCGGCCTTGTTGCCCGACGGCAGCACGAACGCAATCGATCCGCCTCCGCAGCTGCCAGATGATCTACGCGCAAGCCTGATCGCCTGCACACCTCGCGAACTGGTTCATCGATACCGATCGCTGATGGCGCTCGGGATGCAGTACTTCATTGCGCTTGTGTATGGAAACGATCTCGAGACCATCCGCCTGCTGAGCGGGGAAGTCATACCCGAGCTGAAACAGGCTAGCGATCAAGGCGCTGCCGTCAGCTGATATCGCGACAGCCGCGCGCTGCCGACATCAGCGAAACGTATCGAGGACATCCGGTCTTCGATCTTGATGGTTGTAAAGTGCCATGCCTTAATCGGACGCGGATGGATTCGACGAACGGCGCACGCGGCATCCTCTCGTCGGCGGTGGTAGACCTGCCGCCCGGCGACGAGGGCGCGTTGATCACGTCCGTCGAAACCTACGCCTTGGCCGTGCCGCTGGTTAAGACGATCGCGGACTCGACCGCGTCGATACCGGCCTGGATCGTGCCCGTCGTCGAGCTCCACACAGCCGATGGACGCGTCGGCACCGGTATCTCCGGCGTTCACTGTGGACCCGAGCTCCTTTGCGACGTCATCGACCGGTACTACGCGCCCGCGTTGATCGGAGCATCGTCGCAAGACATCGTCGGTACATGGAAGCGCCTGTACTGGCTACCGACACACTGGATCGGCCGGGCCGGTGTCGTTCACATGGCTCTCGGAATGGTTGACATCGCGCTCTGGGACCTAGCGGCCCAACGTGCGGGAGTCCCACTGTGGCGCTTGCTCGGAGGGTCAGCCGACGCCATCGAGACGTACAACACCGATGGGGGTTGGCTCAACCTCGAGCTCGACGACCTGATCAGGGACGTCAGCTCTTTGATCGACCAGGGCTGGCGTCGGGTCAAGATCAAAGTCGGCAAGCCCGGGTGGCGCGAGGATGCGCATCGCGTTCGCATCGTCCGTAGAGCGATTGGCGACGACGTTGCACTGATGTGCGACGCCAATCAGCGCTGGGAGCTGGCGAGTGCCGCCCGAATGCTGCCGGTGCTCGAAGAAGTGGGGATGGACTGGGTCGAGGAACCCATCCACGCGGACGATCTCGATGGCCACGCCCGTTTGCAGCGGTCGACCGTCTCGGACATTGCGGCCGGCGAGAGCATCTACTCGTACCAGGCGTTCGCCAGTTTCATTGCCGCCGGCGCCATGCGCGTGGTTCAGGTCGACGCTACACGCGTCGGCGGAGTCACCGAGTGGCTCCAGGTCGCCGCACACGCTGCCGGCAGGGGCTTGAGGGTTGTTCCTCATGCCGGAGACATGATGCAAGTGCACCAGCATCTGGTCGGCACGGTCCTGTCGGAAGGGCCTCCGCTCCTCGAGTTCATCCCTTGGACACAGGACGCCTTCGTAGAGCGAAGCGTTGTGCGCGATGGCTTCCTCGAGAGGTCGCAAGCCCCTGGGGCCTCGACGGCAATTAGGCCTGACGCTCGCAGCAAATGGGAGATGCCGGGCATCGGGAGACGCAGCACGACATGAGGCTCGAAGCAGGCGAGCGCTGAAGCGTTCGCTGAAGCAATGAAGACGAAATTGGAGGAGGCAACGAAATGAAGCTAGGAGAGGCATTGAAATGAACCGTACGTTTGGGAAGCTGTTCGCATTGGTGGTGATCTCAGCGGTATTCGCAGTGGCATGCGGAAACTCGTCTCCGGCGGCGAAGAAGACGGTCATCGGTGACATCCTCTACAACAACGACGCCTACCAGACGGCCCAGCAGAAGCAGATGCAGGCTTACGCCGACAGCCTGGGCATCCAGATCATCTTCGAGAACCAGCTCGGCGTGGGCACGAACGCCCCGAACCTGATGGACGACCTGCTGTCCAAAGGTGTGGACGGAATCATCTTCCAACCGGCCGATGCTGCCGTTTCGGTCCCTCTCGTGAAGCAGGCCCAGGCCAAGAAGATCCCCGTGCTCGGATGGGCGATTCCCTTCGGGCAGGGCATCACCGCACCCTACGTCGGCCTGGATGAGCGGGCACAGACCGTCGGGGCGGGAATGCGCGCCGCGCAGTGGGTCAAGAGCAACTCTCCGGGCAAGCAGGTGGACGTGCTGCTCGTCACGATCCAGGGAGCTTCGATCTGCCAGGACATCCGGATGGGTGGGTTCAAGGAGGGCGTCCTGTCCGTGGCGCCTGACGCGAAGATCACGATCGTCGATGGCGCCGGTTCGCGCGAGAAAGCGGTGACTGTCGCCGAGGACGCGCTCCAGCGTGACAAGGGCTTCAACATCGCAACGGGCTGCAACTCAGATATGGCTTTTGGGGCGCTGCAGGCGTTCAAGGCGGCAGGCTTAGGCGGAGCCACCAACAAGAAGCCCGATCACACGTACTTCTACAGCATCAACGGAACGGACGAGGAGCTGAAAGCGCTCGTGGATCCAGCGTCTCCCCTGATGGAAGTGCTCGGGCTCACGCCCAAGGAAATCTCGCAGACGCTCATTGATACCGTGCTGAAGATGATCAAGGGTACGATCGACCCGTACGGCAGCTACACCGCGAACGTGCCCGACAAACCCATCCCCGCCGACTGCACCGCTGCCAATACGTTCAACAAGGTCGAGTACCTGGCAACCCAGAACCTTCCTTGCACGTAGTTCTTTCCGACCGGGGGAGGGACAGGTTCCTCCTCCGGTCTTCGATCTCTCATCAGCCGAATGACAGATGAAATGACTTGCGCGAGATGAGCGAGGCAAAGATGCGCGAGCTGCTGGCCGTCGAATCCCTTTCGAAGAGCTACGGAGGGGTAAGGGCGTTGCGTTCGGCGGAGCTGGACGTGCGCGCCGGTGAGATCCACGCGCTGCTCGGCGAGAACGGGGCCGGCAAGTCCACGCTTGTCAAGATCCTTGCGGGAGCGACAACGCGAGACTCCGGCGAGATCCGCATGGACGGCGTTCCGGTCGACTTCCGATCACGGGCGGAGTCGATGCACTCCGGCATCAGCGTGATCTTCCAGCACGCGAACCTGATCCCTCAGCTCACGGTGGCCGAGAACGTCACGCTGGGCGTCGAGCAGTCCCGCTTCGGCTTTCTCCGCGACTCCGCGCAGCGACGAATTGTGCGAGACGTCCTTGCGCGCCTCGGATCGGGCATCGACCTGAATCGCGTTGCCGCAAGCTTGCGCTCCGCGGAACGTCAGCTCGTCGAGATCGCACGGGCGCTCCTTCACGATTCGCGTCTCCTGATCCTCGATGAGCCGACAGCCTCGCTCGGCTCCGACGAGGTCACCCACCTGCATCTGGTCCTCGCTCAGCTCCGCGCCGCGGGGCTTGGGATCATCTACATCTCACATCGGATCGAGGAAGTATTGGCGGTGAGCGACCGCTTCACGGTGTTGCGCGACGGGCAGACGATGGCGACCCGCGAGGCAGCCGGTACCCGGATCGAGCATGTGGTCAGCTTGATGATCGGCCGCGACTCTGACCACGTCTTTCAGACCACGTCGCATGCCCGTCCAGACGTCGTCCTGGAGGTGCGCAACCTGAGCACTGAAACGGGGCTGCGCGGTATCACCCTCACGCTCCACGCCGGCGAGGTGCTTGGCGTCTATGGGCTGCTCGGCTCGGGCCGAACGGAGCTGGCCCACGCCATATTTGGCGCAGACCCGATCACAGGAGGCGACGTTCATATCGCGGGAAGCACGAGGTCCATCGGTACGCCGCGACGTGCGGTGCGTTCGGGCATCGGCCTGGTGCCTGAAGAACGGGTTCTCCATGGCCTCTTCCCGCAGCTGTCGGTGTTGGACAACATGAGCTCCGCTCGGCCGTGGCTGTATTCGCGCTTCGGAGTTGTAAACGACGGCGCACGCTTCCGGCTGGTCGATGCGATGGCCCGGCGGCTCGGGGTAAAGGCGGCATCGCTCGAGCAGGTCGTATCAGCCCTGTCGGGTGGCAATCAGCAGAAAGTCGTCCTTGGCCGGTGGCTGATCGGTGGGTCGAGGCTAATCATTCTCGACGACCCCACCGTCGGGGTCGACGTTGGCGCGAAGCAGGAGATCTACAAGCTCATCTCGGACTTGACCTCCGACGGGACCGCCATCCTGCTCATGTCGTCGGAGCTCTCCGAAGTGATCGGGCTATCCGATCGCGTCTTGGTTCTCAACGAAGGAAGCATCGCCGCAACATTCAGGCGTGGCCAGATGTCGGAGGAGTCAATCCTGCGCAGCGCCCATGGATTGTCCGCATGAGCAAGCCGACCAGCATTAACGAGAAGTTGACAGTCGCGCCGGCAACGCGGACTGAGAGGCTCGTGGCCTATCGCGGTTCACTCCGCACGTGGATTGCACGACCCACGAACCAGACGTTCGCCCGCAACATCGGAATCCTGCTCGCGGTGGGAATCGTGTTTTCCCTGACCACAGATCGTTTTCTGACGGTTGAGAACTTGACCAACGTGCTGCGTCAGGTTTCATTCGTCGGTATCGCAAGCTGTGCCGTCACCCTGGTCATGGTTGCCGGAGGACTCGACCTGTCGGTGGGATCTGTGGTCGCAATCGCCGGCGTGGTTGCCGCCAAGTTTGCCGCCGAGGCCGGCTGGCCCCTCCCAGCGGCCTTCGCAATGGGGATTCTTGCCGGCGGCACTTTCGGTTCGCTGAACGCGTTTCTTGTGGTCGGGCTGCGAATCAACCCGGTCATATCCACCCTTGGCACCCTCTACATGGGACGCGGGCTGGCGCTCCTGCTGGCCGGAGGCGAGCCGGTGAAGGGCGTGCCCCTTGCATTCAACGACCTCGCCACGAGCACGATCGGGCCCATCTCGACGCCCGTTGCCATCTTCGTGATCGTAGCCGCGGTCTTGTTGCTGATCGAGCGCAAAACCCTGCTCGGCCGCTGGGCCGTGGCCAGCGGCGGCAACACCGAGGCGGCTCGTTTGTCCGGCATACCGATCGACCGGACCCGAATCACCCTCTATATCTTGTCGGGCCTGGCCGCGGGGATCGCCGGCATTTTCATCAACTCACGGGTGGCTACGGGCGATCCAAATTCGGGCGTCGGTTTCGAGTTCGACGTCATTGTGGCCGTCATCCTCGGCGGTACAGCACTCGCGGGCGGCCAGGGAACGATCATCGGGACAGTCGTTGCCGTCTTCATTCTTGGGGTCTTGGGCAACGGCCTCAACCTCCTCGGCGTGGAGTCGTTCTCGCAGTACGTCGTCAAGGGCATCCTGCTGGTCTTCGCCGTGGGTATCGGCGAGGTCTTCCGTGGGACACGCAGGACCCTTACACGCCTCGGACGCCTGTCGAGCCTCAACAGTGGTTAGCAGAGAGAGGAGACCTTGAATCCATGACCACCCCAAGAGAAGTTGGCGAATCGTATTGGCGAGCCGAGGCGCGGAGGGACGTTGAAGGCGTACTGTCCCACTTCCATAGCGACGCGGTCTTTCATCCTGTAACGGGTCCCTTAGTTGGCCACGATGAGATCCGGACTTTCTACGAAGGCATGGGGGATGACTTCCCAGGCCTCGAGGTCACAGTGGTCCGAGACATCACCGCAGGTGACGAAGCTGCACTTGAGTGGGCCGCAGTGCTGATCGACCGAGCCGGCAACCGGTTTCCGATCTACGGGGTCAATCTCGTGCGGATCCGAGATGGCAAGTTCACGCACGTTCGTGCCTACTACGACCCGACGAAGTTCCCCCAGCCGGCGGGTCGCTGATGGATCTGAACGCACGCGTCAGGGTTGGAAAGACGAGCCTTGCAGTCCCCCGGGTTGGAGTGGGCACCGCGCCCCTCGGAAACATGTTCGAAGCGCAGTCAGACGAGCATGCGGACGCGGTTCTCGCAAGGGCCGTCGCGCACGGGCTTCGGTACTTTGACACGGCGCCGCTCTATGGCCACGGCCTCGCCGAGCAGAGAGTGGGTCGGGCGGTCGCCAGGCTTTCGCGCGACGAGGTCTTTGTCTCCACGAAGGTGGGCCGGCTGCTCCGGGCCGATGCGCCTCGAGATGAGAGCCAGTTCTACCTCGGCGAACCGTTCTACAAGGACGTTCCGCCGGTCGGACCTGTCTGGGACTTCACCTACGACGGGATCATGACGTCGGTTCAAGAGAGCTGCCGGCGGACTGGGCTCGACCGGTTTGACGTCTTGCTCCTTCATGATCCGGACGACCATTTCGACGCAGCCAGCACGACGGCGTACGGGGCGCTTGCCAAGCTGCGAGACGATGGAACCACGCGTGCGATTGGCGCCGGCATGAACCAGACGCCAATGCTGGCCCGACTTGTCGAAGCGTGCGACCTCGATGTTCTCCTTGTCGCTGGTCGCTACACGCTGCTCGATCAGGTGGCGATGGACGAGCTGTTGCCCCTGTGCGAACAACGGACGATCTCGATTGTCGTCGGCGGAGTGTTCAACAGCGGAATCCTGATCGATCCGGCGCCCGGCGCCAGATACAACTACGTTCCCGCTGATTCAGCCGTGATAGCTCGAGCGGAGAGGATCAAGTCGGTGTGCGATCGCTTCGACGTTCCACTGCCCGCGGCAGCCCTTCAGTTCCCCCTTGCACATCCGCGCGTGTGCACCGTTCTCCTCGGAATTCGCTCGATCGACGAGTTGGAGAGGGACCTGCGGTGGCTCGACGTCCCGATCCCCGACCAGCTCTGGGCCGAGCTCAAGCACGAGGGTTTGCTACGCGTGGATGCGCCGACTCCGTCGAGCACACGGGTTGAGTCACGACAGCAATGAAAGAAAGCCACCCTCGCATCGACGGCCATCAGCACTTCTGGGACCCAACTCGAACCACGTATCCATGGATGGTCGGAGACGCCCTGGACCCGATCAGGAGGCCATTCACGCCAGGTGACCTTGCCCCCGAGCTCACGGCTCAGCGTATCTCCGGGACCGTGCTCGTTCAGACGATCTCGAGCGTTGATGAGACGCGCGAATTCCTTGGACTCGCTGAACGCTGGGATTTCATCTGGGGGGTCGTCGGATGGGTCGATCTGTCGTCCGCTCGCGTTGCTGATGACCTCGATGCGCTCATCAGCGGGACTGGCGGCGACAGGCTCGTCGGAATCCGCCATCAGGTCCACGACGAAAGCGATTCCGAATGGCTGTGTCGCACCGATGTTCGAAAAGGGCTAGTCGCCGTGCAGCAGCGCGGGCTGACCTACGACTTGCTCGTGCGGGCTCGCGAGCTTCCGGCAGCGATCGAAACGGTTCGGGCCCTCCCTGATCTCCAGTTCGTGCTCGACCACATCGCCAAGCCGCGCATTTCCGAAGGGAAAGACCCTGAGTGGCAACAACACATGCCCGCGCTTGCGGCGCTCCCGAACGTTGCAGTGAAGCTATCCGGAATGGTAACGGAGGCAAACTTGGCTTCCTGGACTCCGGCCGACCTGCGGCCATTCGTTGGGTCGGTCGTCGACTGGTTCGGCGTCGGGCGGCTGCTCTTCGGCTCCGATTGGCCGGTTTGCCTGCTTGCGACGTCCTATGCCGGCGTGCTCGAGGGCCTTGAAGAAGCACTGGGACCCATGTCCTCTGGCGACGCGGAGCGCATCTTCGGCTTGAACGCCGTCAGCGTGTATCGGCTGCGCAGTCATGAGCAGCTAGCCGATGCCACATGATGCTCACCGACTGGCCGCCTTCGTAACAGGGGCCGGCTCCGGAGGGGCCCGCGGACGGGGCGTTCCTGGACCGTCAGCCAGGTTGACACCATCGAAGGCGGTCCGAAATCGGCGACTGAAACGACTCAACCGATTCCCGTGCGGTCGCGTCCTCGCGAGGTCTGACCGGAGGGGTTGGCGGCCAAGCCTTGAATCGGGCTCTTGACCCAACATCCTATTTCCTATAGCATTCGCCGGATCCCGCTCAATGACACGAGCAATTGGATTCCCATCTCGTGCTGCGCAGACAAGGAGGAAGCCGGATGACACGTAGAGCCCTGGCCCGATCATTGGCCATCGCCACGATGCTGGTCGTCGCTGCGTGTGGAGGGACCACCTCCGGCGGCGCAGCCAAGACCAACGCCGCAGTGGCAATCGTTCCCGGAGGTCCGCACCCCTACTTCGAGCCTATGCGGCAGGCGATAGTGGACGCGAAGACAGACTTCAGTCTCACCAAGGGCACGTTCGAGGTGCCGACCGACTGGAAGCAGGACCTTCAAAACCAGCTGCTGACCAGCCTTGCGGCGCAAGGCTACGACGGCTTCGGCATCTTCCCGACCGACGGCAACGCGGCCAACGGCATCGTCACTCAGCTGGCCGCGAAGAACTACCCGGTGATCGCCGTCGGCGGCTGCATAGCGGAACCGACCAAGACCACATTCTGCATCGCGACCGACGTGGGAAATTCCGCCTACACCGGCGCGAAGGCCACGATTGCGGCCATGGGTGGCAAGGGCGTTCTGCTGCACGGCACCGGACTTCTGACCGATCCCAACACTGTGCTGCGCGTTGACGCCGTGAAGAAAGCCGTGGCCGAAACCAACGGCGCGGTCACCCTGATCACCATCACCGACATCGACAAGGACGCACAGACCGCTGATACGGCCATCAACCAGGCGCTCGCCACCCACAAGGACATCACTGGCATCGTGACAAGCGCCTACAACCCCACGGTCGCCGCGGCCAAGGCACTGCGGACCCTGGGCGACAAGAGGATCAAGATGGTCGGCATCGATGACGACCCCGTCGTGCTGCAGGCCGTGAAGGACGGCTTCCTCACCGGGACGATGGGCCAGAACCCGTACGGCCAGGCTTACATCGCCGCCTACGCCA
>WNFA01004679.1_pt1 | contig 11421 bp, 10 predicted proteins | sample 5400481 | NCBI WGS metagenome assembly WNFA01 (sample SAMN13153340, study PRJNA577476) | soil metagenome | isolation source: 120 cm saprolite under Douglas fir tree site 2 hole 1 replicate 2 | place: USA:California | collected 2015-04-18
AGATCTTGGACCAGGTCGACGCGACCATGAGCTCGGTGGTGGGACGGCCGATCAAGCGCCTTTTCGGCTTGGTCAAGAGCTGGACTCACGACCCATGGTCGCGCGCCGTGGTCCGAGCCCCGATCGGCGACCAGCGGGATTCGGTGCTGCCGCTGATTGCGGCCCCATTGGGCGGGCGGCTGTTCTTTGCCGGCGAGCACACCGACAACCGCGTGGGTTCTGGCGGTATGGAGGGTGCGATCAAGTCGGGCTACCGGGTCGCTCTCGAGGTCCTGTCGGAGGCCTAGAGGTCATGGAAGATCGCGAGTTCCTGATGATCCCAGGGCCGGTGTCCGTGGACGATGAGATCCTCGAGGCGCTTGCGCTTCCCGTCCGTGCGCACTACGGAGACGACTGGACCCGACTCTACAAACACGCTGCGTCCACGATGCGCGAGGTGTTCAAGACAGCGGGCGATGTCCACCTGGTCTTCGGGTCAGGCATGGCCGGGGTCGAGATGTGCATCGCCAGCGTGCTGTCGCCGGGCGACGAGGTCCTGATCCCCAGCAACGGTCTCTTCGGCGATCGGATGGTCGAGGTCGCGACCGCCAACCGGCTCCAGGTCCATTCTTTTCGCCCCGGCCTTGCCGAGGCGATCACTGCCGCTCAGGTCCGGGCAGCGCTGGCCGAGCACCCAGCCGTCCGCGCTGTGTGCGTGGTCCACCACGAGACCTCGGTCGGCATCCTCAACGAGGTGGAGGGGATCTGTCGTGCCGCGCGCGAGCACGGCGCGCTCGCGATTGTCGATGGCATCTCATCCATCGCCGGCGTGCCCTTCGAGATGGACGCCTGGGGCGCCGATCTCTGCGTCACCGTTGCCAACAAGTGCATCGGCGGGGCAATTGGCGTGGCGCCGGTCGCCGCCGGTCCCCGCGCCCTCGCGGCCCTCGACGACGGCCGTCCCAAAGCGGCGGGCTGGTACTTGAACCTGGCCACCTGGCGGCGTTACACCGAGCTTTGGGGCGACTGGCACCCCCACCCGACGACGATGCCGACGAATGTCATCGAGGCATTCGATCTCGCGCTCATCCGGCTGCTCGAGGAGGGCGTCGAAAACCGGTGGCGGCGGCTGGCGGCCGCGCGCGACCGCGTCCGCGACGGCCTTCAGGAAATGGGGTTCGAGATGCTCGCGCCTATCACCGTGGCCTCACCGGTGACGACGGCTGCCTTCGGTCTGCCGGGTATGGACGTGAGCGACTACCTCGAATGGCTGCTGAAGAATCACCACATACGCATCGGCGGTGGGCTGGGCGAGCTCCGCGGCCGGATCTTCCGCGTCGGCCACATGGGCCGAGCCGCCGAGCCCGACGCCATTGACCGGTACCTGCGCGCCACGGCGGATTACGTCGAAAATGTGGGGCTCGCCGGCGCAGGCCGAAAGCACGCCTAAAGGCGGATGGCGGCGGGCGACCACTCCTCGATCCCGCGCTGCACATCGTTCAGGAATCTGGACGCGGCCAGCCCATCGATGATTCTGTGGTCGAAGGACATCGTGAGATTCATCATCGGCCGGATCACGACCGAGTCGTCGACCACGACGGGCCGCTTCTTGATGGCCTCGGTGCTGAGGATCGCGGCCTGCGGCTGGTTGATGATCGACTGACCTGCCACAGATCCGAGCGCCCCGGTGTTGTTGAGCGTGAACGTTCCGCCCTGGACGTCTTCCGGACGCAGCGCCTTGGCGCGGGCGCGCGCGGCCAGGTCGTTGAGCGCATGGGCGAGGTCGTCGAAGCCCTTCTGGTCGGCGTCCTTGATCACCGGGACGATCAGGGTGTCGGGCAGCGCCACCGCGATGCCCATGTTGACGTAGTGCTTGAGGACGATGCCCTCGTCGGTCCAGGTCGAGTTGAGGTAGGGGTTGGCGAGCAGCGCGTCGCAGACGATCTGAATGAAGAACGGCACGTAGGAAAGGGGGAAGCCATGCCTGGCCTGGAAATCCGCCCGATGAGCCTCGCGGTATTCGACCAGACGGGTAACGTCGACCTCCCGCAAGGACCAGGCGTGCGGGGACGTGCTCACGCTGCGGACCATGTGCTCGGCGATCTGCCGCCGTACGGCTGAAACGCGCACGAGCTCTTCCCTCGCGCCCGACGTGGTCGCTGGGGCAGGGACCGCAGCAACTGGGCCATCGCCGGTGGCGGCGGCCTGCCGGGCGAGGTGCGCCTGACGCCGGACGGCCGGACTGACTTTCTCGCCGGACGTCTTGGACGTAGCGCGCACGGCAGGCTTTGGGGCGGACGCTGGTTCCTTCGGGGACGCGGTCTCCGCGGCCGTCGTGGGCGCGCCCTCGACCTCGAGCTCGGCCAGCGCTGCGCCGATCGCGACCGTCTGGCCCTCCGCGACCTGGATGCGCACGAGCCGTCCCTCGAAGGGCGACGGGATCTCGGCGTTGACCTTGTCCGTGACCACCTCGACGATCGGCTCGTCTCGGTGCACCATGTCGCCCTCAGCCTTGAGCCAGCGTTCGACCGTGCCCTCGGTGACCGATTCCCCGAGCTGCGGCATCTTCAGCGTGGTTCGGCTCATTTGCTCAGGATTGTACTGACGCGTGTTTTACGATTCGGTGGCGGCGACCGCACACACGCAATGGGGAGGGGGCAAATGGCTCGTCGATTCCGATTCGGCATCTGCACCGATCAGAACATGACCTGGGAGAAGAACGTCGAGCGCTGGCAGTGGTTCGAGCAGCTGGGCTTCGAGAGCGCCTGGGTCTGCGATCACCTCGTCCAGCCCACCCGGCCGCAGGGGCCTTATCTCGAGGCATGGACGTTGCTGGCAGGCCTGGCGGCACGAACTGAAAGGATCCGGGTTGGGGTGCTGGTGACGTCCAACACGTTCCGCCACCCATCCGTCCTCGCCAGGATGGCTGTGACCGTCGATCAGATCTCCAATGGCCGGTTGGAGGTTGGCCTCGGCGCCGGCTGGTACGAACCGGAGCACACGATGTTCGGAATCCCCTTTCCGGAGACCAGGGAGCTGGTCGCGCGCTTCCGCGAGGCTGTCCAGGTGATCGATCTGGTCATGCGGGAGGACACGAGCTCCTTTGCGGGTGAGTACTACCAGCTGAAGAACGCGCAATCGCGCCCGCTCGGCGTTCAGAAGCCGCGCGCCCCGCTGGTCATAGGCGCATTCGGGCCGAGGATGCTCAAGATCGTGGCCAAATACGCCGACACCTGGAATGCTTTCGGGACGCCGGCTGAGATGCGCGAGCGCAATCAGATGCTCGATGATTACTGCCGCGAGATCGGGCGCGACCCGGAGACGCTGGACCGCTCGATCTATTACTGGGTGACCAAGTCAGACGCAGATCCTTGGGCGTCCGAGCAGGCTTTCTACGACGGCATCGGCCCCTACATCGAGGCGGGCGTCAACCAGTTCATCCTCGACCAGCCTCGCGACGACCAGCTCCACATGCTCGAGTGGGTGGCCGCCGAGGTGCTTCCTAAATACGCACGCGAGGCGCCACGCAAGGTCGAGGCCGCTGCGGCCGCGAAGATCGATACGTCGATGTGGAAAGCGCCTCAAGACCACATGTGAGCCGGCGATGGAACGCTTCGGAACGGTGATAATCGGCGGCGGCATCGTCGGCTGTGCGGTCGCCTACTACCTGGCTGAAGAGGGCGAGTCGGACGTGCTCCTTGTCGAAGCCGATGAGCTGGGAAGCGGATCGACCGGCGGTTCCTTCGGCGGCATCCGCCAGCAGTTCAGCACGCCGCTCGAGATCGAGCTCTCGCGCCGGGGCCTGGCGTTCTGGCGGACCGCCGAACAGCTCTTCGAGTCCCCCGTGCCCTGGCATCCGAACGGCTATCTCTTCATGACGGGCCAGCCGGACATCATGGCCAAGCTCGCCGAGGCCGCGGCGCTCCAGCGAAGCATGGGCCTGACCGACGTCCAGGTCCTCGACCCCGAGCAGATCCGCGAGGTGGTGCCGTGGATCGCAACCTCCGGCTTGTTGGGCGCGACCTACACGCCCAATGACGGCAAGGTGACTCCGACCGATGGGGTCGCGGCCCTCGTCAAGGCAGCGAGATCACGCGGCGTTCGCTTCCGCGAGCATTGGGCGGTTCGCTCGCTCGAGCGGGACGGCACGGGCTGGCGGGTGATCGGGCCAACTGTGGTGGAGGCCGAGCGGGTGGTCGTTTGCACCGGCTACTGGACCACTGACTTCTTGCGTTCGTTCGGCCTCGAGCTCACCATCCGGCCCCAAGCGCTGTACAGCGCCATCACGGGCCCTGCCCTCGCAGGGCAGCACGTGCCGCTCACGCTCGACCTCGACACCGGCTTCGTGGTCGAACGCGAGGGGGCGGGACTGATCATCGCCATCCTCTTCGAGGACAACCCGCCGGGCTATGGGCACACCCGCATGCTGGAGGAGTTCGCAGAGCTTGCCCGCGTGCGCGCGCCCTCGCTTGCGGAGCTGCACGTCGCCAAGCGCGTCGTCGCCAACGTCGACATGGGAGGCGACGGCCACCCGTACGTCGGCAGCGTCGAGGATGGACTGTGGATGGCCGCGGGGTTTGGCGGCCATGGCGTCATGCACGGGCCGCCGGTGGGGGAGCTGCTGGCCAAAACGATCGCGGGGCGGCCCGATCCGACTCTGGACATCACGCCCCTGACGCCCTGGCGAAAAGCGGGCGCCGCCAGCGAGTGGATGGTGGCCGCGAAGAAGTAATCTCGCCGTTATCTAAGCGTCGCCCGTTTCGAAATACACGCGCGTGGGCGCGATCCTGAAGATCGCCCTGCGCTCGCCGGGAAAGGACCACGGATAACTCTCGACCTTCATATAGCGGCGGCTGAGCTTGTCCATGTGCTCCCGCCAACCTGCTTCCGACCACGAAACAACCACTCCGGTGATCGCGAGGTACCGGTAGGGATTGCGGGGATCGACGATCGAGATGGCCACCGCCGGCCGCTCGCGCATGTTGGCCGCCTTGACCCGGTCGACGCGAACGTCGACGAGCACGGCGTCGCCATCGTGGTCGATCCACAGCGGCGTCACGTGTGGTGTGCCGTCGGCGCGGATCGTGGCCAGGTGCCCGAGCGCCTCACCTTCGAGTAGATCCATGAACTCGGCGGGTATCCGCGCCGTCTGTGCCCGCGATTCTGACATCGCATGAAGCGTAGTCGTATGCCTTCGAGGCGCCGTCGGGTCCTGACCATAATTACCGCCATGCCGGCTGCCGCGGCGCGCCCACCGGTGCCACCGGAGAAGTTGAGGCTGGGCCTGATTCTGCCGACCTGGACGACCACCGACCTGCGCTGGCCTGAGGTCCTCGAGGTCGCCGGCACCGCCGCCGAGGTGGGGTTCGACGCTCTTTACGTCACCGACCACATGCTCCTGCCCAGCAACAACGCAGAGCTCAAGCGGCGCGCGGGCGTGGACTTTCCGGATGACCCGGAGGTCGAGCTCGAAGGCTACCTGGAGTGCTTCACGGTGCTCAGCGCGCTGGCAGTCGGGATCCCGCGGCTGACCATCGGCTCCTTCGTCGCCTGCACCGGCTACCGCAACACCGGCCTCCTTGCGAAGATCGCGGTGACCATCGACGACATCAGCGGCGGCCGGCTGGTGCTGGGGTTGGGCGCCGGGGATTCCCAGGGCGAGCACAACACGTTCGGGTTCCCCAATGAGCAGCCGGTGACCCGCTTCGAGGAGGCGTTGCAGGTCATGAAAGGCCTCTTCCGGCCGGAATCGCTCGACTTCGACGGAGCCCACCACCGCATGCGCGGCGCGCGTCTTCTGCCTCGGGGCCCGCGGCCCGAAGGTCCCCCGATCCTGATCGGAACCCTCAACCCGGGGCCGCGGATGCGCCGGCTGGTGGCCCAGTACGCCGACATCTGGAACGGCTGGCTCGGCTACACGGACGCCGGCGCCGAGTCGGCGGCGACTCAGCTGCGGATCATCGATGACGGCTGCCGGGAGCACGGGCGCGATCCCCTCACCCTGGTGGCGACCACCGCGGTGCGCGGGGCGATGCCCGGATCGGGTTACACGCCGCGGCCCGACGAGCGGCCGCTCGCCGGCACGCCGCGTGAGATGGCGGACACGCTCAGGGGACATGCCCGGCTCGGTATCTCCGAGGTGCAGGTGGCGCTGACGATGGGCGGCGCCGAAGGCGTCCGCGCGTTCGCGCCCGTGATCGACGAGCTCAGGTCGGCGCCGGCGGCCGCTTGAGGCCTGTCAATCGATCGGAAAGGCGACCCCCTGTGCCAGCGGCAGGTCATCCCCGTAATTGATCGTGCAGGTCTGCCGGCGCATGTAGCCCTTCCAGGCATCTGAGCCGGCCTGGCGCCCGCCGCCAGTCGCTTTCTCCCCGCCGAACGCGCCTCCGATCTCCGCTCCGGACGTACCGACGTTCACGTTGGCGATCCCGCAGTCTGAGCCCGCAGCCGAGAGCCATCGTTCGGCGGCTTTGAGGTTGGTGGTGAAGAGGCCGCTGCTGAGACCCTGCGGAACAGCGTTGTTGACCGCGATCGCCTCATCCAGACTGTCCACCTCGAAAACGTGGAGGATGGGTGCGAAGATCTCCTCCCGGCAGATCGGCATGTCCGCTCGCGACCTGACGATGGCGGGCTCGACGAAGTAGCCGGCGCGGTCTTCGAGCACTCGGCCGCCGTAAAGCAGCTTTCCGCCCTGTCGCTGTATCTCCACGAGGCCGGCCCGATATTCGTCCACAGCCTCGCTCGATACCAGCGGGCCCATCAGCGTCTTCTCGTCGAGCGGGTCGCCGATGCGGACGGTTCGATACGCCGCCACCAGCTGCTCCAGGAACCGCGCGGCGATCCCGCGTTGGAGGATCAGCCGCCGGGTGCTGGTGCAGCGCTGACCGGCGGTGCCGACGCTTCCGAACACGATGGCTCGGAGCGCGAGCCTGAGGTCGGCATCGTCCAGCACGATGACCGCGTTGTTGCCGCCCAGCTCGAGGATGGCTCGTCCGGAGCGCTTTCCAACCGCCGCCGCGACTCGCTCGCCGACAGCGCACGAACCGGTCGCCTGGATGAGCGGCACACGAGTGTCCGAAAGGAGGGCTTCACCAACGATGCTGCCCCTGCCAATGACCAGGCTGAAGACGCCCTCGGCCTCTGTGCCTGCCGTCACCTCGTGGAAGATCTGCTGGGCGGCGATCGAGATCAGCGGAGTCAGGCTGGACGGCTTCCATACGATGGTGTCGCCGCACACCAGCGCGATCGCCCAACCCCAGCCTGGAACCGCGACCGGAAAGTTGAATGCGGAGATGATCCCGACCACTCCGAGCGGATGCCATTGCTCCAGGAGCCGGTGGTCGGGCCTCTCCGACGCGATCTCTCGGCCGTAAAGCTGTCTCGACTGGCCGACCGCGAGGTCACAGATGTCGATGACCTCCTGGACCTCTCCCCGGGCTTCGCTGAGGATCTTTCCGTTCTCGAGGCTGATCAGGCGGGCAAGGTCGTCCTTGCGCCTCCGGAAAGCCTCACCGAGCTTGCGCACCACCTCGCCACGCTTTGGCGCCGGCACCGACCGCCAGCTCTTGAAGGCCTCAAGGGCTGCCGCGATGGCGCTCGAGCAGTCGGCTTCGCTCGCGGTCCGGACGTGCGCCAGCACCGCTCCCGTCGACGGATCACGCGTCTCGATCGTCGCGCCCGTCCCGCCTGGAATGAAGGTGCCGCCGTGGGCGACTCCTGAGAAGGTGCCGCCGACCGTCAGGTTGAAGGCGCCCAGGATCTCTTCGATTTGCAGCTGTCTGTCACCGACGAGTTGCGTGGTCATCCGAATCTCCTTTCAAACCACATTTAGCTCCGGCTCCACCACTCCGGTCGTAAAGCGTCGATGCGCGAACGCGTCCAGGGAAACCTCCGGGGACTCGCCTGCGAAACATCTGGCCAGCAGATGGCCGACGGCGGGCGCCTGCTGGAAGCCGTGGCCGGAGAATCCGCATGCGCACCAGAAGCCGTCGAGATCATCGACCGGGCCCAGTATGGGTTGATGATCGGGCGTCATCTCGTAAAGGCCTGCCCACGCCGTTCGCACTCCGGCGGTACCCAGCGCCGGCGCCCGGCGCTCGACGACGTCGGCCATGGCTTCGAGCACGGCCCAATCGACCTCGGAGTCGAAGCTCGGCGTCTCGTTGGGAAGGCCCATCCCGAAGAGCAGGCCCTCACCCTCGGGGTGGAAGTAGAACGAGGTCGTCATGTCGATCGTCATGGGGTGGTCACGAGTCACGGCCGGCATCGGTTCGGTGACGAAGATATTGCGAGGGTAGGGCTCGACCGGAACGGAGATTCCGGCCATTTCGCCGACCTTGCCCGCCCAGGCGCCGGCGCAGTTGAAGACCACCGGCGTGATGATCTCGCCGGCCGACGTCGTCACCGCCGAGACGCGTCCCCCGTGCACGTCGATGCCTGTGACGGCGACGCCTTCATGGATCTTGACGCCCAGCCGCTTGGCGGCGCCGGCATATGCCGAGGTCACGGCGTGCGGGCTGGCGATGCCGTCGCTCGGGCAGAAGGTGCCGCCCACGATGTCGTCGCCGCGAACGATCGGAGCCAGCTCTCCAATCTCCGAAGGCTCGACCCAGCGCGCGTCGGCGACTCCCAGCCTCTGCCACATCGACAGCAACCGCTTGAAGTCTTCGACCTGGTGATCGCTGGTCAGGAGGAACAGGTAGCCGATCTGCCTGAACTCCGGATCGACGCCCGTCTCGGCTTCCAGGCCCTTCAGCAGGCGAACCGACAGCTGCTGCATGAGGACGTTGGTTTCGGATGAGAACTGACGCCTCACGCCGCCGGCACACTTGCCCGTCGACTGCGAGCCGAGCGCGCCTCTCTCAACCAGAACGACCTTGGCGCCGCGGCCGGCAAGGTGGTATGCGATGGAACAGCCGATCACCCCACCCCCGACGACCACGGCGTCAGCCGAGCCCAGGCCCATGACGCTGGATGCTACCTATTGGCGACCACCGATGAGTTTCAGCCCGCCGGGTGGTTATATCGGTGCGACCCGGTTCAGGGCGTCAATGCCACATACCCGAGGAATGAACGATGCCACCGATTGTCCTCTTTGGAATTCAATTCACCTTCTCGCTTATCGCCTACGCGCTGATTGCGTGGTGGTACGTGGCGCCGCGCCTTTCCAGGCTTCCGCGCGAGGTGGCGTTGGTGCCGCTGGTGTGGATCCACGCCTTTCGCATCGTCGGCGGGACGATCCTCGCTCCGGGCGCGGTCGATGCCTCGGTCCCGAGCGACTTCCGCACGATGATCGGATATGGCGACATGGTTACGGCGGTCGTGGCCCTGCTGGCTTTGATCGCCCTGCGCCGCCGCATGCCAGTTGCCATCGCAGTGGTCTGGCTCCTCCTGACGGTCGGGCTGCTGGACACGGTGAACGCAATCATTCAATCGATGCGGTACAGCGTCTTCACGCATGGGCTGGGCGTGAACTGGGTGATCGTGACGATGTACGTGCCCGCGCTGCTGGTGAGCAGCGTTCTGATCTTCATCCAGCTGCGAAGGCCCAGCGGCGTTTCAGCCGGCCAACTCTGACGCCAGGTCGAAACGCCCAAGCACACGCGGATCCGCGAACGCGTGGATGTGCGTGATTTGGTGACCCTCGCTCGCAATCACGAGTAGCGCGAAGAGCGACAGCCGATTGCCGGCGGGTTCCTGGAAATAGGCGGCGAAGGCCGGGCTGCCGTTGGCGTGAGTTTCGAACAGACGCATCGGCGCGATCGTGAAAATCGACTCGGCCAGGAAGTCCGCGATCGGCCTGGCGCCGATCACCGTCGGTTTGGGCGGCATGGTGAGGACGGCGTCGTCGCGCAGCAGCGCCACCAGACCCGCCACATCCGCGGCCTCCCAGGCTCGAACGTAGCGCTCGAGAAGATTGCGCGGACTCGGTTGTCGGGCGGGCATCGTGGTGCGCGATCGCTCTGACGAGTTGTAGTTGCTGCGGAGGGTGGCGCGGGCCCGCTGGTGCGCGCTGTTGACTGCCTGCACGGTCATATCGAGGAGGGCTGCGACCTCTGTCGCTCGGAACACCAATACGTCACGGAGAAGCAGGACTGCTCTCTGGCGGGGTGGCAGCAGCTGAAGGACGGTCAGGAACGCGAGCGAGACCGACTCGTGGGCGTCGAAGCGCGCCTCAGGTCCGGTCTCCGTCGGGGCAATGCCCGACAGCACATGGTCGGGACTGGGGCCGATGACGTGTCGCTCTTCGACGCGGTCGCGCTGGCGCAGCTCGATCGCGTTGAGGCAGATGTTGGTGGCGATGCGATAGAGCCAGGCTCGAAGCGAGACCGAACGCCGGAATGTTTGCCGCCCCTGCCATGCGCGAGCGAGGGCGTCCTGGACGGCGTCCTCGGCCTCGTCGATTGTGCCCAGCATCCGGTAGCAGTGGACGAGCAGCTCATTCTGATGGAGGGCCACCTGGTCGCCGAAAGCCTCAGCAGAATCCAGGAGCATCTACTCAAGCATTGTGCACCGAGGGAGAGCTGGTCACGCCGATCCCTGGGTTGCTCGGCGTTGATGCCGGGCGGCTTCCGAACCCGGTGAGAATCGTTTCGAGGACAGGCAGCGCATGGAGCACCTGTTTCGACCGGATCAGCAGGTCCCACAGCGGTTCGAACTTCTTCCAGCCGCCCGCGTAGGCGAGGTGCCGCAACCGCGGTCTGAGGCCGGCCTTCGACGCTGCGCCCCGCCAGATCGATCCCCACCGGTAGAAATCCCGATACGCCCGCCAGTAGCCGGCTTCCAGCTCTTGCGCGGTCAGCCTCTGCGGTTTGAAGACGACATGACGCGTGTCGAACAGGTCCCAGTCGTGGTGCAGCACCCGGTTCTCCGCCTCCATCCGCTGGTAAAGGGCGGTGGTGGGGTACGGCGTCAGGATGTGATACGTCGCGGTTTCAATGCCATGCTCGACGGCCCAGTCCACTGTGCGATCGAACACGTCCGGCTCGTCGTGGTCCATGCCGAACACGAAGCTGCCGTTGACCATCACCCCAAGGTCGTGCAGGCGGCGAATCGCAGCGGCGTAGTCGCGACCGATGTTTTGATACTTCCGCTGGTCCTGGAGGTTGGCCGAGTTGACCGTCTCGAAACCGACGAAGAGACTCCGCAAGCCTGATCGCACCGCCTTCTCCAACACGACCGGCTGCTCGAGCACGGATTTGACAGTGCCCGCGGCCTGCCAGAGGCGGCCCATCCCGGCCATCCCGTCGAACAGCGCTGCGGCAAAGTTCGGATTCCCGAAGAGATGATCATCGAGGAAGTACAGATGGCGCCCGGGGAGTCGATCGATCTCCGCCAGCGCGCGATCGACCTCCATCGTGTAGAACTGCTTGCCGCCCTGAAAGAAGGCGACCTTGTAGCAGAAGTCGCACACGTGCGGGCAACCGCGCGAGACGACGATTG
>WNFA01010137.1_pt1 | contig 11419 bp, 10 predicted proteins | sample 5400481 | NCBI WGS metagenome assembly WNFA01 (sample SAMN13153340, study PRJNA577476) | soil metagenome | isolation source: 120 cm saprolite under Douglas fir tree site 2 hole 1 replicate 2 | place: USA:California | collected 2015-04-18
AGCGTTTGCCGGTGAACAACATGGCTTTCGGCAGGCGAAAAACATCAAGAGCGCGCTGGATGGTGAACTTTACTTTTATTCGCGTGTTTTTGGGTTCGAGCTGGCCGAAGCGGTTGACCCGGTGAAGATCTTTAATCTTGACTAAAACTTACATCCGCAGATTACACAGATTACGCAGACACGGAACCAATAAGCAGGAAGCAGGAGCAGGAAAACTAGTTAGCAACCAGAAAACGAGCGTGTCGTCGTTGGCGCTCCTGCCCTTGCCTACTGCTCCTGCTTTTTCTTTGTCTGATGCGTAATCTGTGTAATCTGCGGATGTATTTAGGGCATTGGTTTATCAGCAATGGTCGCGGGCCCACCGCCGTGATCACCTCCGCGTACCACATTACTGGCATCGACAAAATACGACGTCTTTCCGGTCTTTCCATATTCGATAGGTACCGCTGTAATCTCAAACTCCGTCCCGGTCACAGTCATCACGAGGGCGTAGCCATGCGTTTTAACGTTCTCCACGGCCTCCTTCGGAATCAATTGCTCCCCGACGAGCTGATCGAGAGTCGCGTAGGTGCCTGCACCTTTCCCGGAATGGAACTGCGCTTCCGCACTGGCAATCCATGCGAGAAAAGTTCTAGCCGATCTCTCGTTGGTAATGAGGGGTGATTGATTAGCTTCGCCCGAAATCCCAGCGACAGCCATCAAGACGAGATTCTTTGGAACGTGCAACTCATGCAACTCTCGGGTCTGATCACTAATGAGTTCGCTGGGCTCGTTGGCCCACGATTTGTAGCCTTCCATAAGCGCGGGCGAGACATAAACCTGGCCTTGCAGCAATCGTGGTTGCCAGCGTGTATAGTTCTTGAAATGACCATCCGCAGAAAGAGTTTCGTGGCTCAGGTAAGAATCGACAACGTGTCTAGTTGTAGCAACGTCTGGTGAGAGCACGAGGAAGTTTCCGATGAAGGCGTAGGAAACAACGTTTGCGTAAGAAACAATCTCCGTATCTTCACGCTTCTCGGTTTGGGCCAGTCTGCTTGCTCCCGGGAAGCCCAAGCCATCTATCACCCGGGGCAGCAAGATCCGCATCGCTTCTTTGTCTCTCAATGAGAGGGCAATGATGGGGCTGGGAGTGGCGGGCTGGGCCGCCGCAGCTGTGCCTTCCTTCTCGCCAGTAGGGGACGGAGTAGCCATCGGTCCGTTCGGCCGGAGCCCCAGACCTTTGACGGGCATACTAAAAACTACTTCATTGCCGAGCAATGGCAGGAGATCGTCTTTGATTCTTATCCCTAGCTTTTTCTCCAGTGCGGCAAACGGAGATTCGATTTCCGTTTCTTTAACCTGTTTCACTACAACTCGAGGATCGCTTGAAGCTTGGGACGCCTTGACCATCCCGGCATACATTTGTGGCAGATCGAGCGACATTGTGACGAACAGCTCAGTATCGGCGGGTAAGATAGACGGGGATTCCGGAATCAGTGCTGGTCCGGATATGAGCTGCGGGACAAACGGTATAGCAGTACCCTTCACGTCCGGCGCATTTATCAACAGGGCGCGCACGTCGAACGAGTTGGCATCAAGAGCAAGGGCGAAACCGATTGCCTCGGGCCATTTTGGTTCGCCACTAAGAAGCGTTCCGGGCAGCATCGAGAACAGCGCCGTCATGGGATCCGGCTCTGCGGCGGGTTTTTGTGGAGAAGGACCCAGCGTCGAAGTCACGGCTTCTGAGTTTTGTTGTCGGTCGGAAGACTCGGAGACGACGGTGGTTGGTTCCTCAGGCTTCACATCATTGTTGGCTTCGAGCTCATTGGCTTCGACCTGCTTGTTTTTGAGTTTGGTATCGTCCTCGATAACCTTCTTGAGTTCAGCTTCGCGACGTTTCTGCTCCTCCTCGTATTGTTGACGGCGCTCTTCTTCTCCTTTTTCCATCCCCTTAACATCAACGTAGACAAAAACAGCTTCCGAGTTAAAGCGATCATGGATGATGCGAAAGTTAGAGTCTTCTGTTAATAGTTTGCTACCTGCTGGCCGCAGATTCTTTAATGTGAGCGGAGCCGGAGAAATTATGAGGAGGGAACCTTCCTGCTTGAGATAGTAGTTTGGCTTGGGCGGAGACAATGGCGCGGCGGGTAAGCTCTCTTTCGGTTTCTCGGATTTTGTGGTTTCGGCTGAGGGGCCGTTCTTATTCTCGTTCCGACTCGGTACGTTCTCAGGTTCGGGCGTGGGCAATACCTTGGGCAAAACCTCATTTAGCTGAGGTCCAAATTTTGCCGCCTCTTCAGGCGATGCAAATTCGATCGCCACCACCATCTCCGGCAACTTATTACTCCTGGGCCAACCGGCGATCAGCATTCGCGAAGTCATCACTGCATCAGCATGAGTGTTGAGCCATTTCACGAGTGTCTTGAATTCCTTTGGCGGCCCCGCTAACTTCATTATTGGCTCAAGTAGCTCATTTACTGAGCTCGAACTAATTACTTGTCCAACGCCTCTAATCTCACCGTAAATCTTGTAACTATCCGAGGCGAGCAGCGTGTCAAAAGTCGGGGCGGGCTGAACCGCGGCAGGTGCTTTCTGCGGACCTTTCGCAGCAGGCGTGCGCTTTTGCTGAGCGAGCACTGAGGTTGTAGCCACGAAAGAGATTAGCAGCAAGAAACTCGCGCGCATGAGGTTTTTCAACATCATCATTTTTTCGTCACCTTAAGGAATGATCTGTTAGCTTGATCGTCTGCCAGCTCGGCAACAAAATCAAGTGTTTTGGAAAAATGTTGCAGTTCCGGCAACTGGGAAGTACCACTCAAATAACATTAACACGCGGCGACGCGGAGACCGAGAAGTACGTTGTCAGGATCTGTCGATAGTTGACAAAAAAGACTGTTGCAAAATCCAGCGGTGGCGGTTAGATTGTTTGGAACCAAGGAACAAGGTAGAGGTCTCTCCCTAATGAAATAGGGTGTACCACTGCCTTCACATAAAAATGCGCGGAGGAAGAAAAAGTGCCGACCGGAACTTGCCCTGATTGTGATGCCGATGTTCACGTCGATTTGGACACGGACAAGGGCGAAATTGTTTCATGTGAAGAGTGTGGGACTGCTTTGGAAGTAGTCGGACTCGATCCCGTAGAGCTCGATATCGTTGAAGAGGAAGATGTCGATGACGACGAGGATGAAGACGAGTACTGAAGTGATAGGAGACAGGGTGCCAGGCGGCAGGAGCAGACGGCGGGAGCAGGAGAGCGAACTTTCGAAACTGCGTTGAGTTAGCCCGATCTTAGGTGTTATTGTTCAAAATCTTGCTCGCGATCGTGCTCCTACCTCCTGCCCCTGCCGTCTGCTCCTGCCGCCTCTCCTGTCCCCACTATTGCTTTGCCCTATATTCCGCGCGACTTTGGCGAAGTGTGAGACCACGCGGACCTTCCACCTTAATGGTGTGCATCTGACCATCGTGTCGTTTTTCCTCAGGCGGGTAGAATGCCAGCACGTAGGCTGAACTGACTTCTTCAGCTAACGCACGAAATAGCGGCCCATAGTCCTTCTCGTTAGCGTAAACGCTTCTTCCGCCTGTAGCTTCAGCCAATCCGCTTACATCAAGAGGAGTAGGCAGCGGTGTCTGCGTGGCCGCTGGCATTATCCGCGAATAAGACGGAAGCGTAACAACGTAAACACTGACGTCGGCGGCGTTGGCGCGTTCGATTACAGGTGGAGCAGAGACGGTGTCGCCCACGGGAAAGCCATCAGTCACGACCAGCACAGTGCGTTTCATCAGCCGGCGTTCGCGTGTTCTGGGCGCCTGTTTTACGAGCAGACGAATAGCGTCGTCGACGGCGTCGTATGTGTGCGTCGAGAGTCCGTTGGGTTCGCGGGCGAGGCGATCGAAAGTTCGATCCAGCTTGTCAGGCTCCGAAGTGAACTTCTGCAGAGTCTTGACGTGCATGCCAAAAGCCATGACAGCATAGACCGCGGGATGATTCGACAATTCACCGGAAAAAGAGCGAACTGCTCCTCGCAAGCGTTCCATCTCCTCCGCAGTCATACTGCCTGAGATATCCAGGGCAAACACAATAGCCAGAGGTCGGGGTTCGTCCCTTTTCTCGACATGAAAGAAGGAGACCTGCTGTTCTACGCCGTCGGAATAAACTTTGAAGTCATCTTGACGGAGATTCCGGACAGGAAGGCCTTCGAGATTCGTTGCTGTAACATCGACCGAAACCAGATCAGTATCGATGCGCAGTACATCTGCTGGTTCTTGTTCGGCAGGAAACACTTTGCGCGGGCGCTGAGTCGTCGCAGGTGGGGTCTGGGCCAGACAGAAAGTTCCCACAGTGTTCGATGAGAGAGCGAGAAACAACAAAGGAAGCAGGCTGGTTCCGGGTTTTCTGGTCATCGAGATTCTTTCCTGCAGAAAGCGCTTTTGAAAATTATACGAGGCCAAAATTGATCTGACTACTCGTAAACAGCAAAAGGAAAGCTGAGTCGTCGCATCAACCTTTGTTAACTTCCGCGGATCCTCGTAATACTCAAGGAATGCTATCATGCGACTTCACGATGGACTCGTGCTCTATTACGTGGAGGTTTGACTGTGAGATTCAACAAAACGATTTCAAGTTTCGTGATCACTTTATTGGCTGTGGGATTTTTGTTTGCGCAGGGGCGCGCCACCGAAAAGACCACGGGTAATATCAAAGGCAAAGTGCGAGTCGAGACAGGCACGCCCGCCGGAGTGACCGTGATAATTCGCAGAGGCGAGACTGAAGTTAGCCATGTGACCACAGACAAGAACGGGGAGTTTCTGATTACCAGGTTGACGCCTGGACTTTATGGCCTCACATTTCGAAAACCAGGTCTCAGTATTGGCACCATCGAGAACGTCGAAGTGAAGGCGGGTAAGACGCGCTCCCTGGGCGATCGTCTGGTGCTGACGATCGATGAAGGCTCCATCGCTTTTGTCCGCGGCAGCGTTTTTAATGGTGCAGGTCGCAGCGTCGCAAATGCGAAGGTCGAGTTGGCCAGAATTCTGGAAGACGGAACAGCAAAAAAGATCGATGGGCGAGTGACAACTGAGATAGGTACGTTTGTTTTTCGTCTTTCACCCGAGGCAGCAAAATACCGGGTGACGGTAAAACCTGAAGGCACCGAGCCGGTGAGCAAGGATGTGGAGATTGACGGCGCCGCGGTGTATCGGGTGGCGTTGTCGCTGCCGGTTCCTCCTCGTCCCAAATAGTCCTAGTCCTAATTCAACTTCCATTTATCATCTGGTAGAAACTGAACCAGATGTGTTTTATGCTTGGTGAGCGTTCCTGACTTGCGCTAGGATCTGGGTGCAAGCGAAGCCATGGAAGAACAACGTGAAGAATTTCTGACGGCAAAACAACTCGCCAGGATTTTGCAGGTAAGCGAATCCACAGTACGGCGTCTGGCGCTCAAGCGTCGAATACCGTCGGTTCGTCTGACTCCTCGTGTGATTCGTTTTCACCTGGATGCGGTGCGCGAGGCGCTCGAGGTGCCCCGCTATCGCATACGGCATGGAGAGTACACGGAACGCGTTGACGATGCCCAGTTGTCGTTTGAGGATCTGCTGCTAAGTTGAAAACCTACCCACGCCGACCGGCATCCCTCGGAGGGCTAAACTCCACCCACTTGTTGTCCTGTTTTATATAGATTCGCGGTGGACGAATCTGAAAGCCCTTACGAAAAGCGGGATTGGAAGCTAGGAATTTCTTCACTGTCGACTGATCGCCCGTGGCCACCCGCCAGCGTCCGTCTTCGCGCACGAGGTATTGCTGTACTACGATTTTCCCTTCGGCCTGAATCGGATTAACAACTCGTCCATACAGTACCGTATCCACCACCGCAAGATTGCCTGTTACTCGTACGGCACCGACGTCGAGTCGATCCAAAACGTACATTTCCTGGGCCCGCTGCAGCGCTTTTGAGAAGCGATCGCGTGACATCCGAGCCCGCGCGGAACTGGGCAAGACATCATAGAGACTGCTGTAGTCACGCGTCCTCAATTGGTCAAACACTCGTTGAACCGTACTCCGTACGTCAGATTCGTCAGACGCTCGCGCGGCTTGAGGCAGAAAAACCAGGCTGGTAAGTATGATCAATAGAAGTGGTTTTGGTTTGGCTTGCTTATTCTTCATCTGACTGTGACTTCTGATCTTGTTCGCTCTCTTCGTCGTCTAGTGTGACGAGTTCCTTCATTTGCATCCGGTAACTTAGGAACCAGGCAACGCATCCGATAACACCAGCAATGAACGCTTTGTCCAAGTCGCCGCGATATAAGAAGGTCACGCCGATTGTGAAACAGACCCAGGAAACTATCATCCATAAACGCTTCACCCGTCGGATCTGTTTCATTTGATAGTCACGGGAATGGCGACATCAATAGTTCCGGGCGGATAACAAACCTGGTCATCACATGCCTGCACGCGCAATTTGCCGGTGAGGTTGTGAGCGCCGTGGGCCGCCGACTTGTCAGCGTTGAGTCGTACCTTGATTGTTGTTTCACCCTCATAAACGGCTAGTGGACCCTCAGCAAAGGAAAACTTCTTGGTGATCGGAGTTGGGTAAGAGATAAACCCTACTGAGATTCCCGAAGACGAAGGAATGTCCAGTTCAGTTGCTTTCAAGTATGGGTAGGTCGGTGGATTGGCATTGACGTGATAACCATTCTGAATCTTGAGATTAAGCGTCGTATCAGCCGAACCGCTTGCCGGAATCTCGACCTGCTGCGGTGTGGCTTTCACTACGTCAACTGAGGCAATCCTCGGCGATTGCCCGGCAGTATTTGATGCTGCCCCCGGATTCTGATTGTCCACAGCAGAGCGCGAGCAGGCCGCTACCATCACCAAGAGGAGAACGATTACTGCGACTTTGATATTGGACATTTCTATTTTGCCTAACTCAATCGGAAGATGGCGTCTATTGTAGATGACCTGGGCTAATCGTTTCCGGCTACCTCTTTTTTGTCTTCAGGTTTCTTGATACCGAATTTCTCCAGACGATACTGCAGAGTGCGGAAAGTCAGTCCTAACAACTTGGCAGATTTCGTGATGTTGTAGTCAGTCTGTTCCATAGCCTGCGTAATCAGATTTCGTTCTACATCTTCGAAGTTAATGCCTTCGGCAGGCAGTTTGAAGGCGCCTTCGGCAGCCGGTCCGACTTCTTGTCTAACCTCTGACGGGAGATCATCGACCGTGATTTGATCGCCTTCACATAGAAGGATCGCTCGCTCTATTGCCGACTCCAATTGTCTGACATTGCCTGGCCAGCTGTACTCCACCATCAGCTTTCGCGTGTCTGGCGTGAGACCGCGCACGAGTCTGGAAGTATTGCGCGTGTGTTTCTTGAGAAAGTAGTCGATCAAGACGGGTATGTCTTCGCGACGTTCGCGCAAAGGGGGAACATCAATGGAAAGGACGTTGATACGGTAATAGAGGTCGTCGCGAAATCGCCCATCGGCAACCATGGCCCTCAAGTCGCGGTTGGTTGCAGCAATGACCCGGACATCCACACTCATTTCGTGAGTTCCGCCCACCCGTCTGATTTTTCGTTCTTGCAGGGCGCGCAGAAGCTTCGCCTGAATGCCGACGTCCAGTTCGGCAATCTCGTCGAGAAACAATGTGCCGCGGTCAGCGATTTCGAAGAGGCCCTTCTTATCGGCGTGAGCCCCGGTGAAGGAACCTTTTTCATGACCGAAGAGTTCTGACTCGAGCAAGTTCTCGTTTATCGCCGCGCAATTAACCGCCTGAAACATTTCCGTGGAGCGCGGTGATTGATTGTGAACGGCCCGAGCAATCAACTCTTTGCCAGTGCCTGACTCGCCACGAATTAGCACGGTGGAATTCGAATGCGCCACCTTTAGAATCATCTTCTTTACTGTTTCCATCTTTGGCGAGGCTGAAATGATTTCACTATCGATAGCGTCAAGCCGATCAAGAGCACGATTGATTGTTTCGAGCAAAGCCTTCTTGTCATATGGCTTTTCCAGATAATCGAAGGCGCCGCGGCGCAACGCTTCCTTTGCCGATTCAATCGATCCGTGCGCCGTCAACAAGATGACGATGATCGAAGAGTCTAGTGCCAGCAAGTGTTGTAAGAGCTCAATTCCGTCCATGCCGGTCATCTTCAGATCAGTAAGCGCCAAGTCAAATCTCTTATCTTTCGCAAACTTGACCGCCGCTTCGCCTGAGGCCGCCGTAGTAACGTTGTACCCCTCTTCGGTAAGAATCAACTCCAGGATTTCGCGCTGCGATTTTCCGTCGTCATCCACCAGTATGTTTTTTCGCGACATAAGTGAATACTCAAAGATGAAAATGTGGGATGAAGGTTTGACCAGAGTGTGGTGTAGACCCGCGACTCAACCTTCTGTCTTCATCGTTTCTCCTTTCTCTTTGGCCGGTAATGTAATTGTAAAGGTTGTTCCGCTCCCCTGTTTGGATGCGACGCTAATGGTGCCGCCATGATCGTCAATAGCTTTCTTGACAATCGCCAGACCAAGACCTGTGCCGGTGTCTTTGGTGGAGAAATAGGGCTCAAAGACCTTGGAGATATCTTCGGCTGCGATCCCCTTACCAATCGAGATCCTGCCACCACCGCCATCGATCGCCTCGGCCGCATTGATAACGAGGTTTGTAAGAACCGATCGTAACGACTCCCTATCGGCGATGATTTGAGGGACTCCTTCGTCCTGAATTATGCTCGTCGTAATCCCGCGCTCTTCCGCTTGCGCCTCAATCATTCTCAACGCATCTTCTACCTCGATGCGTATGTCCACGCCCTGCAGTTCAAGCGTTGATGGCCGAGAATATTTTAGGAAATCAGTAATGTGCCGATTTATTCTGGCAACTTCCGCCTTAAGCTGATCGGCAAGACGAACAAAAATTTCCCGCTTCGAGGCGTCGGCGGGAGCGAATGAAGAACGCAGATGATCGAGCGTAAGATTGATGTAATTGAGAGGATTGCGAATCTCATGAGCAATCGCAGCCGCCAAACGACCCACCACCGCACCTTTTTCCGCCTGGTGGAGTTGGGCCTCGAGCTCGCGAGCGCGCCCAAGTTTCGCCGTCATTTCATTGAAGGCTGCGGCGAGTGTTCCCATTTCATCCCGACGTTCTGCCGGTACTCTAAAATCGAAATTGCCCGCGGCAACTTGTCTTGCGGCAATCGAAAGCTCTTTTATTGGTTTAGTGAATCGCCAAACAAAAAAACCGGTAACCAGAGTCGTAACGAGCAACAGAATTAAAGTATATAAAGCCGAGCGGGACGTTTGGCGTTCGAGCAGATTCGTCAACGTGTTTGCTGAGCCGAGAACTACGATGACGTACTTGCGACCTTTGTCTGTTTCCACAGGAAAATAAAAGGCGCCGGCCTCGCCGAACCGCGCAGTACCCCTGGAGGGTATCCACGCGGGTAGTTGCTGGTGTTCATCGGCGAACTGCACGGCGCCCCGCAACGGCGGTAGCGGGATATCTTTGATTTGGTGATAGATCTTCGTTCCATCCTCCCGTTTCCGCGGCGTGTATTGGGAGATAAGGCTATCCAGTACATCGCCATTATCGTCCACTACAAGCACATTCTTGACGCGGCCCGTTCCCTCCTGGAGCAGTGGATCTCGGACGTTGCGGAGCATTACGTCCAGATATTGATCGCTATTCAGACTGTTCACACCTAAAGCTACGCCACTCATAATGGCCTGTTCCTGCTCCACAATCAGGCGGGCATTGTTTTTGACGGCGCGCAGATTAACGTAATACTGAACACCCAAAGTAAGCCCCAGGAGCAGTGCCAGGAGCAGGATTAGCCGAGCGCGAAAACTTTGCATGAGAGCTGGGATCTTCATTGCATTCTTTTGAAAGCGTTCCGAAACATAGGGTTTTCAGCATTCGAAAGCCACGATGAACCAGGAGCTGTCAGGTCTCCTACCTCAGGCTTTCCTGCAATTTGTGTATAATCGATTACTTTTCTGTTGCCGCCTTCATGCTGGTGATGGTATATTTGCCTTGGTCTCAAAGCAATGTCCCCAGGGACCGCCCGTTTAGGGAATTCTTCCCACCTCAACGTTGCAGATTTGAAGGTTTAGATAATAGAACCTTAAGGAGAGGTATTTTGAACGCTCTCAAAACTGCAAAAGATTTTTTTGACGCGAGGTCGCGCGGTGGCGATTTGGCAGTTAGTGCCGGCGTCCCGAGAATTTCAACTCTGCTCTCCATTTGGTGAGCAATCCCTAAGAAAGGTAAGTAAGCCCTGATGACTCTGTACTTCTATCCCCCTAAATCCCGCCAGCTTGTCCTTATTCTATTAGTTTTTGTTTCTTTAAGTTTGTCGATGACGGTCCTCGGAAGGAGGAGGCACGCCTCTGCTGCGCGCGGTAGGAGTGGTAGGAGTGCGCGGTCAGAGAGTGGAAGAAAGCTCTCAGCAAGGGAGCGTCGTGCTGCGCGGCGCGGCGGCAGGGTCTCTGCAAGAGAAGCTCGCCGTGGTCGCGGCGGTCGCATGTCAGCTCGTGATGCACGTCGCGAAAGAGCTCTAGTCGCGCGCGAGCAGTCGTCTTCTCTTAAGGCGTTGGAGCGAAAGCTGCACCGCCCACTCACGAAGCGTGAACGAGCTGCTGAGCTGAGAAGAATTGATTCGAAACATCGCCGGGCAATCGAAGAGGCACGTCGTCGCGCGGAAGCCGCTCGCCTCGCCGCGATTGCACGCCAGCGCGCTATAGACCAGGCGATGCGCAACGAAGTTCAGACGTTCATCTCGAAAGACGATACAAGCGGAGAAGACCCGGAAGTACGGCGTGTAGCGGTTAATGCCCTCGGCAATCATGCCGGTACGGTCGTGGTCATGGATCCGTTTACGGGCAGGATCTATTCTGTCGTCAACCAGGAGTGGGCTTTGCGGCGCGGCTTTAAGCCGTGCTCAACGATTAAACTGGTAACGGGTGTTGCCGGTCTTTCAGAAAAAGTAATTCCTCCGGTGGATGTGTCGGCAATATCCGATGGCTATCGCACGGATCTGACATCGGCCCTGGCTCACTCTGACAATCCCTTTTTCGAACAAGTCGGCAGCCGCATCGGCTTCGACAAGATGATCAATTACGCTCGCGAACTCGGTCTCGGTGAAAAAACAGGCGCGAACTTCTCCTTCGAGTTTCCCGGACGATTGCCCGAGCAGAAACCTGGTTTTGTTCAGCGCCGGATGTTTTCATACGCCGATGGCTTTGAGGTAACCCCACTCCAATTGGGAACCCTGGTGTCAGCGATGGCCAACGGCGGAAGGCTGTTGGTACCGCAAACTCCACGCACTGCAAAGGAGCAGAGCAAGTTTAGCGTCAAGGTCCGTCGTCAGTTGGACATTGGAAACGATGTCTGGCAGCGAATGGTGCCCGGCATGGTCGGCTCAGTGAACTACGGTTCCGGAAGGCGAGCCTA
>WNFA01004682.1_pt1 | contig 11418 bp, 6 predicted proteins | sample 5400481 | NCBI WGS metagenome assembly WNFA01 (sample SAMN13153340, study PRJNA577476) | soil metagenome | isolation source: 120 cm saprolite under Douglas fir tree site 2 hole 1 replicate 2 | place: USA:California | collected 2015-04-18
TGACCGCTTCGGGATCGAACAGAACCATGTCCGCGTCGAAGCCGGCAGCGATCCGTCCCTTGTTCGAGAAGCCGAAAAACGCGGCCGGCTCCGAAGTCAGCCGCTGAACGGCGCGCTCGAGCGTAAGGACGTGCCGCTTTTTCACCCATTCATGCAGCAGATACGTCGTGATTCCGGCGTTGCACAACTGGTCGACATGCGCTCCCGCGTCCGACAGCCCGATCATTACGTTCGGCAACTGAATCGCCTTGGCCAGCAAATTGAGGTCGGAGTTGCCTCCGGCGAGGAGGAACCCGGTCTCGAGGTTCTCCTCGATAGCGAGGTCGAGGATCGCGTCCACCGGATCCTTGTTAACCATCGCGGCCATCTCGGGGACGGTTTTATTAAGGAAGCGCTGATTCTCCCCCTTCTTGGGACCTGCGATCTCGACGGTTTCCCATCGGCCGCGGAAAACCGTTCCGCGCCCCGCCGCAAGGTCCTCGCGGAAAGCCTGACGGAAGTCCGTGTTTCGGTAGAGCGCGATTTGCTCCTCGGTGCTGCGATTGAACGCCGCCCGCCATGAAGGAAGGCTGGCGAACATGAACGGCTCGCGCAGGGTTGTGAATAGCTTGACTGGGCGGCAGGCGGTCTGCGTCGCAATTCGAAGCCCGCTCAGCAACGCCGGCCGAATACGCTCTTGCAGTCGTTCACCGAGGTCGGCGGGCCCGCCCGTAACATACGCGAATGGGGTCCATGTGACCGGGCGCTGGCTCTCCCGGGCAAGGAACTCGAGCGTTTCATACGACTCTTGCGTGATTAAGCCTTGCTGGTCGCGCGGGAGGTTTACCTGGATCACTCCGCGGCCGGCCGCACGCACCACCCGCGCGAGGGCCCCCAGCTCCTCGCGGCTCGCGAGCCGGCTGGCGAGCGGGCGTCCCTGGTATCCGATATGTTGCTTCGCTAGGCTCAACGAGAAGCCGTAGGCTCCCGCCGCGATCGCCTCGCGCAGCAATCCCGTCATCGTCTCAATCTCTTTCGCGTTCGCCGTGCGCTCACCCGCGGCCTCGCCCATCACATAAAAACGCAGCGCCGAGAGCGGCACCATCATCGCGACGTTGAGCGCCGCTCCATGTCGCCTGATCGCCCCGACGTACTGGGGGAAACTCTCCCATTCCCACGACACTCCGTTCAGCAGCACGTCGTGCGGCATCGCTTCCACGTTGACCAGGTCCCACGCCATGACCGATCTTTCGGAAGGCCGGCACGGCGCCACTCCGACACCGCAGTTGCCCATCAGCACGCTGGTTACTCCGTGCCAGCACGTCGGCGTCAGCAGCGGATCCCATGAGATTTGCGCGTCGAAATGCGTATGGATATCGATGAAGCCGGGCGCGAGCGTCAGACCGCGCGCGTCGATTTCGCGCTTGCCGCCGGAAAGAGCTTTTTCCAGCGCCACGATCTTCCCTCCCGCGACCGCGACGCTTCCGCGTTGCGCCTGGGAGCCGCTGCCGTCAACGATATTGGCGTTCCTGATTACCAAATCGTAGCTCATCGGATTCTCCTTATCTCTGCGAGAAAGCCGGACAAGTCCCGGCAAGTCCTTATTTCACTCGCGATTGACTCTAATGCACCGGGTCGTCGAGCGTCAAAGAGAGTCTATGTGCCGTCGACGAACCAGGAGCGTGGGCACCCTGACAAGCTAGATCTGGCGGGAACTGGTGACTGCCTGAGAAAAACCCTATCTATTAAACAGGTCAGCGAACATAGCCGGGGTGGCGAAATGGCAGACGCAGAGGACTCAAAATCTCATTCAAGAGAACAGCACCGAAAGTCATCGAGCGCCATTTAGCAATATTGCCGAGGAATTCCAAGGCTTTTCTCAGCTTTGCATCCTCACCTTGATACTCGGTACTCGTCGGTATCGCTGACGTTTGGGCACAAGTTTGGTCACAAACGTCCGACCCTGCTCGCACCCCATGCGCCGACCGCGACCTGGCGAGATGAGAGCAATGGTCTGTGACGAACAGCGATGGGCTGGCGAGCAGGAAACGCTCCTACGGCCTCTGGTCTTGCCGGCCGAAGCGGAGGCAGCGTTGGGGCGGTTGCGCCTCATGAAAATATTTTTTCGCTGTAGAGCCGATAGATTGGCAGTCCGCTGATGACCCTCAACTTACGCTGAAAAAGATTAATGAAGGAGTCGATCGCGGCCTTTGGCAGGTTCAGCGTGTCCTGTTCGCTCGCGGGCGGTTGACACCAAAGATAATCGTCAAAGATCATCACACCGCGCACCCGCAGCAACTCAAACGCAATGATCGAGTCCGTCAATACGTCCGATGCCTGATGCGAACCATCGACATAGATCAGGTCGAACGGCGGTTCATTTGAACTCAAAATTTCCGCAAGCGCAGTCACCGACTTTTTCTTCAATTCTTTACAACAGCGCCGTGAGAGGCGCGCTTCTTTGCGATCGCTACATTGTGGTCAAAGCGCCGCTCAACTTCTGGCATCGTTTTCTTGTCGTGCTCAATCCCGCCCTCCCACGTATCTACGCATAAAATCTCTATATGCCTTGGTCTCTGAGCAAGTTTCACGCCGAGGCACCAGTCGCACGCACCCTGAGCCGCTCCTCGACAAGGCTGTTAATTTGATCGGCTCGATGACGCGTCAGATGTCGATCCCAAACGAGCTTCATGCCGCCTCTTCTCATCCGATCTACCTGATCGCGATTTTTCTCGTCTAGAATCCACGATGCTTTTTCGAGAAACGAGTCCTGATCGCAAAAAATGCAGGTTTCGTAGTCGATAAAGCCGAGTTGGTTCATCTCTTTCTCGATTGCCTTGTCTGTCAATAGCAGTGCACCAACTGAAGGGATTTCGAAATTCTTCAGTACAATGTAGCGGTATGTGAGAGCGTCGGTAAAGCAGCAAAGGTACTCGTTGAGCCTCTGGAACCATCGGATCCGAACCGCACTCTTCTCGCGATCGAAGCCGTGATAGCCGGGATGGGCTAATACTTCAATGCTCTCACGGTTGAGCGCGGCCACAAAACGTCTCAACGGATAGGTGCCCGCCATGTTGCCCGACACCAGTATTTTTTGCTTTGGTTTGTCGTTGAATGAAATACTTTCGAAATCTTCACAACTCTCGATCGCGCATGAATAAGGAATCCAAACTACGTCGTCGTGCTGAAAGTAATTTCGGAATAGGTATTCATAAGGACTTATCACAATGTTAGAGTTGGCGATGTGATACATCGCACTTCGTGTGTAGTATGGGTCGTTCTCCAGGTCATCCATCTTGTAGATCTTAAGTGCATTGATCATCTCTAGAGGAATCTGGCTCTGAGTATGGTACGCTGCCAGCAACACATCGTATGAACTTAGATCGTCAACTCCGTGTCGCGTAAATGGACTTAGTCGCCGACAGTTGATAATGTCCCACCCATACATTTCATTCAGAAGCTTGAGCAGATAGTAATGCTCGTTGATAACATAGCCTTCGAGCCAGTCCGCATCGCATACGATGCCCTTCTTTCCCTTCTCGCACAGCCTGAGAAGGTAGTTTTTGTTATTGAGAGAATCTGCGTGCTGAATTTCTGAAGGCGACTTGTTGGAATTGTCAAGGATTATTCCATAGTCGAATGTGTTATCGATGTATTGCGGTATCAATGCTTGCCTTAGTCTCGAGCTAAGCATCACATATTCTGCGCGGCGGCTACCGTCGTCGTAGCAAAGCTGCGGGACAATATCCTTTCTGACGACGTAGCAGCCATTGACGACCGGCACCTGGAAGATGCCTCTGAGTTCCCTATTCAAAATTGTCCAGTAATTTTCGCCCTCCTTGTAGTACCCGTTGTCGGTCACATACGCATGGAAGTTGCTGTATACGCCTCCTGAATTCAGCATCGGCGCAACGACTTCGAGATTGAGACTTGACAACCTGGTTACTGCTTGCGGGTGCAGGATCATATTTTGGTCGATCGATACGTAGCTCGTTCTATTGTCAATCGCGTATGCGACAGACCTCTGGCGAGCCTGCGCGCCGAGACTCTCGTCGATGACGACGTTTCGATATTGAGACTTTGCAGCCTCGATAAATTCGCGCAGGATCCGCGAATCGGACAATGACTCGGCATCGCTTGTTACGTACAAATGAGTCTTAGTTTTGTCGAAGTCCTGATTGACCAGTGACTTGAGGAAACATTCGATGTAAGAGCTGTCGGCCAGCTGAAGATGAAAAGTGGCTTCTTGAGTCATTTGCCGCCGCGCTTCGCGCCTTCGATAAGCTCAACCCATTCATCGATCGTATACTTCCAATCGAATTTTCTGGCGGCTTCCTGGATCGCGTGGCACTTGTCCCGGTAAGCCGTCGGGTTGTCCTTGTAGTAGCGGAGGGTCTCCACCGTGAAGGCTTTGAACTTTCCGGCCTCAATCGGCGCGAGGATGCCGCCGCCCTCGTAGGCCTTGCGCGGGAAATGTCCCACGGGAGTGCCGATCACGAGCCGCCCCGCGGCGGCGGCCTCCATGACGGGCAGTTGGGCTGCCTCACTGATGGAACTCGTCAGAACCGCGTCAACTGACCTGTAGAATTCAGGCATATCGTGGAACGATGCTTGGTTCCCTGTTGAGCCCGCTACCCTGAACTCTAGTCCCGCCTCGCGCGCGGCAGCCTCTGCCAGCTCTCCGCGTTTCCATTCGATGCCGTATGTCGTGACCGACATCGAACTGGCGTAGCCGACCGTTGACAGGCGCTCCGAAATCTTCGAGTAAAATTCGGCGAAATTGACGCCCATCGACACAACTTTAGGAACTCTTGGGACTCCCTTCATCAAAGACGAGCAGTATATAAATTCGCTGGTCGCGCCGTAATTCGCGAGCTTATCGAACACCTCCACTCCTTTCTGCTCGATCAACATCCTTATATCCAGTTCGTGATGCGACAGCGCGATGACCCTGTCGTAGGGGACGCCATAAATATCGGTCAGTGTGCGAACCCCGTCGAGCGCCGTCATGAACAGGTCGTAGAACGGGATCAGGTCGGCAATGTAGGCAGCGTGATTTTCCTGCCAATTCATGATGTCGACGATGTACCCTCGCCGGTGAAGCTGCTTGCACAGATCATAGTAAATTCGTCCATGGGACCACTGGGGATAGCCATAAATCAGCACCTTCGTGGCCCTGGACTTCGCATTCGCCGTCTTTCTGATCAAAGGATGAACAAGGTAGGTTTGAATCCTTTTCGTGTCGAACTCCGCGTTCGCGATTGCCGGGAGCCGCTCATTGCCAGCTGCATCGGTACACCAGGCCTCGGAAGCGAGGAAGCATTCCCAGGTGCTGCACACTGGCGCTGCAAGGGCGACTCGTCCGTTGGGGTCCGCCATCAGAAACAGGCCTTCGCCAGCGAACGCGATCAGTCCCCGCTCGAGGGGGACCAGCTCGAGCGGCGTTCCGACCGCAAAATCTCGGCCGCTCTCCATGCTCGAAACGGTCTGACAATGGTCCGGCAGGCAGACGATCGGCTCCAGGGAGTCTCCCTTGTCGTGCATCAGCCGGCCCGTGCGATGCGGCTGTCCCCAGCCTGGGTCCGCCATGAATACGGCATTGGTGGGGCTGCTTTCGACGGGGCCGTGACGCAAATGTCCGGAAGCGACATCGACATAGAGCACGGTGCCGAAAGCCGTGATTAAGCGTGCGCGAGGTGCGCCCGAATTATCCATCATGCGCCCGTCCGAACCTCCTCCCGCCGCAGGATGAAAAAAGTTGAGTTATTCTTCAATCGCTGATTGCGGATGAGCGCATCGCGTTGTCTTGCACTAGTGGGGCGCCATTGTCGAATCCCGCTAGGCGCTCAAGCGACAGGCCCGAAAATCTGCCGGATTCATGTGGTCATCCACAAGATCGAACTACAGAGCCTCATGAAAATACCGATATCGCGAAAGTCTAACTAGGCTTCTGTATCAATCGGCCCGTGTAGTCCAATCGATGGAGCATTACGCGGAGTCCAATCTCGCTGAAATATTCATCCGTCGCGCGTCGCGACCCGCGCCAATGTCCATAGTCGTCGATGATGACGATGCCGCCAAGACTGAGGCGTGGCCACAGGTGAACCAACTCATGCTTGGTTGACTCGTACCAGTCGGTATCCAGCCTCAACAACGCGATGCGGGACGGTGCCTGACTCGGAATCGTATCCTCGACTCGACCCTTCACGTAATGCACCAGTTCGGCCGGATAGCGCGTCTGCTCCATGTTGCGTTGGACATCGTCCAACGGACTATAGGCCAATAGGTGTGATTGTTTTTTCCGCTCCAAAGGCATCTCACGCTCGCGAGACAACAAATCACCAGCCGCGCGATCAAGATAGTCCACGTCAGCGCTTGAAGCTTCGGGCATGCCCTCGAATGTGTCGAACAAAAAAAGCTCGCGCGCCTTTCGACCGGTCGCGAGCAGGGCCAGCGCCATGCACATCGAACTACCCCCGCGCCAGACTCCGCATTCCACCATCGAACCAGGAATGTCGGCCTCAACAACGTACCGAGTGGCATCGACCAACCCCGCGATCCGCTCCAGGCTAGTCATGGTGAAGCTTTCAACCCGCTTGAAAATGTCGATGGTTTCCTTGGGTATATCCGCGAAGCGGTTGTCCAGCTCGGCCATAGGCTGAGTTCCAATTTTTAAATCCTCAATCAGACTGGCACTGACATCCGGAGTTTTGCAAACCCGAAGTTCCAGCCCCGTTCTGAGTCAAAAGGCCTTTCCACCCCACCGCATCGGGCCAGTGCGGCGAGATAGCGCACGGTGCCGAATACCGCGAGGTGCGCTGAAGGAATCCATCACCTTCCCGCCCGAACCTCCTTCGCGGCATGATCATCCGGCACTCGCATTGACCAAAGCGTGCCAGTGACCTCTACCGGGATCCCGAAATGTGCAGCTAGCCGATCGACCTCCGCCCTCACGTCGGGAAACTGATCGCAATAATCATGGCCACAAATGATACCCCCGGCACGTACCAAACGAACCCAAAAACTTAAATTGTCATTTAGTATCGGGTTAGTATGGACACTATCTTCGAACACCAAGTCCACGGTCCGTTGCCATCCGACAAACTCTCTCGGACTATATCCCGGTAGAGGAATTATATTTGAAATACCAGCGACATTATTTCTAAACGATTCGAATGACAGGACCTGACCGGTTTGCTCTTCGAGCGGCGACATCCAAGGTTCACGAACCCATGGATCAATGCAGTACACAGTGGCGCTAGGCGGCGCGTTCTTTGCCAGAGTCCATGACGACAAGCCAAACAATGAACCAACCTCTACAATGCAGCCGTTAGGTGGCACGCTGCGCGCGAGTCTGGCAAGCCGATCAAGTTCGGCGTGCGCCATTTGCCCTGGGATCGAAAGAGTGATGTCGACATCTCCGCCCCCGTTCTCACTATGCCCGACATGCCGGAGCAATCCGTCGAGATAGGATCTCATCGCTAAGGCCTTTTCGAAAGCGTCACTCCCTCCTGAAGCCAAGTGAAAGTGGACAATTCCACGGCGCTTTGCGGGAGGCACTTCGTTTACCGTGCGCGTAAGCCGACAATATCTATTCAACAGTTCAAAATCGCCCAAATCGATCTTATGCAGGACATAATTCAAGATGGCCTGATCGGTATAGATCCTGAGCCGTTCAGGATCCTGGCGACTGGCAATCATTCTAACAAGATCATTAACGGCTCGGACAAGGGCAGTGTTGCTGAATCCGACCACACCGGCGTTTCCGAGAGCCACGCGAGTGTCATAAAAGCTCGGGTCGGCAGCATAAAGAAGGCGGCCGAAAAAGTTTCCAACACCTTCGTCCCAAAGGTGCACCGGGCGTTCTACCAATTGCGGATTGCCTGAGTCCTCGGTAGCGCAACATACTCGGCGGCGGAGAACAATGTCGATCAGGAGGTCTGTAATATTGGCATCAAAGATTACGTCCACATCGCAATACAATATTGGCTGATAGGTGTCATAGAGTTCATGGTCCAGAAAATATTGATTAAACCAGCCGCGGTCTGGCGACGCTTCGGAGACAATAAGCCGATCACGAAAAACCTCATGAATATATTTCAGCAGGCTGTCCTTCGTTCGGTCGCAAGCAACACCGAGGGCTCCAGTAAAGCAGCCAAGCCTCGTAAGCGACGTGAGTGAAAGGTTAAGACATTCGTAAAATGAGTCGTGGCCAAATACACAGTAATAAACGAGTGGCCGGAACAGAGAAAATGTGTGCATTGTTCCAGCTCGATCAACGATATGAATACGCGTAGGAACCGCGGCATTGTCTCCATCCACTTGGACGACAAAGCAAGATTTCCTTGCTGCAAACGTTACGTGTGCCGGCCCGAATGAGAAGCCACTTCGGAGATTGATGGTTTCGTCGGCTAAAGAGAGAATACGACGATCGATGTGACTAAGCCATGAGTATCTTTGTAGAAGGAGAAGCGTGTCTATCGTATCTATCGTTAGGGGCAAGTATCGTTCCCATTCTCGGCAATGATCTCTGTCGTTGCGAATCCGGCCGTCTGAATCAGCAGAAACGTATTGCTCACGAACGCGAAGCGCGACGGTGCCTCCGTCAAAAGTCTCGACGCGGCAGTCGAGCTCGGCATTACCCATGTGTTCATTAATCTTTCCGGACGGGTGCTCAATTGACAGTTGACGAAAGTGACCGGAGCGCTCGTCCTTCATGACGAGTCTCGCACGTTCCCCATCGATCTCGAGGAGAAGATTCAAAGGCGCAGTTCCGAGGGGCGCGTGCCGGAGACATTGCGAAGCTAAGTCAACATACAATACCGTATTATGGTGGCTGATCAGGTAGTAATAGGGTTGAGTATCCACAGTTTGGGCTTTCATAATTCGATGGGTTTCATCTTTGCTGTGCTTGCGCCAAGTCGGACGGAGAGATCACAGCTGGGCAGGTGCGATAGACAGACCGATCATACTCCCGCCCGAACCTCCTCCCGCCGCAGGATGAAAAAGTCGAGATTGTTCTTCAATCGCTGATTGCTCGGGTCCAACTCGAGGGCCTTTTGCCCCCAATTCACCGCGAGATCCATCGCGTTCAAATGCCAAGCGGAGATCGCACCCAGATCGAACAGCCTAAAGCTCCAGCACGACGCGTCATCTAGATAACTACCAGTGCGGTGTGTCTTCTCGATGCCGTTCGTGCAAGCCCAGAATAGATTCAACCAATCTGCCTGGCCGTGGAATTCCTCGGCCAGATCGAGCCATATCTCCCGCCGATGGGGCGCCTCCGACCGTGCGCGGTCCAGCCATGCCATCTTCTGGTCCGGCTGCATCCGCGCGAGGTAGCGCAAGACTTCGGATCGCTCTTCCTTCCAGGTGCTGGAGGGCAGCCCGAGATAGCGCTGCAACAACTCGATGCCCTGCTCATGCCGGTTCGCCCACATATATTCTCGTCCCAGCCAGAAGCAGATCTGCGCGTCATCCGGGTCTTCCCGGTGAGCCAGCTCCATAAGCGGCAGGTACTGCCCGCGCGTCGTCTTGGTGAGATCCTGGACCTCACACATCACGATATCATCACAGCCACGCGTCACTTCCTTTTCCCCGGTAAAGAAAAGCGCCTCGTGGACCGGCCGCCGGAAGCGGTATCCCCAGCGCCCGTGGAAATTTTTTGCCGGCCACCACCTCAATGGCGTCGAGTCATCTACGCTCGATCGATATACCGTCCGGCAGAAAAGAGCTGTCGTCTCGGGAGTCCAAGCCGCCTCTAGCTTTTCCCGCCAACCCGGTTCGAGAAACCTATCCATATCCATGGTGGCACACACGTCGACATCTGCGGGAATCAGCGCCATCGCCGCATTTCGTGCATCGTCGAAGCGCCAAGGGCGAACGGCGATGCGATATACCGTGACACCTGCCTTCGTCAGGCGCTCGACCGTGTCGTCGGTGCTCCCGGTATCGGCGACGATGCGGTAATCGGCATCGACCGCCGAGTTGGCCCACCGCTCTGCATGTGCCGCCTCATTCAGAGAGATCGTGTAGACCGCGATCTTCAACGGGAGGCTACCCCATAATTCCGGCATAGCGTGTGAGACCGCACCGTCCGGTCTGTCTTGCCATGAAGAATTACAGATGCGGCGGCCAGATGGGGAATGAGGGCGGTGCGTGCCACGAAGTCCCGATTCCGGGTGCTAGACAAGGCCCGCTCCTCCGCGCTTCTGAATGGCCACCAACCCGCCGAGCAGCTTCGCTCTATTCAGCTCGTAATGACTGTCGAAGAATAGGATCTGCGAGATCTGCCCTGAAAGCTCGCCAATCCCCATAGGATCGATCGAGCGGGCGGCACCGTGTTCCTGGATTTCGCGCAACAGATCCTTGGTGAGGGTGATTTTGCCACGATCTTCGCCGGGCGGCTGCCAATCCAGGTCCTCGATGAAATACCATCCGCCATCGACGAGCAACGGAAAAAAATCGCGCAACGTCGCCTGCTGGTCGAACGAGGCATGGCTCCCGTCATCAATGATGGCATCGAGCGAGCCGGGCTCGATCGAGGCTGCCATGGCGCGAAGCTGGCCGGGCTTCGATTGATCGCAGACGAGAGACGAGAATCTCTCACTGTTGAATTTGGAGAAATCGGTCAGGTCGACGCCGACGACGTGACAGAACGGGAAGTATGTCTGCCACAGATCGACCGATGGCATCTCCGTCTGGTTCTGCTCCGCAAGACCGCGGCATAGGCCGATCTCCATTAGCCGGCGCATCGAGAACCGCCGAGCCGAAAGCAGCTTGTCGTAGATCCTGGAATAGAAGTGGCGGTTGCCTGTGTGGCGGTTCTTGTCAGTGTTGAAGCGCTCGGCGACGGTCGTCATGGCCGGGAGTCTGCCGATCGGATCGGACAGCAGCGCGATTAGCGAAGCGTCTTCGTCGCGCGACCGCGCATTGGTGCGCGCATTCCACAAGTGAACGCCGAAGACCCGCTCGTCGTTCAGATAGTCCGCCAACTCGGCGATCGGCTGGTTGAATTTTTCGGTCTCGGTCCAATCGATGGGGTTGAAGAGCACTGGGCTGAACAGCCAGCCCCTGAGCTCCGCGCCGGCGTCGGACATGACGTAATCAGAGAGCAGCTTGGGTCCGATGTCGCCAAATTTCTTCCCGCCCGATTGGAAAAAACGATCGAGCGACGTCTCGTAAAGGGCCCTGAGATGGCGGCTGTGCGGCGTCGCATACATGACGTTACCGCAGACGAAGTGGCCCTGATGCCCGCCACGCCACTGCAAGTTGAGGAAATAGTCGCCGCCGTATGGGAAGGGGCGCAGCAGTACGACATCGGTATCCATCCACAATCCGCCATGCTCATAAAGCGCCGCGTAGCGGAAAATGTCGCTGAAATATCGGATCTCGGAACCGGCAACGATGCGCTCGAAGAGGCTTCGCGGCATCACGTCC
>WNFA01004683.1_pt1 | contig 11417 bp, 11 predicted proteins | sample 5400481 | NCBI WGS metagenome assembly WNFA01 (sample SAMN13153340, study PRJNA577476) | soil metagenome | isolation source: 120 cm saprolite under Douglas fir tree site 2 hole 1 replicate 2 | place: USA:California | collected 2015-04-18
GCGGATAGAACCGGACACTGTCCTGCCTGGGTACCAGGTGCTCTGCCAGCCGGGAACGTAAGAGCACCAGCTGTTTCCTGGTCAAGAAGCATTCAAACAACGAATACTGGGTCCACTTGCCATATCCCAGCAGGATTTGATGCACTTTCGTGCGCCTCTTGTCATCGGGAATATCATAGGCAATCACATAGCAGGTGATCTGGTGGCTTATCCTGATCCGGCTTCTCATACTTCCTCTTTGTCCTTGTGCTTCCTATTTGATAAGCAATGGCGGGTACTCGTCAATTTCCCCTGTGAGCACCTTGGCGAGCAGCCGTGCTTGTAATTCCAGGCAGCGTCGATACGTCGCTTTATAGCCGAAGAGGGGATGGATCACCTCTTCGTTAAGTCGCTCCTCAAATTGCGTAAAGAAGACCTTGCGCTGTTCATCTTTGAGCCGGTACGCCCCCAGTTCGACCACAAAGTCATTAAGCGTGAGCATCCGTTTGTTGAGCATGGTCAAGACCACCGAGTCCACGATAATGGGCCGAAACTCTTCCACGAGGTCGAGCGCCAGCGCTGGACGCCCATAAAAGGAACTGTGCAGGTAGCCCACAAAGTGATCGAAGCCTACCAGTTGGATTGCGCTGGCTACCTTGTTGGTCAGCAGCGAGTACCCGAAGCTGAGCAGCGCATTGACCGGATCGGTTGGTGGGCGCTTCACTCGTCCTGGGAAAGGCCATTGCCTGGGATCGCTCAGCAGTTTGCCGAAGCAGTTGAAGTATGCCGCGCTGCCTGCGCCCTCCATGCCCAGAATCGCTTCCAGAGGTGTGCCTGCGATACGATTGTCCCCGCTCGCCAGCTTGTGAGGTATGTGTATCGAATCCAATGGTAGCGCCGCAAGTTGACGCAGCAGCGTACCCATCTGCTCGATCACCTGCTTCATCTCAGCATCGGATTGACGGCGCTGGTAGCGCTGCAACATGGTGCGCTGATTCATAAGTTTGCCGATCACAAAACGCCGCGCCAGTTCGCAGCGTTTCCCCATATCCTGGTGCGCCCGGTACTGCGCCATACGCAAGACCGCGTTCTTGGAGAACGACGGCGACAGCCTTCCCTTGAACTGCCCATAGCGCCCTAAAAACGTGATCTCGACGTCGCGTTCCAGCAACAAATGGAGGGCCGAGGCGGTCAGCGTGACCTCGCCAAGCACCACTACCTCATCTATTTTGACCAGCGGAATACGCTCTTTGCGGGCAGGCTGGGGCTTCACACCATCTTTGCCCTGCTTTTCAGGAATTTCCACCAGCAGTATATTCTCGCTATCACGACGTACCAACGAATACTCCTCTGTCAGATACAATGTTGTCATGATATTCCTTCTTTCCTGCGTGCTTGAAGCTGCCGTACTTCTTCCGGCAGGCAAACGGGTAGCAGGCTACAAGGCGGACAGCGCGCGGCGAGTTTGCCGGAGAGCGGCGGTGGCGCTGTCTCAAGTGCCGCTACCCGGAATGCCTGGGTGATGGCTGCTTTCGTCCTGGCGCGCAACTGCGGCGTGAAAGGCACCTTGACCCGGCGTCGCGACCCGATATAGTAGATGTAGCCATAGGCGATAGGCGGTTTGCCCGGCTGGCGTTCTTCCAGGCACAGGGCCTGCGCGCAGAGCTGGATATGTTCGTTGAGCCAGTTGCCCTGGTGTCCATGCTTGTACTCTACCGGAATCAACACCCCGGCTCGCTCCTCGATCACATCGGCAAAGCCGGTCAGGTGTAGCGCTTCGCTGGAGAGGTACAGGCGCGTGATCTCGATCTCTCCTTCTGCCGTCGTGTGTGACCCGGCCTGGTGGACTCGCCGGTGAGCCAGCTGCCCTTCCAGCACGAATTCGTTAATGGGCATCTCGCCCTGCACAACCTGGTAGTAAAAACTGCGCGGGCAATATTCCAGCGCGTTGAGCGAGGAGATGGGTATCATCACTATTAGTAATGTATCGTTCATTTCGGTCTCACCCCCCTTCGTGCAAAAACGTTACCCTTTCAAAATGCTCTTTTGCTGGTACATGCGCAGCTGAACCCCGTCGTGCATAGCAAAGACCCTCCCGCGCTTCCCGGCGCGCTGCCAGTAGCGGTTGAGAAGCCAATCACGCGCCTTGCCGGGATGACGCTTACTGGCCCACTTCATGAGCCGCTGCTCCAGCAGATCATCGTATCGGCTCATGGTTGCTGCAGGGACAACGCCGTTATAGTAGGCTACCCATCCCACAATCAATGGATTGAGTTCCTCAATGACCCGCGCCTGCGAAGCTGTTTGCAACTGCTGTAAGCGTTGATCGATGGCAGCAAGGTGGCGCTTGCTCGCTTCCTGGCTGGGGGCAATGATGGTCTTCACCCTCGGCGAAGGTTCCTGTGGAGCAAGCTGGCGCATGAGCGGAGTGATGATGGTCTTGCTTCCCGGCGAATATGCCTGTCCACTCTGGCTCCAGGAGATGTTCTCTCCTGGCTCCTGGCGAATACTGAACCCCAAGAAATCAAAGCCTACCTGTCCTTGATACGGCGTCAGCGTATGCGTGAAGCGTGTTTTGTCAGCATGGAGATGTAATCCCATCCTTGCTAACCAGTGCTTGACGCGCCTTACTGCCTGTTGCAGTTCTTTGAGATCAGTGTGCACAATCACGAAATTATCCGCGTAGCGCACCAGTAGTGGCTGTTCCCTGGTATGACCGTTGTCAGAGCCTTCTGTGACCACCGCTTCCATCCCATGTAGTGCGACATTCATGAGCAGAGGCGAGAGCACACCTCCCTGGGCTATCCCCGTTTCGCTAGAGAAGTAGGTGTTGCCATCCATCACCCCCGCAGTGAGCCACGCGTTGATAGCTTGCCTGAGCGCGGGAAAGGTTTGCAGCTTGTCCAGGACCACAGCCTGGTTGATATGATCGAACGCTTCTTCAATATCGGCGTCGAACACAAAGCTGGGATGACGTTCAATCGCCACCAAAATGGCTGCTATCCCATCATGTGTGCTCCGACCGGGACGAAATCCGTAACTATGAGGTTCAAATTTCGCCTCCCATTCTGGTTCGAGTGCCAGTTTCGCAAGTGCCTGCTTACAGCGGTCGATCATCGGCAGGATGGCGAGCGGACGCCGTTCTACTGTTCCTGGCTTGGGGACCCACACCCGTCGTACCGGCAGAGGAGGCTGGTAGTTCCAGTATTTAGGGTGAATGGTGGATGCCATTGCCAGGCGCTCTCTGGGACTGAGTGATTTGATGCCATCGACTCCTGCGGTATCTTTGCCCTGGTTCTCCTCGGCAGCCCGGCGGACTGCCAGCAGTCGGGCTGCTTCCGATTCCATCAAGCGCTGCTGCAAATCGTGAACGGCCTGTCTGTCACCGCGCTGAGCAGCTTGAGAGATCTGCTTTTGCATGCGCACCACCTGCTGCTCCAATGAGCGCCAGGGCAAGCTGTCCCGGGGCTGATTCGCGGGAGTGGACGCCTGTGATGCACCCTGGGTTCCGGGTGTTTTCCTATCCTTCATCTGATGTGCCTGGCTCACTTTCAATGTATACGAGATGATAACAGGCAGCTCTCAGATGTTACAGAGAAAACAGCGCTTGTTCCTTTGCTGCACACTCTCTCTATCCTCGTAAATACGCATGTATCCGTTGTTTTCATAGACCAGGACAGGCACATGCCTTCTCGCTTCGGTATACTGATTAATCAACACTTCCACCGCCATCGTCGCTAAGAAGCTGTTCAGCGTCTTCACCGCTGGCTCTTTGATATCCCTGCCGGCAACATACCCCCTCTTTACCAATGCTTCTCGAATCGTCTGATCTGGATGCCTCTCACTTGCAACCTGAATAGGATGAATCCGATTGAGGCATTGCAAACACAGGTAGTCCCCCACTCTGGCCGTAATAACCTCTCCACTCATGTCCTCAATGTTGTTCCCTTTCACGGTGATATTCACCCCCAAAGAGAGTAATGGAACAAAATACTTTACCGAAAGCTCCTGAGCTTTTAGCCGGCTGGAATGATTATCGGTTGCCACAATAATCCAATCAGAGAGCGCCAGAACGCTTTCCATCTCCTTGTCGTGAACATCCCTTGTACACGCCAGGACAGTAGCGTTTGGATTGATGTTTGTGACATGTCTCTTGACCACATCAACTTTATAGCGCTTCTGTTCAGCATCCTCGTAGTATGCTCCCACAACACGGTTCAGGTTCGACATTTCCAGGACATCAGGATCGATAAGGTTGATCTCATGAAACCCCATATGGATGAGATGCTCCGCGACAACTGATCCCAGGCCACCAACACCAACGATTGAGATGACCTGGTCATGCATAATTGTTCGCATCACATCCAACCCGAGCGCTAATGCGCTGCGATTAAAAAAACCCTCTACTCCTGTCACCGCAGTTTTTTCATAGTGCTCATCCGTGTACTCGTGGAAGTCTGTACTGGCTATGTTCTCTGGACTCGTTTGCGTTTTGAGCAGTGCCTTTCTCGCAACGATAGAGCCGCTGCTGTACGTCCAGACTCGTGCTGAGTATTTCCTTTGGGAGAAAACGATACTCGCGTAGTGAATACCTTCAAACGTTTCCTTCAGAAACCGGAAGAACGTTTTTTCGTCTCCATCATCTGTTGCCGAGAACGAGACGCTCCCCTGGGAAAACGGATGCGTGTGTACATCGATAATGGTATCGACATCGTACCTGTTGGTCAGCTCAACTAGTGCCTTGTGGATGAAATCTTTCTTGATACGTAACAAAGCAACACTCTGCTGATGGTAATCTGATCGCGCAGGGAAAAGCAGATCAATGACATTGATAATCGTGTAGCCATCGATCTTCTGCGTTTTTCCAAGCAGAACCGCGAAATGTTCTCTTGAAAGGTCTTCAAGAAGCCTTGCCCTCAAGCAGGCAAGATCACCATGTTTAAACTTGATGAGATAGCGAGCACGTGTACTCACCGGTAGTTCCTTTCGTAAGCTGAATGCCAATCGCTCTTTCATGTTCTGTCATCCTGAGCGCAGCGAAGGATCTCACAGTCCGGGCACTGAGATCCTTCGCTGCGCTCAGGATGACAGGACTGGCTTTATTCGTCTGTCCCCGACAACACTTCACTGATCAGCGTAAAGTACGTCCAGAGGTTATCACCTTTCCTCCAATCCTCAGGACGCATTACCGGAGCGGGTTGCCAGCTTCCAGGGTTAATATAGACGCAGTACCACTTCCATCCCTGCGTCAACGGGTCGCTACAGGCTTCGTGATAGGCATGCTGATACAGGTGTCCATTGACGGAGAGCGGTATCTCCTCCTTGAGATAGAAGCCGACAGGGGGCAACTCCGGATATTCAGTAGGAAAGATAATCAGCAGGTCGGTTGTTCTGGCAATGTGATGCCAGGTTGGCGGCAGTACATATTGATTGGCAATCATCCAATCCGCGTGTTCTTCGTCGAACGACACGCCTTTCTTAAACAACTTCTCTGCGATATCGTAGACTTGCTCAGTGATGATCTGTTTTGAAAGAAACGCGCGATCTCCTCCATAGGTGACCCCCTTGGTCCTATCAGGGATCGTGGTGATCTTGACGGGATTGCCGTGTCTATCAAACAAATCCGCCGGTGTATAGGTATAGCCTGGCTGAATAGGCCTGAAAGCCAATCCTTGTCGAATGACTGGTCGCCGCCCAGGGCCAGGATTCACCTGTTGGATCAGATTCTGACCAGTAATGCCAGCGGGTGGAACTTGAATTCTTCTGCCGTTGATGATTGCCATGAGTATATCCTCCTTCTAACCAGGTGATGGTAGGCTCACAAACCCAGTTCATCGATGATGTCAGGCGCAGGCACCCGTGTCTGCTTATCCACCTGATCGACAGGTAATTTCGCATCATCCTCATTCAGATCGCTCTCGTGTGGTTTGAGCAGGTCCTGGTCTTGTTCTGCTATGCCATCCTTACCCTGCTCACCATTTTGCGATTGGATGAGGACCTTGTACTGTTCTGCTATGCTCTCCTCACCCTCCTCACCTTGCTCACCATTTTGAGCTGCCAGGTAGCCTTCATAGTACACAGCCAGGTCTATAAAACCCGAACACTTGAGCAGAATGTCTGTCCCGGCTGTCTCTTCAAAAGCTGCCACCTCGACACGCACACCGTATTTCCTGACTTCTTGAATGAGTGAGACAAAATCAGAGTCACCGGACGCTAACACAATGATGTCAGGTTTCACCTGGTACATTGCCTTCAACATATCCATGGTTATTTCCACATCAAAATTGCACTTGTACGTTCCACCGGCAATTGTTCCCAGCTTAGTAGTGACAATATACCCAGAACGCCATAGCTCCTCAATTTCCCTGTCCAATCGATGTTCATTCCTCGGATTGATTGGAACGTAGCAATGCGCATCGATGAGAAATCGATCCTCACCAACATAGTGGAGCAAGTCGCAATAGTCCAACCGATATCGTTTCTCCCTGGCAGCTCTGTTTATGTTCGCATAGTCCAGAAAGAGCACAACTTTTTCTTTTTCCATAATGATCCCTCCTGTTCAGAATATGGTTCCCACTGCCTATTCAGTACGGGAACCATTTGGCTCATGGTCCTCTTCGCACTGACTGTAGCTCAATTAAAACACGTAACTGGCACGATGCAAACGACATTTACGACAGCTTTTACGACAGTTCATATGACAGTTAGAAGCCACTACGACATTTGATACGTTGTCATAAAATGGATAGAACATAGCGAAAGTACCTTAATGAGATAGTTTTACAGGCAGGAGAGTGAGGTATGCGATACCTTACTAAAAAGGAAAAGCTCAGCAAAGTTTTAACACGCGAACGGGATAGACGCGATTTATCACAACAGGAAGTAGCAAGCGCAGTTGGTGCTTCCTTAAGAAACTATCAACGCTGGGAAAAGGGGGAAACTTTCCCCCAACCATATTATTGGGAAAGGTTACAGGGCTTTTTTGGAGAATCCATAAATGAAGTTATGATGCCTGATGTACTAGAACATGCATCACAAGACCGGCTACTTGCAAGTGGCCAGGAAGACACAATAGCGGTTTCACCTCAAGAGAGACAAGATTATCAATCTTCTTCTGAGACTGATGAAGGGAAAGCCGAGACGGCCAACAATAGACCGCGAATGTCTCCCGCCTCACAGCGCAGGATAAAACATAATCTCATTGTATTCAGCACGATCTTGCTAATACTTATCCTCGTTGTCGTTGGTATCGGATTTCTAATTCATATTACCTACCCTCCCCATCCTACAGCGATTAAACCTGGAGGTGCTTGGATTAGCCCAAGCGGGAAAACCGTTGGTGATGTAATCCCCTTTGCTGCTTATGCCTATCCCACACACTCAGGTGATCCAGAAATTGACCATGTGAACTTTACTATTTACTGGCAAGGGGTAGACCCTCGCAAATGGATAATAGCCTGTGTAGCTCGTAGACCAATTCGTAATGATATGTTTGCTTGCAATGCCAATCTTCGCAAACTTGGTGCACCTGCTGGTCAGATTATAGTAAGTTTTGATGTATATGATCGACAGGGAAACGTGAATTTAGCACCTAACGGAGAGCATACACTTATCTATTCTCCTACCGCTAGTAAGGCCACAATTGGGACTCTATAACCCACATTCTGCAGTTTGATTGACAGTTTTTCGGAAGATTGGTAGTGCGGAGTGTTTTTTGCAAGGGAAACCTAGGATGGCAAGCCTATCTTGAGGTATGCTCATTTAGAGGGAATACAAGAGACAGTTTCACGCTCGCCTCAAGATAGGCTTGCCATCCTAGGGGAAACCGATGTTCTCGATCGACGATGTTTCTATCGAACAAAAAATTCAAAGCATTCACGCCACTAAAGCAGGCTTTCGCCAGGCGAAGGACAGGCGTAACGCCTTTGAAAGAGTATTACGTGATTACCACGAGCGCCTACGTACTTCTCAATCTCCTTCCCAGGAAGATATAGCACAATCACTCCATGCGCTCTATGGAGCTTTAAACACACCGGAGCTGGTTGATCAACAGCCAGGAAATTTTCGACGCTATCCAGTTTTCTAGCTCAGGACGCCTGCAGGTAAGCCTTGCCTGGGCCGCACTCTACAGTAAGGAGGGAAACTACGCGAGGGCACGCGACTATCTTCTTGCTGCAAGAGAAGAAACCCAGAACAAGCACTTCTCGCGTGGCGAACTCTTGTGCCTGGTCAAACTCTTCTGGCTGGAGCTAGGCCATTTTCACCTGTATCATGCTATCGTCACCTTTATACAAGCGCTGGGAACCTGGCGTCACGGAGAACTCCGACGTAACGAAGGAACCAGGTTGTTCGGCCATTATCTCTTACAGGTCCTCTCCACACCTTTCAAATTGTTGCAGCGCACTCCCCATACCGTGATGGGGGCCGGAACCCTCAACGCGACACTCACCAACTGTATTTGCCCTCTCCATCAATTACCGGCTGTTAAGCGATAATGATTCTTGCCAGTGCTGCGCTTTGAGCGTGCTATAAATATGGCTGTTACTGCTCATAACTTGTCGTTATCATGCTAACAACAATATCATTGAGAAGTCTGCCGCGAAAATTTGTAATCATTACATTCCGTCGGCTACTCAAATCACTCATTTGCTCTTTTGGTATGAAGCCAAACTCTTGGGGAGCATAGACGATGAGTGCATCACCGTCCTTCTTGCTTTGTAGTATCTCAGTGAGCTCATTTTGCCAATCAGGCCAAAAGACCAGGTATAAGGTTGATTGTTCTGCTCGACCAAAGTCATTTTTTGATGATACCTGAATGATATTCTTTGCTTTAAAAAGTTTTGAATCTACGAGCAAATCTTTTAAGCTGATAAACTGATCGCCCTTCGCAAAAATTGCAATTTTCCTTTTTGCAAAGCCATTCCCCAACCGTACCATTGCAGGAATAATCCCTCTGGACCATCCATAGATGCCCGCAAGGAGGGCAATAACAAGAACTCCTGCAGAAATGCGTCCAATCCAATCTAGAATTTCTATCATAAACATTCACCTTTACAAAGTTGTTAGTTTCAAACGCTGTGATGAAGGTCGGAACTAATTCCTAACAAGGGAGCGGTACTGGAAAGTCTTGACAAAAGGAAAGCTTGCAGGCATAGTCAAAGCACTGAATGTTGCCTGAACCAGCCGCAAGGAGCTTTCAATCGTAACTATCATACCATATTCGCACATACCAACGGCTATCGCGCCCAGCGCTTTCGCTGTCCGCTGCTCTTTCCCACCCGCACGGGAGAGACCTGTGCCCATGAGCAGTTTGCCAAAGGCAAGGGCTGCGTCAAAGACCCCAACTGGGAGAAAGGCGGCCTGATGCGCGCTCTGCTCGATCGCGATGGGCCGCTCTACAAGGCCGTCTATACCCAGCGCACCTGCTGCGAACGCATCAACAGCCAGGCCAAAGACCTGGGCATTGAACGGCCCAAAGCGCGCAACATGCGCTCCGTGCGTCGGCTCAATACCTTGATCTACATCACCATCAATGCTAAGGCGCTTCAACAGGCGCGCGCCATCAATGCCAGCTTGCTCACGCCCACGATCAGTAAGGTCGCTTAGCCATCGGCTTGCGTTCAGTGCTCTCTGCTTCACTGCTGGCGGAGGGCTGTTTCTGCTGCCCTCCTGTCCTTCGAGATAGCTGTATTCCTGGGTCAGAAGGAGTCCCAGTCGCCTGTGTACACCGCTCGCTTCCTTCCAAATGACTCGGAAGACCAGAGCCAGACAGGGTTTCACAGCATCTTCTACACATACTGTGCCTTCTTGCCCGATTCTACTCCTACATTATCTCCTACCCTCGACCGGGCCGCCCAGGCCGTTTCGCCTGAAAAATACATAAGGGATGACTTCCGTTATCAAGGTTTCAATCCCGACCGGGCCGCCCAGGCCGTTTCGCCTCTGGTGGTGGTCTTAGTCCCGTATGGCTCCATCAAAGTTTCAATCCCGACCGGGCCGCCCAGGCCGTTTCGCCGATGAATGTGGGCCATCGCAGCCATCATGTAACCCTAGTTTCAATCCCGACCGGGCCGCCCAGGCCGTTTCGCCAGCTATGTCTACGGTTGAAGGGGAGGGTAATCACTACAGTTGCACATAGAAAGGGAGGAATACTCCCTGGAATTTTCCTGGGAAATTTCCCTGGACCCGCGGCCCACTTCGCGCTTTTCTCGCTCCGATGTGACATGCTAGAAGTTGCAACCCTTCTCACGGCGTCCTTCATCGAAAGCGAGAACCGCATGAAGCACCCTGAGCATACCACATCTGTGCAAGTGGGGCCCACGCTCCGAGAGATCAGCCGGTGGCACGAGGACCTACGTGAGCTGCATGGGCGGCTACGCCCGCACTTCGCCCGCCCCGAAGTCCACCAGCAGGCTCTGCGCTACCTGCAAGCCGTGCTCAGTGACGTGCCCCGCAAAAATGGCTGGCAGCTCGCCGAACAGGCCCGGCAAGCCCATCCCTATGGCATGCAACGCTTGCTCTCCCAGGCCGTCTGGGACCAGGAGGCCGTGCGCGATGAGGTGCGCCGCCTGGTCTCTGAGACCTTGCGGTCACCACGGCCGCAGGAAGCGGATGAGGCGCCCTTTCCGGTGCTGGTGCTGGATGAAAGTGGCTTTCCCAAACGCGGGCGGCACTCGGCCGGCGTCGGCCCCCAGTATTGCGGGCGGACCGGGCGCGTGGAAAACTGCCAGGTGGGCGTCTTCCTCTCCTACGTCACGGCGCAGGGGCATGCCCTCATCGACCGCGAGTTGTATCTGCCGGAAGACTGGTGCGCCGACCCAGCCCGGCGGCAGGCCGCTCATATCCCGGAGGCGGTCCGCTTTGCGACTAAACCCGAACTGGGCCACCAGATGATCGAGCGTGCCCAGGCTGCCGGCCTGCCCATCCGCTGGGTGGTCGCCGATACCGTCTACGGGCACAGTCCCGGCCTGCGCGCCTTCCTGGAGGACCAGGACTTGGCTTATGCCCTGGCCGTCCCTTCCATCGAGGTGGTCTGTGTGCAAACACGGGCAGGCCTGCTGCTCACGGATGTGGCCAGCATTGCCCAGCAAGCCTTCCGCGCGCGGGAGTGGCAGCGTCTCTCCCAAAGCCTGGGTACCAAAGGCGAGCGCCTCTTTGACTGGGCTCGTCTGCCCATCGTGCATGCTGGGGTCGCAGACGGTCGCCATTGGCTCGTGGTGCGCCGCTGCCTGGACGACCCACACGAGTTGGCCTACTACCTGGTCTGGGCGCCACCCGAGACCCCTCTGCCCACCATGGTGGCTGCCATCGGCGCGCGCTGGCGCATCGAAGAGGACCTGGAAGCGACCAAAGCCCTCGGCCTTGACCACTATGAAGTGCGCAGCTACCTCGGCTGGTATCGTCATCTCACCCTCGTGCTGCTCGCCTACGCCTTCCTC
>WNFA01004684.1_pt1 | contig 11417 bp, 8 predicted proteins | sample 5400481 | NCBI WGS metagenome assembly WNFA01 (sample SAMN13153340, study PRJNA577476) | soil metagenome | isolation source: 120 cm saprolite under Douglas fir tree site 2 hole 1 replicate 2 | place: USA:California | collected 2015-04-18
GCCGGAACAAAATTGATCATAATCGATCGGCTCAGTGATTGTCGGCGAATCGCCGCAGACCGGGCAGCGGGGATCGCGCCGCACTTTGAATTCGCGGAGCATCATTTTAAGCGCGTCAAAATGCAGCAGGCGCCCAACCAGCGATTCACCCAAGCCCAGAATCAATTTGATCGCCTCTGTCGCTTGGATCGTCCCGATGATTCCGGGCAGTACCCCAAGCACGCCTGCTTCGGCGCAATTCGGAACGCTCCCCGCCGGCGGCGGTTCCGGGAACAGACAACGATAACACGGCCCGCCCAAATGCGGCGCAAACACTGTGGTTTGTCCGTCGAACCGGAAAACTGAGCCGTAGACATTTGGCTTTTGCGCCCAAACGCAAACGTCGTTCGACAAATAGCGCGTCGGGAAATTATCCGAACCGTCGATAACGACGTCGTAACGCGCGACAAGATCAGGCGCGTTTTTGCTCGTGAATCGGCAATCATGCAATTTTAGCTCGATGTTTGGATTAGTTTCGCGCAGGCGGTCGCGGGCCGATTCCAATTTTTTGCGGCCAACGTCCTTTGTGGCGTGCAGAATTTGCCGCTGTAGATTGCTAAGATCGACATCGTCAAAATCGACAAGCCCAATCGTGCCGACGCCGGCGGCGGCGAGATAAAGCGCCGCAGGCGAACCGAGGCCGCCCGCGCCGATGCATAAAACACGCGCCGCCTTTAAACACTGTTGTCCCTTCAAGCCTACTTCCGGCATGATGAGATGGCGCGAATAACGCAGACGCTCTTCGTCAGTCATTTTGATTCACAAGGTCCCAATTGATTCCAACAATGCGCTTGTTCTCAAATCGCTTCAACGATTTCGGGAAGACAAGATAACTTGCGCCTTTGCGCTCTTTAAAGCCAACGATCCCGAATTCTGCGCCGGCTCCACTCTCTTGAATCGTCATCACGCGATTGTTTTTGATCTGCGATCGAAAATGTCGATCTTGCACCGGCTTCTGCCAAAGCGTGTAAACTTGCGGTTGATCGCATTTTTCCACCACTTGCGCAAAACGGACGGTTTTGACGTTGAGCAGTTTCAAATTCGTGTGGTCAAAAAAAAGTCCGCCAGGGAACTACGGCAAGGAGGATCAGACTACCGTTGCTGCATTCCTGCCCTGGCGGGGTTCGTAAGTCCTCGATCCATAGCCCCTGACGGAGAAGAACAATTCACGTAAGATCGGCATCGTGCAATCACGTTTCGTAATCGGAGGGAAGTTCGGCCCGTTGACAGAAGGTCATACTCCTGTTTGCATCGGCGCTGTGAAATGGTTGGGACTATTTTTGTTCGTCGTGCTGCAGTGCTCATGCACGACACTCTCAAATCGGCGCGACCTTTATAGTCCGGAACCTGGGCCGGACGTGGTGCGGCAAGGAGGGCCGCCGCAGACCACAACTATCACGACAACAACTACGCGCACGGAGCGCGAAGAAACGCCGCTTCCGCAGCCCTCATTCCATTATTAGATCGACATCTTCTGGGTAGGGACATCGCGCTGCGATGTCCGGTCGGCGCAGCGCACCCACCCTACCGGCCCTGGATCGACAATTAACCGAACGGCAGATTCGCCTTGATTCGAGCCGCGTCTGTGTGGTGCACAAGCGCCGCCTTACTGAGCTGGCGTTTGCGCTTCGCATTTTTCGACGACAGCAAATGCCGGCGCGAAGATTGCGCTCTTAAAACCTTGCCGCGTGCGGTGATCTTAAAACGTTTCGCGACCGATTTGCGTGTTTTGCTGCGAGCAATTGGCTTCGGCATTAGGCGCGGAAGATAGCGGCGATTGCGTCAGTGACAACTGCTTTCCCGGAATTTGTCGATGGGCCGAGACCCAGGCAAGCCGACGAAATATTCGTGAGATTCGACGGCTCCGCAGAGCGTCGGTCCACCAGCACGATAAAAATTCTCGCATCCGTTTTCGTTCTCGGAACATTGTGGTGGAAATGGAAAACGCGCTCGCAAAAAAGCCGCATGTTGTCATCGTCGGCGCCGGCTTCGGAGGATTGGAAGCGGCCAAGAAGCTCACCTGCGAAGCGGCGCGCGTCACCGTGATCGACCGCACCAATTATCACCTCTTTCAACCGCTGCTCTATCAGGTCGCGACAGCGGCGCTTTCGCCGGCCGACATTGCCGCCCCGGTGCGCGCCATCTTGAGCAAATGGAGAAACATGGAGGTGATACTCGCTGAAGTGCAATCGGTGGATGTCGATGCAAAAAAAGTAAAAATGGCCGACAGCGAGCTCGGTTACGATTACCTCATTCTCGCAACCGGCGCGCGGCATTCTTATTTTGGTCATCCGCAATGGGAGAAGCTCGCGCCTGGCCTCAAGAGTCTGGAAGACGCGGTTGAAATTCGACGGCGAATCCTGATGGCGTTTGAGTACGCCGAGAAAATCAGCGAGGAAGCGGCGCGCAAAGCTGCTATGACGTTTGTGATCATCGGCGGCGGTCCGACCGGCGTGGAGATGGCGGGCGCAATCGCGGAGATCGCGCGCTATACCCTGGCGAAAGATTTTCGTCACATCGACCCGTCGCAGGCGCGCATTATTTTGGTGGAAGGCGAGCCGCGCGTCCTGGCCGCGTTTCCGGAGGACTTATCGGCGAGTGCATTGAAGCAACTTGTCGATCTTGGCGTGGAAGTGCGCCTGGGCGTGCATGCAACGAACCTGACTGAAGCCGGACTTAATATCGGCGACGAATTCATTCCCTGCCGTGTGAAAATTTGGGCGGCGGGCAATAATGCATCCTTTGTCGGCAAAACACTCGGTGTGCCGGCAGACCGGGTTGGTCGCGTTTTAGTCAACAACGATCTCACCATTCCTGGACATCTGGAGGTGCAGGTGATCGGTGATCTCGCGAGCTTTCTACATCAAACAGGTCAGCCGTTGCCGGGTGTGTCGGCGGTCGCGATGCAGCAGGGCCGCCACGCCGCGCGCAACATTCTGGCGGTGATTGAAGGTCGCAAGCCGCAACGCTTCTGGTATTGGGACAGGGGCAGCATGGCCACGATTGGACGAAACAAAGCCGTCGCCGATCTGAACATCGTGCACTTCAGCGGACTTCCAGCGTGGCTCGCCTGGCTGTTCGTTCATATCATTTTCCTGGTCGGATTTCGGAATCGTGTTGCCGTGCTTTTTCAATGGGCCTGGGCCTATTTCAGTTTTAACAAAGGCGCGCGCTTGATCACGCGAAACTTCCAAGCGGAAACAAGGCCACCGGCATAGCTTTTGTTTTTTCACAGATTTCACAGATTGCCGCAGATTTTAACTGGGAACGCTTCTGCATTTAATCTGCGAAAATCTGCGTAATCTGCGGTTCAATGAATTTGTCCAGTAAGTCAAAGAGTCTGCGCATCGCGGTTGTTGGTTCTGGCGCGATCGGCAGTTATTACGGCGCGAAGCTCGCTTACGGCGGAAGCGACGTGCATTTTTTGATGCGCGGTGATTTGGATGAAGTGCGCCGGGCCGGTCTCTACGTTCGTGGCAAAGGTGAAAATTTTCGTCTCGCGAAAGTCAATTGCTACAACTCGGCAAAGGAAATCGGTCCTTGCGATTTGGTTTTGATCGCGGTCAAGGCAACTTCAAATGGCGACCTTGTCGATCTTGTCCCGCCGCTTCTGCACGAGCACACCATGCTGCTGACCTTACAAAATGGTTTGGGCAACGAAGAATTTCTCGCCGAACATTTCGGTGGGGAACGTGTTCTCGGCGGACTTTGTTTCATTTGCCTGAGTCGAGTCTCGCGCACGGAAATTGAGCGTTATGATTACGGTCACATTGTTTTGGGGGAGTACGGGGGCGCGTCGCAGCCACGTACCCATGAGGTCGCGGCGGAATTCAAACACGCCGGCGTGACGTGCAGCGTGACCGAAGACCTGCTGCTCGAACGCTGGCGCAAGCTTGTCTGGAACATTCCGTTCAACGGATTATCGATCTTAGGTGGCGGGATCGATACCTCCGTGATCCTGGCTGACGCAGCTTTACGTCGCGCGACGCTTGCGCTCATGGACGAGGTGATCTTCGCGGCAAACAAATGCGGATATCCGTTGCCGGGTGCGGCCGCTCTCGAACAAATAAAACGAACGGAAACAATGGGTGCTTACAAACCATCCACGCTGCTGGACTGGGGAGCGGGCCGGCCGCTCGAAATCGAAGCAATCTGGGGCGAACCGTTGCGCCGCGCAACGGCGGCCGGCGCGCCGGCGCCGCGGCTCGAAATTGTTTTTGCGCTTCTCAAAGCGCTCGACGGGTCGCTTCGACAGTCATGAGGCGCGGTCGGATTCGCGTGGCGATGCCACAGGTCGCCGTTCGCAATTTGCAGCGAACTGTCGCCGTCAACGTTGTCGATCTTGAAAAATCCGCTGCGAAAGCAGTGCGTCTTTGTCTTCAAATTCACAAAAACAAATCGACGGATTTAACAAAGCTGCGCGAGGTCTTCGTGTTGCTCATCTCCGATAGACGCATGGCGTCGCTGCATCGACAATTCCTTCACGGAGTTGGGCCGACGGACGTGATGACGTTTCAGCACGGAGAAATTTTCATCAGCGCGCAAACCGCGCGTCGTCATGCTCGCCGGTTTGGGAACTCGCTGGCGCGGGAGCTCCGCTTGTGCGTCGTGCACGGCTTGTTGCATTTGCACGGTTTCGACGATCGAAACGAAACCGAAGCGCAAAAAATGGAGGCGATACAGAGGCGCATTCTTCGACGCGCTGGTCGTTGAACTGAAGGCGCGGTGTGTTAGCGTTTTCACATGAGCTGGCCGCCACAATGGCGCGGGGCAGGGGTGGCAGAAAGCGAATCGGCGGTGACGCTTTCCGCTGCGAAAGGCGCTACACGCTCGGCAGTGGAAGATCCTGTCCGAGAAAAAAAAACGCGCTCGCAGGACGATGTCGATCTTCCGTGGCAAGTGGTGGTTCATAACGATCCGGTCAATCTCATGACCTACGTGACGGTGGTCTTTCAACGCGTGTTCGGCTATCCACGCGAGAAAGCGGAAAGGCACATGCTGGAGGTGCATCAGAAAGGGCGCTCGATTTTGTGGAGCGGGATGCGCGAACGAGCCGAGCTATATGTGCAGCAGCTGCATGGTTATCTCCTGCTCGCAACGCTCGAAAAAATCAGTTGATATGGAAATTTGCCGGCGAGAGGACAAGCTTGAGATTTCGGAGCTCGATCCATTTTTAGCGGAGCTTCTTCGGCAGATCCCGGCCAGCACGAATCCGGAGGGGACACCGGCGGCGGAGAAACGTCTTTTCAGTCCACCGGCGGATCGAAGCAAAACCGAGCAGTGCTCGGAATGGAAGCTTTATGTGGAACCCGAGTTGCGCCGACTTTTTCGCACCGCGAGGGAAACGGTGGCTGCCGATCTGGAGCAACTGAATGGAAACGAGAAACCTTTCGCGAACCGCAAGCTTCGTATTCCCACGCAGCATGCTGATGCCTGGCTGAACGCGCTCAATCAGGCGCGGCTGGTCATTGCTGCGAAATATAATTTCACCGACGGCGACCTTTGCGATCACTATCGTTCACCGCTTGGGTCGCGCCGCGACCTGGGCTTATTTCAACTGAACTTCTACGGGTTTCTTCAGGAGTTTATTCTGCGGGAAATCGACGATTGTCCGGAAAAGACTTCGGATTAACCTTGCTTGCGCTCTCGCACCATCGACATGAGCCGTTCCTTAATGGCGGCGGAAGATTTCGCCGGGCGCAAACTCAGTGCGAATGCTTCGTGGAGGGCATAACATTCGGCGACGCAATCTTCGGCTTTTTTTCCGAATTGTTCGCGCGCTTTCTCAAACGCTTCCATCTCGTTAAGCTCCAGGGCGCCAATAACATAGAGGCGGGCCGCGTTCTGGAATTCTTCAAAGCTCATCTTTTAGCTCCTTCAGCCCGTCATAGATTTTCTTTAGCCCTAATTCAAGCCGGGTTTTAACCGTTCCTAAGGGTGTATTCGTTTTTGCCGCGATTTCGCGCTGGCTCATCCCCCGAAAAAATGCGAGATCGATTGCCTCTTGCTGGGCCGGCGGCAACCGGTCGATGACGTTGCGCACCAGGATCCGGGTGTCGCTGAAGGCGATTTCTTCTTCAGTGGCATTGTGCACCCAGGCATCAGGTTGTTGCTCGGTCTGGCTTTGCAAGCGTTCCTCGGCCCGGGCGTAGGCCTGTTTTTTCCGCAAACCATCGATCGCGCGTCGACGCGCCAGGGTTACCATCCAGCCAAGCGGCTTGCCTTTCTGCGCGGAAAAATTCTTCGCCTGATTCCAGATTTCCATGAAAATTTCCTGCAAAAGGTCATCGGCCTCGGCTTCGTTATGAATCACGCGCAAAATGAGCGCTTTTAAAATTCCGTTGTAACGGTCGTAAAGTTGGGAGAGCGCCTCCGGGTCCTCGGCCTGAATGCGGCTCATCAAATCGAAATCGCTTGGCGCACCGGTCTCAAGCGGAGGCGTGGTGGTGAATGGCCGGACTGTTTCGCTTTCAACCTTCGCGGTATTGGTAAATTCGTGATCCATGCGGGTTAGAATGATTTTGAGGCACCTTGCCCAATTGGCCAACTAATCTTTGAATTGGGGATTCGACCGGTCGATGGCGGAGCCTCTCGGTGTTTAGACTCTGCTGGCGGCTTCGTCCAACGGTTTCGATGCGGAACGCTGCAATAAGCCTTGACCGCCGAGCGGCTCCCTTCATACGCTCCAACAACAATAACGCGGATCGAGCGCAAGTTGCGCTTGGTAACTGCCAGAGTGGGGGAACGGGTGCTGCGCGATCCTGCGTTCGAAAAGTAACTTCAGAAAAGGAAATCCATATGAAATTGATTACATCGCTTCTCGGCATTGCTGCACTGAGCTTTGCCACCTCGGCGCTTGCGCAAGAAGAATCACCCTCTGCCGCGCCAGAAGAAAAAGCCTCCACCACTGTGCAAGACACGGCGACGCCCACACCGTCGGCGACCGCTACCTCGGAAGAGTCGCCCGCAGCCAAGAAAAAAGAAACAGCGGCGACGACCTCGCCTTCACCAGCCGCCTCGCCCGCCGCCGAAAAGCCAGCGAAGAAAATGAGCGAGGAAGCGGCATTGAAGGATAACGAGAACAGCTGGGAAGCCGCAGTTGGCAAGCATGATATGGCAACCGTCGAATCGATGCTGGCCAATGATTTCGTTGGCGTTAGTTCCAAAGGCAAAGTTGAAAACCGCCGTGCGCTATTAAAGGAAATGAAGGGCGACAAAGATACCTACACATCGACTAAGAATGAAAAGGTCGATGTGCATATGTACGGCGGAGGCGTTGCAGTGGTTGTCGGGACGGCGCGGGAAAAGGGCACCGGCAAAGATGGCAAAGCATTCGACCGCACGTTTCGCTTCACCGACACCTGGCTGGATCGCAATGGCAAGTGGCAATGCGTTGCCAGTGAGGACATGTTGGTCTCGCAAAAGTAGTTCAGAGCGAACGAGCGGTCGCCAACCAATTCGCAATTTTAAATCGGCCTCGCATTCCGCAAAATTAGCTGGATGCGAGGCCGTGTCGTTTCATTTTCGTTGAACACACGGTCGTATATCGACAACTTGCCGTGCCGGCGTTTGTGCGCCAAGAGTTAGCATCATGGCGCAATCGCCGGGTGAAATGATTATCGACCCGCTTTGGTACAAAGACGCGGTCATCTACGAGCTGCACGTCAAAACTTTTCATGACAGTGACGGCGATGGCATCGGCGACTTTCGCGGTTTGATCGGGAAGCTCGATTATCTGCAGGAGCTCGGCATCACCGCGATCTGGCTCCTGCCCTTTTATCCATCGCCTTTGCGCGACGACGGTTACGACATCGCCGATTATTACGACGTTAATCCAAACTATGGGACGCTCGACGACTTTCGCGCGTTTCTAAATGCGGCGCATGAGCGCGGTCTGCGCGTAATCACCGAAGTCGTCATCAATCATACGTCCGACCAAAATCCGTGGTTCCAAAAATCGAGGCGCGCATTGCCCGGTTCACTCGAACGCGAATTTTACGTTTGGAGTGACACACCGGAAAAATACAAAGACGCGCGAATTATTTTTAAAGATTTCGAGACATCGAACTGGGCATGGGACCCGGTCGCGAAAGCATATTATTGGCATCGCTTCTATTCGCATCAGCCGGACTTGAATTTCGATAACCCGGCCGTGCATGAAGCCGTCGAAAAGGTCTGTGATTTCTGGCTGAACATGGGCGTTGATGGACTTCGCCTCGACGCGGTCCCATACCTCTATGAGCGCGAGGGCACGATCTGCGAAAACCTCCCCGAGACTCACGATTTCCTGAGAAAACTGCGCGCACATGTCGATGCAAAATTTCAAGGCCGCATGCTTTTGGCGGAAGCAAACCAGTGGCCGGAAGACGCGGTCGCTTATTTCGGCAAAGGCGACGAATCGCACATGAGTTTCCATTTCCCGCTCATGCCGCGGATGTTCATGGCGCTGCAAATGGAGGATCGGTTTCCGATCATCGACATTCTCGATCAAACACCGCCCGTTCCCGAGAACTGCCAGTGGGCCATGTTCCTGCGCAATCATGACGAGCTCACCCTCGAGATGGTGACGGACGAGGAGCGCGATTACATGTGGCGCGTTTACGCGAACGATCCGCATGCGCGCATCAATCTCGGTATTCGCCGCCGGCTCGCGCCGCTGCTCGCCAACAGCCGGCGTAAAATGGAGCTGCTCAACACCATGCTCTTCTCCATGCCCGGCACGCCGATCATTTACTACGGCGATGAAATCGGAATGGGCGACAACATTTATCTCGGCGACCGCAATGGTTGCCGCACGCCGATGCAGTGGAGCCCGGATCGCAATGCCGGCTTTTCCAAGGCGAACCCGCAACAGCTTCATCTCCCGATCATCATTGATCCCGAGTACCACTACGAAGCGGTCAACGTCGAGAACCAGCAAAAAAACTTATCGTCGTTGCTTTGGTGGATGCGGCGCGTCATTGCCATGCGCAAAAACTTCAAGGCATTCTCGCGCGGCTCGCTTGAGTTTCTTTACCCGGACAACGCTAAAGTGCTCGCGTTTCTTCGGCGCCATGAAAACGAAACCATTGTCGTCGTCGTAAGCCTTTCGCGGTTCGCGCAGTCGGTCGAGATAGACCTATCGCGCTTCAGCGGTTGCGTCCCGATCGAGATGTTCAGCCGCAACCCGTTTCCATCGATCAAGAAGTCTCTTTATGTCCTTACCCTCGGACCGCATTCTCATTATTGGTTTGTTCTGCAACCGCAGAGCGAAAGCCGGCGTTTAAGCAGGAAGCGGGTGGTGCCGACGCTGAATGCGCCGGCCGATTTGCGGATGCTGCTCAACAACGATCAGCGGGCACGGATCGAGAGTACGATCCTGCCGGAATATATTCGCAATTGCCGATGGTTCGGCGCGAAAGCGCGCACTTTGCGCCACATGCGCGTGCACGAGCAATCGCCCATCTCCGCCGAACCTGATGCCGCGGAATTTTGGTTTGTTGAGGTCAGCTATCTCGATGGTCCCAATGAAACATACGCTCTGCCGGTTAAGATTGCAGACGGTGACGCGGCCCATGCCATTTCGCAATCCGCGCCTCACGCCGTGATCGCTCGCTTCGATGGCGCCGAAGAAGCGATTCTTTTCGACGCCGTCTGGGACGCGGAATTTCGCGAAAAGCTTTTTCGGCTCATGTTAGATCGACAACATGCCATTGGGAAAAACGGAAACCTCGTCGGCACCGTCAGTCCGGCGTTTGCCCAAAACGCTGCCGGTAAAGTTCCTAGCTCAAACGTGCTCAGTGGCGAACAGAGCAATTCGTCGATGCTCTTCGAAAACAAATTTTTCCTCAAACTCTATCGAAAGCTCGAGGACGGCGTAAATCCCGACGTCGAAGTCACGCGATTTCTGACTGACCGCGCCAGTTTTCCAAATGTGCCCACTTTCGGTGGCGCGATCGAATATCGTCGAGGAAAATCCGAACCTACCGTTGTTTGTCTGTTGCAGAGCGCAGTCGTCTCCGAGCGTGACGCCTGGACTCTTACACTCGATTCGATCGGCCGTTATTACGAGCGCGTTCTCGGCCGAAAAGCCGATCTGCAAAACCAAACTGCGCCGACCGGCGCCCTTCTCGATGAACTGATCGGCGGCATTTATCCCGAGAAAGCAAAATTGCTCGGGCAGCGGACGGCTGAATTGCATCGCGCTCTCGCTTCCACCAACGACGACCGCGCGTTTGCGCCCGAGCCGTTTAACGCCATGGCGCAACGCTCTGTTTATCAATCGATGCGCGCCTTGCTTCGCCGCACGTTCGCTCTTTTGGAGAAAGCCCTGCCCGATTTGCGCAAGCCATTTCGCGATGAAGCGAAAGAGGTTCTTGCCGCTGAAGAAGAAATTCTCGCGCGCGAAAAACGCCTGCTCGATCGAAAAACAAATGCGGCGAAAATCCGCATCCACGGCGATTATCATCTCGGCCAGGTCCTCTACACGGGAAAAGATTTTGTCATTCTCGATTTCGAAGGTGAACCGGCGCGTGCCTTGAGCGAGCGCAAACTGAAACGCTCGGCCTTACGCGACGTCGCCGGCATGATGCGCTCGTTTCAGTACGCCGCTTACAGCGCGCTTTGGCAACCGGCCATGCGCACCGAAGACGTTCCATTCCTCGAGCGCTGGGCCGATCTCTGGTACCGCCAGATGAGCAGCGTTTTCCTCCAAAGTTATTTGCAGACCACCGCGGGCGCCATCTTCGTCCCGCAGAATTCAGACGATCTCCAAATCCTTCTTGAAGCCTACCTGCTCGACAAAGCCGTTTACGAAATCGGTTACGAACTAAACAATCGCCCCGACTGGGTCGTCATCCCCATCCGTGGCATCAAACACATTTTGCGCTCGACGTGACGCATTAAGTATTGCGAGGTCCGAGTGAAAGTTTATAACAGATCAGATTGCGGAATGATTTTTATGAATCGATATCTTGATAAGATCGACAACACCATCGCGGCTAAACATTTATTGAAGCATCCGTTTTATCTCGCGTGGAAGCGGGGTGAACTGAGCAAGGAGGCGCTCGCGGATTATGCGCGCCAGTATTATCACCACGTCGCGGCGTTTCCGACTTATCTGTCGGCGGTGCATGCGAACTGCAACGATCAAACGACGCGGAAGCAACTCCTATCTAATCTGGTCGATGAAGAAGCCGGTTCGCCAAATCATCCGGAGCTTTGGCTCAAATTCGCCAAAGGTCTCGGCATCGAAGATGTCGATCTTGCGGGGGTAGAGAAACAGCCCGAAACGAAGAATTTGATCGACGCGTTTCGATCAGTTTGTCGCGATGGATCGACGGCCGAAGGTCTGGCCGCGCTGTACGCCTACGAAAGTCAGATTCCCGCGATTTGTGAAT
>WNFA01004685.1_pt1 | contig 11413 bp, 9 predicted proteins | sample 5400481 | NCBI WGS metagenome assembly WNFA01 (sample SAMN13153340, study PRJNA577476) | soil metagenome | isolation source: 120 cm saprolite under Douglas fir tree site 2 hole 1 replicate 2 | place: USA:California | collected 2015-04-18
CGCGACGGCGAGATTGTTTTCGCCGCCATCGATCACCCCGTGGAAGCCGGCGGCGTCCCTCCGCGCGTGGTGGAGTTGGACTCCCTGCACGTTGGCGTTCTCCTCGGTGCGTCGGAGTGGCGTCTTCCCGCCGATCCGCAGCCGGTGCGCCTCGACCGCGATTTTCAGCGCATCACCGCGCGCGACCCGAAATATCAATACAACGCCGGCGAAGCCGAGCCCGATCTCGAAACCATCGGCATCGCCTTCCTCGAAAAACTTCGCCCGCTCGTCGCGCAGCTTCACCACAAAATCGATCTCCGGCCCGATGAGCCGCTCTTCGAAATGGTGCTCATCGGTTACGGCTCAAATAATTACGGTCCCGAGGTCTGGACCGTCGAATACCGCGTGCAGCAGGAGCAAGTCGCTACGCGCGGCGAGTATTGGCAGACGCGCATCCTGCGCCCGCGCTTCACGCAACTTTATCCGCCGGAAAAGCACGCGCCGCGCATGATTGTGGAAGCGCGCTATCCCGCCGACTTGCAGGGTCCGACGCTGATGGCGCTGATCCAGGGCCAGGATCCCGCCATCGCGCAACTGCGCGGTTCGGAGCCGCGCTTCGCCAAGGTGCTTGACGCCGTGGACAAAGGCCAGGCGCAGAAAGCAGTCCCCGCCGACGCTGCCGATTTCCTGCGCGCGGCGCTGCCGCTCATCGCCGGCAAAGAGCCTTTCATCCTGGCCAAGATGGAAGAGCAGCACGGCTTCGATTGGATCGTTCCGCCGGACGAGCCCATCGAGAAAGCCAAGAAAGAAGACAAGAACCGGCCGCCCGAAGCGCCCACGTTGCGTCGCCGACCCAATCCCAATCCTAATCGCTGAGTTTTTCGATGGCGTCACCCTGGCGGATGGTGCCGCTGGCGAGGACTCGGCACAGCATTCCGCGCCGTCCGCTCAACTCGCGTCGCAGGCCCGGCAGAATTTTTTCCATCAAATCGCACGGGGCGCACACCGCGCTGACTTCCAGGCGCGAACCGCCGACGCGAAGCTGCTGCCCAAGCGCGAGTCCGTTGACGTTCAGGCCGCTGGTGGTGATATTCTCGCGGATGATTCCTGGCCGCAGCTCCATCAGCTCCAGCGTTTCGTTGTCCACCAGCAGCACTTGGCGTTTTCCGCCGGGCCGCGCATGCGCGCAACCCTCAAATCCGAAATTTTTCACGGCGTAAATCTCCGCCAACTCTTTCATCGGCAGGCGCCGCTGCGGCGCGCGGAAGAGATGCAAAACGCTCGCCACGTTCAATCTCCAGCGGCATGCACTCGATTCGCGTGCCCCGCGATGTCTTTGCGGTAGTGCATGCCATCGAAATGAATTTTTCCGACGGCTTCGTAGGCAGCAGCCAAGGCGGCATCGAGGGAAGCCGCCGCCGCGGTCACTCCCAAAACGCGGCCGCCACTGGTGACGATGGAGTCGGGGTCGAGCTTCGTCCCGGCGTGAAACACTTTTGCGCCGCGAATCTTCTCCGCGCTGGCTAGCCCTTCAATTCTTTTTCCGCTCTCGAATTTTCCGGGGTAGCCCGCGGAGGAAAGCACGATGCACACGCTGGCACCGGGCTTCCAGCGCAGCTTTGAAGCGTCGAGCCGCCCTGCCGCGGTCTGCGCCAGCACTTCCGCGAGATCAAAATCCATTCGAGCGACAATCGCCTGCGTTTCGGGATCGCCCAGGCGGCAATTGAACTCCAGCACTTTCGGTCCGGATTGCGTGAGCATCAGCCCGATGTACAGGAAGCCTTGATACCGGATTCCGTCGGTGAGGAGGCCGTACATCGTCGGTGCAACAATGTTTTCTATAATCGCGTCCCTCAGCTCGGGAGGCAAAAGCTCGTCGCTCGAGTACGCGCCCATGCCGCCGGTGTTCGGTCCGAGGTTGCCGTCAAACACGCGCTTATGATCGCGCGTGGGCACCAGCGGAGCGTAGTGCTCGCCATCGGTAATGAGGATGAACGAAAGCTCTTGTCCGTCGAGCGTCTCTTCCAGAAGAATGCGCCGGCCGCCCGGCCCCAGTTCGCCCTTTTCAAGCACGCGCTCGATAAAATCTTTCGCCGACGCAGCATCCGGCGCCAAAAACACGCCTTTGCCGGCGCAAAGCCCGTCAGCCTTAATCACCAGCGGCCAAGCAGCGGCCCGCAGCGCGTCGCAAGCCTTGGAAGCAGAGTCGTACGTGCCGATCCTGCTCGCAGTGGGAATTCCGTGGCGCAGCAAAAACTCCTTGGCGAAAATTTTGCTGCCTTCAAGCTGCGCGGCCTGCTGCGAGGGAGCCACGATGGGCCAGTGGCGCGCGCGAAATGCATCGCCGATGCCGTTGACCAAGGGCAACTCCGGGCCAACAACGGTCAGGTCAGGTCCGAGTCGCTCCGCCAGAGCCGCTAGCCCACGCACATCGGCAACATCCGCCGCCACGCATTCTGCCTCCGCGGCAATGCCGCCGTTTCCAGGCGCGCACCAGATCTTCTCGACCCGGCGGCTTTGCGCCAGCTTCCAAACCAGCGCATGCTCGCGTCCACCTCCGCCAATCACCAAAACCTTCATCCACGCCTCGCGATATAAACGTTTGGAACGATAGTCGGCGCTCGCATAGCTGTCAATGTCGCGCGCGGGAGCGCGAGGGACGAGATCGTGGCAACCATAAGGCCTCCCGCCCCCTATTTTTTGGATGTGTGGCAAACAAAGGGCTTGCACGAGGCCAGTTTTGGAAGTGCGGCAATCATTAGGTCTTACAGGCGAATTTCTCGGATGTGCGGGCAAGGAAAGGGCTTCGTCGGCGGTTATGTGTTTGACACAGAAGTGTAACAGTGTAATAGGGAAAAAGTGGCAAGACGATGATCTAAGGTTTGGGAGGGCGGTAGTCTTTGCGGTCTATACAAGGATCGTACGTTTTACGGTCAATCTGAATCCACTGACTACCATTGATGCCGCGACGATTTGTTCTTGTGGGGCTCATAGGATAAACGCAGGCGATTCTTATCCACCGACCCTGCTGACGTGCGATTACTCGCATTTCATCGGCTACTTCCGATAAGTCTTGATCTTGGGAAAACACAACAGCTACGTCATATTCATTTCGCACTGCCATCCCAATTACATCAAGGGCGATTCGGACATCAATTCCTTTTTCTTCTCCGTGTAGAAATGAATGAATGCTTCCGTCTGGCAGCCTGACGGTTTTATTGCGATAGCGGAGGGCGCGGGTATAAACCACAACACCTTGTCTGCCCATTGCAGCTAACTTGGCACTCCAAAACCCACTTTTCAGTGGATCATCCGCAGGATCAGGAACGCCCGTGTAAAATCGCGTCTGTGCTAGATTCCAATTTTGTGATTGGCAAATCTGCTGAGCTAATTTCAGGATGTCGTAATTGGGGTATTGATAACCGAAGGCTTCTCGGGCTCCATAAAACAGATTCTGCCCATCAACAAAGACGACTGCTCGTTTTAGAACGGGTTCTATTAGTGGAACTGGAGGAGTTGCTATAAAACAATAACCCCGCCCGAGTGCCTTGCGGCGAGTCAGACGGGGCGCAATTCATAAATTAGATTACGCGAACGAAAGAAAAGATGCAAGCGAAGATTAAGCGTAAGTTCTTTGTCGTCATTACCGGAGGTGGCCGCGCGTTGAGCCAGAGCACCATCTTGAGTGGCCCAGCTCTTTGCGCACCTGTTTCTCGCAAAGGGTGGGTCACTCCTTCCCTCCGGTTGCTTTTAGACTCTGCCTTCGGGCTTCTTGCCTCCACCCTCGAAGGTCTGGCCGAACCGGAACTCGTTCACGACCTTAATCTTCTGAGTCAGTCAATTCCCGTGGTCTGCCGCTTTCGACGGCAAAGACGTACCATCCGGCTCCGTTCGGCATGGCGCATTTCGCCGCGTCGGATTTGGTAAGCGGGGCTACTGATTATTCTGATCACCTTGCGGATTGGCAACCGGTGTCGCAAAGTATCCGTGTCTCGCGCCGCTGCCGCGCAGGCGATAGAACCCCGTGACCGCCGAGCTGTCATTAATTCCGCGCACCACGGAGTTGCGTGAATCGGGGTAATCGAAGGAAAAGAACTGCGCGGGAGACGCAGGCCCATTGAGGTTGGCAGCTCCGTGCAGGATAAAGCCGTGCACGGGGAAATTGGTTGCGTACTGCCCAACGACCTGTCCTAAATTGTTGATCCTGGTACCGATGGTGAAATCCGACACGGGAAAATCAAAATTGCGGAACTGTCCCGTCGGCGTACGCACAAAGCCATGACTGGTAATCGCGTCCGAGTATGTCCCGCTGATAAAGCTCAGCGAGTTGATCCCGACGGGCGTAGTCTGCATCGGCGCGGCGGCCGGATCCTCGAAGGAGGTAAAGCTCCCACGACTTTCCGAAAAGCCGATTGAGGTTGTGAGATCTCCCAGATCGTACGCACCCACAATCGTTCCCTGGGCGTTGATGCCTTCGAGGCCTGTGTCCGTGGCGCCGGGAAAATCGAGAGTCGTGTAGACACCCGAAGGGCTACGCGTAAACCCGTGAGCGGCTCCTCCCACCGCGACCCATTGGCCAACGATCGTGCCCATGTCGTTGATGCCTGCGGCAAAGGTGGCTACCGAATTCGGGACGTCCAGTGCTACCAGCGAGCTGTCCGGCTGTCTCAGGAAGCCGTGAGTTGAACCAGAGCCGTCTTGAAAGAAGCCTACGACCTGCTCGCGATTGTTTACGGCCAGGGAGACGGTATCTACCGAACCGGGCGGGTCAAACGCGGTAAACTCGTAATTTAAGATGCGCGGCCGGGCGAGGGCGCTTACGGTGACGTCTTCGGGGTTGCCTCGAGAAGGCAAAGTGCCGGTTACCGTATTCGTAGCCATATCGATTACCGAAATTGTGTTGTCGCCGAAATCTGCGACATAGGCCTTGCCGCCTCGTGTCACGGCCATGCCCCAGGGGTTTGCGCCGACGGTGATCGGCGTATTCAGGTTTGTTTGCGCGGCCACATCGATCACGTTGACGATGTTGGAGAAAAAGTCCGTGACGTAAGCCCGCTTGCCATCCGGCGTGAGGCCTATCCCGCGCGGATTTCCCGCTACGAAGATGGAGTTGACGATGGCATTCGTCGCCAGGTCCACGACCTTGACCGAGCCGTCGCACTGCGAGGACACCAGCAGCTTGGAGCCGTCGCTGGTCTGCTTGGATTGAAACGGACACGCAAAGCCGAAGATGTTGGCGATCACCGTCCCGGACGCGGTCGCGACGACACTGACGGTTCCACTCACCTGATTGGACACGTAGGAGCGCGAGCCATCGGCCGAGAAGGTGATCCAAATGGGCTCGATGCCGGTGGGAATCGTCTGAATGGCCGTGTTAGTCGATGTGTTGATGACCGTGACAGTTCCGGAGAACTGATTCGCCACGTAGACGAGGTGGCCGTCGGGGGAAATGGCCAGTCCGAGGTTGTCATTTCCATTGCCGACCGCGATCACCGCTATGGGCACGTTGGTGGCGATATCGAACACCGTCACTTCGCCCACATCGCGGTTGCTGGCATACATACGGAGGCCGTCGGGGGTCACCACCACGCCGTTGGCGTTATTCGGGAACGGTGCCGTGGCGATCACCGAATTGTTCGCGGTGTTGATCTCGGTGATGCCGCCGCCGCCGTTGCTGACGTACACGATCGCCGGATGAAAGGCGGTGTTATCCGTATTCTGCGCTGCTCCAGGAACAGGTCCTCCAAACCACGTGATCAGGGTAATCAACGAGAACTGCACCAGCCACTTCTGAACCGCACTTCTGTCAGAGCCCATGGTTCGTAAAAAGGCCGTCTGCAAGCTTCCTACCGGGATCCCATCGCGTTCCATAGAATCCTCCTCGCACTTCCACTTCGAGGTTTTGGGGTGCGGACCATAGCCTAAGGAATGGCTTCGAGGTTCACAAGCGACAAGGAACGACTCCTGAGCCAAAGCACCTCGTTGTCGCTGTTTGTCGTCTGGAGATTCCTCATACGCGCGAGCCGATCCTTTGCTACAGACAGATACAGCACTGTAGGGGCGTGGCGAGAAGCACGGCCACAGCACCGGCAATTGCCTGAATCAAATAACCCCAGGCCACCGTTTCTGCTGTAACCTTGGTTGACCGCTTCATGAGGCTAATCCAGCAGAGGAGCCGTATCTCTGTCAGGACCGCGCAGAGCCCGAGTACCCCGCCAAACCCACAGCAAACAAACCACTTATATGTTAAGTGCTAGCTGCGCTTGCGACGGCGCATCAGACCGAGGCCGAGCGCCGTGCCGAAGAGCGTGAGGCTCGCCGGCTCAGGCGTTGCGGAACCCGTCAGGAATTGCGGATCGCTCGCCGTGTAGGTCACGCCCTGGGGCAGGTCAAAGGAGATTGGGTCGGTCATCTCAACGCTGCCGGGCAGGAAAGACCCCGAGGTGCTCACGCTGAGAGCGACGGAAAGCGTATAGGTGACGCCATCCTTGATCGTGAATCCCTGCGCCGGAATCGACCAAGGCTTATCCACCGTTGTCGCTAGGGTGTTGCCGGCGACGATGTTGTTTCCCGCAGAGATCGACGGGGATGCGCCCTGGAAGAACGTCACCCCTGCATTTGCGCTGACATTGCCCGAGTAGCTGATAAGCCCTCCGAGGGAGACGGAGCCGGTCTGGCCATTTCCACCGGAGAACACGATCTCGACGAAATAGCCTGCCTCGGCGCCTGCCGGCGAGCCGAATGGTAGCGGGTTGGCGCTAAACGGCGGGTTACCGCTGGAACTAGAGCTCGCCGTGATGTTACCCGTCGCGAGATCGGCGGATGCGCTCGACATTCCCCATGGAGCAGTGCCGAGTGCGCCGGAGGCCGATCCGACCGCGGGCGAATTGGCGTAAGTGAATGGATTGATGTCCGTGCCGATGTAATAGTTGCCGGCGCCTAATGCGCCGATGTTATAGCCCGGCGTGCAGGACGAAGCCGCAGCACTATTGCCGATGCCGCCTGTGGCGAAGGCACCATAGGTCGGTAGGACACCGGGAGCATTGTGCAAGTCTTTTCAGAGGGTTCCTGCAAACAACCCAAACCCGCTCCCACGATCTATCCACCTCTCCGCAAGCCACTCAAAACTAGGCACTTAAGTTTACTATTGACAATCTATGGTACCGTTTCGCGTGTTATCTCGAACAAACCTCGCACACCACCCTCTCTACTCCAGCCTTAACCCTGGACTTTTCATACGATTGCAGACTCTTTTGCATTCTCAAAAAAAGTCAACTCCTTTGGAATCAAGCAAATCCGGCCTCTTTTTGCAAAACACCCGGAGTGGGGGTACCCGTTCAGGAACGCGTCCGTTGCACCGAAGCGCAAAAACGCCTCTTTGTAAGTCCTTTGCTTGCCACTCTTACGCAAACACCCGGGATGGGGGTGCCACCGCTGCTCCAGTTTCCGCCTCGGTGTCACCGTGTCTCTGTGGCAACCCAAATTTTGTTCGCCGTTTGTTTTCACATACTTACAAATCCCTTTTCCCGCAATCCCTTTTGTTTCACATCCATGCAAATCCCCCGGGGGTGTGGGGTAGCCCTTTCCGAATTGCGCCTTCCGCATCAACACTCCAGCCTGTGCTGGAATCAGAAGAGGCGGGGCTGGCGGCGGGGAACTTCGCGGTGGAAATATTCGTAAGCGCGCGGAGTAGCGACGCGGCCGCGGGGGGTGCGGTCGATCATGCCGATTTGCATGAGGTACGGCTCGTAGATTTCTTCGATGGCGTCTTCTTCTTCGCTGAGGGCGGCGGCAAGCGTGCCGACGCCGACGGGGCCGCCGCCGTATTTGTCGAGCAAGGCGAGCATGAGGTTGCGGTCGACTTCGTCGAGGCCGCTTTCATCGACGCCGAGCATGGCCAGGGCTTCCTGCGCGACGGCGCGCGTGATGCGGCCGGCGGCGCGCACTTCCGCGAAATCGCGGGCGCGGCGCAGCAGACGATTGGCGACGCGCGGCGTTCCGCGGCAGCGGCGCGCGATTTCTTCGGCGCCGCCTTCGTCCATCTCGATGGCGAGAATTTTCGCGGAGCGATGCAGGATGATCAGCAGATCCTCCGGCTCGTAAAAATCGAGCCGATGCACGATGCCGAAACGCGAGCGCAGCGGCGCGGTTATAAGGCCGGCGCGGGTGGTCGCGCCGATCAGCGTGAAATGGCCGAGGGGAAAGGGATGAATGCGCGCGCCGGGTCCCTGGCCGATGATGAGGTCGAGGCGGAAATCTTCCATGGCGGGATACAGCACTTCTTCGACCGCGGGCTGCAGGCGATGGATTTCGTCGAGAAAGAAAACTTCCTTGGCTTCGAGGGAAGTGAGGATGGCGGTGAGGTCGCCTTTGCGCTCGAGGAGCGGGCCAGCGCTGGTCTTGATGGGGACGGCCAGCTCGTTGGCGATGATTTGCGCGAGTGTGGTCTTGCCGAGGCCGGGCGGGCCGTAGAGGAGAACGTGGTCGAGGGCTTCCTCGCGGCTGCGCGCGGCTTCGATGGCGATCTGGATATTTTCCTTGACGCGTTTCTGGCCGATGTATTCGTCGAGACGTTTGGGGCGGACGCTGGCTTCGATGCGCAGGTCTTCGTCAATCGCGGCGCCAGAGACAATGCGGCTGGGTTGCCGCGGAGACATCATTCGTTTTGCGCTGGCGTCAGTCATGTAGGAGAAAACAGTAACACAGAGTTCGCAGAGGCAAGAGCACAGAGTGCACCGAGGAATCGCACTGTAGTCTTCTCTGCGGTCTCCGTGTCTTCTCCGCGTACTCTGTGTTGAGTTTTTTTAGGGCCGAGCAGCGCGACCTTTGGGAGCGGTTAGGGATTGCAGGGCGGCGCGGAGTAATTTTTCGAAGTGGGTGGCGCCGGCCTCGCGCTTGGCTTCGCTGACGGCGTCTTCCGCGGCGCGGCTGTCGTAGCCGAGGTTTACCAGCGCGGAGACCACATCGGCTTCCACTCCGGCGGGCGACGCGGCTGCCGGCCTTTCTGCTTCGATCGCAACGGCTTCCAATTTGTCCTTCAGCTCCACCACGATGCGCTCCGCGGTTTTGCGGCCGACGCCGGGAATGCGCGTGAGGCGCGCCAAGTCGCCGCCGCGAATCGCGGGAACCAATTCTTCGACGCTCATTCCCGACAAAATCTTGAGGGCGAGGGAAGGTCCCACGCCGGAGGCGGAGAGCAGCAGCTCAAAGAAATGCTTTTCGCGCGAGGAAAGAAAACCGTAGAGAGCCAGCGCATCTTCGCGCACGTGAGTGTGGATCAGCAGGGTGACTTCGGTGTGCAGCTCGCCGAGGGAGGCGAAGGTCGAGAGCGGCACTTGCACGAGATAGCCGACGCCGCCGACATCCACGAGCACTTGATTCGGTCGCTTGCCGGCGAGAATTCCGCGAAGCTGGCCAATCATCGGAAAAGAGTATTCAGCACGGAGGCCATGGTGTCAACGAACGCGAAGCGCGACGGAATGCTGCCCAGCGAGATCGTCACTTCCAATCCGATGACTGCTTCAGCCAAACGTGAAACTCCAGCAGGCGGAATCGAGCAGCAAAAACAAAGCGGCGGCGGTGACTAACCCGGCGCTAAAGGAAGGTTGCCGGTGTTGCGGTGGCGATATCGAAAAACAAGAAGACCTACGCCAAACGCCAGTACAGCCCACACGACGGCGACGATATGCGTCTCATTCCCGCCGCCGTAGGGCAAAACTTTCTCCACGAACCCGGTCGCCAGAATGGCGAAAAACAAGGTAACGAGAATAATGCCGATTCCGGAAAACAAGCCGGAGAGAAATTCGAGGACGGCGGGCCTTTCGCGTTGCTCAAGCACTGGGGTTCGCTCCCAAGGAGACAAAGGGGCGCGGCGGCGCAGCGATTTGGCGAAGGGGAGCGAGGCGCGTGGTCTCGAGGGCATCGCGGTAAAAGAGATTGTAGGTGTCGAAGGGAATCAGGCGGCCATCGGGGTGGACGATGTGGATGCAGGTCTTTTTCACGGAGCGCACGTCGAAAGCGTGCGCGTCGAGGAACTGCACGATGAGGACGCGAAAGATATTTTTGTAGCTGAGACCCGCGGGAGCGGCAATGCGCGGCAGGCAGCAGAGCAGATCGCGCAAGGAAGCCGCTCCGGAAGCCGGCGAATGATTGGTGGCGAAAAGTTTGAAGAGGCAATCGCGGACTCCGGGCTCCTCTTCGTAGACGATGGTGTTGCGCGCGCCGGTGATGAGGACTTCGGGATCGATCAGGCCGGTGAGGGGCACGACTTTGCCATCGAGCTTGAGCGCGTAGGCCATGGCCAGCGCGTCGGGATGGCAGGGAACGGGAATGACGTCTTCGGGGCGAAACACTTGGGATTGTTCGAGGATTTTGCGGCGGACCTCGGTGAGGGTGAGGCGATCAGTGGCGGGATCGAAATTTTCGAGGCGGCCGGCATCCTGAATGGGTTGCAGAGTGACGCCGCGCACGCAGGGGTGCGTCAGGGCGAAGTCGATGATTTTTCCGATTTCGTGATCGTTCAGACCTTTCTTGAGCGTGACCACGAGCGTGGTGGAAATTTCGTGGCGATTCAGGCGCTCGAGTGCGCGCTCGCGGACGCTTCGCAAATCCGCGCCGCGCAATTGCATCAGCGGGTCGCGTTCGAACGAGTCGAATTGCAGGTAGATTTCCGTGTCCGGCGCGGAATCGGCGAGGCGCTGGACGAATTCCTCGTCTTGCGCGATGCGCACGCCGTTGGTGTTGATCATCAGATGGCGGATGGGCCGAGCTTTAGCGAGCTCGAGAATGGCGAAGAATTCGGGATGTATGGTGGGTTCACCGCCGCTGATTTGCACGACGTCGGGCTGTCCTTCGTTGCGCACGACGGCGTCGAGCATTTTCGCGATGAGCGCGAGCGGGCGAGGCGCGAGGCGCTCGGGACCGCTCGCGGCGTAACACACGGGGCAACGCAGGTTGCAGGAGTCGGTGACCTCGACGAGCGATAGGCAGGAATGCTGCTCGTGATCGGTGCACAAGCCACAGTCGTACGGGCAGCCCCACTTTACGGGAGTGTTGTAGACCACGGGCATCTCGGGGCGCTTGATGAAAACTTCGCGGCAGCGGCGATAGTAATCGATATCGTCGGCGACCAGCACGCGCTCGGCGCCGTGCTCCGGGCAGCGCTTGAGCAAGAAGACTTTGCCGTCCTGGAAAACGATCTTGCCTTCCAGTTTGCGAAAGCACGTGGAACAGATGGTGACGGCCACGTCGTAGAAAATGTAGGGCCGAAACCTCTCAGTCAAGAAGCCCCCTTATGGCCTGCACGGAATACCAAACGAGAAGAAGAACCAGCCAGATAGCCGCGCCGCAGAAAAGCGCGAGACCCACCAAGGTTCCAAATTTAAACAAGGTATTCGCGACGCTGGGGCCGCTGTTGCTGCATGTCGAAATG
>WNFA01004686.1_pt1 | contig 11412 bp, 24 predicted proteins | sample 5400481 | NCBI WGS metagenome assembly WNFA01 (sample SAMN13153340, study PRJNA577476) | soil metagenome | isolation source: 120 cm saprolite under Douglas fir tree site 2 hole 1 replicate 2 | place: USA:California | collected 2015-04-18
GCCGCGAGGCCCTACTCCACCGGGCGCCGATCAAGGAGGAGGACACCCATGAAGCGGTCGCTTGCGGATCTCATCCGGCGGGCCGACCCACCGAAGCACGAAGTCCCGAAGAACCGCTTCGAGGTTGCGGTCGGAAAGCTCGGGAGCCAGGATCTTGCCCGGTTCCTCCTGGCCGCCGTGAAGGAAGCCAAGGCGCGCCGCCTGGACAGGCTGCTGCAGAGCGCGCGGGAGGCGCTGAAGGACGAAGCGGGATAACAGACGGCGTCTCCACCGCGTTCCTGGCAATCGGTCCAAGGATCTCGTCGTCGGCGGCCCGTGGGTCGGCTTTCTTGTCACCGACCTGGGCCAAAACGCTTCGCGTTCCGCATCTCGCTGGCCTACAAGGCGGAGGGCGCCCGATGATCGTCGCGACCTACGCCCGCACAGCGAGGTGGCGCGCCCCCCACTTCGGCCTCCGCTCCCGCCTCTTCATCCCCTGCGTCGTCACCTCGGATTCCGAGACCGGCGAGTTGCGCTCCTTCGCGAGCGCGAAAAGCGCCTTCGCGTCCGGCGCGGCCGCCCCCCAGTTGCTTCACCCGGCTAGCCAACCAGCGAGTCTCCTCTCCAGCTCCTTCTTCACCATCGCTGCCCCTCATCGCCTCACGGGGACCGAAACTGGTCCCGCTCTCCGCAAAGATCAGCGGGAGTAGCCGCGGGGTGAACAGCCTTAAACTGCTCGGGACGGACGGGGGGGGGCCGAATGAATCGGGATGCAGCCGCGCGGAACATTCAAGCGGCCATCGTGCGTCGGAAGGACAAGTTTGTGCTGACGGACGTACATCCGACTATAGACGGCTATCGGGCGACATTCTGCCAGGGCCCCCTAAGCGTCAGAGTGACAATCGATGAAGGCACAGCCGAGGATGTCGCGCCGGCCGGCGAGCCCGCCACCAAAGCTCTGGCCGCGGTCCTCGACGAAGTTCACCGTCAATTCGGTGGGCCATGATCGCCGCGATCTCCGCCCACCGCCGCGACCCGATGCGCGCCCTCGCCTGGCTCTGCGTCGTCGTCGGCTTGGTGATTGGCTCGATCTCCGTCTCCTACGCGACCTACGAAACAACGATGCACGAGGAGGTCTGGATCCAGCGCAAGCTTCGGAGCCAGAACGCCGCTCGTCTCCGTCGAGTGATCCGTGACATTGACTTGGGGGTCCGCCCAGCCGGGGTCATCGTGAGCCCCTGGCCCGGCGTCATCGCCGGCTCCGGCGTGACGTCCTTCGGGATCCTGCTGCTGGCGATTCGGAGGCCGGGGAAGGAGCGCGCGTGATGGTAGTAAAGGTTCACGAGGGAGACCATCTCAAAATCAAGCCCGACGGCAGTGGCAGCGCCCGCTGGAAGCGCTGCCTCAATATGGCGTGCGTGGCGCGAGAGGGCAAGCGATGTTGCCGCTGTAGAGGACTCACGAAGGGCCATCGCTGCAATCAGTGTCGTAAGAATCCCTGCCCGAGCGAGATCCCATGATCGCCGCGATCTCCGCCCGCAAGTCGACTACGTGATGGACAATACTACGACGACGGTCCTCTATGCGCTGAGCACGATCGCGCAGACGTGTGCCGCGCTGGCGGCGTTCGTCGGCGCAGTCGGAGTTTTCCGATTGCAGTCACTTCTCACTTCACGCGAACGAATCGAGGAGACGATCACGGGAAGCGTAGCGCACCGGATCTCCAAGGATAAGTCCTCCGACGAGATCGTCAAGGGAGCATATGACCTACTGGCAAACTCGCCAGACATGCTCAGTGACATCCAGCGCGCAAACCTCTTAACGAATCTTCCAAAGTTGAAGGATTTCCCCCGCCGCTACAACCGGGCCCGATCTTGGCTGATCCGGTTCGAGGTATGGAACCTCGCCGTGATCTGTTTGACGCTGATCGGATTCAGCGTCGTGCCGACGTTGGCCTGCTTTTCGGGGATGTCTGCAGCGCTTCTATGCCTGATCGCTGTCGGTACGGCGGCAATCACGGTCTGGTGCGTTGCGGTCTGGACGAGGGAGACGAGCACATGATCGCCGCCATATACGCCCGGAAGTCCACCGACCAGGTCGGCGTCGGCGACCCCCGGGCAGCTCGAGGGGCTGGGGGAATGAAGGGGCCGTCATGACGCCTGGTGAAAAGATCGAGGCCTATGCTGCGACCGCTGATGAGCTCTGCGCACGTATCGAGGAGTTCGTCGCGCGCGGCAATCAAGGCCTGAAACAGAGCGGGTATAAGTTGACGTCCCGAGACCACGTGATGATCGGGCTGATACTGAAAATCGACAGTTCATTCCGAGCTTTTTTGGTGGATGCGCGCGCTCAACGGGTTGAGTCGCTGCATCATCTGAAAACGATGGTCGAGGCCTTCATCTACCTTCACGTGGTCTCAAAGGATCGGAGCGACCTAACGGCGGAGGGGTTGTTGTGCAAGGTGTACCAAGAGAAAGAGAAATTCTATCGGCTTAATCCAACCGATGACTTCGACGGCGGGCTGTTGCGCCTCGCCCACAAGACGCTTGCCGAGTTAACGCGGACCGAAGGCACCGTATCGCTCGGCGACGTCGGCCCCGAAGCTCGCAAGCACAGCCCTGAATTAGGGCAATGGTACGAACAAGTCTACCGTAGCGCGTGTGAACCGGCCCACGTGACGGATCTTCTTGAGTTCATGGAGCCGTTCCGGTTCAAGACCGATCCCGAGATCATCATTGGCAATGTGACCAGCGCAGCTTTCCGCGTTGCTACTGCGACTGATCAGGGGCTTCAACTGATGTTTAATCTCGCCACATTTGCCGGCGACAACGTGCTCAAGATACGTCTCGACGTCGATGACTTATGGCAACGCGCGATCGCAATTCGACGTGAACCCACAAGGAGTGGGGGATAAAGAATGGCCCGACGCGGTGACGGCATCTACCAGCGACTCGAGGTGCTGGGGAAGTGAGCGACGAGCAGCCCACCGAGTACGATCTTCGAATGATCGCCGCCGCCTTCCTGCATGTGCGGGTCGGCGAACTACTCGTCCACCTGGACGACGTCGTCAGCAATTCAAGCGTTGCGCGCACCCAGTATCTTGCCCGGTGCCCTGCCTGCGCTCAGCGGACCTTCTCATTCTCGCAGGGTCGGCGCGGCATCGTGGCCATGTGCTCGGCAGGCTGTCCAGCCCCCCGCATCGCCGCCGCGATTATCGAGCGCCGACTGGCCGCCGGCGAGCATCCCGAGAACGTGTGGGGGAGGGCTGATAGGGTTCTTCGGGGCGAGGAGTGGAATCCGTGATCGGCCTCGCCCCGCCCGGCCGCATGGGATGAGCGAAGACGAGCCTCGGGTAGACCGGCGCGAAGGCCGCGACCGTCTCGCGGAGCGACGCGGACTGAAGGACAACCGTGGCGCCCAGCAGCAACCCAGCGCTGGGCCCCAGGTGGGGCAGGAGCCTGTCCAGGTGCGTCCGCTACTGCGGCGGGTATCGGAAAGGCGTCCGGCCGTTCCCCTGGAGCGGCTTGGGCGTATAGGTCTTGGCCTGCCTCTGCCCCGCCGGCTTCTTGGCGGCCGGCTTCCGCGCCGCGGACTTTGTCGTCGCCTTCTTCTTCTTCATGCGGCGCACTTTACAACAGCGACGGAAATGTGGTCAATGAGAGCCATGCGGAGAGGGGCGATGGCCGTGCTGGTCGTCCATGTGCGGTCGGCGGTCCCTCGGCCTAGCCGCTCGTCCTGCCAATCGTCCCAGCGCTCGACGGGCGGATAGCTCGCGAGGCCGCCCGCACGGGCGGGAAGCTCTCTCGCGGAGGGACGCAGCGGCTCGGCGCTCGGCGGCGTCATGGGCTCCTCTCGATCAGCTCAGGGGAATGCTCTGGCCCGCTTTGATCCACACGTCCTCGTAGATCCACAGCCCGCCCAGCGCCAGGATCGAGCCGAGCAGGATCGCCGGCGTGCCGAACGCGGACAGCACGAGCGGCGCCACGATGCCGGCCACGACCGCACCGCCCCAGAAGCGGACGCTGAGCGCCCCGCGGGTGACGAGCCGCGCGGCGCGCGCGACATCGACATTGGCGTGCGCGCCGCTGAACTCGGCGAAGAGCAGCGTCGCTTCGAGCAGGACCGTGACGACCAGGACCACGACCAGCGCGCGCAGCGACGGCGCGTCACTGCCCGCGACGACCCCGACCATCAGCAGCGCGGCGGCGCCCCCGGCGAGCGCCGCGACCAGGAGCTGCGGGAGCAGGAGCGGGCTCTGCCAGAAGTCGCGGCCTTCGGCCTGGCCGAAGAGAAACGCGCTGTAGCCGGCCGCGCCCGCCGCGAGGAGCAGCGTGGGGACGGCGATCGCGCGCAAGAACGTTTCCGCGCCCGTGTGCGCTCCGGTGAGCCACGCGACGCCGACGAGTCCGTACGCCATCAGGATCCACGCGCCCCACACGAGCCAGGAGGTGCGGTTGCCCTTGAACAGAATGTAGTGGAAGCGGTCGGGACGCTTGAGGTCGAAGACGAGCAGTCCCGTCGTCAACGCGAGGAACAGGAGCGCGACGAGCGGCGGCACGACCCCGAGCAGAAAGCTCGACGGCGAGGCGCCGAGCAGCGCAGCGAGGCCGGCGATCATCAGCGTTCCCGACGCGATCGACTTCGTCCACAGATACGCCGAGACCTTCCAGCCCCACGGCCTCGCCATGTGCGGGACGTCGTAGACGGGACGGCTCAGCGCGCCCTCGCCGTGCTCCAGGCGCTGCACCGCCGCCACCATGCGGACGAGATCGATGTCCGCCTGCGGACGCGTCGCGAAGGCGTAGTGCTCGGTCGGCGCCTGCATCGACGGCGTCAGCGCCGAGGCGTCGGCGCCGAGGTAGAACACCTTGGGCCGCGTGCCTTGCTCGGCCTTGCGCACCTGCACCGGCTCGGTGGCCACGAGGCGCGCGATGGGCGCCCCGGGATCGTCGAGATCGCCGGCGATGATCGCCTGCACGGGGCACACGATCACGCACGCCGGCTCCAGGCCGACCTCCACGCGATGCGCGCAGTAGTGGCACTTCGCGGCGGTGTTCGTGCTCGGATCGATGTAGAGCGCGTCGTAGGGGCAGCCTTGCATGCACGCCTTGCAGCCGATGCAGCGCTCGCCGTCGAAGTCCACGATGCCGTCGCTCCGCCGGTAGAGCGCGCCGGTGGGGCAGATCGTCACGCACGGAGCGTCGTCGCAGTGATTGCAGCGGAGGACCGAGAAGTAGCGCCGGGTGTCGGGATAGTGACCGCGTTCGACGTACTTCACCCACGTGCGAAAAGCGCCGAGCGGTACCTGGTTCTCTTCCTTGCACGCCACGGTGCAGGCGTGGCAACCGATGCACTTCCGCTGATCGATCACGAAGCCGTAGCGCACGCTCGCGTTCCTTTCAGCGCTCGAGCCACGCGGCGGCGAGCCGGCCGCCTAGTCGTTGCCGATGTTCGCGATGTGATGAAGGCGGCACGTCCTTCCTTAGGATGTCCTTGTCTTCGCGTAACGCCCGCCGGCACCATCGCCGGTCGATCGAATCGTACCAGGCCGAGTTTGCGTTCATGCGCGAGTGGCCTTCATCCTCCTCGGCCCGCAGTCGGTGCTCCAGATCGGCCCGCCACCCGTCGAAGAGCTCCTGGGCCGCGGCATCGAATCGTGGCTCGGAGCCGAGGGTTGAGATGGAAGCGCACCGTTGGCCGACCCCCGTCCGTGGCCCTGACCGCTTCCGGGCGAATCCAGCCCAGCTCTTCGGAGGCACTCGAGCGCGCCCTGAACGACCCGGGGGGCCTGATACGCAGCCGCGCCGGCCGCGAGCGCTGCGACAACGATGCCGGCGATTTACGACTGCTGATGCCATCTTAGTTCTCCCCTATCCTTTACAGACAATGAGGACCGTCAAGGCCGTCGTCTCATCACCGCCCGTGAGGTTCGGTCTGACCTTGGGCGGATTTTCGAGCATCTGCTTGATGTCATTGCCACCGGCCGTCAGGAAGGTGAGCGCGTTGCTTTCGCCTCTCGTGTCGTTGACCGGGACCTGATTCGCGGGAGTGCCGGGTTCGTTCGAGCCCACGAGCGTCAGCGTGGCCGCTGCACCGAAGGTCCCGTAGACGTGAACCGTCTTGTCCGGGAGCGACGGCAGCATGACCCACTCGCCATCCCTATTCGTTGTGGTCAAAGGCCCCCACTGGACGACGCGGAGCCGTGAGGAATCGGTGCCAGTAGGGTAAAGCGCGGTATGCGGAACTGTTGCCATTGGCTGCTTCGGAGTCTATACCTTCGCGGCGGCAGCGCGGAGCGTGTCGACCGCGGCTTGTAGCGTCGTCTTCGTCTCGGTAAGCGTCTCGATCTCGCGCTCGGTCGTCTCGCGCTGAACGGAAAGCGCAAGCATCGTGCGATCGTGAGCGTCGTCAACGACACGACCGGGGAGAAGCTCGGCGAACTGCTCAATCACCATCCCAACGGGCTGCTCCTGTTTCGGGACGAGTTGAGCGGCTGGTTCCACACGATGGACCGGCCGGGGCATGAAAATGATCGGGCCTTCTACTGCGAGGCCTGGAACGGGACGAGCGCGTACACGTACGATCGGATCGGGCGGGGCACCGTGCATATTCGGGCCGCGTGCCTCTCGGTGCTCGGCTCAGCCGCGCTCGAGGTCTCCTGCGAGTGCTGCGGCCGGCCGACGCCCGCCTCGAGCATGGTCGAGGTCGAAGCGGTCCAGACCGCACACTTGGCCGGGAGCCGGCGCTGCGCGGACTGGGCACACCGAAATGCGCACCTCTAACCGCGTTTCTTCCTCGCCCGAAACTTCTCCCAGCGAGCGTTGACCGCCTTCCTCGCGAGGTCGCGACGCTCGTCACTCGTGAGGTTCGCCATTCGGGCGCGACCGCCGTTCCGGGCGCCTTTGGCCGCGAGCTTGCGCATGTGCTCGCGGAGCGCCACCCGAAGCTCTGCCGCTGTGGGCTTCGGCATCTTTGGCGACTTTAGCATAGATATCACCTGGTTCTGCGGCATTACGTTTTCCACTCCACTTGCGTACCAGGCACGTGCAAGTATAATACGAACACGAGGCTAGTATCTCCTCAAAGGAGGGAGGAGACGCACCATGTCCAGCATCGTCGTCGACAACGGTCGCGGCAAGACATACATCACCCACGTCCCGTATGACGCCACCCGAACCTGCGCGTGCTGTCGGTTGCCGCTCCACGGCACCCCGCACTGGATCACGTACGTTCGATCGGCGGATGGCGCACTCTCTGTCGTCGCGCGATGCGCGCCGTGCTGGTTGCTGCACACGCTGCCCGTCGAGCGTGACGCGGTGATCACATCATCGTTCCACATCGACGCCGACGCGGTGCGGTCGTGAGCCAGGGCGGCGCGCACGAGTACCGCGGCACCACGACCAGTCGCGCGCTACGACTTCGATCGAAGCTCGGCCGGACGATCGAACGCTTCGCGTGGCGGGATGGGCACCCGAAGTCGTACCGCGAATTCTGTGTACCCGCGCAGGTCATGAATACCAGCGGCGCGACGGTAACGGCAGTGATCGAAAATTTCATGACTGACGAGGCGTCGGTATCTGCCATCGCTGATTGGCCGGCGGATGTTCGAAAAGGTCTGGGGCCGCTTGTCGTCAAGGAACTGCTGGCGACCTTCACCGGGACGCCGAAGGGATGCTGCGCGAGTGGCCGCTGTTCGGGCGGTAGGCGTGACGAGGCGTAGACTGGAGGGCTGTGTCGCACGATGATGACTTGCTCACGCCCCACGAGGAAGACATGCCCCCAGGAGCGCGACGGAGGAGAGCACATGAACGCGGAGACTGAAACAGCGATCCAGAACTTAAGCAAAGCCTTCGCGGACACCGCCGATCTTATATCGACCATGAAGCGGATCGCGAACTCGCTCGTAAACATCGAACTTCATCTGCAGTCCATGAGGCCATCGAACGTACAGACGGTCCGAGGTCCTAGCCGCTGACTTGCTCCCGGGCCGAAGGGGAAGTGGATGACCTGCTCGACAATCGCCTTGGGCCCTGAGCGTCCTTGGTACGGTTGGGATTGGACTGATCCTCTCGATGGGCGTGGCGATGGGCACGGTGATTCTCTACGAGGGCCGATTGCATTTCCGAAGCATCCGGTGGCGGCTATTCGGGTGGGCCTCCTGGCTCACCTTTCTGGTCGGCATCGCGCTGTCGGCGCTCTTCTGCCGATTCCCGGCTAACCACCTCGCGTTCGGCCCGACCTAGACTCCTGGAACAGCTATCACGAGCGCGCGGGGAGGAGGGCAACCGATGATGCGGTTCCTGCGAAGGACGCGGGCGACGAGCGGCGTCAATCCGCTGGCTCATCTCTCCGACGACGAACTTGTTGCCGAGCATTGCAAATCGGGAGCGAACTCCCACTTCTTGAGCGAGATGATTCGACGGCTGATGAGGAGCAACGAACGGCTCTCGGCATGGCTCCTCGTGTTCACCGTTGCGATCTTCCTGCTGACCGCGGTTCTGGTGTGGGTTTCGTTGAAGCCTTCCCCGACGAACGCGCTCGGCACTCCGTGGGTGCTGTGGGTGAGTTGGGTTTTCCCAGACGCGCCAAGTCACCTCGCCACTGGCACCATCACTGTCGGCGGCTTTACGACCAAGGACGAATGCGAGCGGGCACGCGCCGACAGATCTCAACAACAAACCAAACAGAGTTCGGTCTACTGCCTCCCCGCCACGATCGACCCACGCGAGCCGAAGGGGAGATGAGCGACACCGACGCCCGCCTCTGGCATCCCTGCGCTGATATGAACATCTCCATCAAGCTGCTAGTGCTCCTCGGCCTCGTCTGTCTCGTGTTCGGCGTCATCGCATCTCTTTGTTCTTGGCTCTGCTGATCTATCCTGCTCGGTGCGCTCGCGTACGTCGTGCGCTGGATCTGGCGAACTTAGTTCTTGTCGCTCGGACGCGCGAGCACCAACGCGACAAGCTGAAGCAGGAACGAGACGAACAGCAGCACGGGACCGAGGTACGACAGTACCCACTGGATCTGACCCCACACCCTGCCCGCGGTCGTCGGCTCGTTGACGAAGTTGATGAAGCCGCTGCCTTCTTTCGTGTACCGCGGGATGCTCGGCGGCACGAACGTCAAAAGCAACGCGGCGGCGAGACCGCAGCACAAGGCGATGATGTAGAGGCGGCGAACAGCGGCAGGTTTCATGTTGACCGTTTCTTCTTCGCCTTCGCCCACCGCGCCCGCGCCGCCTTGCGGGCGAACGCGCGTTGTAGTCGCTTGAAGTGGACTGGGCGGGCCATTCGGACCGTCGGCCACCAAAGCCCGCTATCTTGTAACGCCGATCCCGAAGGACCCCCCGCTTGAGTTCGATTGCCTTTCCGAATCCGCGAATCTCATTACCATCCATCGTCACGCCCCCTGCCACCAGGGAGTCCGAGGTGATTTGTACGGTGTACCCCTTTACGTTGAATGTGCCGGTTACTGCAATGGTATCCGGTCCCCGTTCTTCGACTCTGGCGACGACTTGGCCGGTCGCCGTCTCGATGACCTCTGATATTCCCTTGCGATTGCTGAACTCGTAGCCGGGTGCGGCGTGTGCCACGTAGTTCTTGGCGATCTTGGCGATTCGGGTACCGCTCGCATCCCGAAGGTCGAAGTCAACGACGAGATGACCGTCTTTGCCCCGCTCTCGCAAGCGAAATACCTCCGCGCCCTCGACCACCAGCGCAGAATCACAGTCCACGATTCGGTTACTTCCGAGCAGAACTGTCTGTGGCATCCTTCCTCAATCCTCCTCGCCCTCGACCAGTCCTACCGCCTGACAGGAAGGTACGCGGACCGTCAGGGAGTGGTCAAGCAGGCCAACCGTGGTGGCCTTGATCGGCCTTCTGCTGTTCGTCATGCGACCTTGCGAGAGGTTCCGTGCCGAAGGGTTTTGACCATATCGTGGCCTCGCAAAGAGCTTAGCAGCCCGTGGTGAAAGTCGGTGAAAGATCATCGCCACTGGCGAGCCAGATCGTACACTGCGAGCCATGGCGATGGGCAAACGCAAGAGCGAGCAAGCGCCGTTGTGGATCCCAACGACCGAGCTTCCGGTTTCGCCGGGGCACCCGTTCTACGTGCGCCTGAACGAGATCCTCGACGCCGCGGGCTTCGACCGGTTTGTCGAGGAGCAGTGTCGTCCGTTCTACGCGCCGGTGATGGGACGGCCCAGCCTCGCCCCCGGCCGGTACTTCCGCTTGTTGCTGGTTGGCTATTTCGAAGGACTCGACTCGGAGCGCGGGATCGCGTGGCGGGCGGCTGACTCGCTGGCGGTGCGCCACTTCCTGGGCCTGGGGCTCGACGAGGCGGCGCCCGATCATTCGACGATTTCGCGCACCCGCCGCTTGATCGACATCGAGGCGCATCAGGCGGTGTTCACGTGGGTGCAGGAGCGCCTGGTCGAGGCCCAACTGCTCAGCGGGAAGACCATCGCCGTGGATGCGACCACTCTCGAGGCGAACGCCGCGATGCGGAGCATCGTGCGGCGGGACACGGGCGAGAGTTACCAGCAGTTCCTCACGCGGCTGGCGGCGGCCTCGGGCCTCAAGACGCCGACGCGCGCGGCGCTGACCCGGCTCGACCGCCGGCGCAAGAAGCGGACGTCCAATGCGGAGTGGGTGAATCCGTCGGACCCCGATGCCAAGGTCACCCAGATGAAAGACGGGCGGACCCACCTCGCCCACCAGGTCGAGCACGCGGTCGATCTGGAGACCGGCGCGCTGGTCGCGGTGACCCTGCACGGGGCGGACGTCGGCGACACCACGAGTCTGCTCGCGACGACGCTGACGGCGGCCGAACAGTTGGAGGCCGCGCACGCGACCGTCCCGACGGCGCTCGTCGGCGATAAGGGCTACCACAGCAACGACACGCTGCTCACCCTCGCGGCCCTCGGCATCCGCTCCTACCTCGCCGAGCCCGATCGCGGCCGACGGTGCTGGACCAAGGCGCCCGAGGCCCAGCGACCCGTCTATGGCAATCGCCGTCGGGTGGGCGGCCGGCGCGGGAAGCGGTTGATGCGGCGACGCGGGGAGTACGTCGAGCGGACGTTTGCGCACGTCTATGACACTGGCGGGCTCCGCCGCACCCACTTGCGCGGGCATCAGAACATCCTGAAGCGATTGATCGTCCACGCGGGCGCGTTCAATCTCGGCCTCCTGATGCGGCACGCGATCGGGCGCGGGACGCCGCGCGGCCTTCAGGGCCGCCGGCGGCCGTGTTTCGTGCTGTGGCTGACCCTATACACGCTCCTCGCCGCGCTCGGAACGACTCTGGCGAGGTGCATCGGCGTCCCGCGATCTCTGTCTCGCGGCGGGGTCTCATCCTTCTCTCTCGCCGCAGCTTGCTCACCACAATGACTTTCACCACGGGCTGCTAGACGACGCCGTGCAGATAGGTGAGCGG
>WNFA01004691.1_pt1 | contig 11405 bp, 7 predicted proteins | sample 5400481 | NCBI WGS metagenome assembly WNFA01 (sample SAMN13153340, study PRJNA577476) | soil metagenome | isolation source: 120 cm saprolite under Douglas fir tree site 2 hole 1 replicate 2 | place: USA:California | collected 2015-04-18
CAAGAAGCAACGCCCGGGTGAGCGGGCAATTGGAGGACAAGACGCTATGACAAAACAGGTGATTATCCCGCTTCCTGATAGAGACTTCGATACTACAGAGGTTGCTATCCCCTGGAAACATTTTGTTGAAGCGGGCATGCAGGTCACGTTCAGCACCGAGGCAGGGCAAACAGGTCAAACCGATCCGCGTCTGCTGACCGGGGTCATTTTTGGGCAGTTGGGCGCAAAGCCCGATGCGATTGCTGCTTATCACGAACTCGAAAAGGACGAGGCATTCCGGCATCCCATCCCATACGAAAGCATCGATCCCCAGGAGTATGATGTGCTGCTCTTGCCCGGTGGTCATGCCAAGGGCATGCGCCAGTATTTAGGAAGCAAGGTGGTTCAGAACAAGGCGCTGGAGTTTTTCAAACACGACAAAGTGGTTGGGGCTATCTGTCATGGTGTCCTGGTGCTGGCAAGGACGATTGATCCTGAAACGGGGAGAAGCGTGCTGTATGGGAGAAAACTCACGGGGCTGACCAAACGTTTGGAACGCGCCGGCTATTACCTGACCTTCTGGAGATTGGGAGACTACTACCGGACCTATCCCGAGTATGTTGAAGATGAGACGGTGAAGGTGCTCAAGGAGAGAAGCGATTTCCTGCACGGGGGAAGCATAAGGCAGCCGTTTGTGGTGGAGGACGGGAATCTGATCACGGCACGGTATCCAGCGGATGCCCATCTATTTGCACAGAAGCTGGTAGAGCGGGTTAAGATAAATGTATGAGATATAACATGGAGCCGCAACAGTTTTTCAATGCGCGTCAATCCAGGCGTAGTGTATTACGTCAAATCGGCACACTGGTGGGAGCCAGCCTGACGCTCAATGCATGTACCTCCGCCTCCAATAATCCTGCGGGTGCAGCAACGAAGGGCGATCTCAGTTCCATCAAGCACATCCTGGTTGCCTGCCAGGAGAATCGCAGCTTCGATACCTATTTTGGCTATTACCCCAGGGCAGGACCATTCGGTGTCCCATCTAACTATACTCAGCCCGATGGACGCGGAGGGAAGATCAAGCCCTATCATGCGCGCGGGTCTTTTTCAGCCAATCCTTCCCATGCCTGGCAAGCTATTCACAGTGAGTGGGACAACGGCGCAATGGATGGTTTTTATACCACGGATGGCAAGGGCGCCCTGGAATACTATGATGGCTCAAACTTAAACTACTACTATGCGCTCGCAAACTCTTTCACACTGTGCGGCAATTACTTCTCCTACCAGCTTGGGCCAACATTTCCCAATCGTATTGGACTCTGGACGGGTACAAGTGGAGCCAACACGACCAATAACATCACAGGCGGCAGCCTCGATTGGCCAACGATCGTTGACCTGTTGGATCAGCACGATCTTACCTGGAAATGCTACAATCTTGGCCTGGGAACGGGCAGTGATATAAATGTCCTCGGGGGGTTCAATGCTCTTGCGTTTTTCAAAAAATGGCAACACGATCCCCGCCTTCATTACCAGGAAGAGGATTACTACAGCGATCTGAGGTCTGGTAAGCTTCCGCGGGTATCGTTTTTCATTACCGAAGCCCTGATTAGCGAGCACCCACCATTTGACATTCAATCGGGGCAGCGTAGTATGGCCAAAGTAATCAATGCTCTTATAGCTTCTCCCCTGTGGACGAGTTCTGCGCTCTTCCTCGTCTATGATGAAGGAGGAGGGTTCTTCGATCACGTTGCGCCACCACAGGTGGATGCATACGGTATGGGTTTTCGCGTGCCAGCGACGGTGATCTCGCCCTATGTAAGGCGCGGATATGTATCTGGACAATTGTATGAACATAACTCGATCTTAAAGTTCATTGAGCGTCGCTTTGGTCTCCCATCGCTGGCCAGCGTCAACCATCAATTTGATTTGGGGACGCCGGGACTGAATAACGATGCGGCCAATGGTAAGACAATCGGCCCTCCAGCTCCTCCGCGTGATAACTTGCCGCAACTTGGCGATTTCCTGGAGGCTTTTGACTTTTCACAGAACCCAGGCTACCATCCCAGTTTGCCATCGTTATGACAGAGGGTCAGCTGGGAGGTGGCGTCACCTTTTGACTCAGCGCGCAGGCCATACATAAACCAGGCCGCCGCTGAAGCTGGCAGCAATGCGTCGCCCATCGGGGGACCAGGCCAGGGCTAATGCTGCTCCCGGTTGCTGGTTCTGCCCAGGCGCATGGGAGAATATTCGTGCAATCGCCTCCCCTGTGGCTGCGTCATATACCTGGACCCAGCCAAAGATATCACCTGTAGCTACAAAGCGGCCGTCAGGCGACCAGGCCACCGCAGGGATACGCGCATGATGAGGATCGTTGTCACAGAAAACAGGGTTGCTCCCGGTCAATGCCTCCCACAGATGCACCTTCGGCGTATCGTCTCTCCTGAACGTCCCATCGTCTTCGACCGTTCGTCCCCAATCGCTGCTCGATGCAAGGCGTTTGCCATCAGGCGACCACGCCACACTCATCACCCCTCCGGTATGACCGCTGTAGATACAGATTGCCTCTCCCGTTGTTGCGTCCCACACCTGCACAGTCATATCCTCTCCGCCGGACGCGATGAAGCGACCATCCGGTGACCAGGCGACTGCCTCAATGGCACCATGGTGCCCTCGATAGGTCAGAGAGACGTTCTGCTCCGTGTCCCAAACCTGTACGGTGCTGTCCTCGCTGCCAGAAGCAATGCGAGTCAGGTTGGACGAAGAAGATGAAGAGGTACTGGATGCCCATGCCAGCGATGAGATGGCAGCGCTATGACCACGATAGTCGGTGATTGGGTGACCAGTTGCGAAATCCCATATCCTGGCGGTTGTGTCCAGGGAGCCTGAGACCAGGCTCTGCCCATCTGGTGACCAGGCGACTGTGACGACGGGGTCGAGATGCCCACGACAGGTGGAGCGCAATGTGCCGCTGGCGGCGTCCCAAATCTGGAGCGTGTTGTCATAACCGCCAGAGGCAATGAACCGGTTATCTGGCGACCAGACCACCGCCTTGACCGCACCGGTATGACCGCGATAGGTCACGACTTCTTTCTCCGTGCCTCCCCATATCTTCACCTGTTGACCCTGACGCACAGAATTGCGGAGGCTTTCCTGCTGCTCTTTGTCGCTCTGCCCTAACAGTTCCACAGGTGTAGTGGGGGCACGGCAGAGCAAGAGCCTGCCCTCGACCATGTCAGCAACGGCGACTCTGCGATCCTCAAGACCCATGGCAAACGTGGTCGCGTCGAGGTTCCACGCGAGGGGCATCGCCTTTGCCTCGAAAAGGTGGGGAAAGGTAAACAATGCAACATGTGCTCCGTTGTGTGCGTCCCATTCTCGTATCGTGTTATCCCAGGAACCGGACCTGACGCGCTGGCCATCGCGTGACCACCCGACGACCATGACTCGTTCGCTGTGATACCGATAGGTACAAATTGGCTCTCTGGTACCGGCATTCCACACCTGGACCGTTTTGTCGTCACCACCCGACGCGATAGACGTTCCGTCCGGCGACCACGCGACGGCATTCACGCCACCAAAATGGCCAAGATAGCGACAGATGCTGGTCCCGTCGCTGGCATGCCACACCTGCACGCTCCCATCTAACCCACCTGAGGCGATGCGTGTGCCGTCCGGCGACCATGCCACTGCCGGGACCATTGTGATGGCGGTATGCCCTTGATAGATGAACTCCGTCTCTCCTGTCAATGCCTTCAAAAGATGAACCGTGCTTCTCCCAGTGCCAAAAGCAAGGCGCGAACTATCGGGGGACCATGCTAAAGAAATCACCCCCTCTTCGTCACTCCGAGAAAGAGAGACGACCTGCCCGGTTGTTGCTTCCCATATCTGAATATCCGCAGTCGCCTCCCCACTGCTTGCGGAAGCAATAAAGGTGCCATCCGGCGACCACTCCATGGCGCATACATGGTCCTTGTGCCCGCGATAGGTCAAACTCCGCCCTCCCTCGACCAACTCACAAACCTGGATCGTCTCGTCCCACCCTCCGAAGGCAATCCATTTTCCATCCGGTGATACGGCTACGACACGCGTTCCATGCGCGTAATACGTGAATCCTGTGCTGAATGGATCGCTTGTCTCAACCTTTTCAATAGAGATGTAACTGAATCCTCTGACCTCATTGACGTCATCGTTCATGTCTGCTTGTCTCCCCCATTTTTTGTCTTTTTATCGCTTATTTTGCATCACGCAGAAGCATACCCGAATTTTGCAATACAGGCAAGCTAGCAAGTGCTCGCTCATAGCTGGGAATGACAGGAGTCCTGAAATGTCTTGCGACAGGAGAACATTCTACTTGCTCTATCCAAGCGAGAGATTCCGCTCTTCGCCGAGTTCGATAGCATAGGCTTCTATCTCTCGTTGATAGTTTGCGCGTATTTGGGCAAACAGTTCATCGAGCGAGATCGACTTGAGAAGCTGTTCGAGCAGCAGAAAAGGCGCGCCGACCTGTGACATTACTACGAATAAATGACCGCTCTCTAAGTCCAGCGCCTCAAGCTGAATCGCCATAATCGATGGCTGTGAACTCGAACTCGTTGGCCTGCCTCGTTGGTCAATCTGGATCACTAATGGCTGACCTCGGTAGACTGACTCCATCGTTGCCTGTACCAGATCCCAGGTCAGGCTGCTGCCTCTTTGTTGATAATATTGCTCTATGAAGAGATGCCTTGGTACCTGGAGGAATGCCTGTCGCACGAGTGGGCACAGAGATCTTCCAAGCTCTTGCTCGATTGCTTCGATAAGTTGTTCCATCTCGTGCAGTTCGATCATCCCTCTTCTCTCCTTAATTGATAGACGTTCCTAAGAGTTAGTATAGCAGATTGGCCCATATTTGAGGCATTTTATGCGTGTTCACCAGGTTGAAAATTTGAAGCACATCCAGAATTCTCAGGGCTTTTTGAAAGTTGAGGGATAGATACTGCCAAGAGAGAGCTTGAAGGGCGACCGCTGGCACTTATCCGTCCGGCCAACGCTGCTGCGATCCTTGAAATGGGTCCGGCCAACGCACTGCGTGCTTCTTGAAAGCCAGCTTGCCAACGGACTGCGTCCTAGCTTCGCTCAGGCAAGCTGTAAGGAGTGCGCTTCGCTCAGGCCGGACCAAAGGAAGTAGCTAGTGCTTCGCACTCAGGCCGGACGAAAGGAGGAGGGTCCCCTGGATTGTCTACCAGCGACAGCTCTACCAGCTCGTAGCGGGAGATAGCTCACAAGGGCGACCGCAAGGGTCCCCACCGCTCCACTCTACCGCTCCCGCCCTTACTATGACCACGATTCCTACGAGCGGGATGAACGGCATTTGAGAAACACATCCAGAATTCTGCAAAAGTCTTTCTAACTCCTCTCCACTCTGCTATACTAGGCCGGTAAATCAAAATGACAAGGGCTAAGGTAGAGTAGAGGTTTTGTAGATGCCAGCAAATCATAGCGAGATCGAAAAGAAACTCTGGGCCTCGGCAGATGAATTACGCGCCAATTCTAACCTCAAATCTTCTGAATACTCGGTTCCGGTGCTTGGTCTGATCTTCCTGCGCTTTGCCGACCAGCGTTTCGCACAGGTCGAGCGCGAACTGGCAGCCAGCGTACCTGTGGGCAGCCGCCGCACTATTGGCAAAGCGGATTTCCAGGCACGGGGCGTGATGTACCTACCGCAGCAGGCGCGTTTCTCCTACCTGCTCAGGCTTCCCGAAGGCGAGAACATAGGCAGAGCCGTTAACGACGCCATGAAGGCTATCGAAGCCGAAAATGAGGAGCTGCGCGATGTACTGCCTAAAACCTACATGCGCATTAATAACGACACTTTGATTGCGCTGCTCAAGACCTTCTCCGAGATACCTATGGATATCGAGGGGGATGTGTTCGGCAAAATCTACGAATATTTCCTGGGCAAGTTCGCCATGTCGGAGGGGCAGAAGGGCGGCGAATTCTTCACGCCTACCGCCATCGTCAAATTGATCGTTGAAATCATCGAACCATTTCGCGGGCGTATCTTTGATCCCGCCTGCGGTTCGGGCGGTATGTTCGTGCAGAGCGCCCGCTTCGTGGGAAATCACCAGCAGAACCCCGATACCGAGATCTCCATTTACGGCCAGGAGAAGACCGCCGAGACCGTGCGCTTGTGTCGCATGAACCTGGCGGTGCACGGCCTATCGGGCGATATACGCCAGGCCAATACGTACTACGAGAACGTGCATAACTGCCGGGGCCGCTTCGACTTCGTGATGGCGAATCCTCCCTTCAACGTGGATGGCGTGGACAAAGAAAAGATCAAAGACGACCCGCGCTATCCCCTTGGCCTGCCGCGTGTCGATAACGCCAACTACCTGTGGATACAGGAGTTCTACAGCGCTCTCAACGAGCATGGGCGTGCAGGCTTCGTAATGGCAAACTCCGCCAGCGATGCCCGCGCCTCCGAACTGGAAATCCGGCGCAAATTGATCGAGGGGCGCGTCGTTGATGTAATGATCTCGATTGGCTCCAACTTCTTTTATACCGTGACGCTGCCCTGTACGCTCTGGTTCTTTGACAGGGGCAAACGCGACAGCGAGCGCCGCGACAAGGTATTGTTCATCGACGCCCGCCATATCTACAAGCAAGTCGACCGTGCCCACCGCGAATTTACGCCCGAGCAGATCGAATTTATTGCCAATATCGTGCGGCTTTATCGTGACGAAGCCATTGAGATAACCAGCGGCGGTGCAGCACGCATGCAGGAGATATTCCCTGGTGGTAGCTATGCCGACGTGCCAGGACTGTGCAAAGTAGCGACATTGGCTGAGATCGAAGCGCAGGGTTGGAGCCTCAACCCGGGCAGATACGTGGGCGTGGCGGAAAGAGCGGTTGAAGACTTTGATTTCAAGGAGAAGTTGGAGGCGCTGAACGAGGAACTTGAGGTGCTCAATGCCGAGGCGCGTGAGTTGGAGGAGAGGGTGAGTGAGAACGTAGCGATGCTGTTGGAAAGGGTGGAAGAATGAATCAGATAAACAGGAATAGCTGGATACCTAGAAAACTTAATGAGCTTGGTTTTGTAGGGCGCGGTAGATCAAGAAATCGCCCTAGAAATGATCCCACTTTGTACGGTGGTCCTTATCCTTTCATACAGACCGCTGATATTATGGCAAGTGAACTCCGCATTACAAAATACTCACAAACGTACAGCGAAAAAGGCTTAGCCCAAAGTAGGTTGTGGGATGAGAATACACTTTGTATGACCATTGCAGGAGAAAATACAGCGGAGACAGCAATACTCTCATTTAGGGCATGTTTTCCCGATAGCATAGTGGGTTTTATAGCAGATCCAGACAAGGTAGATGTTCGCTTCATAAAATACTATCTGGATACAATAAAACATCAGTTAAAAAATATATCTAAAGGAGCAACCCAGGACAATCTAAGCCTTGATAAATTACTTTCCTTTGTTATTCTCACTCCTCTCCTCGACACCCAGCGCAAAATTGCCGTTATCCTCTCTGCCTACGATGACTTGATTGAGAACAATACGCGCCGTATCGCCATTTTGGAGGAGATGGCGCAATCGCTTTATCGCGAGTGGTTCGTGCATTTCCGTTTTCCTGGGCATGAAAAGAAGAGGTTGGTAGAGTCTACCCTGGGGTTGATACCGGAGGGGTGGGAGGTGGTGAAAGTAAGCTCTGCGGTGGAAATTGACCCACCAACGAAAGTTCCGAAAGATGGAGAGAAACCATTCGTCTCAATGGCAAGCTTGTCAAATAACTCAATGTTAATTGACGATATCGAGTTACGTACAGGCAATAGCGGCGCAAAGTTTAAAAACGGAGATACACTTTTTGCTCGTATTACACCCTGTCTTGAAAATGGCAAAACTGGATATGTACAATTTTTGCCCTCTGCTGACGCTGTTGCCTTTGGCTCTACGGAATTCATTGTTCTGCGCTCTAGGACGCTTTGTCCAGAATATGTTTACCTTATGGCGCGTTCCAATGAATTTCGAGATAATGCGATCAAATCTATGACAGGTGCCACTGGGAGACAAAGGGTGCAGGTGGCTTGCTTCGATAAATTTTTGCTTACACAACCTGACAATAAAACACTTGCAGCATTTAGGAAGATAGTGACGCCACTTTTTCACAATATTTATGTCTTAGCGCAGAAAAACGCAAATCTACGCCGAACTCGTGACCTGCTATTACCAAAACTTATTTCGGGAGAGGTGGATGTAGAGAGGCTGGAGGTAGATACAAAGGCAGTCAAGGTATGATCGAGGTATATCCGGGCCTCTTTGTGGGCAGCAGGATGGATTACGAGACCATTGTGTCGGGCCAGGATGGCTGGGCTATCGTTCATGCCTGCCGGTCCTATCATCGCATGGCGGTTGGGTACCGGGTGTGGAGCGTTGCTAAGGGCCATCCTGATTACCTGGTGGCACACCGGGAAAATCGCTTGATGCTCTGTTTGCTTGATCTACCTGTCTCTCTGTTCATTAGAAAAGCGATGATTGACCAGGCATTGGATTTCATCGATGAGATGCGTGCCGATGGGCAGAAGGTGATGGTGCATTGCGTCCAGGGTTTGTCACGCAGTCCTTCGATTACCTTGCTCTACCTGGCAACCCGCCTGCATGTTCTTCCGGCAGATTCATTCGAGGCTGCGGAAGATGAGTTCAGGCAAATTTACCCGAGGTATAGACCTAGCAGGGGTATCCGGGAACATTTACGACGGCGCTGGCGGGAGTATTGTGCTGATGGGAGACGTGGATAATAAGAGATTTTTCCTGGGGTTTCTGCTTTTACCGGAGCTTATTTCTGGGGATGTGGGTGGTTAGAAATTCGTATTAAAGGGGGAACATATGAAAGCGGCGGAAAATCAATTCCTTCCTTTTCTTGAGGGAAAAAAACAGTTCATTATTCCTATCTACCAGCGCACCTATAGCTGGACTCGTGAACAGTGTGAGCAACTTTGGAATGATATCGTACGTGCTGCCACAGATAAAGAAGTACAAGGACACTTTCTTGGCTCAATTGTGTTCATTCAGCGTGGCCTGTTTATGGTTGCCAACATACCACAACTGCTCGTCATCGACGGTCAGCAGCGCCTTACCACGCTCTCATTACTGCTCGTCGCCCTGGCAAAGGCCGCTGAAAAATCTACCAAACCACTGAATATTAGCCATGAAGATATTTACGATTCCTATCTCATCAACAAACATGGCAGAGATGAACAACGCTATAAGCTACTACTCACACAAAGTGACAAGGACACGCTCGTACAACTTATTGATGATCCTGACCAGGCAAGGTCTTTAAAGACCGTAAGTCGACTCCTTGAAAACTATTTGTTCTTTGAAGAAAAGATACGCCAGTCTGCTGTTGATCCCTATACCCTGTTTATAGGCATAAGCAAACTAATCATCGTCGAGATTTCACTGGATAGAGACCACGATAATCCTCAGCTTATCTTTGAAAGCCTTAACTCTACTGGCATGGACTTGTCGCAAGCAGACCTGATTCGTAACTATGTGCTGATGGGACTCGATAATGACGAACAGGCAAGGCTCTATAAATTTTACTGGTATCCTATGGAGCAGAGCTTCCGCCGCACAGATGATCCATATCAGTTCGACCGATTCATGCGAGACTACCTAACTGTCAAGCAAGGAGCTATTCCAAATATCGACAAGGTATATGCCAGTTTTAAAACCTATCAACGGGGCAAATTGGCAACACCGATCAGTGAAATCGTAGCGGACGTTTATCGCTACTCCCAGTACTTTGTAAACATGGCTTTCTTGCAGGAAGAGGACCGTGAAATCAAGAGGGTGTTGAACGACATTAACACCCTCAAAGTTGATGTAGCCTACCCTTTTTTGCTTGAGGTCTACGACGATTATGCAAATCGGCGCCTCTCCCGTGAAGACTTAATAGCCATTCTGAGGCTGGTTGAGAGCTATGTATTCCGCCGGGTCATCTGCGGCATTCCCACCAATGCGCTGAACAAGATTTTTGCTACGCTTTCGAGAGAGATTGACAAGGAGCACTACCTCGAAAGCGTACAATCGGCGTTCCTCACGAAGTTGTATGGAGGAAGATTCCCACGTGATGAGGAGTTTCGCGCAGCGTTCGTAGTCAAGGATGTATACAATTTCCGTAGTCGCAACTACATGCTCAGAAAGCTGGAGAATTACGAACAAAAAGAACTGGTTAATGTAGAAAGCTGTACTATTGAGCATATCATGCCGCAGAATGAGCAGCTATCGGCTGAATGGCGCGAGGAGCTTGGTCCTGATTGGCAAGAGGTGCATGCAAGGTATCTGCATACTATCGGCAACCTGACACTCACAGCTTATAATTCCGAATTAAGCGACCGCTCATTCAGGGAGAAGCGCGATATGGAGGGTGGTTTTGCTCATAGTCCCGTTCGTCTCAATAGGAGTCTCGACGGCCTGGAGCATTGGAACAAGGAAGAGATTGAGAAGCGAGCGCAGGCCCTTGCAGAATTGGCAGTAAAGGCATGGCCAATGCCCGTGATAGCTTTCGAGGAGGCTAGCAGGTCAGTTCCCTCTGAAGCTATTGGCCCGCTCGTACATCCTCTAGCGGGCTTTATTCCAGCAGGTTTCAAGATCATTCAACACTCAGGAAGGCGTTTCTATCTCTTTCGAAACATTGAGAATGAATGGGTTCAATATGGCAATGGCAAGAAGCCCTCGTGGGCGGTCTCCTGGAAATATGCTGGAGAATGGGCCAGAGATAAAAACAGTAAGAATGAAAAGCCTTTAGGCATCGGAGGAGAGGTTACGTCTCAACCGGAGATTCTGGCGCAATACTCTTTCCTTGAAGACACCAACGGTAGCGGCAGCTATACACTGGAAGACTATCCAGGCTTGCAGGGTAACATGCGGGAAGTGTTTGAGCAACTTCGTAAACGCATTCTGAACCTTGACGTAACCGTGCGGGAAGAGTACAAAAAAATGTATATCGCGTACAAAACTGCCACCAATTTTGTAGATATCGAACCGCAGGTGAAGCGGTTGAGTTTGTCTCTTAACATGAAGTTCAGTGAGATCAACGACCCGAAAGACCTCTGCAAAGACCTTACAAGCAAAGGTCATTATACTAATGGCGATGTTGGGATAAGCGTTACATCACTTGACCAGATCGATGACGTAATGGACCTTATTCGTCAATCCTTTGAAAAGCACTGGGAAGATGGAGACGTATGAATTCCGTATATAGTAGAAGCGGCCCTCGCGGTCGCCTTGTAGGCTAGTGGGTCAGCTAGCAATGGCGTACCGGTAGGGCTCAAAAGTGGTAGACTGGGGAAGTGAGGGAAGGAGAAGAACCATGGCACAGCCCCAGAAAGAGCCCTTGCGGGCGTTGAGTGAGCAGGAAGAGCAAGAATTG
>WNFA01004693.1_pt1 | contig 11402 bp, 8 predicted proteins | sample 5400481 | NCBI WGS metagenome assembly WNFA01 (sample SAMN13153340, study PRJNA577476) | soil metagenome | isolation source: 120 cm saprolite under Douglas fir tree site 2 hole 1 replicate 2 | place: USA:California | collected 2015-04-18
TTTCATCACGAACATTCCCGTTCCTATCAACGTGTAGCCAGGAAAAATGGTAGGTACTGTCAGGATGTTTCGTCACGCCGGTGTGATTGCAAGATATTCCTGCAACGGTCGCTCTTGACTTGATAGGAGTACCCAATTGCCTGACCCGTTGTATGGAAATCGATGTACCAGGGACCTCGTTGTTCTGTAAAGATGACTGCTGAGCTAACTGACTTGTGTCGTCCGGGGGGGCTAACACAAACCACATGAGCAACAAACAAATCCAGGCAAGAGCTTTCCTCTGCTGTCCCCCAGTTCGTTGAGTTCTCATAGCATTCCCTCAATACATTTTTTCTCCGCTGTAGTATATCTCAACCATATACTTTCGCCTCACTGAATAGGAGGTTTGGGTCAATTAGGCCTGTCGCCTCCATCCGAGAAGCTGCTCTTGGACTAATCTCTTTTGTTACCGTATTTAAGGAACAGAGCAGTAGGTGAACCCATGACAAGGATAACAGGTCTCCTCTAAGGTCATTACTAATATTTGGTTGCGAATCGGTTATAAAATATGATTATCGGTTAAGGTTTCAACATTATAGAATCCCTGGTTTCCTCTTTGAGGTCAGGCACCATCCCAAGCAAAATCTCTTCCTAGAAGTTCATACAGTCGTAAATTATGTGGCTGGTAGTAGTCAATAAGATAATTTCTCATCTGAGGGCTCATTTGGGATGAAGTGGTATCATTCGACTTGTTGTACTGTTTGTATTCCTTATCCAATGCTGCAATCCTCATAGGGGGTGCGTATAGAAACTTTAGCGTCTCCGCAAATACAGATGCGGGGTCAGCGAAGAAGTCCTCGCTTCTTAATATCAGCATCTGCTCTCGCGGAAAATACTTGAACCAGGCTTCTAACTGGTCTGCATATATTCCTCTCTCTAAGTAAGCATAGCGATTGTATATGTGACTAGAGTGATATTCGTTAGCTAAGAGCTTTTCCTTTTCGATCTTTGTTCGTTCTTCTTGACTGGCAATGGCATCTTCGAACGACAACTTCTCAAATCCTAATCCTACATTGTGACGATACTGCGAGTATGCACGGCCCACAGGATTTCTCAAGAGGACAATAAGCTTCGCCTGGGGGAGAAGCTTTGCAGCCCTTCCCGGTGCATGAGGATGAGAGAGGTAGCTAGGACTTGCCTCTCCGGTTATGAAAGTCTCTTTATATCTGCTCTCGACATAATACTTTTCTACAATACTAGGAAAGTGCGCTTTGTACCACCACAAACCTCTATGGTACTTATTCTCGAAATAATGCACCTCCTTTGTCGAAGACTGACCGATATAAGGATGCTCCACGAGATAGTAGTAGAGGGATGTTGTTCCACTCTTCTGCGCACCAATAATAAGAAAATCGGGCATCAGCCGTATGGGACTGGTCAATGCACGATAAAAATTAGCTGCATTTTCTGCAACCTTTTGTATTTTCATAAAAAAGCGGCATGGAGACCCGCCACCGTTTACGGGCGGGAGGAAATGCCGCCCCTCCTTTCTTCGAGTTGAGAGAGACCAACCAGGAACGGAAGGCCATCCAGGTACAGATGCGGCAGTCCTTGACCTTCGCCCCCTGGGTCAGTCGCTTGTTGGTGCGATACCCATGGAGGCTGATCCTCATTCGCTACCCACAGACGTTTTCTGTTCAAATGCTAGTAAAGTGCCTGTAGGAGCAAGATCAACGAGATCTGTATAGACTTTAAATAGCTATGACGCACCCTCTTCTTGGCCGAAGCACCTTAGCGCCTGCCGTCATCACCTCCAATAATACCATACCGAAGCACTCGACGCATGAAGAAAGTACTAATAACCCCCGACATGCTTGCCTCAAAAGAGAACAATGGTCTATTCTGTACGATGTACAGATACCTATCTGCTTCTTTAGACGCGACAAGATGAATGGTTAAGCATCCTTAACAGAATGTTTCCATTCTCAACCAAACCTTGACCGCACTCTTAGCAAAAATATGACGATCGTTCAGTAGAATGAATGCGGATGATTTAAGGGATTGTCTGCTTTTCTTGTTAGAAGGAGTCTTTTTGTAGATGAAAAATTCGGTCATTGTTGTATGGCTTGAGGGCGTGAATCCGATGCTACTGTCGTCTAGCCCTTCCGTGGCGAAAATGGCCGCTAAAGGAGTTGACTTAAAGTTGATGCCACTACCTCTTGCTGAACAGAGTGTCTGTGGCTATCAACTATTAACTGGAATGGGGTCAGGAAAGTTTGGGCGCTTCGACGCCATACGTCCGGAAGGCTATAAAGTACAAAAAGAGGAAAACGTTCCAGATGGTGCTCTAGGACGCCTTCTACCAGATATATTGCGTTCGCATAAGTTAAACGTCCTCTTCCAAGAGGTTCAGCAGAAAGAGGCTCTCAAGACACTATTGGAGCAGAAAAACGATTGCAGCATCATTCACTTCCTTGGTTTGGAGCATGCTAGCATCGATGAGATAGATGAGGTTGTGCAACTGTGTGTCAAGATGGCGGCACCAGAAACTCACATAGTTGTGCTAACTGATGTCTGGCAACCGGAGCCGCATGCATTGGTTAACGTTAACGACTTCCTGGCCGATAGAGGTTTGCTCGAGGTTAGCACCACCCGTACGCGTGAAGGCATTCTCTGGTCTGAGTCGCTGGCATATGGATTGGGCGCAGGACAGTTATGGGTGAATTTGCGTGGGCGTGAGCCACAAGGGATTGTTGGTTCAGGCGCTGAGTACCAAAAAGTGTGTGAAGCGTTGATAAACGAACTACGCTCTAACTGGCTTGATCCGCGGACCAATAGGCCTGTTGTCGCGCAAGTTCTGAAAAAGGAAGATGCCTACACAGGAGGGTATCTCTTCAAAGCGCCAGACCTGGTTATCGTCTATCGTCCGGGATATAGTAACTCCTCTAAGGCCACCCTTCTCGATTTTGATGGTGAGAGTGTGCGTGAGGTAAATACATCTAGCGATGCTATTGCTCCCTATGCACATCTTATTGCTGCTGGTCCCTGCCTGGTCAGTGGTTTCGCAGGGTCGTGCTCTCTTGTCGATGTCATGCCCAGTCTTATGTACCTGCTCGGACAACCCATTCCGCGCGTCATCGATGGACAAGTAATTTCGTCTATGTTTACCTCTTCTTATTGTCTGCAAACTCCATTAAAAGTGGTGGAAGACGAGAGTGATCTTCTGTCAGAAGAAGAAGAGAGCCTGGTAGTGGATCGCTTACGCGACCTTGGATATCTTGGCTAGCAATGGAGAGTGTGATGCTGCTCGTCAGTTTAATCATCATAACGTGTAATCGTCCCATGCTGTTAAGCCACTGCCAGCGTCGTGTATTCGACCAGCAGTATCCATCCAAAGGAGTCATTGTGGTAGACAGCTCCTTTGATGATGAGTTTGATCAATGAAAAATGAAAGGTAGATATTGATGCGCGCTGTTATTTTTGGAGTTGATGGTCTAAGTTTTCGTATTCTAGAGCCATTAATCGAACGCGGAGACCTGCCCAATTTTGCGCGTCTCCGGCATGAAGGGGTAACATCTGAACTCATTTCTACTATTCCTCCAATGACACCTCCTGCCTGGATGTCCCTTGTAACCGGATTAAAGCCTGCAAAACATGGCGTTTTCGACTTCTGGGAGTTTACTGCTACTGGTTCGTCCGATGTCCAATCTCGCCTGGTCACGCATCGCAAAGGTGGAAAGGCTATCTGGAATATTCTCAGCGAGTACGGAAAACGTGTAATTGTTCTCAATGTTCCTATTACCTATCCACCAGAGACTGTGCATGGGATAATGGTCAGCGGCTTGATGACGCCTGGCGCCTCATCATCCTTCACGTTTCCAAATGCCTTTAAAGATGAACTCTACAAGGTGATTCCTGACTATCACATTGACCTTTCGCTAGAAAAAACATCGCCGTATTATTATGTCGACACTGTGCTCGATATGACTGAGAAGCGCATTCAGTTGCAAGAGCATCTCCTATCTGAGCATGAATGGGATTTTGCCTTTCTCTGCTACGTCGGACCTGATCGCATCCAGCATCGTATCTGGGAAGACATTGCCACGTTAAGTGTAGAGTCAACAAAATATTATCGCTTACTGGATGATGCTCTTGGGCGCATATTAAATCGTCTTACCCCGGAAGATGTGCTTTTTGTGGCTTCCGATCATGGCTTCGTCGGCGCTAAGAAATGGTTTTACATTAATGAGTACTTGCACCAGCGCAAACTCTTACATTACAGTGAGTCACCCAGGCTGAGTCGTGGCGAACTCAAACGGTATGGACGTACCGTGGCAGAGAAATTGCATCTTCTTGGCCAGGCTCGTAAGTTACGCATGACGTATGAGCATTTCTATGGCAAAGCCCCCTTGGAGCAAAAAAAGGACGTCTATCAACCTTACTTCAGGGAACTGGATTGGGGTGTGACGCGCGCATGTGTGTTATCCTCTATGGCCTTTAGTGGTGGCAATGCAGATATTTTCTTTGCTCCTGACGCTTTGCCAGAGGAGGTCGAGGAACTACGACAAGTTCTAGCTGCGGAGCGCCATCCCGTCACTGGCGAGCTACTAGCGGAAGCTGTATATGCAACAGATGCCTATGGCGTTGGTCCGTTCCGTCCGACTGAAGAGCATCTCATTCTTATTCCGAGAGGTCAGGTTACCTTCCATCTCGGTCTTAGACGAAAAAACCTGTGGGAACCTCTCGAGGAGTCAAAGGGAGTTCACGAGAAGGAGGGTGTCTTTTACGCCTGGGGAGCTGGTATTCAACGGGATTTGCAGACCGGTCCGCTCCAAATCTATGACCTGGTTCCAACGGTCCTGCATGCACTTGGTATCTCGGCTGACGAATCCTTTGATGGGCGCGTTGCCCAGGAAATTTTCACACGTGGCCGACTGTTTCAGCAAGAGCATTCTGGTGAGAGCCTGGTGGATAGCAAGCTGAAGCGGCTGCAAGCAACCAGGGCTGCACTGTAGGGGCCCAATTTATCGCGCCCATGACCAAAACGATAGTATCGTGATGCATAAAGTGAAGAAGCTTGCTTCACGAGTATTGATAGTAGTGTAGTTTGTTTGCAGTGCATCTATTATATCTGTTCTGATTTCAGGAGGGGATGCCGAATGAGCCGGCAAAAGTTTCTTCTGTTCACCATAGTCGGATTGTGCCTTATCCTCGCAGGAGGAGGTGCGTACCTTTATCTAGCCGTATTTGCAGGTTCAAATAATCATGGCTCACCTGTCCTCCCGACGCAAGGAGGACAGGTAAGTAGCACATGTGGAATTACTAAAAACAGTGATGGAAGCTATAGATACAGTTGGCTTCACGTCTCATCCGATGGGAAGATCGTGAATGACAGTGGCTGTATTGTTCCGCTAGCAGGCTTCAATATGGGAGGCTTGTTCCTTGGCGGTGCTGGCGGTGGTGACGCTCATGCAATTCAGAAGAGGATCGCATGGTATAAGCAAACCTTTGATATGAATATAGTGCGTATCAATTTCAACACTCAGTGGTGGATTGATGACGCCTTCGTGCCGAATGCAAATATCCATTTTAGGCAATGGCTGCAGTTGTATATAAAATGGGTGGAGCAGAATGGAAGCTATGTGGAATTAGATAGTGGTCCTAATTATCCTGAACCACCCTGCGGAGGCCAAGTTACACACTGCCCTTCTGAAAATCAGGGGTCGAAGGATTACCGAGCCAATCCAAATCCAACTACCGCACTGGAGCTAGAGACGAACATAGCTCCCAACGTACAGGCATGGAAGGATGTTGCAAGACTCTACGCTAACGATCCAGCCGTAATTTATGATGCGTTGAATGAACCTCTTGGTATTAAAGACACCCGCACTTACTTTGAAGATATGAATACATTGATCAACACGATCCGAGCACAGAATCCAAGAGCACTCGTAATCGTATATCAAAAAAATTATGATCAAATCATGAGTGGCGCCTTCCCCGATTATCAACAGCCTAACCTGATCATAGATGCTCACATCTACAGTCGCTTTAGTGGCATTTCGCCTGCAACAGGCCAGCAGTGTAGTGAACCTGGTGCACGCCAATGGACTCCTACCCAGGGATTCGACAAGTTGGTTGCCTTCGCTCACAGCCACGGCCATGCAGTCATCATCAATGAGTGGGGGGGGTGTTACGATGAGCCACAGTATCATCAACAGATTGTCTCTTTTGCGAAGGCACAATTCATTCCACTAGTGTACTTCTATGCATCCAATGTCTCCAATTCTACTGGCAAGGGAGAGAATATCTCTTTTGCATTGAATGGTAATGGACGACTGGTTCAAGCAGCTTACACAAGCATTGTAGGAGCTGCGTCTGGGTAATACGCCTCCATCTTTCAAAAACGACAAGTGAAGCCGATGGTATGATATGAAAGAGCAACCGGAAGAATCGATAGAGCGTCCTTCATCTTCTCATGTCCGCCAATTCAAAGGCTTTCCGGTGACGGAAGAGGTTGACAAGTGGGAGACGCGTATCTCACCTGTGGTAAGGAAGCGAGAAGATTGGGTGATACCTCCCCTCTTTAACGGGAAGCAGCGGCAGGTAAATGGCTTGTCGACGTTGTCACAAGCTTCACTGCAACAAGAGCGAGAGACGCCACCGCTACCATCTTATTCTGTACCCATCACTAGAAGAAATGCGCCGTTCAGTCGATCGCAGTTAGAGCCGCAAAAGCTCACATCTCCAGGACTGGTTCAGGAGAAACTCGTCTCTGATGATGCCGGCGAATTTGAGATGCGTGACACGATTCCCATGATGGTGCTCAGGGATATTGCGAAGCGCCAGGGACAGTCGCAACCTGAGATGCAATCAGAAGTAACGGGTGCTGCAAGCAATGCTGCAATCATAGGACTGGGAAACATTTCAGGTTACGTATTCAGTTACGGCTACAACTTTCTACTGCAGCGAGGCCTGGGAGCAAAAAACTTCGGATTATTCTCGATCAGCCTCTCTCTGGTGAACCTCATTGCATCCATCTTCGACCTGGGCCTGGACAACGCAATGATCCGCTACATAGGTATCTACCGGGGAAAGAAGCAAACCAGTCTTGTAAGAACGTTGACTATCTTCTGCACAGCGATTGCTGGAATAACGGGGATTTTAGGTGCTCTCCTGGTGCTATTTGCAGCGCCATGGCTGGCCAATCTGCAGCATAAACCCGCTATTGCCTCCGTGCTGCAGCTCATGGCTCCATTGATCCCTCTCATGTGCCTGCAAACAATCTGGACAGGGGGTCTACAGGGACTCAAAGAATTCAAACGCCGCGTCCTCGTACAGCGCCTAATAATTCCTCTTCCTCTTTTTCTTTTGCTGGCAGTTGTGTTTTTCTTCTTCCATGATGTAACCAGTGCTACTCTTGTGATATTCTTTACTACTCTTGTTGGAGCTATCGTTAACCTCTACTTCCTATTTCGCGCTATCTCTCGCACCATTAAACCGGGTCCTGAGTTGTACGAGGTACGCACATGGCTCAGCTTCGCCGCCCCTAACTTTTTGACCACTATTACTAGTACCATGCTGGATTCGGTAGATACGTTGTTGCTGGCGTTCTTTGTTCCTGCTCTGGCGATCGGACAATATACCGCTGCTCTTAAAATAACTGGCTTCATTTTAATGCCTATGAGCTCTCTCAATATGATGTTCGCCCCGACGATTGCAGAGCTTCACGGAAAAGGAGATAAGCAAAAGCTGGAGATGATGTTTAAAGTCGTGACCAACTGGTCGATCACCTTGTGTCTCCCAATTTTTTTAATTGCTACACTCTTTGCTGTGCCTCTATTGGGATTACCGGGAAAAGACTACATCGGAGGCTGGCCTTTGCTGGTTGTCCTGGCTGCAGGTAACTTGATTAGCGCCCTGGTGGGTCCAGTAGGCTACCTACTGCTTATGATGGGGCATCAGAAATACTCTTTCTTTAATTCGCTAAGTGTTGTTATTCTGACTGTCGTGATAGGTCTCGTTCTGGCTCCCCACTATGGAGCGATGGGGGTTGCTATCAGTACAGGGCTGGCTGTAGGTGTGATTAATTGTATTAAGGTGATTGAAGTTTACTTCTTGCTTAAGATACATCCGTATCGCAGGGATACATTGAAACCCATAAGTGCAGGGGTAATCAGTGCAATGTTTACTGGTGGTCTACTGTACCTGTTCAATCTTGCTCATTTCTCTCTTCGGATTTTTCATCTCTATTTAACTGTTGAGTTACAACTGGTACTCGTGCCTGTTTTTCTTGTGTGTTATATAGCACTGCTTGCTCTATTTAAAATAAGTCCCGAAGACAAATTTGTTGTGGACAAGCTAGCGAAAAAGTTCAAATTCGGAGGCAAGAGAAGGCAAAGATAGCCCTTTCTACTAGTACTTTCTGCTACATACTACATGATACCTCTAACCCAGCATCTATCAAAGGTCAGGTAGGAGAGGAGAAATCTTAACCCAATAGACATATTTATAATCATTTCTTAACCAGTTCACTACAGTAAACGTGATCGTTTCTGCTATACTACGACGAACAAGAGACTCGTTAGAAAAGAGGCTATTCGTTGGCAAAGCTACTTAACAAGGTCAAACATCTGTCCCGGACAGTGCTGCACCTGCTGGTTCGTCTCTTTGGCGTCAGAGGTGCATATGTTGCTACAAAGCAGGCTCGCCAGCCGCTTTCAAAAAAACCGCGCATCTTGCTCGTACATCCCGGCCATCTTGGTTCTCTGGTGATGACGACACCGCTGTTTCATACACTGAAAGTATATGCACCTGGTGCACATGTCACTGTGATGGTTGGCCCGTGGTCACGCGAAGTACTGGCGGTCCACCCAGATATTGACCAACTTATAACCTATTCATTTCCAAGCAACCGAGATGGTACCTCGCTAGGTTTGAAGTCCTACTTCTTATTGATAAATGCTGCAAAGGAGTTACGCTGCGGCAACTACGATCTTGCGATCAATCTTCGTCCGAATTTCTGGTGGGGAGTGGCATTACTCTATCTAGCACGCATTCCTCGTCGCGTTGGATATGCTGTTAACGAATGCAGACCTCTTCTAACAGAGGCATTACCGCTGCCATCGCGTGAACATCGCACCATTTCGTATCTGCGTCTTCTCAGTGCTGGATTGAGTGCAATGGGATATTCATCACTCAAGGAGCCGTATACTGTAGAACGTTATCCATTACATTTCGTGCCGACCGCCCAGGAATGCCAATGGATTGCCGAATGCCTGAGCAGGGATGGATTTGATTCCTCAACACCGTTTGTGGTCATTCACCCTGGAACAGGTGGAGCAGTGAAACTGTGGCGATCAGAGGGATGGGCGACATGTGCCACTGCTCTCGCACAATCGGCCATAGAGGGCATCTCATTGCGCGTTATCCTGACTGGAAGCAAAAGCGAAAGGCCACTGCTGGAAAAGATCGCTAGCAGCGTGCCTTTTCCCACGACAATCATGACAAATATGACGTTAGGTCAGTTGGCAGCGTTGCTTCAGCGCGCTCAACTCGTGCTTGGAGTTGATAGTGGACCTCTTCAACTAGCGGTAGCCCAGGGAACACCAACTATCCAGATATTTGGTCCAACAGATCCAGCTACGTTTGGTCCGTGGGGAAAGAAAGAGCAACATGTGGTAGTTGCTTCAATACATCGCTGTCCAACATGTCCAATTATCCCTTGTATGGGTGACCTTCTACCAAAGAATCCTGTATCACATCCCTGTACGCGTCTGGTGCCGGAACAAGATGTACTCACAGCCATTTCCAGGCAATTTCCTCACTTACTATTGAACCAGGAAAATAATATAGTTCGGGGTGATGGAAAACTTATCAATTTAATGAGGCAGTAAGGTGCTAAGATGCTCGATGTTTATACTCCTGAGACAATTGTCTCGCGTTTGCGCTCGCTTATCAATCGCTTTGCAAGTAGACGCCTGTTGGTGATAGGGGATATAGTTGCTGATGAATACCTCATTGGTAAACCCACACGAATTGCTCGCGAAGCCCCGGTACTAATTCTAGAACTGCAAGAGGAACGCACTATCCCCGGCGGGGCAACCAACGTCGCTGTCAATGCCCGTACTTTAGGAGCGGATGTCTTTCTTGCCGGCGTTGTCGGCGATGATCTTCCCGGTAAGCGTCTGCGTTCTGCTATCAGTGAACTCAACATGCATCAAGAAGGTTTGATTACCGATTCTCGCCGTCATACTCCTATCAAAACGCGTATTCTTGCAGGAAGCCCACAGATAGTTCAGCAGCACATCGTTCGTATTGATCGCGTCGACACTTCAGATGTTAGTGAACCGAGCAAAAGACGCATTATTGATTATATTTATCAGGTATTGCCCACAATAGATGCAGTTATACTTTCAGATTATGAGAATGGTCTGATTAGTCCAGAAATCATCGAGACTTGTCTCCCTGTTGCCAGGCAATTGGGCAAAATGGTAGTGGTTGATTCACATGGTTCCCTCTTCCGCTTCAAGGGGGTTACCGCCCTTACTCCGAACCAACCAGAGGCAGAACTCGCACTAGGGATGTCGATTACTTCTGAGGCGAAACTGAATGAAGCAGGTCAACGCCTGCTTGACAGTAGCCAAGCCAGGGGTATACTCATTACTCGCGGCAGCGAAGGAATGAGTCTATTTGAGGTCGGAAGGCCACCTCTGCATCTGCCTATACATCGCCTGGATTCTGCCAGTGAAATTGTTGACACTAATGGGGCTGGCGATACTGTGGTAGCAACCTTCACGCTGGCGCTCACTGCAGGCGCAAGCATGGTTGAATCTGCCTACCTGGCAAATGCCGCGGCTGCGCTTGTTGTGCGACGTTTAGGGTGTGCCAGCAATAGTATAGAGGAGCTGTTGAGCGTGCTGTAGTAGCTCCATTCTACCTGATTTGACGAAAGAGAGTTAGAATGCCAACGCTGGATCCAACGCATGTCTTTGTTGATCCCGTTTCTCTACGAGAGCCTGGTAAAGATCGCTCAACAAATTCGCAGTAGCCTCCCAACTATGGTTCAGTTCTACATAGCGTCGGCCCGCACTACCCAGATCACGAGCCAATTGCTGATTATCAAGCACTTTCAGAACTGCATCCGCGTAGGCTTGTTCTCCTTCGGCAATGAGTAACTCTATTCCATTCTTCACCTGAAATGAGCGGCATGAACCGGGAGTTGCTACTACCGGCAGCCCCATTGCCAATGCTTCCAACACTTTATTCTGCATGCCGGCAGCTATCTGCAAGGGTGCTAGCGCGATTGCGGCTTTACTGAGATATGGACGAATATCTGGCACATAGCCAGTCACGGTAATACGCCTATCGAGGCCCAGATTTCGCACTGCTTGTGGAGGGTTATTGCCGACAATCGTCAGGCG
>WNFA01008512.1_pt1 | contig 11395 bp, 11 predicted proteins | sample 5400481 | NCBI WGS metagenome assembly WNFA01 (sample SAMN13153340, study PRJNA577476) | soil metagenome | isolation source: 120 cm saprolite under Douglas fir tree site 2 hole 1 replicate 2 | place: USA:California | collected 2015-04-18
GTCGGCTCTGACCCTGGAGGACGTCGAGGACGACGGCGACGCCGCCTTCTTGAAGATCAAGCGGGGCAAGGGTGCCAAATTCCGCCGGGTGCCGGTGAGCCGGCAGCTACGGCGAGAGCTGGTCCGCTACGTCAACCGCCTGCGCCCCGAGTGCCAGTCCGACCGGCTTCTTGTCCTGTCCGACGGCACGCCGGTCACCGTCGGCTGCGTCTCCCACCTCTTCGGTCGCCTGCACCGTCGGCTTGGCTTCCGCGTCTACGCCCACAAATTCCGGCACACCTTCGCCACCGAGTACCTGCGTCGGGGTGGGGAGATCGAACGGTTGCGCCGGATCCTCGGCCACACCACCTACGTGATGGTCATTCGCTCTATCCACCTGGACAAAGGCGATCTGTACAGAGACTTCGAATCATGTGCACCCTTTTAAGGGAGGTCGAGGACGAATGGGATTGATGCAGGCGATTTACTACCGGGCACGCGACGGCTCGCAGCCGGTTCGCGACTTCGTGCATGGTCTGCAGCCGTTCGCGGCCAGAGTGGTAGTCGAGAACCAGATCGACCGCCTCAACCTGTGCAGCGAGGGCGGCCCGCCACTGCCGTTTCCCCACTCGTCGCAGGTGGAAGGCGAGCTCAGAGAACTCCGCTGCCATTACGGCAGGCGCCACTACCGAGTCCTGTATCGGCGCTCACGGAATCTGTTCGTCCTTCTTCACGCCTTCCCCAAGACGACGGCGACAATCCCTCCAGCCGGGATCGAAGTAGCAAAGGAGCGCTGGAATGACTTCGTGGCGAGGATGGGCGCCAAGCCCCGGATCCGACCGCGGGCCGCGGGCCATGACGCGCCGCGGCCTAGGAGCAAACGTGGTTAGCACGGTGGCGCAGGTTACCAAAAGTGGTAACATGCTGGTCATGCCTCGTAGCCCAATAGGAGCCGCCCTCGCCGATGACATCCGCCGTCAGGAAAAGGCGGATCCTGAGTACCGGAAGGTCCGGGCTCGCTTCGCGCGAGCGGAGGCGGTTGCCCGCTTGCTCATTCAGTTCCGGATGAAGCACAACCTGACCCAGGAGCAGCTGGCCGAGCTTATGGGTACCTCAGCGCCAGCCATCTCGCGACTCGAGAGCGGAACTCACGTGCCCAGCCTGACCACTCTGAGCCGACTGGCTGAGGCAGCCGGGGAGCGCTTGGTGATTGGATTCGAGAGGACGAAGGCTTCCTCACGCAAAGCTGACCGCACAATGGTCGCCGTCTAAGCCTTGCTCGCGCCCTGTCCATCGCCGCTGCAATGACCGAGCCTTTCGGTGCGCGGCGGCTAGGACTTCTGTCCTGATGGCGCCGAGAGCATTTATCAGCTTCGAAATGGAAGACCGTTGGGCCAGAGATTTCCTGGTCCGACAGGCGCATGACAATCGAAACGACATCGATTTTGTGGACTTCTCGGTCCAAGATCCCTTCGACTCTGGATGGAAGACCAAAGCCAAGGAGAGGATCGGACAGACTACCGGAACAATCGTTCTGATCGGACCGACGACGCATCGCTCTGAGGCCGTGCTCTGGGAGGTTGCCGAGACAGTGCGACAGGGCCATCCCGTGTTCGGCGTTCAGACCCGGAGAGAAGCTACCTACTCGATACCGCGCGGTCTTTCCCGGGCAGACGTGATTCCGTGGGACTTCGATCTTATTTCCCGGCGGCTCGGAACCTGGTCCTGATGGTGGTTCAACAGAACTATCTCCAGGTCATTGCTCAGGAAATCCAGGAGCACATTGATCCGGATAGGTTGCCTAAAGAGGGAAACACCGCGGCCCTGTTTCGAAGCTATGCCGTTCTAGCCCTTGCTCTCGGGACCCGAATCACGGGTCAAGATGTGCACGACGCTTGGGTGGCGTGGATGCTGGACATTGATCCAAGTCATCCGGCCCTCATTCCTTATGAACAGCTCGATGCTCAGACTGCATCGGAGGATGCTGTTTTCGTGAAAGCGATTCGTGCGGTTGCAGAGCAACTGGCCTTGCCGGGACATGGACGGGAAAGTCTGTGAGCACGACGGATCAGTCGAAGTTCATAACAACACTTCTGCCCAATGGTGAGCCGACGAATGCCACCGCGAGCCAATTCCTTGACTTATACAAGATGATGGTTGCAAGCTCCGAAACGTTAGTCGGACGCCGGCAGGGCGCCAACACGTTCTTCCTAAGCATTAACGGCTTCCTGCTTACGGCGATTGGACTCTTCATCAGTCTGAGTGGTCAAGCGCGATTGCAAGCGGTTGGCACTCTCGTCTTGGGCATCACTGGAGCCTTGACTGCGTGGGTGTGGCGAACGCTATTGATCTCGTTCGGTCAGTTGAACACGGGGAAGTTCACAGTCATCAACGAGATGGAGAAGAGGTTGGTGGCGGGGATCTATTCAGCTGAGTGGGAGGCGCTCGAGCACGCGAAGAACAAAAAGGTATACCGAACCTTCACCTCCCGAGAAGTCATGATCCCGCAGGTGCTCGGGATCATCTACATCCTGGTCATGCTAATCAGCGTCGTCGTTTCCCTTGGATGGTGGCACCTTTAGAGTTCTCTTCACCATCGCGCCGTCCGCTTGTTTGCATTGTCGACGTTGGCGACTTCAAACGAGCCGCTAAGTTCGATTCTTCCCTTCGGACATCATCTGTTTGATCGCGGCAGCGATGTTAGGCCACTTCCATTCTGGCCGAGCGGTTGCTTCGATGACCAGTCAGCAACAGCAAAAGGGGTGGGCGAGTCAGTCTTGGCCTGCCCAGCAAATAGATTGCGCCACTTCTCATCGTGGTCGAAATCGAAGCTAATGTAGGCGCGCGGGTCTGCCATCCTTTTTCTCCTTGCTCTGGCGAGCTTGGCTGCTGCAGCCCTCCGTTGGCCGGACCGAGGCGTGCCAACGCCAAGTCTTTGGGGACCCCTTGATTTCCGAGGCATCGGTCCGTATAGGAACTCTGAAAGCCACGTCGTCCAGCTCTTCTTCACCTCTTGAACCCGGCCCGGAGCTCAACGACCGCCGGGGAGTACATCTGTTCGTACACGTTAGCAGCGACGGCCGAGATACCGTCATCTGAGCCCGGCGACATCTTTGGCTGGTAAGCGCTTTGCCGGTTTCTCGTCGCGGTAGGTCGGGGCGATCGTGAACAGACGCAGCTTGGCAGCGTTGATCAGTTTCTCGACCCCGTACCGGCTCAAGCCCAGGTACCTCGCTGCGTCATCGATCGTCAGCACGTAGACGCGCTGCACTCCTCCAATGTGATCGGCGCGGATCTGCTCGATCACGTCTGCCGGCCAACCCTTCTCGAGCATCGAGGCCAGTACCTGCTCGAACTCGCCGTCACTCATCGCCAGGCCAGAGGAAGGAGGCACCATCTTCGGGGATAGGTCAATTGCTTCGAGCGCCTTCTTCCGGCGGCGTTCGGTCGGAGCGGGTGTGGGTGGCGAAGAAGGCCTGGGCGTCGGCGCTGGTGTTCTCGCGGTGGTGGATGACTGTGCACGCGGGTGATGCGGTTGAGGGTCGTAGTCGAAGGCGTTCTCTCTGGGTCGGGCGATGAATTCGGCGAGAGCCACAGGTGAAACCCGTCTCGTCCGGCCGATAGTCAGTGATTGGATCTCTCCCTTGTAGAGCAGCTCATACACCTTGTTGCGGCTGACGCCAAGGCGATCGGCAACCTCGTTCACCTTCAGCAGCCGTGTCAGCGGCGGCACTTGGGCAGCCGGCGCCTGCTGGACTAACGGAGCGAGAACCCGGCGGAGCTCGTCATCCTCGATCTCGATCGTGATCCTCACATTGCCCTCCCCAAACAGCCTTAGGTTGCCGCCGAATTAGCCCGAGGCCGACAGAGCTATTACCATGCGGCGGTGCCTAGGCGATCGTCCAGAGTGAGGCCCAACGGGTCAAACGGCTCAGCGCCCTTGGGGTTCGAGGCAACCCTATGGGCTGCTGCCGACACGCTGCGGGGAAGCATGGACGCAGCCGAATACAAGCACGTTGTTCTTGGCCTCATTTTCCTCAAGTACATCTCCGATTCCTTCGAGGCACGCCATGCCCAGCTCTTAGCACAAGCCGCGAGTGCGGCGGATCCAGAAGATCCCGATGAATACCGCTCGGAGAACGTCTTTTGGGTGCCGCCCGACGCTCGATGGAAGCGCCTTCAGGATGCTGCCCGGCAGCCCCTGATTGGAGGTCTGGTCGACAACGCGATGGAGGCCATCGAACGCGACAATCCGTTGCTCAAAGGCGTGCTCCCCAAGGACTACTCGCGGCCCGGCCTGGATAAGCGGAGGCTTGGTGAGCTGATTGATCTCCTCGGCAACATCGGCATGGGTGGCGCGGAAAACCATTCGCGTGACGTGCTCGGGCGAGCGTACGAGTACTTCCTGAGCCAGTTCGCCGGCGCTGAGGGGAAGAAGGCGGGCGAATTTTATACACCCCGCGGTGTGGTCCGACTACTCGTCGAGATGATCGAGCCCTACACGGGCAGGGTCTACGACCCGTGCTGCGGGTCGGCTGGCATGTTCGTCCAACCCGAGGCGTTCATCGAAGCTCACGGAGGAAAGCGCGACGACATCGCAATTTTCGGCCAGGAGTCAAACCACACAACTTGGCGTCTTGCCCAGATGAACCTTGCCATCCGCGGGATTGAGGCCGACCTCGGTGGCGAGCACGCCGACTCATTCCATCGCGATCTGCATCCCGACCTGCGAGCCGACTTCATTCTTGCGAACCCACCTTTCAACGACGACAAATGGGGAGGAGAGACATTGCGGGACGACCCGCGCTGGCGTTATGGCGTGCCTGCGCCTCGCAACGCCAACTTCGCGTGGGTGCAGCACTTCATCTATCACCTGGCACCTCAGGGAATCGCTGGCTTCGTCCTCTCGAATGGGAGCATGTCTTCGGCACAGTCTGGCGAGGGCGAGATCCGCAAGAACGTAGTTGAGGCCGATCTGGTGGACTGTATGGTCGCTTTGCCTGGGCAGCTCTTTTACGGAACGGCCATCCCGGCCAGCCTGTGGTTCCTTGTTAAGGACAAGGGCGGCCGCCCTACCCGAGGAGCTGCGCAGCTGCGCGATCGGCGAGGTCAAACACTTTTCATCAATGCTCGCAGCCTCGGCTCGCTCGTGGATCGTACGCACCGCGAGTTGAGTGACGACGATCGAAGTCAGATCACACGGACTTATCACGCGTGGCGCGGGCAGCCCGAGGCCGGCCAATACCAGGACGTCGCTGGGTTCTGCCGGTCAGTGGGTATCGAGGAGCTGCGCGATAACGACCATGTGCTTGTTCCTGGGCGCTATGTAGGCGCTGCGGCGGTCCCGACTTCAGCAGAGGCCGTCGCTGATGCTGTTGGGCGACTGAAGCTCGCTCTTAAAGACCAATTTGTCGAAGGGCGGCGACTTGAGGAAGCCATCTCGGAGGCGCTTGACGAGATTGCCATCAGCTGAGGGCTGGACCCGATACGCCACGGGGTCTCTGATCGATTCTGGCGTCATCGAGATCGGTGACGGCTATAGAGCCAAACTCGACGAGTTGGGCCCAGAGGGCCTGCCTTTTGCTCGAGCGGCGCAGATTGATGGTGGTTTCGAGCTGGGCTCCGAATGCCTGAGAACCGAATTCCTGCCGCGGGCCGGATCAAAGGTGAGCCGTACAGGAGACGTTGTGCTTACCACTAAAGGCACGGTCGGCCGCGTCGCGTGGGTTCGACCAGATACCCCTGGCTGTGTCTATTCGCCCCAGCTGAGTTACTGGAGGTCGCTGCAACCACAAGTGTTGAACTCACGCTTCCTGTACTACTGGATGCAAGGGACTGACTTTCGAGCACAGATCGCCGCAGTCGAAGGCCAGACCGACATGGCTGCCTATGTCAGCCTGCGCGACCAACGACGTATGACCCTGTCTCTACCAACTCCCGACACTCAACAGGGAATCTGCGCGCTGCTGGGGTCGATCGATGACAAGATCGACTTGAATCGGAAGACATCCGTGACACTCGAGGACTTGGCGCGGCAGCTGTTCGCGTCCTGGTTTGGCGTCCTCGACCCAGATCGACCTCCTGATGGCTGGACGGTTGCGTCGCTGGGCGATCACGTCGAGGTGAAACGCGGCCTCAGCTACACAGGCGCCGGTCTCTCCGATGAAGGGATTCCGCTCCACAATCTGGACTCAATCCACGAGGGTGCTGGCTACAAGTACGAGGGCCTCAAGCACTATCGGGGTGACTACAAGGATCGCAATGTCGTCCAGGCGGGCGATCTGCTCGTCGTCAATACTGAGCAGGGCTTCGAGCACCTGCTGATCGGTTTCCCGGCATTGGTGCCGGAGCGCTTCGGGGCTCTGACCCTGTTCAGCGCCGACCTCTTCCAAGTGAGGCCAACTGCAGACTCGAAATTGACTACTCGATTCTTGTACCTCGCCCTTATCTCGCCTCGCCTCCGGCAACTTATCGTCGGTTACTCCAACGGCACAACCGTGAACCACCTCGCAGCCGACGGGCTCAAGCGGCCGCGTCTGGCGGTACCGCCGGCGGACTTCATCCACCGCTTCGACCAGACGGTTAAGCCGCTCTTTGTCAAGCAGGAGCAGTTTCAGCTCGAGAGTGAGACTCTTGCCCAGTTGCGCGACCTCCTCCTGCCCAAGCTGATGTCCGGCGAGATCAGCCTCAAAGAGGGCCGAGAAGCGGCGGCGGAGGCCAACTGAACCTGCCGTAAGCTTCGCCGCCGTGGACCACCTGGGTGGGGAAGCAGTCCTCGAGGAAGCCCTCTTGGCGTGGCTGCGCGACTTGGGTTATCACACCGTGGAGGGCGGTGAGATCGCGCCAGATTCCAAGACGCCCGAGCGTGCCGACTTCCGCGAGGTTCTTCTGGTCGGGCGTCTTAGGGCGGCACTGCAGCGGATCAATCCGACCCTGGGCGCGCCCGCCATCGACGAGGCTATCCGCGTCCTTCGCCGCGCGGACTCCCCCTCGGCCTTGCTCAACAACCGGCGCTTCCACCGCCATCTCATCGACGGCGTGGCGGTCGAGGTTAGTGAGAACGGGCAGATCCGAGGGCGGACCGTGCGGCTGGTTGATTTCGACCAACCGGACCGCACCGACTGGCTGGCGGTCAACCAGTTCACTCTCGTACGCGCCAACCAGCCTGGCCATCGGCGTCTCGACATCGTCCTCTTCATTAACGGCCTTCCCATCGCAGCCTTCGAACTGAAAGATCCGGGCAAGAAGGATGTCACCGTCTGGTCGGCCTTCAACCAGTTCCAGACCTATCAGGCTGAGCTGCCTGACTTCTTCGCCTTCAACGAGCTGATGGTCATTTCGGATGGCGTTGACGCCAGGCTTGGGTGTCTCACAGCGCCCGCGGAGTGGTTCCATCAGTGGAGGACGATCGACGGCTCTGAAGTCGCGCCGCGCGGATCCAACGTGCTTGAAGTCCTGACGCGTGGAGTGTTCGAACGAAGACGCTTCCTTGACCTGCTTCGCCACTTCATCGTGTTCGAGGATTCGCGTCAGGGGCCAATCAAGAAGGTCGCCGGCTATCACCAATTTCATGCAACCCGCCGCGCTGTTGCTACGACGGTGAAGGCAGCCACTGAGGGCGATCGCCGTGCCGGCGTTGTCTGGCACACCCAGGGCTCGGGCAAGAGCCTCACGATGGTCTTCTACGCCGGCAAGCTCGCGATGCAGCCGGAACTCCGCAACCCAACTCTCGTCGTCATCACGGACCGCAACGACCTCGATGACCAGCTGTTCGGTGTCTTTGCGGGTTGTGCGGACGTGCTGCGACAGACACCGGTACAGGCGCGCGATCGCGCCCATCTTCGTGAACTCCTTCAAGTCGCCTCTGGGGGTGTTGTGTTCACCACGATCCAAAAGTTCTTGCCGGAGGCCAAGGGCGATAAGTTCCCGATGCTCTCCGAGCGGAGGAATGTGATCGTGATCGCCGACGAGGCCCACCGAACCCATTACGGATTCGTCGAGGGCTTCGCTCGGAACATGCGCAGCGCGCTCCCCAACGCTACTTTCATCGCCTTCACCGGAACCCCTGTTGAGCTGGAGGACCGCGACACACGACTCGTCTTCGGTGATTACATCGACGTTTACGACATCAGGCGAGCCGAGGAGGACGGGGCCATCGTCCCGATCAACTTCGAGAGCCGGCTCGCCAAGCTGGACCTGCCTGAGGAAGCCAAGCCGCGGGTTGACGAACAGCTCGAGGAAGTCACTGAGGCCGAGGAATCAGAGGACGTCGAGAAACTCAAGGCGCGCTGGACGCAGCTCGAAGCTGTCGCAGGCACGCGCAAACGCCTCGAGCTTGTAGCGCAAGACCTCCTTCAACATTGGGAGCGCCGGCGGACCAAACTGCCGGGCAAGGCGATGGTCGTGTGCATGAGCCGGCGCATCTGCGTGGAGCTCTATGACGAGCTCGTCAAGCTCCGCCCGGAGTGGCACTCAGACGCCGACGGCGACGGCACGATCAAAGTGATCATGACTGGGTCCGCCACGGACCCCGCTCCATGGCAGACGCACATCCGCAACTCCGCCCGACGCAAAGAGCTGGGCGACCGCTTTAAGGACCCGGACGACCCATTCGAGATCGTGCTCGTGCGAGACATGTGGCTGACGGGTTTCGATGCCCCGAGTCTCCACACGATGTACATCGACAAGCCTATGCGCGGTCATACGCTGATGCAGGCGATTGCACGCGTAAACAGAGTCTTCCGGGACAAGCCTGGCGGACTCGTCGTTGAGTACATCCCGATCCTCGCTGACTTGCGGCGGGCAGTGGTGGAGTACACGCGCAGCGGCGGCGAAGGGCGGCCTGTCATCGACCAGGACGAGATCGTGGCCGTGATGCTCGAAAAGATCGACGTCCTGCGTGGCCTCTTTGGACCCTTTGATTACGCCGAGTGGTTCAGCGCCGATCCCGCGGCGCGTATGAAGCTCCTACCCGAGGCCCAGGAACACGTACTTTCGCAGGAGAACGGGCGCGAGCGCTTCGTCAAGGCCGTCCTCGAGCTTTCGAAGGCATTCGCTCTCGCCGCCGGTCGCGATGAGGCCGAAGAGGTCGCTTCGGAGGTGGGGTTCTTCCAGACGGTTCGCTCGGCGCTGTCCAAGCTGGGCAGCCGGGTGCCGCATGAGGCCGAGTTGGACCGCGCGGTCCGCGAGATCGTCGCCAGTGCCATCGCTCCCGAAGGCGTCATCGACATCTTCGAAGCGGCGGGTCTTGCCAAACCCGACCTGTCCATCCTCTCTGAAGAATTCCTTGCCCAGCTTCGTGGGATGCCGCGCCGTCACCTCGCCGCCGAGCTGCTGCGAAAGCTCCTCGACGACGAGATCCACGCGCGGATGAAGCGCAATGTCGTGCAGGCCCGCCTGTTCAGCGAGATGCTCGAGACCGCTGTTCGCCGCTACGAGGCGCGGGCGGTCGAAACCGTTGATGTCATTGAAGAGCTGATCCAGATCGCTCGCGAGCTGCGCGCGGCGGAGCAACGAGGCGAGCAGCTCGGACTGACCGATGAGGAACTGGCGTTCTACGACGCGCTCGAAACAAACGACAGCGCTGTCAAAGTGCTTGGCGACGAGGCTCTTCGCGCAATCGCGCGCGAACTGACGGACGCCGTCCGACGCAACGTCAGCATCGACTGGGCGGCGAAAGAGAGCGTCCGCGCCCGCCTACGGGTGATGGTGAGGCGGATCCTGAAGCGACATGGCTATCCGCCCGACAAGGCCGAGAAGGCGACACGTACCGTCCTCGAGCAAGCGGAGCAACTGGGTCTTGGCCTCGTCGACGAGCCTGCCGCCCCGGTTGACGTCCGGGTCCGGCCGTTCCACGTGTTGGAGGCCGCCCAGGCGCGCCCTGGAATTAACTGTGTACCTCTCTACTCGCTCCAGGCCGCCGCGAGCGGTTTCGGTGCGGTCCAGGCACCGGAAGCGGAGTCGTGGGTCGTACCTCATGGCCGGTGGAGAAGCGCACCCGACCTGTTTGTCGCGCAGGTCGTTGGTGAGTCTATGAATCGCCGGATCCCCAATGGCGCTTACTGCCTCTTTCGCCACCCTGTGGCTGGATCGCGCCAGGGCCGCGTTCTCCTCGTTCAGCATCACGACATCGCCGATCCCGAGCTAGGCGGCAGCTACACCGTGAAGGTGTGGGAGTCGGACAAGACGGTGGACGATGACGGCTGGCGCCATAAGGAGATCCGGCTGATGCCGGATTCAGATGACGCCACGTTCCCGCCGATCGTAATCCGCTCGGCGGACGACAGCCTTCAGGTGATCGCTGAGATGCTCGAGGTGTTGCCGGGCCGAATCGTCTGAGGCGGCCCGCCTGCGGCAAGCGCCGCTGAGCTCGGGACCGCCTACAGAATCGCTTCCCAAAGGACCCTCCGAGGACGCCGGCGCAAGTGGCCCGACGACCGTCGGAACGCGCCCTGGCGATGGTCGGAAGGTGCCCGGCGACGGTCGGAAGATGCTTTGGCGACAATCGGAAGGCGGACGGAAGGCGTTTCGCGGATTCTGCTTCCAGGCCGAATTCAACGACCGCCCTCAGATTGCCTCCGTCGCAGGTGCAAAGGGCGTCCGGAAGGCGGTTGGAAGGCGGCAGGTTTGTAGGCTCGCTTGCGAAATGCCCCATTCGCACGTGCTCCCAAGCAGCGGCCCACACCAACGGTCCCCCGTGCCGGCTCACTCACTGCCGAGGACGCCTCCACGCTCAAAAAGGACGCTGCCTCGCCGACAACGAGGCCCAGAGGACGCCGCCGGCGCTGAATTCAAGGCCGCTTCCAAAACCGCCTCCCAGAGGACGCTCAGAGGACGCCCCACCTCTAGCGTCGACTTGCGTGAACGGCGAGAGCTTGGAATGTCCAACCCGCAAACGAGCCGTCCCGTCGTGCTGGCAAGAGGCGGACCCACTACCTGGCCGTCCGTGGAAGGTTCCCGGCGACGGACGGAAGGTGATCGGAAGGTGGATGGCCGATTTCGCCACCACGGCCGAATTCAAAGTCCTCCGGCTGTTTGGAGGCCTTGTCGTAGTCATCAAGCGCGACCAGGTCCTGGCCGCCTGCGCCGCTCGCGGCATGAGTCTGGAGGACCTGCGCCTGGCCGCTGGTTTGTCTCGCCCGACGCTCCAAGCAGCGCTCCGCGGCAAACGAGTGCGCCCGAGCACCATGCTCAAACTCGCTCAGGCACTCCGACGCCACCCGGTGCTTGAGGAGGCAAGTCAACTCCTGGTGGCCTCCTAATGAGCGACCGCGCTGAGGCTGCACGTGAGCTCGTTCTCGCCATCATCCGGCTCGCTGTCTGTGACTACGTCGGAGTCAGCTATGGCCACGACGGTCCGGACCGGCTCAGGCAGTGCGGGTCACGCGCCAATGCCACCGATGCCGAACTCTTCCTC
>WNFA01009674.1_pt1 | contig 11393 bp, 7 predicted proteins | sample 5400481 | NCBI WGS metagenome assembly WNFA01 (sample SAMN13153340, study PRJNA577476) | soil metagenome | isolation source: 120 cm saprolite under Douglas fir tree site 2 hole 1 replicate 2 | place: USA:California | collected 2015-04-18
CGCGTGCCGTGGACCCTCCCGGCGGCGTGCGTGTGGGCGGCCGGCGCCGCGCTGGCGGGGCTGTGGCTGTGGAGTCCTTACGGGGCCTGGCCCGAGTGGTACACCTTCGTGTGGCTCCCCGCCTTGGTAGGTGTGCTCGTGCCGGCGCCGCGCCGATGGGCCGTCCTCGGCATCGCGACGGTGGCCGGGACCGCGGCTGCACTCGTCACCTGGGGCGCGGCGGTGGAAGGTCGCCTCGGCCTCGCCGGGCGGGACGCTCAGGGACTGGGCCGCGCACCCGATCCCCGCGCCGTGTCGCTGCTCGAGCGCCTGGGAACCGCGCCACCCGCGCCGCCGCCTCGCACCCCCGGCGAGCTGTACGCTTGGTGGCTCGCCTCGCCGCTTGCCATTGATGACTACCCGGCGAGTCTTGCGGTGTGGACGCGCGCCGGCGAGCCCCAGGCGGAGATCCGCCTGGCGAGCGTGGACCTGCCGTCGTCGCTGGTGGCGGCCCTCGTCCGCTCGCCTGAGACGGCGCGCGGCGCGCGGGTCGAGCGGCTGGATCGGAGCCCGGGCGTTCACTACGTCCTCGTGCTGCCGCTCGGAGGGGCGGGCGCGGACGTGCTCACCGTGGGCGTGGGACCGCGCACCAGGTGGATTCCCGCGGCGCGGGTCGCGCGCTTCCTCCAGGGGGCGCCGCGCGTCCAGCCCCCTTACCGCATCACCCTGTCGCCGCCCGCGCCTCCGCCGGCCGCCGCCAGCGCTCGGGTGATCTGGATGCGGACGGGCTGGTCGGCCCGGGGAGAACGCCGCCTCGAGCTGCCGGACGGTGTGCACCACGTCCATCTGACGGTCGACCTGCGCGATCCGTGGGCCTTGCTGGTGCGCGGCGTCCTGGTGGTCGTCGTGGATGCGAGCGTCCTCGCCGCTTGCTGGATCGTGAGTCTGCTCCTGGCCGGCGCGTGGCGACCGCGGCTGCCGCCCATCATCACCGCGCTGCGCACCAGCTATCGCGTGCGCCTCGCCGCCGCCCTCAGCGCCTTCGTCGTACTCCCGGTGCTGCTGTTCGCGGTGTGGAGCTTCGCCCGGTTGGGCGACGAGGCTCGGCGCGCGGGCGACCTCCTCATCAGCCAGACGTTGCGCGATGCGGCGGCCACCGCCGGCGCGTTGGTCTCCGACCGCCCTGCCGTGGTCGCGCGGTCCATCGCGGAGCTGGGAGATCGGCTCGACGCGGACTTGTGGTTGTTCCGCGACGGTGTGCTGGCCGGCACGAGCGCGCCGGTTCTCGGCGAGCTCGGCCTGGTCGATCCGTTTCTCGCCCCAGACGCGTTCGTGCGGCTCGCGCTCCGGGACGAGCTCGAGCTCACCGATGACGGCCGCACGGCCGGCCGCTCCATTCGCGTCGGCTACCTGGTGGTGCGCTCGGAGTCACCCGAGGTCCAGGAGATTCTGGCCGCCCCCCAGCTGCTCGACGACGAGCGCGTGCAGCAGCAGCAGGAAGACCTCGCGCTCGTGCTCATCTTCGCGACGCTGGCCGGGCTCGTGGTGGCCGTATATCTCGCGGGACTCGCCGCGCGCGGACTCGCGCGTCCGGTCGCCGCGCTGCGCGACGCCGCCGGCGCGGTCGGGCGCGGCGCGCCGTTGCCCTCGTTCCCGCCCGGGGCGCCGCGCGAGTTCGAGCCCGTGATCTCGGCGTTCGAGCGCATGGCGGCCGACGTGACGCGGAGCCAGGGCGCGCTCGAGGAGGCGCGGCGGCGCACGGCCCAGGTGCTCGCCAACGTGGCCACGGGGGTCATCGCCCTGGACGACGGGCTCCGGGTCACGATGGCGAACCCGCGCGCCGCGGAGCTCTTGGGCGCGCCCCTTACACCCGGTGATTTGCTCCTACGGGCGGCGCCGGCGGAGTGGCTCGTCGTCTGGAACGCGGTGCGGGAGTTTCTCGACGGCACGACCGAGGGCATCGTGGAGCGCGAGTTCGCCGTGGGGGGGCGCCAGATCCGCGTGCAGCTCGCGTCCCTGGGACCGGCGCCCGACGGCTGCGTGGTGGCGCTCGACGACGCGACCGCTCTCACCCGCGCGGCCCGCGTGCTCGCCTGGGGCGAGATGGCGCGTCAGGTCGCGCACGAGATCAAGAATCCCCTCACGCCGATCCGCCTCGGCATCCAGCACCTGCAACGCGCGCGCGAGAAAAAGGATGGCCGGGACTTCGACGCGACGCTCGCGGAGACGGCCGGGCGGATCCTGGCCGAAATCGACCGGCTGGACGCGATCGCGCGCGCGTTCTCGCGCTTCGCGTCCCCAGCGGCGGAGACGCTCCCGCTCGAGCCCGTCGACGTCCATGCCGTGGCGCGCGAGGTCGTGCACCTGTACACGCTGGGCGGCGCGGAAGCCGCCGCCACGGTCGCGCTCGCGGGTGAGCCCGGCGGGCTCGCCTCCGCCCGGCGAGACGAAGTGAAGGAAGTCCTCATCAACCTGCTCGAGAACGCCCGCAACGCGGGAGCCCGGCGCGTGACGGTGCGCATCTCGGACGGCGGATATGGGCTCGCGGTGGAGGACGACGGTCGGGGGATCGCCCCCGATGTGCTGCCGCGCGTCTTCGATCCGGCGTTTTCCACCACGTCGAGCGGATCCGGTCTGGGGCTCGCCATCGCCCGGCGCCTGGTCGAGAGCTGGGGCGGGACCATCGGTCTGACGAGCGTGCCGGGACGGGGAACGACCGTTGCAATCCGCTTCCAGGGGTCGCCTTCCCGCTCTCGCGCGTGACGCGGCTCACGCCCGCCGGTGGCGTAAACGCCGATCATTCACAATCTTGGTGCCCGGTTGAGCCCTCACTTCACGGGGAGCATCGTGCGCACATTCGTCCTGGGCTTCGGGCTCGTGGTCCTGCTAGGCGGCGCGGCGGCACCGGCTGCGGCGCAGTGGCTCGTGACCGACGCACGTCGCATCGGCATGGGCGGGCTGAGCCTCGGCCGCTCCGGCAGCGTGGCCCGTTACAATCCGGCGTACCGGGCCGTCCAGGCCGAGGCCGCGCGCCATGGTCAGCCCAAGCTGACGATCCCGATTCCGCTCGGGATCATTCAGTTTCTCCACGACCACCCGCACCTCTCCAGTGACCCGGCCTTCGACCCGAAGTCGCGGGGATTCAATCCGATCCTCGTGGCGAACACCATCCTCAATTTGCCGCTGTACCTCGAAGTGAAACAGGCGCCGACGCCGACCAACGACGTGGCCTTCACGATCGGGCAGGACTCCCTGCGGGTCAACCTCGGCGCGACGTCGCAGCTCGTCCCGGAGGATCAGTTCGGCATCAGCGGCTCCAGTCGCCCAATCGACCCGGGGTTCGGATTCAAGGGGTTCCGCGTTGGCGTGATGGGCTGGCTGCACGACGACGCGGAGCTTCAGCTCGGGGACAAACTGCTCGCTTTCCTGCGCGACTCGGTGCCGGCCCGACACAATACGCTCTATAGTGCCGATGTGCACGCTGTTCGCTGGATCGAATCCGGTGAATCCCATCGGGCGGACGTTGACGCAGTACTCGAAGCCGGGGAACACGCTCGGCCACGGGATCGGCGGCGACATCGGTGTCGCGTGGGTCTCCGGACCGATCGAGATCGGCTTCGGCGTGAATGACATCGGCGCGACGATTACATGGCCCGACACGCGGCTGGACAGTGCGTTCTACCACGACTCGGGCTACTCAAAACCCGTGGCGAACCACGTGGAGACGAAGACCAAGTTGCCCGTGTCCTACATCGCGAATCTGGCGTACTCGGTCGGCAACACGACGCTCGGCGCCGACGTGTTGAACACCGGGCGCGGTAGCGTCGTGCACGTGGGGGGCGAGCAGCGGCTCGGCCTGTTCGCGGTGCGTGGCGGTGTGGCGCGCGACCAGCGGAAACGGATCGAGTTCGGGTTTGGTGGGGGGGTGCGTTTCGGCGGGCTGGGCCTCGATGTGGGATTCTGGACGCACACCAACTCGCTGTCGAACGAGCGCGGCATCACGATGGCGACGTCGCTCTCGATCTATTAGGAGGCAGGATGCGCGCGAAGTGGCTGTGCCTGGTGGCGCTCACCGCGGCGGCGGCGGGCTGCGGGGAAGGGCGGGCGATCTTCGATATCGACGTCTTCAGCTTCCTCAGCGGCGCCAAGGCGGACACGCTGCCGTACGTCGGGCCGCTGCCTCCCGGTGTACCGGACACCATTCCGGTGCAGACGGTTCGGTCTCTCGGCCTCGGCAGCTCGTCCGCGGTGGACACCGTTCGGTTCATCGGCTCGGTTGATTTCGTGAACGCCAGCGGCACCGGCAATGTGACCTTCCAGGTGTACTTCGACTCGGCGAAGAGCACGGTGTATACGGGGACGGCGGCGGTAAACGTGAGCGGCGCAGTCACTCCCAACGCGACGACGACGAGCCCCATCGACGTCGACATCATCGATCCGGCCATGAAGCGGCTGTTCCTCGCTTCGACGATCTATGTTGGCATCCGTGTATCGACGACGGGTGCGATCCAAGGAACGGCCAAGCTCTCCGCGCTGCGGGCGCGGGTCGTCATACAAGACAAAATCTTCTAACGACGTCGCGAAGAAACGTCACGAACCGACGTTGCAAGAGGGGCGTCGCGAGAACCCGTGTTCGAGGTCTCGGGACGCCCTTTCGTGACGATTCTTCGTGACGTCGTTCCGTGACGCAGTCGGACTTATATTCAATCCGTGACCGAGTATCACCGCAGGCAAACCGTCGTCGTCGACGTGGGTGGCGTCAAAGTGGGCGGCACCCACCCGATCGTCGTCCAGTCGATGACCAACACCGATACCGCCGACGTGGACGCCACCGCGGCGCAGGTGCGCGCGCTGCACGAGGCGGGCAGCGAGCTGGTGCGGGTGACGGTCAACAATGAGGCGGCGGCCGAGGCGGTGCCGGACATCGTGGCCGGCGTGGCGGTGCCGGTGCTCGGCGACTTCCACTACAACGGCCACCTCCTGCTCACCAAGTACCCGAAGTGCGCGGCCGCGCTCGCCAAGTATCGCATCAATCCCGGCAACGTCGGCGCGAAGCGGCGCGACGAGCACTTCCGGACGATCATCGAGGTCGCCCTCAGCCACGGCAAACCGGTCCGCATCGGGGTCAACTGGGGGAGTCTCGACCAGCAGCTCCTCACGGAGATGATGGACGAGAACGCTCGCCGGTCGGATCCGCTCGACGCGCGCGAGGTGATGATCGAGGCGATGCTGGCGAGCGCGATGCGCTCGGCCGAGTTGGCCGAGGAGGCCGGGCTGCCGCACGACGCGATCATCCTGTCGGCGAAGGTGTCGGGCGTGCAGGATCTGGTGGACGTGTATCAGCGGCTGGCGCGGCGCTCCGACTACCCGCTGCACCTGGGGCTCACGGAGGCGGGGATGGGCGCGAAGGGCATCATCGCCAGCACGGCGGGCCTGTCGATTCTCTTGCAGGAGGGCATCGGCGACACGATCCGGGTGTCCCTCACGCCCCGGCCGGGCGGGGATCGGACCGAAGAGGTGCAGGTGGCGCAGCAGGTGCTCCAGTCGCTCGCCCTGCGGAGCTTCACGCCGCAGGTCTCGGCATGCCCCGGCTGCGGCCGCACTACCTCGACCTTCTTCCAAGAGATGGCCGAAGACATCCAGACTCACCTGAGAGAGCGGATGACCGCGTGGCGCGAGCGCTATCCGGGGGTGGAAACGCTGCGCGTCGCGGTGATGGGGTGCGTGGTGAACGGCCCCGGGGAGTCGAAGCACGCGGACATCGGCATCTCGCTGCCGGGCACCTCCGAGGAGCCCAAGGCCCCCGTGTACGTGGACGGCAAGCTCAAGGTCACGCTCAAAGGTGACTCGATCGTGGCCGACTTCCTGACGATTCTCGAGGAGTACGTCGAGGCCCGTTACGGGGCAACCGCACCCCCTGTCCCCCTCTCCGCGTCGCGGAGCGGGGGAACGGCCGACAAGCTGGTTCGGGGCTAACCGATCCGACTCCCCAGCGGGACCTCCCGCTCGGGGTGCACCAGCACGATGTCTCCGTCTCCCAGCACCACACCGAGCGTCAGGACTTCGGAGAAGAAATTCGCGATCTGGCGCGGTGGAAAGTTCACCACCGCCAGGGCGAGCCTCCCCACGAGATCGGCTTTGTCGTAGTACCTCGTGATCTGCGCGCTCGAGCTTTTGACGCCGAGCTCGCCGAAATCGATCCGCAGCTTGTACGCGGCTTTCCGCGCTTTGGGGAAGTCCTCCGCCTCGACGATCCTGCCCACGCGAATGTCGACCTTGGCGAAGTCGTCCCAGGTGATCTCGGGCATTGCCACACCGCCCTCCGGTTTTGGCTTGACTCACGCTTGACCGCCGCCCTGCACTGTAATCTCGCACAACCCCAACACTCTCAGGAGAAAGCGAGATGGTGTCGCACTTGCATCCCATCGTGTCGCAAAAACGCCCTACCACGGGGTCTGACGCATGCGTACGCTGCACCGGTCGAGAGCGGTGACAAGGCTGCGACGTGCCTACCCAAGTTGCGGTTCCCGGCCTCGTGGAGCGCTTCAATCACGGCGCGTTTTCGTATTACGACCACCTGGCGCCCGTTCTCCAGTTCGTCAACGTCCACCTATCGAAGCCGATTTCCCTGGACGACGCAGCGAAGCTCGCCGGCCTGGAACGAAAGTACTTCTCCGCTTTCTTCCACTCGAAAGTCGGTATCACGTTCACCGAATGGATTCGCATCCTGCGGGTGAGGCGGAGCATGGAGTTGATGCGCGCCCATGATGAATCGATTCCCCGGATCGCGTTCGCCGCGGGCTTTCGCGATGTCCGTACTTTCGAGCGGGCGTTCAAGCGGTACGTGGGCGTGAGCCCAACGGTGTACCGGTCGTCCGTCAGACCGGAACACGATGGACGTCGCGAACTTCACGACTAACGCCGCGCCGGCTCCCCGAATCGTAGCGCACATTTGGTCGCCAAACAGGAGGTGAGGAACCCATGTTCGGACGATTCTACCAGACAGCCGTCGTGCTCGCGGGTGTGACCACGTTGTTGGCATCATGCACCCGTGACATCCCCGTGCAACCACGCCGCCCCTCCTTGACGGCACAACTCGTGGCGCCGTCGAATGACAATTTCGCCAACGCGACGGTGATTACAGCCCTGCCGTTCAGCGACAACGTGGACATCACCGACGCGACCATGGAGACAGGCGAGCAGGCGCCATCCTGCGCGTTTGGCTCTTCCTCGGGAAAGACTGTCTGGTACACATTCACGCCGGCGGCGACTGGGCTGCTTTCGATAACAATCAATGCCCCGTTCTCGACTGTGGTCGCCGTGGACACCGGTTCGGTGGCCGGCATAGCAGAAGTAATCTGTCGCGGGCCGTTCGGAGGGCTCTCGACCTTCGTGGCACAGGCCGGCACCACCTACCACTTCCAGCTGGATGGCATGTTCGGCGGAAGCGGCGTGCTGCAGTTCAGCCTGGTCGCAATCTTGCCGCCGCCGAACGATAACTTCGCCGCTGCGACGTCGATTCCCGCGCTGCCGTTCGACGGCACTGTGGACTTGACATCGGCAAGCTTGGAGGCAGGTGAGCCCACCACGCCGTCCTGCGCGAGTGGTCCCCTGACCAGCACCGCATGGTACCGCTTTACGCCTACTCAGACCGGGTCGATCTCGGCGAGCGCGTTCGGTTTTGGGTTCTCGGCTGTGGTCGCCGCCTACACGGGGACATCGGTGGCGAGTTTGACCCAGGTGGGCTGCGGCGCATTCGGCAACAGGTCCACGTTCCGTGCGGTGGCCAACACGACCTACTACTTCCAGGTGGGTGGCATGTTCGGCCAGACCGGTTCGCTTGAGTTCCGCCTTGAAGTCGCGCCACCACCAGTCGCGAGCTTCGGGTTCTTCCCGTTCGACCCCTCGGTGTTTGATAACGTCCAGTTCTTTGATCAATCCTTCGATCCGGCTGGAGTCGGTTTCGCGCCGCAGAGCTGGACGTTCGGCGATGGGACGACCGCCGGCGGCTTCAATCCGGCGCACCGGTACGCGGCCGACGGGGACTACCCCGTTCAGCTCACGGTCATGACGCTCGACGGTCGTTCTGCGGTCGCGTCCCAGCCCGTGCACGTCCGGACGCACGACGTGGCGATAACCCGGTTCTCAGTGCCGCAGACGGGGAGGACGGGACAGACCCGACCCTTGGATGTGTTTGTCAACAGCAAGCGCAACGCCGAAACCGTCGAGGTGCAGATCTTCCGGAGCGTTCCGGGAGGCTTCCAACAGTTCGCCTCGCTGGTCCAGTCCGTGCCGATGAACCCGAAGAACGGCACGACTGATTTCGCCTTCAGCTATACGTTCACGGCCGACGATGCCCAAGTTGGGAAGGTCACGTTCAAGGCCGTCGCGAATATCTTCGGCGCGCGCGACGCGCTGCCGGCCGACAATGAGGCAATCGCGCCGCCGACCAAGGTGAGCCGGTAAACGACGCGAGCCTGCGGCCCGTCGGTGCCGGTCGCATATTGGAACGCACTCAGATGCTATGAACCCCGGGGCCTCGGTGCAGGCAATCATGGGCTGAGGGCAGGGGCGCGGGGTCGCTTTTGACGCAAGCGCCCCAACCACGATCTTGCGGCCTGCTGCCCCCTGTGCATATTGAAACGTCTCAGATGCGTTGATCCCCGGGGCGCTGTCGCTTAGGTCGCCAATACCTCGAGGGGAGCAAATCGCGAAACCGGCTGAGCGAGCTACTCGCTTGGCCGGTTCTTCTTTTCTGGCGTGCCAGGAGGAAACATGCGATTTCGATTCACCTCGTACCTCGAGCGGACCCTCGCCCTCGCGGCGCTTCTCTCCGGCTGTAGCGAACCCAACCAGCCCGTCTCCCCGAAGAGCCACGTGCCCCAGTTCAGCCAAACCGCGGCCAATGGCGGCGCAGGCAAGATCACCTTCTACAGCAACCGCGACGGTCATTTCGAGATTTTCGTGATGAACGCGGATGGCAGCGACGACATCAAACTCACCCATAACAGCGGCGATGACTACTTGCCCCTCTTCTCGCCCGACGGCACGCGGATCACGTTCGGCGGCAACTGTTTCGCCATCTGCGACGTGGTCGTCATCAATGCCGATGGCAGTGGTGAGCGCGTGCTTTTCAACGATGGCTTCCCGGGCGCCTGGTCGCCAGACGGCAACCGGATTGCGTTCGGAAGGGGCGACGGAATCTTCGTCATCAATGCGGACGGAAGCGGCGGGCTGGTCCGAGTCGCAGAGCCCCAGTACGTGACCGACTGGTCACCCGACGGTCGACAATTATTGCTCGGCAACAACTCGTCCGGCAGGTTCGACATCTACGCATTGAATCTGGACGGAAGCGGCGTTACTCAGCTCACCGTCAACGCCGGTAACAACGGAAGCGCGAATTGGTCGCCCGACGGCACGCGGATCGCGTTTTCGAGCGACCGCGACGGCGGTCACTTACATGTCTTCGTCATGAACGCGGACGGGACCGGGGTCACCCAGCTCACGGCTGGTAATTTCAACGATGACATCCCCGGCTGGTCGCCCGACGGTACACAGTTGGTGTTTTCGAGCGACCGCGACGGCGACGACGACATCTTCGTCATGAACGCGGATGGGAACGGGGTTACCCAGCTGACGTTCAGCGCGGGCATCGTTAATAGAGGTCCCACATGGAGCCGGCAAGTCTCCCCGGCGAATGATGACGTTGCCAATGCGACCAACATTTCCGCCCTTCCGTTTAGTGAGGTCGTCAACCTCACGATCGCCAGCGCCGAGGCCGGCGAGCGAACGCCCTCCTGCGCGATCTTCTATCCCCCAGTGAGCAGAACTGTCTGGTACACCTTTACCCCGGCGGTAACCGGATCAGTCTCGGCAAGAATCGTCAACGCTTCGATTTCTAGCGTGGTCGCTGCGTACACCGGTAGCTCGGTGACCAGCGTGAACGAGATTGGCTGTAACGTGTTCGGTGGGAACGTGACGTTCCGGGCACAGGCCGGGACGACCTACCACTTCCTGGTCGGTGGTCTGTTCGGCCAGGGCGGGCCGGTCGAGTTCCGCCTCGAAGTCACGCCACCGCCCCAAGCGAACTTCGGCACATCCCCGTTCGACCCGTCGGTGTTCGACCAGGTGCAATTCCAGGACTTCTCCTTCGATCCGGCCTTCATCGGCTTCGAGCCGCCGCAGTGGAGCTTTGGCGACGGGACGAGCGGCACCGGCTTCAACGCGACGCATCGGTATGCGACCGACGGAGACTACACAGTCCAGCTCCTGGTCACGACGCTCGATGGCCGTACGGCGTCGACCTCGCAGGCCGTACACGTCCGCACGCATGACGTTGCGGTCACGCGATTCGCGACACCGAATGCGGCGAGCTCGGGTCAGACCCGACGCATCGTCGTCAGCATCAACAGCAAGCGGTACGCCGAGACGGTCGAGGTCCAGCTGTTCCGGAGCGTTCCCGGCGGCTTCCAGCAGTTCGGCTCTTTGACGCAGTTCGTGCCCATGAACCCCAAGAACGGTACGACGGAATTCGCCTTCAGCTACACGTTCACGGGTGACGATGCGCAGATCGGGAAAGTCACGTTCCGGGCGGTGGCCGTGGTCACGGGCGTGCGCGACGCACTGCCGGCCGATAACGAGGCGGTTGCGCCGCCGACGAAGGTGAGTCGGTGAGCCTTCTTGAGGAGGAGGATATGGTCCACCGACTTGATGCGACGCTGTCGCCAGGGGGAGCAATATCCCGCCTGATCCCACTCCTCGCCATCGGGGCTCTGGTCACAGCCTGTCGGGACGCGGAGCGGTCCCTCGCCCCTAGGTCCGACGGACGTCAGTTCAGCCTCTCCGCCACCCAGGGCGTCAATGGCAGGATCGCCTTCCACAGCACCCGCGACGGCGACTTCCAGATCTACGTGATGAACCCGGACGGGTCTGGCGTCGCCCGGGTCACCAACGACACCGGTGGCAGCGTCGATCCTATCTGGTCTCCGGATGGCAAGCGGATCGCGTACGCGAATTTCCACAGCGGCCGCTCCGAGGTCTTCGTCATCAACGTGGTCGGGACGGGAGAAACCCAACTCACCACCGAGGGCGGGTTCCCTGGCGCGTGGTCCCCAGACGGCACGCGGATCGCGTTCGCCAACTCGAGCGACGGGGACGACGAGATATTCCTCATGAACCCGGACGGGAGCGGCGTCACCCGCCTGACCGACAACACCTTCCGTGATTTTCCGACCGCCTGGTCCCCCAACGGCGCGCAGATCCTGTTCCAAAGCGACCGTGAGGACGGTGACGAAGAGATCTACGTCATGAATGCGGACGGGGGTGGCGTCACGCGGCTCACGCACAGCCCTGGCAGGGACGAGGGCGACCGCGCAGGCTGGTCGCCCGACGGCGCGCGGATCGTGTTTTCGAGC
>WNFA01013992.1_pt2 | contig 11391 bp, 9 predicted proteins | sample 5400481 | NCBI WGS metagenome assembly WNFA01 (sample SAMN13153340, study PRJNA577476) | soil metagenome | isolation source: 120 cm saprolite under Douglas fir tree site 2 hole 1 replicate 2 | place: USA:California | collected 2015-04-18
TGGGCGGCGAGCGGCGCATCAACGCCCTCCTCAAGATCGCCCGCGATGCCGGTGGTCCGAACGACCATACCGTCAGGACCGCAGTTCTGAATTACCTGAGAGTTCCGTTCCCGCAGGCCGCACAGGCCGGCGGCATCAAGTGCGAACAAAACGAGCGCCGGCCGGCGCCGTCGATGCCCGACACACCCCGCAACATTTTCACCGGACGCTACGAGTCCAAGACAGAGTCGGGTCACCGCTACTTCTGGGCCATCAACCAGGCCGGTAACGCGCTCATCGCGATTCGCACGATGCGGACCTACGCCGGCGAGGAGAGCCAGAAATCACATGAGCTGCGCGGAGACATTCAAGCCGACGGTACGGCAGTGCTGTTCCATACACGCGATCCCGAGAAATTCTGGGGATACCTGCGACAGGAGGCAGTTCACTCCATTCGCTGGCACGACGGCAGCTATCTTGGCGCCGATGGCAAACGCGTCTTTGTCAACGGTGACTCTGAACGTGACGAAATATTGGAGGTCTCCGCGGACAATCGCTCGACCATGATGGAATCGATGTTCAAATCGGACGATCACTACCTGAGCGTCCTGCTGCAGGAGCGCGAATGGTATCCGTTAACCAAGACGTGCTACGAGTTTCTGCGCGACGGCGCAGGCTCGGACCTGCTACGGGATCTGCTCGAGGGCTACCTCAAAACGCCCGAAGGTATCACCCAAAGGGAAAAGAAGGCCAAGCAGGGCGCGACCGGGATGATCGTGAACTACCTAGAGCACCTGTTGTGGGACGGCGACGAGAGGAGGAAGCCCGAAATCCTGACGTTTCACCCCGCGCTCAAGGCGCTCGGCGAGCGGGCGCGCAGGCTCTTCCCTCACGGTCACCACAACAACGCGGTGCTCGCCACTCACGTCGCGAAGATGTGTCTGGCGCAAGCAAAACTAAATCACGAGGGCGAGAAACGCAGTTTCCTCGACTGGCTCACCAAGCTCGCACAGGATCAGCAAGAACGCAGGCTTTCCAGACTCCTGGACGTGCCCCTCGATCCCTCTCGCGCGGCGGGTACGCATCGCTACCGCCTCAAGCTCGAGGTCATCACCGGAGGATTCTTCGTCGGCTATGCGGAAGGAACTCTACTTGTCGAGAAACTCACTCCGCCCAAGTGGCCGGCTGGCTCAATTACGTTCGACGTGGAATCCGGGACATTGGGCAAACCGAAGATGCCTACCAAGGAGGAAGTCTTTGACCTGGTCGTGACCACTTCTCAGGAATGGATGCCCGATGATTTCGAAGGAACGCTGTTGCTGGGTGAGTTAACCGCGTCCGTCGGCATCAAACCAGCGAAGGTCGGGGCGAAGGCAATGGGCGGCTACCTGCGGAGCAAGAACGGGCTTTGGATTGCGCTCGAGGATGGTGAGGCATTCGTGAAGCCGGGTAGTGGCGGTGGCAAGCCGGGCAGACCCCAGTTCAAGATTCGCGCCGAAGTGCTGGTGGGCAGCGTGCGCCGCCACACCCCCAAGCTGATCGATCTGTCCACCCCGTTTTCTGCCAGCAAAAAGGTCACAGGAGATCTGGTTGCAGCGACGCATTTCTGCTTCGGCAGCTCGTGGTTGACCCCGGCGGGGCGTCAGCTTCTGAGAGTTGTGTGCGCGGATCAACTGGCGGCGCTCGACAGTCCGACGAGCCAGGTCGTGATCGTCGGTCACACCGATCGACCCGATACCGATGCGCGTAATCAGCAGCTGTCGGTGCTGCGCGCGCAGAACGTTAGGAAAGCGCTCGAGGATATCCTCGGAAAAGCGCTTAACGTCCCGCCTGATGCGATACTTGCCCTGGGGTTCGGCGAATGGCTGGCAAGGTTCAGGTTGCACCCTGACCGAGTGCGAAACCCCGCCGATCGGCGGGTGGATTTCCTGATCAATGGATCGCTTGTTGCGACGTTTCGGGATTGAAAACAAATTGTCAACAGAGCAGCTTTTTCATAGGCTCACCGCGGAAGAGTGCACTGACCCGTGGATTTTAGTAAACCAACACCGGTTTGGTCACCAGTGAAGTTCTAGAATTCTAGAAAGAATGAGACCGTCTCGAACAAGTTCCCTCGCGAGGGAAAGGTCCGGTTGTCACTCTCCCAGGCATACGACCAAGGGGCTGTCGGCTCGACCACTTCGGGGATACGCACGTTCGTCTCGCTTGTGTGGGTCGGATTGACATCGCCGACATGGTAACGATGCTGATCGTAATGCAAGTAATGCTCCACATTACCGATTTCGCCCCCGTATGCCAGCCGGGCTCTTCGCAAGATCTGCTTGTCGGCGGCGAAGGGAGCGGCGAATCGAGAGAAAGTAAAGTCTACCTTTCCGGTTTCGATAACCAGTGGCCGGGGAGCAGTTAGGGCATAGAAGTCTGAAGCGTCTACGTACTCTCGCAGGTCAGCATGCAGCCACCTCCAACAGGGGTGGTTCCCGTTATAGAGCATCACGCCGAGATCAGGAGAAAAACCCGCGGGGATGCTGAGAGAGAGACGTGGATCAAGAGCGCCCGCGATCGTGGTGATCTCTCCCCCCATGGAAAGACCCGTGACCAACACCCGGCTGGCATCCACGAAGATCTGCTCAAGCAGATAATCCAACCCACGCATTGCATCCCAAGCCCGCTCGCCGTCCTCTTCCCAGTCGGAATCGAAACCAGCCGCTTTTACGGCGGGATGAGGCCCGTTCCCCTGAGCGGGGTCGTCTCCTGTATCGGGATCGGGGTAGAGGGGGTCATTCATGTAAGGAGTTCGGCGGTCAACCCTCGGCCGGTGCGAGATATCCACCGCCAGGACCACAAAACCACGCCGAGCGAATGCGTCGCCATACCAGTAGAGTTCGTCCGTCCCTCTCATCACCTTTGCAGCACTCCCGCCATGTCCGTTAACGGCCAGGACGGCCGGGTACTTACTTCCTGCAGGAAGTGGAGTAGTAGGAACTGCTAGATACGCGTGAGAACGCCGCGAAATGGACGCCCCACCATATGGATTAGGCAGCGTGTAGTCAAACTGAAGCTCCGTCAGTCGATAGTCCTGACCATGCTGGGATGGATTGTCATCCCGCTCGCTGGGATACGGAGTCGCCGGAAAAGGTGGCAGGTTCGAGCGCAGGACCGTGACGTTTCTTGAGAGCGGAGGAGGATTGTCACCCATCATAAGGTGGTAAAGCTGACGGCGCGTTCGGTCCTGCCAATCTACGCGACCGACGGGCCCCTTCGGAACCCCGAATCCATAGGTCAGTAACTGAGAACGTGAACCACTCCAGAGGAATGAACCGGTTGTACCCGTTTGTGTGAATGTGCCGAAAATTGTTCGTCCTGCGACAGTCCCGGTGTACGTCTGAGTCCAATTTGGGTCTCGTCGTATGAAATTCAGGTGAGTCCCGTCCCATTGACTCACTTCCACGTCATATTCGGGCTCCTCACCTGCGGAGTTTCCGGCGACAGTTGAATAGACTTTCAGTCGGCCGACGAACCCAGTTGTAGTATTTACGGAGAAATCTATACGCAAGACTGCGCGATAATTGTCGTTGATCAGTAGTTCGTAAGCCCGCGGAACAAGTCCCTGGCCAACATATGCACTGTCCCATCCGGTCACGTGAAAAGTGTAGTTGACGAGAGCGGGCTTGGCTGAGGACTGCTGATTATGCGAAAACCGCCCGACTAGGACTCCCTCAACGATCGTCCCTCGATACCATTGCCAAAAGCCGTTTCCGTTGCGACGGAATTCGAGCCGACGAGATCCCAAATCCCAGCTGATATTGTCAACGGCCTCAGTAATGCCGCTTTCATTGACTAATGAGCCGGTTAAAGAACCGACGGCGGGACTGAATATCGTCAGCGTTGTCCGAAAGCTATTTGCGTTCAAATACCACGTTCCCACGGGGCCGCTGGTATCCGCTGCCATTGCCCTCGGCGACGAACACGTGCAGACAAACAGGAGCAGAATACTCAGGAGGCATCCAAACTTAACTTCCACGCTGTCACTCATATGGAGTTCCCCTAATTTTCGACGACGCTGCCATTCACAAGACTTACCACAAAACCCAGAATCTCGTGCCGTAGCATCGGTCGGGATAGTTCTTCGCGGAGGCACGGAGAGTATCGACATCCTGAAGAGCCCGCCACCAAGCAACCAGCAACCGCGATCGAAAGAACGGTGTCGTCGGTGAACCAGTCTTACTTGAACAAAAAAGAGAGGAAGTCCGAGGTCTTCTACCCAAGAATTCATGAACCGAGCCTATGACATCACCGGCGATCGCTCCCAGCATCCTCCTCTCCTTGCCTCACCATCGTGGTCGCTAAGTGGCTGGCGGCAGTTGGTGTAAAGTCGAGGTCAAGGTTCGTCTGCCATCTGTCCAAACACGATTATGGCGATTGGGAACGAGACCTCCGTCCAATCGTCCGTGCCTTTGCCCTTCATTGCGTCGAGAGTCTTGATGACGCTTAAGGAGTCGATTGTGAATATGCCCAAGACGTCAAAATCCTTATCGATCGCCGTGCCATTTCCCAAAGTCTGGAAAAAATCCGTTCCTTCGAGAGCGTAGAGTTTCGTGAGCCTAGCGTGCACCACCTCACCCTCGTCTTCGGTATGCGGTCGCGCTCTGACAATCAGCGTCTTGAAATTCTCCTCGGACGCGGTTCCGTTAACGTTCCGCAAAGTACCTGAAAGCGGATGCACGGTGAGGCGCGCAAAGTCTGAGACAGGCACATGGTTTCCGCAAGCTGTCTCTTCACGATTGCACACGCGATAGTCAAACGCGATGGTTGTCGGGGCGTTAGAATCCGGATGCGGCATGCGCTTGACCCAGAGCTGGAAGGTTCGAAAAGTGACGTCCACCAAAGTAGCGTCCTTGTAACCCAGATCCGGAAACGCCTTCAACTTGTTGCGCAAGACGATTTTAGGTCCCGGTGAGCAGCTAAGCTCGCGCAGAGGATGAAGCTCCATGAAATGCGGAGGATTGGAATCTCCCGAGCCGCTGTCCAGGTGCTCAGGCCACGCTCTGATGAATCCCGATGCGGAACAGTTATTTCCCGTTGCTGTCTCATAAAACGCACGCCACGCCTTTCTCGATTTTGATTTGTCCTTACAGACGTTCGGCGGTTCGAGAACCACTCCCACGAAGTCGCTAATCGATTGATCCACGAGTTCAGCACCAACATGGATCTCCCAATCGTCGATCGGGTCGTGGACTGGTCCAGCGCCCTGTGGGACAACATCGAGTGGTCGGACGGGATGACGCCACTGATTGCGAATGAAGGGTTCCGTCATCTCGAATCGACTGGTATGAGCTGGGTCAGGTTGAGCAGCGGCTGGAGCGATGCCAGCTATCGTTAGAGTAAGAAGAACAGCGATGTGTAGGCACACGCGATGTGACACGTCCATGAATTGCCCTCCCGATTGCGCACGCAGGCAGCGCGGGCGACTCCTTCTCACGCTGAAGGGTTCAATTCTCTATGCGCCAAGCGCACAAGCATTTGCTTGTTCAAGGCTGAGTTGCGACTAATTTACGGGGCCCGATCGCCTCAGGGAGTGCGTTTCCTGCCCCCTCGGTGGGAATTGCTTTTCAGAGAGGCGAATTCCGCCGCATTTTGCTCCCGTACCGCGGAGAAGTCAAGGAGAAACTAGAATGTAGACCGCCGCCTGAGAATCTTTAATAGTGTCATGGCGACGGCGTTCGCGCAGGCATTAAAAATCGCGAGAGACAGGATTGCTTCATCGCAAAAACACTGATGCCGTCCGGAGTAAAACAACTCGAGGAGGGACGCACGCGACTTGAGGATGAACTCCACCGCGTATCTGCTGCCCTGACTGCCTTCGGGAGAGTCTATTTGCGCGGGAGCAGGTATCGGGAAAAAGCGAACCATGTCGGCGGCTGGACGCAAGAGGATTGCAGCTGCGCAGAGGGCGCGTTGGGCAAAGGTCAGGGCAGCTAAGAAGTGAGAAGCATTGGCCCTGCTAGGCGACTTGGCGGGACAGTGGGAGACGTAGTAACGGAGCAATGAGGGTTTAAGACCTTGAAAGAATGGCTCCTCAGGTAGGACTCGAATCCTCGTGTCAATGTAGTTCCAATTAGTTAGCCAGCGGCAGATGGCATCTTTCGCGCCTTATTCGGTGCAGTTCCGTGCTAACGGCACGGGAATGGCACGGGGCCCAACGGGCTGGCAGCCACCTCTGTTGTAGGCCCCGGAGCCGGGTGGAGGGTTGGCGGCATCAAAATCAATTTCTCCTAAACTCCGAAGGTTTCCTGTGTTCGCGAACCCTGTCGTAACTGATCGCGAGTTCGTCGCCGAGAGAGACCTCTTCTGGATTGACTACCGGTGCATTATCGAGCCTGCCGAATATAAGTTGGCGCTCCTCGTCGCAGTGATCAACCCAAACCCACATCCATTCGGCCGGAAGAATACCGTCACTTTGGAATTCAACCTTCACGTAGTCTCCGTGCTCATAACGGGACATCTTTAAGTCTTGTCCTCAATTCTTAACGTGTGTTTCCCACTTTAACTAGCGCGGTGCGGCGATACAAGCAGCGTGACGATAGAGGGCACTCATCGCATCGTGGTTTGCGGCTGGTACAAATCAAGGCGGCGAGGTCCAAGATGGCCCAGTTCATCGACAAGGCATCCGCACCCAGCAATACGCGCCGCGACAGATGCTGCAAATAGGGATCGTACCGAATATCCGCGAGAGTCCTAGGGGCGACTCGATCTCAACCCGGCTATGTGGGAAGCGACCTTGTCGCAACGCCATCTCGCCCGCGAGCTTCTTGAGCGACACAGCTCGTCGACGCCAAAGACCGAGGGGGCGAAGAAACTCTCCAAGTTCCTCCTCTCCTGCACTGGATAATCTCTCCCACGAAGGAAAGCGTTCGAGGAAGGTGGGCAAGAATCTCCCAACGACATCGGCACGCGTCCGCTGGAGCAACACTTCCGCTATCACCTTGTGGTAAAGGGTCGCTCGCCGTCGACGCCATGGGAACTTGCGAGCACAGCGAGTGAACCATCCAAGGAGTCGGGCTTGAAACAAGCGGCTATCTCGCGCTCGAATTTCGAGATGTGGCCGCAATCGCTCGACGGCACTCATTGCTTACCTGCTCGTCGCCTCCCCAGGACATATTCCTTGCCGGCAGCGGTGATCTCCCGTCCTTGCGGTCCGTGCTTTATGAACCCCAGCCGCGCAAGGAATGGTTCGATCTCGTTTAGTATTCGCTCCTTGTCGACGGTCCGCAACATGTTGAGTGCTACCTGCTCGCCTAGGGGTCGGTTCGAACGTTCGAGGAGATCAAGGTATGAAAGATCCATGGGCGTCAGCCCATTTTCATCAATTTCCCTGGCACGCCGAACGTCATCCAAATGCGCCGATAGTTCTTTAGGATGCTCCGCGACAAGCACCGCCGTTACGAGATCATTTGCAAGTTGAATCGCGACGCGAGGCACACATCTTCCAAGACGAGCGAGTCGAAGGTAGATGTCTTTGGGCCACTCATGTGGAACCTTGTGCGTCAAGATTCTCGCAACATCCTCTTCACCGTACTCCTTGAGTTGGATTTCGTCGCAGCGACTGACGAACGCCGCGTCCACGTCGGAAGCCCGGGTCGTCGCGAAGAGGAAAGTCGCTTTTTCTACGCGGGCAACTTGCTTTGCGAGAACGACGGTCCTGTCTGCCGCCTCCAACATCGTTAGGAGACTCTCCTGGAGCCCCTTCGGGACGAGGTGAACCTCGTCGATGAATACGATCAATGGTGGGTACTCCATCACAGGTAGTCCGACCTGTTGCCCAACCTGCGACGGGGCCAGATCTTGCTGGTTCAATTCGCCATTGACTAGTTCAAACAGCCGCTCACGGCTCACAACACCGCGCCCATCAAGCTTCACGAATGGCAAGCCCAATGCAACGGCGATCCGCCGAGAGAGCTCGGTCTTGCCCGTGCTTGGAAGACCAGTGAAGAGGTAGTTCTTTGACAGGTGGGGAGGCCGATCGATGAGCGCTCGCAAGAGATCGTTGCTGAGCCTTGCGACTGCCGGCTCATTTCCAACGAATCCGAAGAATGCATCGCGCACCCGTTGCCGCGTTGCAGGCGGAATCGCGATAGCAGCCTGGACTTGTTCTGGCTTTTCCGAGATGCCGCCCAACCCCGGTTTTACAGCGGCGGTCGGGCCGGGCGCAGCACCTGCGGTATTCTCTCCGGCGGACGGCGGCAAAAGTGCAGGGCATTACCGGGAGAGATTACGACGACCTCGACTTCTCTACCCCCGATGGGGATCATTCTGTGCATCGATGATGATGAAGCGATCTTGCATTACGAAAAAGCCCTCCTCGAAAGATCAGGCTACAAAATTCTCACGGCAGCATCAGCGCAACAAGGGCTCAGGCTTGTGACAATCTGCAAGTGCGACGCAGTGCTCCTCGACTACGAGATGCCCGGGATGAAGGGGGACGAGGTTGCTTGCGAGATAAAGCGCATCAGACCGGGGTTGAGAGTGATATTGCTTTCCGGTAGCGAAGTGCCAACGCATGCGTTGGCGTCGGTCGATGCCTTTGTACCGAAGCTTGAAGCAAGCTGGCAATTGCTACCAATCATCGCTGAGCTTTGCGGCCAGACTGAACGTGCACACAGAGTGAAGACGGACAGGAGCAGACGAAGTTGAACGCCCGGGCCTGGTGCTTGCCGGCGACGTCATGGGGGACAGATACGCACCCTAGGCAGAAGTCCGTAAACTACCAGCTTCGCCCGGTCCAACTTCACCAACCTCAGCTCCTTCGAACTCAGCTCCTCCAAAAATGTTGCCATATAGACCTTCCCGTTTGCCACCGTCGGCGGTGTGAATTTCGCAAAGGTTCCCAAGTAGTCCCCGGAACACATATTGCTATTCCACAACTCGTGCGAGAGGTCCTCCGCATCATAAGCGGGTAGCACTCCGGGCTCGCGAGTGGAAACGCGGAAAGCCTCTGCGGGGAAGCAGATGAGGGCGCGTTTTCCTTCGCACTCACCTGAAAGTCAAGGAAATTCTGCGGCGAACCGAATTGTCGGACATGGAATCCGAGTACAGTATATTATCCAGGACGCTGGCAGTCCCTATCCCGGGCCCCACTCCACTTAGCTCCAACTGGAGGCGCCGATGAAGTCCCGCTTCGCTTCATTATGTTTGGTTCTCACTTGCTTGTTTTTCATAACTGGCTGCAATGGTCCAAATGTCTTGACGCAACACAATAACAACGGGAGGTGGGGTGCAAATCTGGCGGAAAAGAACCTAAACCCCGCTAATGTAAAGTTCTTCTTCGGCAAACTCTATGACCGCAACGTGGATGGGGCCATCTACGCTCAACCTCTTTACGTCCACGGCGTTCACACCGCCAATTGGGGTACTCGCAACGTCCTCTACATAGCCACGGAAACCAACTGGGTCTACGCCTTCGATGCCGATAACATGGATCGCAATCCCGCCTCTGGCCTCCTGTTCTCCCGCCAGTTGCAGCCTACAGGCCTCAGCGGAGTATGCGGCGAAACGCCTTCTCGCGTTGTCGGCATCACTGCCACTCCCGTGATCGATCCCGGCACAAACTCCATGTATGTTATCGCCCGCAACGCCAACGACCACCAGTACTACCTCCACTCGCTCGACATCGCCAACAACTTCAACGACAAACTCACTCCTGCGCAGGTCGGTGGCACGGACCCCAATGGCATTACGTTCAATCCAGAGTGTGAACGGAATCGTCCCGGCCTGCTTCTTCAGAATGGCGTTGTCTACGCTGGATTCGCCACTTTCAGTTGCGATGCAAATTGCCCGAATAATGTTCCTTATCACGGTTGGGTATTTGGCTATAACGCAAGCAACTTCGCTCGCGCCGGCATCTTTTGCACCAGCCCAGAAAGTGGCGGCGCGGGAATTTGGCAATCCGGTAACGGCTTGGTTGGCGACGGCAGTGCGATCTACTTCGAAACAGGTAACGGCAGCGGACCATTAGGCGATGCCTTCGTCATGCTCTCGACCAGTCCGGGACTATCTCTATCTCATTCATTCCAGCCGTCCGACGCCGCCCAACTCAATTTCGGCGACACCGATCTTGGCTCCGGCGGACCAATGTTTCTTCCACCTGGCAACATTATTGGTGGCGGGAAACAGGGCCGCTACTACGTACTCGACTCCTCAAATCTGACACTGAATCAGGACCCCAATCCAACTCCTCCTGGCTCATTCGATGGGTTTCAAGCGTTCACGGACACCTACCACAGCAACCCCGCAAATCCGCCATGTGCCTCCCTTCCTCCCGCGGCTGGATGTGATCGCTGGACCGTCCCCGGCTGCTATATCGACCCGCAGCGCTATCAGAACGGTGAACAGTGCGGTCCGAACATTCACGCCGGTCCGGTGTATTGGCCAACCGCCGATCCCAATTACGGCCTCATTTATCAGCTTCCGGAGAAGGACTATCTGAAAGCCTTCCGTTACGACCAGACTACCCATCATGTCGACGAAACACCGTTTCTAACGTCCACTGTTCGCACAATCGAAGGAATGCCGGGTGGCTTCAGCTCTCTCTCTGCCAACTTTGATCACGGCGCCATTCTTTGGGTCTCGTATCCTCTCGGTGACGGGCAATGGAATAACGTCGCTAGCCGGATAGCTGCCTTCGATGCAAAGACTCTGCAACGCCTTTGGTTCCACGATGGTGGCTATCTCTTCGCCAAATTCGTTCCTCCAACAATTGCCGATGGCAAAGTCTTTCGCGCAACTGCATCCGGCAAAGTCGTTGTTTACGGGCTTACCAGGCTTATCTGGTGGCAAAGAGTGGTTGCTTTTCTTAAGGAACTTGTCGCAACCAAAGTTCCGCCTCCGCCGCCGGATCCGGAGAACCGGATGGCGGTCGAAGAAAAATACAAAATGCTCGGGGGCAAAATTGGACTGCTTCGCGAAGCAAAAGGCGAGCCGCACCAGCTTCAGGAAAATTCCGGCGCTTACGTTCAGGATTTCCGCGGGCACGTATTCGGGCTCCCGGCGCCTACTGTCTCTGTAAAACCTGGGCCAGGTTTTGTCATGCCGGCTTGTTCGCAACCTCATGCCGGCGAAGGCGTGGATTTTGAGGCCTCCATCTATTGGACAAAAACAACCGGCGCACACGTAATTGCCGGGGAGATTCGCGATTTGTGGCTCAAGCTCGGCGGCCCGGGTAGCCCTCTCGGTTTTCCGATCTCGGACGAGGCCCCCACCCAAGACGGCACTGGCCGCGTCTCCGAATTCGAGCATGGCAACATCTTATGGACGCCTGTGAAAGGTGCAGTTGTGCAGGCGGACAAAACGCAGCCCGCCGCCGGAAAATCCAATCCGCAACGCTAGCTACACTAGCTGCAATTGCCTTACATACGT
>WNFA01013250.1_pt1 | contig 11389 bp, 8 predicted proteins | sample 5400481 | NCBI WGS metagenome assembly WNFA01 (sample SAMN13153340, study PRJNA577476) | soil metagenome | isolation source: 120 cm saprolite under Douglas fir tree site 2 hole 1 replicate 2 | place: USA:California | collected 2015-04-18
TTCCGCGAAAAATCTTAACGACTCCTTGACGGTTAGATTGAGCGTCTCATGAATATTCTTGCCGCGATAGCGGACCTCCAGCACCCGGGGCTTGTAACGCGTTCCTTTGCACTCCTCGCAGATCAGCTCGACGTCGGCAAGAAACTGCATCTCGACCGTAACCGTACCGTCACCTTGGCAAGTCTCGCAGCGGCCGCCTGGAATGTTGAAGGAGAAGTGTCCCGCGCTGAAACCGCGTTTCTTGGCCTCTGGCAGCGAAGCAAAGAGATCGCGGATTGTGTCAAAGGCCTTGATATACGTGACCGGATTGGAGCGCGGTGTACGACCGATGGGAGACTGATCAACCAGAACAATTTCATCGATGAACTGATCGCCTTCTAGGCTGTCCCACGTGACGGCAGCGCTCTCCGTGCCGTTCGTAGGTTGCTTTTTGGCCTGCGCCAGCGCTTTGTAGAGCACCTGGTGCAGCAGAGTTGACTTCCCCGAGCCGGACACGCCCGTGATGGCTACAATCATACCCAAAGGAATACTTAGGTCGATGCCTTTGAGATTGTGGGCCCGCGCTCCACGAATCTTGATCTGCTGCGAACCGGGCTTGCGGCGCAGCGCCGGCAGTTGAATCCGCAAATCGTCGGAAAGGTAGCGGCCGGTCAAGGACGCGGGATTGCGCTGGATTTCGTCATAAGTTCCCTGCGCTACGAGTTGGCCACCATTCTCGCCTGCGCCGGGCCCAAGATCGAGAATGCGATCCGAGGCTCGCATAATGTCAGGATCGTGCTCGACCACGAGGATGGTATTTCCCAAGTCACGCAAATCATGAAGTATTTTGATCAGCCGGTGAGTATCTCGGCTGTGCAGGCCGATCGAAGGCTCATCGAGCACATACAGCGTCCCCACCAGTCGTGAGCCCAGCGATGTAGCCAACTGAATGCGCTGCGCCTCGCCCCCAGAGAGCGTTGAAGAGAGACGATCGAGGGTCAAATACTCGAGGCCCACATCGTTAAGGAAGCGCAGACGCTCGCGGATTTCCTGCAACAGTTTGTCGGCAATATCAGCTTCCTGGGCGCTCATCTGAACCTGGCTGAAAAAACTGGCCGTTTCTTCCACGGTCATGGCGCAGATTTCGCAGATGTTGCGCCCGTTAATCCTTACTTGCCTTGCTTCGAGACGCAGCCGCGCGCCGCGGCATTCGGAACACTGAGAATATCCGCGATAACGGCTCAGGAATACTCGCACGTGAAGCTTGTATTTCTTACGCTCAAGATGGGTAAAGAAACCGCGCACGCCGAGGAAAGAGCCTTCGCCCTCCACTACCAACCGCTGCTGCTCAGAATCAAGTTCCGCCCAAGGCACATCCAGGCGAATTCCGGCCTGTTTGGCATAGCGCTTCATCTCGGTAAATAGAGGGCGATATTTCGGTTTCGTCCAAGGTTCGACGGCGCCTTCGCCGAGAGTTTTCGTTTTGTTAGGGATAACTCGATCAAGATCGAAATCGATGGTGTTGCCAAACCCCTGACAGCGCGGGCACGCGCCATAAGGATTGTTGAAAGAAAACAGGCGAGGCTCGGGCTCTTCATATCGAAGATTGCAGTGCTTGCACTCGAAGCGCTGGGAGAAACGCATTTGCCGCAACGGCTGGTCATCGCGCGGTGGGATTTCGAAGATCACTTCGCCCGATTCACGATAAGCCGTCTCAACGGCATCCACGATGCGGGAGCGCGCCTCTGCGGATACCGTAAGGCGGTCCAGCAGAACATAAACCGGCCGATTGAAGTTGATCTCGAGAAGTGTTTCCGGCGTGGAGAACTGGAAGATTTGACCGGTTTGATAAAGGCGGTTAAAACCTCCCTTGCGCAGATCGAACAACCGGGTCTTAACAGCTTCCGTGAGTTCATGCGGCTCCACGCTGGGAGACTTTTTCTTGGAGCGTGCCCGTGCGCTGCTCTTGCCACCTGCCTCTGTTGAGGCTGCAACTGGCCCCTGCAGCGGGAAAAACACTTGCAGTCGGCTTTCGGGATCGAGAGCCAGGATGGTGTCCGCAACCTCGTCCACAGTATCTTTCTTGATTTCGCCGCCGCAGTTTACGCAGTAAGTACGGCCCACGCGCGCAAAAAGCAGGCGGAGATAGTCATAGATCTCCGTAGCCGTCGCCACAGTAGATCGCGGATTACGCGTCATATTTTTCTGTCGGATGGCGACTGCGGGCGCAATGCCGTCGATGGTGTCGGCATCCGGCTTTTCAATGCGCTCAAGGAACTGTCGCGCATAAGCAGACAGGGACTCAACGTAGCGCCGTTGACCTTCAGCGTAAATGGTGTCAAAAGCAAGCGAGGACTTACCCGATCCGGAGACCCCGGTCACTACCGTCAGGGTGTTGTGGGGAACCTCAAAGTCAACGTCCTTCAGATTATGGACGCGGGCGCCACGCACAACGATGCTTTCAGTCGACATCGGATTACCAGAGAGGGGGAGCCGCGTCGAGCTTCGTAGGGACACCCCAGGAGCTTCCGCAGCAGCTACCGAATCTTTCTATTATAAGGGAAAGCTACTCCCTAGAAATCCATCCGAAAACTGATGTTTCTGTACAGGGAAAGTTCGCGTGACTTGATTGTTTGTTATGCGCCTCGCTTCGATTACACTGCGCCCAACACTGCGCCTAAGTCGGTGTTTGCTCCCAGCCGAAGAAGTCGGCTCAGGTTCGCCACCACCGCCGCCATCACCACCTGCCAGCGGGTTTTCTTTCGCCCAAAGTAGCGACTTTTGCGAATGCCTAATCCCACCAGCCGCGCGATCCGATGTTCCACCACCACCCGTTCGCGCAAGCTCTGCCGCCCCGCCTCGGTCTGGTTATGGGCGCGAGCCTGTTGCTGTAGTCGTTCTTCGGCTTGGATGCTAATACTCCGCGGCCCTTGACCGCGGACGCATTGCGAGCGCAAAGGACAGGCCTGACAAGTGGCCTTGGCAAAAACAAATTGGCCCCCTCGACCTTCTCCGCCCGAACGATAATCGCGCGTGCTCTGGCCTGCCGGACAGCGCACTTCCATCTGCTCTAAATCGATCCCAAACTCACTCTTGGAAAAACAATCTCGGTTGTGACAGGCGGGCACCTTCGCCGTCAGGATCCGTTCTTCTGCCGCAAAAGCTCGCCGCGTCGGGCCTCCTCCGTAAGCACAATCGCCCACGGTTTCTTCTACCTTCGCCTCCATCACGCGCTCGCTTTGCTGCACCAATTCCAGCGCTTTTTCCTGATCGCCAGCGTTCCCTGCCAGTACCTCCACGGCACTGATCAACTGACTCTCCATCTCCACCGCCACCGCTGCCTTGTGCCCGTTAAATCGCTTGCTGGCACTCTTGCGTCCATGCCGCATCTCAGGATCGTGAACACTAACCACCCGATCCTTTTCTGTGCCCGACTTCACTTGGCAGCCGCCCTCCGGTTTTTCTTCGACGTCCTGCGTGATCAGTCGCCGCAGCAAAGCGGCATCGGTTTCAATCGCTGCTGCCTGCTCGGGATGCTGCTCTTTCCCCTGCTCTGCCAAGCCCAGCAGGCGACGCCCATCCTGCACCATCTCGGTTAACAACTGCTCCCGTTGCGCTTTGTGGTCCCAGTCAATCGCTGCTTCCCCCTTCAGGCTGCTGCCAAAATAGCGGCTGAGTCCTTGCCTCTCCGCCCACACCGTAACCTCTTTTTCTTCCACTTCCGCCAACCGCCGTGCCAGGGTTTCGATCCCTTCTGCCAGCAGGTTGTAGGTGTCCTTCACCGCTCCCTTGCCCAAGATCGGCGTCGTATCTAACGCCACCCGAATCTTGCCACTCTTCAGGTATCCGGCTCGCCGGGCCTCTTCGATCGACTTCTGCAAGATCGGTTCTTCCATCTCGTGCAGCACCAGCTTGGCCTCAAATTCCTGTAGGGCGCTCTTCTGCATCGGCACCTCTTCCATCTCCAGTCCCAAGGCTACCTTCCAGCGCAGATCGTATTTCGTCCGCTCCACCGCCTCGGCAAAACTCACCCCCTCGTAAGCCCGTAAGAACAGCAGGCTCACCGCCAGGCTGGGAGGCACGGATGGGCGTCCATTCTCCGGGCAATACAGGGCGGCAAAATCTTCATCCCGAAACAGCTGCTCCCGATTCTGTGCCATATACCCGTACAGGGTGTCGCGACCCACAAAGTCCAGATAGACATGATCGGCGGCAAACAGCTTGTCTTGCGGAGAACGCTTGCCCATCATGGCCGCTGCTCCCGGGTCCGCCGCGCCCTTTTCCTCACTGCCAGCTGCGGCGCTGCCTCGCCCTTCAGTTGCTTCCGCTCCGGCAAACGCACTAACAGCAAATGGGTGCGGTCGAGCACTTTCCAGGTCACGGTCTCGCCCGACTCTAAGTCCAAGGCGGAAGCCAAGGGCAGGGGAATATTGGCATACACCTGTACCGTCCCGCCCTGCCGCCGGATGCCTTGTAAACGGGTGACGTAATGATTTTCTAGATCTTGCATATCTATGTAATAACATAGATTCAATAAAAGTCAAGTTTTTTGAATTTTTCTTGCCACTCTTCATCCGCAGTTCGCCCCGCCGAAACTGGAGCGCATAGTTGCCGGGGGACTTTCCGGATGAGTCTCTAGGGCTAGGGATTCATTGGAATTAATGCCTGACAAGCGCCATAGCCACCGACCAGAGCGATGTTGCCAGGAGGCTGAAGGCGGATCACCATGTCCTGAATTGAGCAATACGAGCGCGTGCCCGTCAGGCTGCTTAGCGGTGTTCCGGTCACAAAGAACCGATCATTGAAGAGACTTCCGGGACTTGCAGATCCGGTGGCGGCAAAGCTATAGCCGCTCTTACCATTGCCGCCGCCGTTGAGCGCCAGATTATTATCGATGAGACAAGCAGTTGCTACGTTGACCGTGCATGGGGCTGCGCCGCCCAAGGGCACCATGCTTGCAGGGAAGCCAACACCTGGATACGTATCGAAATAGGCCAGTTCAGCCGTGTTGATATCGTGAAGGGAAGCAGCTGCGGAGGAGTCATTCGCTGCCATGCGAGCTCGCAGCAGATTCGGAATAGCGATCGCGGCAATGGTCAGAATGATCGCAACCACGATCAATAGCTCGATAAGTGAGAAACCCTTCTGTTTCTTCATCGGCCAAGCTCGTTTCCCACCTTGAGACTATGGATCTCTCCTTTGGATGCCAGTCCTCCTTCATGTCGCACGCTGGGGGCCAAACTTCCATGATGTAACGTCCCATTGAAGGGGTGTTCGGCCTTTGTTTTCAATGCGTCTTGGGGAGGAAGGAGAAACCTGCGAGTGTACCATTCACTACAGCTGACAATATTCGTCAGTTTTGCAGGAGCCACAATTTCGGCGCTGCGACTAGCTAGAAGGCCGTGTAGGCGGACGGAGACCCAGGCGACGCCGCAAAAACACAAGGGCAGCGAACTTGCGTTCGCTGCCCTTTGGCTTTGTACCCTCCCCCGGGTACTTCGCCGAACTCAGCTACTAGTTTGCCATCGGGAGGAATGCTTGGCAGCCCGCGTAGCCACCAGCAGCACCCAGGTTGCCGGGCGCGTTAACGCGCACGACGCCATCTTCCGTCGCGCAGAAGGACTTGGTGCCGGTCTGGGGACTGAGTACTATGGCTTGGGTATAGAACTCAATCGGGATTACCGACCCGGCAGGCGTGATTGGAACCGCGGTAAAGCTGTAGCCGCTCTTACCGGAGCCAACGGGAGTACCGTTGGTCGCCAGGTTGTTGTCAATGAGACAGCCAGTGGCCACGGCTGGCGTGCAAGGAGACGCGCCGCCCAAGGCTCCCAAGTTCGCGGCATAACCGATGGTCGGATAAGCAGCGAAATAGCCGACTTCGGCGGTGACGATGGTACGCTCGGAAGCGGCCGCCGAAGAGTCATTGGCTGCCATACGGGCGCGCATCAGATTAGGAATAGCAATAGCTGCAATGATCAGGATGATAGCCACCACGATCAGCAGCTCGATTAGTGAGAAACCCTTCTGTTTCCGCATTTCGTTTTTCCCCTCGTATTTGTCTTCGCTAGATGTCTGGGTCACGGATGACGCAGTCGGCATGATAATCGCACTTGCAGGGCCAAAGCAGATAGTTACTTTGGGTCCTACCCCTCTTAGGAAACCGGCTTTGTTTTCAGCAGGGAGCCACACTTTGGTAACAATTTTACAGGTTTCGGGGCCCTCGTCGTGGCAAAATGCGTCTCCAGAGCTGACAATTCGTGTCAATCTGCAAGAGACACCCGTCCCCTTTCAGAACGCCTTCCTGAGCTCGACTTACATATCTTTCCCATCATTAATTTACCACTCTTCTTATCTTAATTACTTCTCCCCAGTGGCCCGCGCCACAGATCGGACTGTATGGTGCGGCGTGGCCTAGAATGTCCAACCAGGGGAAAGATAGGGCAAAGCCACTATGGCGATCTCTAGAGATCGTGGGCAAGTCGAATCAAACATTGCGCGGGCCTGGACTTTGCCCGCGAGAGTTTATACCGATCCGGGAGTACATGCTGCGGAAAAAGAAAAAATTTTCGGATGCACATGGCAGGTGGTCGGCCATTTCGGTCAGGTGGCGAATCCTGGTGACTATTTCCCGACTGAGATAATAGGCGAGCCGTTGCTGATTGTGCGGGGTGCCGATGGAGTGTTGCGCGGATTCTACAATGTATGCCGCCACCGCGCTGGACCGCCAGCCGAGGGATGCGGGTCGCGCAAGCTCTTCCGCTGCGGTTATCACGGTTGGACGTATGATCTTGACGGGTCGCTAATCAGCGCCACTGAGATCGAGGGCGTCGAAGGATTTCGGCCAGAAGATTTCGCGCTTGTGCCGGTGCGCACCGAGGAGTGGCTCAACTTTGTGTTCGTGAATCTCGATCCGGATGCCGAGCCGCTGAGAGAAAGCCTCAGCGAATTGACGCGGCAAGTCGACAGATTTCCTGTTGCAGGCATGAAGCTATTCGAGCGCCGCACGTATAAGATGAAGTGCAACTGGAAAACTTATGTGGATAACTATCTCGAAGGCTATCACTTGCCGAGCGTGCATCCGGGGCTGAATCGCGAATTGGACTTCAACGCTTATGCAGTGGAGCCTTATGCCAAGCATGTGCGGCAGTTCAGTCCTATTCGAGGGGCGCAAGCCGGAGATGCCACCCCGCGGCGCTATCAAGACGCAGGAGAAGGGCTCACCACGGACTACTTCTGGATTTTTCCTAACTGGATGCTGAACTGCTACCCAGATAATGTTTCGCTGAACATCGTGCTGCCGCTTGGAGCGGAGCGCTCGATGGCGATCTTTGAGTGGTACTTGCCGGAGAAAGAGCATGGCAACCCGGCGGGAAAAGCGTCGGTGGAATTCAGCGAGCAGATTCAGGTCGAGGATGTCGGCATCTGCGAAGTGGTGCAGAAGAACCTGCGCTCCCGCAGCTACTCGCGGGGACGTTTCAGCGTGACACAGGAAAGAGGCGTGCACGCGTTCCATCGGATGTATGCGGAATGGATGGAAGTGACTCACCGAGGATATGGTCGAGGAAGCGTCGGAGAATGACAAAGCGTGAGTGAATGTCTTGCTTCTAATCGGCGGAAAAAGAACCTACGCCTTCAAGAGCATACAGGTCACGTCGTCATGTTGAGGTGTGTTGCCGACAAAGAGATCGAGGCCAGCCATCAGCCGGTTCAGCAATTCCTGAGGACTGGTACTCCCCGCGTTTTCCAGCAGGACCAGGAGCTGTGCTTCACCATATTCTTCATCACTGGCGTTCACGGCTTCGACCAATCCGTCCGTAAAAATTACTAACCAATCGCCGGGAGCGAGCGCCACGCTCGCGGACTCATACTTTGCGTCTGCTTGAATGCCCAGCGGAAGGCCGCCGACATCGAGGCGCTCGATTAAGCCGCCATTGCGGCGCAGAATGGGTTGATTGTGACCGGCGTTGATGTAAGTGAAGAGGCGGCGAGCAGGGTCGTACTCAGCCAGAAACGCGGTGGTGAAACGCAGGCCGCCCTGGCTGTTCGAACATGCGTACTGGTTCATGCCAGCGGCTAGTTCTGGAAGGGAAGCGGGAGTCGTGGAGAGTGTCTTGAGGCTTGCCTGAAAGGTCGCCATCAGCATGGCGGCAGGAATGCTCTTGCCCGCGACATCGGCGACGGCGAAAATCACGCGATTCTCTTCGGGTGTTTTGCCCGGACGCGGGAAGACGTCGTAGTAATCGCCGGCGACGGTGTTCGCTGGGAGCGTGGAGTAGGCAATCGCGAGACCTGGGATTTGCGGCGGGGCGCCGGGCAGCAGCCAGGTTTGGATCTCACGCGCAATTTGCAAATCGCGCTTCATGACTACTCGGTCGGCAATTTCAAGCATCAGAAGAAGAAACAGAAGCAACCCAGCCCAGAATTGGGAGTTAAATTGGATGCCATGAACACCGCCAGAGGAGTCTTGGTAGTGCATGTCATCCCAGGGACCCATCAGCATGATCAGCGCCACCAGCAGCAATACGCGGCGCGCGGGCGAAAGTTTTTCGAGGACGGCCCAAAAGAATTCCTTGAGCACATGGAGGCGGCGGCCGCGGTTGGTTAAGCCTTCCGGAGTCTTGGCCTGGACGTCGCGAGAGTAGAGACGATAGCTGGCCCTCGTTTCAGTTTCAAATTGCGACCAAAGCTGGCTGACCGCGAGTCCTTCTGTAACTCTTTGCCAAAATTGCTGCAGCCGAGCCAGGAGAGAAGGGCGCTGGGCAGAGGAGTGTCCGGCCGGTCTGGGGGTGGTGGCCACAGAGTTGAGCAGCGATTATAGAGGAAGGCGGAGAAAAGAGATTTTCAATTTCCGATTGCCAAGTTCCAATTGTCATTGCCACCGCCATCGGCTGACTGGAAGCGTTCCTTTCTGTGCAAAGAAGTAGGCAGTGGGGCAAGGCTCGCGAGAAATTGAAAATTGAAAATCCTAGAAGAGAGTTAACTGCTCGTCGAAAGCCCTCACCGCCCATTTAGTTGCGTGGGCCGGCTGAGGACGGCGATCCTCGTGAACTTTGTACTTTTGGCGTAAGAGCGCGATGAGTTGAGCCAGGCGCTTTTCATACGCAGGCGGCAAAAAGGCGCGTCCTTCATAGCGTTGACGATAGTTGTCCACCAAGTGGGGAAAGTGCTGCTCGATGAAGGGCAGGAACACCGCGGCAGAGCAGGGCTTCAAGAATAGAGCGTTGGCGAATATGTAGGTGGCTCCGGCGTCGGCAGCGGCTCGTACCAGAGCCTCGAGATCTTTGGGGGAATCCGTAACCGCGGGAATCACGGGGGAGCAGCTTATTCCGACTCTGATGCCGAAGTCACGCAATTGCCGCACGGCGTCCAGACGGAGATCGGGACGAGGGGCTCGAGGTTCGAGCAGCCGTGCCAGTTCGACATCGAGCGTGGTGATTGTCATGTTTATCGAAAGCTGATTGTGCCGCGCAATCTGTTGTAAGACGGGAACATCGCGGACGATCAGATTCGACTTGGTGACGATGCCAAGTTCGAAGCCCTGGTGGCGGGCGAACTCCTCGAGGATGACGCGCGTGACTTCGTACCGACGCTCGGCGGGTTGATAGGGATCAGTGGCGGTGCCTAGTGCTATGGCCTCTCCGGGCTTCACTCGCCGCAACTCCTGGCGAAGGAACTCGGCTGCGTGTTGCTTAACGTAAATCTTCTTTTCGAAGTCGATACCGTTTCGCAGCTCCATGAATTCGTGCGTGTAGCGTGCGTAACAGTACTTGCAGGCGAATTCACAGCCCCGGTAGGGATTGATCGTCCAGGTGAACGGCATTTCTCTGTTGCTGACGCAGCGATTTAGTAGGGAACGGTTGGGTAGAGTGAAGTATTCAACGTTGTGTCCCTCGCGCAGGGGTTCGCCTTCGGAGGCAAGGCGGGCGATTCCGACTAAAGGGGGTTTATCCGGAGGCGGAAACATGGGCAAGGACTTCATGAGGGGATCGTCTGTATTCGCTTTTTATTCGCCTATAATAGGCTGCCGGGCGTGGGCAGTCAAGCTCAGTTTTCTTGGTTTTACGTTAATCCAGCGATGTGCAGGCTGTGGCCGCTATAAATAGCCCAATCGAGTCAGCAAGATGTAGAGACAGCTCAGCGTTAGGATTGGGCCACCCCAAATGCAGATTGCGGAATAAAAGGCCAGACCCCGAAGCATACACCGCCGACTGCTCCCGGAGATCAGAAAAGGGTCTTCTGATCGGCCCTTCATGAGGAGCAGGGGAGGGTTCACGTTCAACTCGTTCTGTTTTTGGATCGGAAATCTGGCCGAAGCGGGCAATTTCTCTAGACCTGGGAAAGCTAACTCGCGCTGAAGATCGGCGGCTTCTGGGCTGAGATAGGCAAGACCTCGAGCTTGGAAAGATCGCACTGAATTTTCATTCCTCTGACCGATGGCCGGATTGTCTTGGAGCGTGCCTGTCACGAACAAACGGTCGTTTGCACGGATACAAATATTCTTCGACCTGGCCGGGCGTAACGCCGTGGCGAGAAAGAAAGTGTCGTATATAGTCAGGGGCGGAATCCCACTCAACATCCTCTGAGAAACTCGGTTGCAAGTCGGTCTCTGCGCCGCGGGGATCGATCATCACCTTGCCCGCGCCACCGTCGAGAAAGAAGGGAACACGAAGCGTTTCCTGGCGATCACGATGGCGCGTTAAGATGGCACGGTAGAAGTAGCACTCGGTCTCGGAGAGCGGGGAAATTGTGCTGTAGGGCCCGGTCGCTGTGCCTGATACCTCCACCAGTCCGAGTGCGGCGCTGCGAACGGTTGACGAGGACGCTCTGGATAACGAGCTTGCGCCGGAGAAGTCCGAAGCCGCGGAAGAACAAGTAAAGACCAATGACGATTCCGGCCGCAGCCCATAGTGCTGGCTCGGTTGCCAGAGATACGGGGTCGAATCTCACGTGCGACGGCATCCGGGTTCGAGAATGGCACTATTGCGCGGGGCCAGTCTTGTCAGCGGGCTTCTCGAAGATTTTCTCGTCTACAGAAGGATTGAATTCGATCGCGCTGTATTCGGCGCTGCTTGAATCCTGGCCATTCTGTTTGTTACGGCGCAGCATGGGAATCGTTATCCCGTCAACCGTCTTCCAGTTTTCCATTTGAGTCTCGCCTTGCACCGAACCTTGCTGGCTGAGTGTCTTGTAGGTCTCGCGCAATATGTGGCCGGTCTGGGGATCGACGTACCAGCGAATGGCGGCACCCGCCGCATTCACGTCGACGATGCGGACTTCCACATCGCCCATCCTCTCCGCTCCATTAGCCTGGAAGATAAAACCGGGATCATTCCAATGTGCTGCGATAAAGATGGGATCACGCTTGATTTGCTCCAGCGCTTCCGTCTTCCGCTCAGCAGGCATGGCTTGA
>WNFA01022146.1_pt1 | contig 11385 bp, 9 predicted proteins | sample 5400481 | NCBI WGS metagenome assembly WNFA01 (sample SAMN13153340, study PRJNA577476) | soil metagenome | isolation source: 120 cm saprolite under Douglas fir tree site 2 hole 1 replicate 2 | place: USA:California | collected 2015-04-18
ACAAGACTCCCGAAAAAATCCTCGAATTAGCCAGGTGGGTATTGGCCAACGGCAAGATCGACGAGTTTCCCAATATCATGGATGACCTGGCCAAACTGGAGCCTGACGACTCAGTCGTTGTCGCTTACAAGAAAGTCAAAGCCGACATGGATCGCAAGATCACGAAGGATGATACGGCCGCTTATTTCTGGAAAAGCACCCCCGCCTTCACTAGCTACAACATCAAAGTGGATGCCGACAAATATCCTCATTATGTGCTTCTCTACCCATCAAACGTCAAAAGCGATGCGCCGGAGCTAAAAAGCCGCCTAGAGCGGTTGGAAGAAAATTACCGGGCCTTTTTCTATTGGTTTGCCCTCCAGGGAAAGGCCCTGCCCGTCCCCGACCAGCGCTTGGTGGCCATCCTGGTTGATAAAGTCGAAGAGTACCAAGATTATCACAAGGGATTTGACAATGTTATCACGGCGGACGACGGCTTCTTTGCCCGCCGGGAGAACCTGGTCTTCTTCTCGGCCACGCCTCAAGACGAAGGCTACGACGCTCTGGATAAATCCATGAAAGACGGCTGGGGCAGCAGGTGGAAACGGTCCGAGCTTCTGAAAGGGGACACGCGAAATGTTCCGGCGGATGCCGACGCTGTGACCATCGTCAAGAACCAGGTCAAGACGCTGCTGCTCCAGGCGCTCGAAAGCGAATCGGAGTTGGCGGCCGTCAGTCATGACGGCACGCTGCAATTGGCTTCGGTCACGGGTTCGATTCCGCGGGCGGTTTCCGCGCCCGAGTGGGTGCAGTTCGGCGTCGGCAGCTTTTTCGAAACCCCTAAACACGCTTGGTGGCAAGGCACGGGTGCTCCCAGCCAACTTTACCTGAAGAAGTTCAAGGATTGGCAAAAAAAGAAAACTTTGGACACGCCCGCGGAAACCGCTCTCAAGAAAGTGGTCACCGATGAATACTTCCGCGAGGCCCGGAAGATCAATCAAGACGCCGCTTGGACCAAAGCCCGGACCATGACCTGGGCTTTAACGTATTATTTGGCCGAGGACCCGACCCGCCTGGATCAGTTGATGACCTATTTTAAGGAGTTGGGCAACCTTCCGCGTGACATGGAATTTGACGACGAGATCCTCATGGGCTGTTTCGTCCGGGCGTTCAAGCTCGGCGACCAAAACAATCCCAACCAGCCTCGGCCGGACGCGCTGAAGCGGCTAGCGGCCGATTGGTATGGCTACATGGAAAACGTCCAATTGGAAAACGACCAGGCCATGGAAGAAGCGCGAGAGGCTCTGGCATCTAAGAAAGAAAGGGCCCAAAGCAAGAAAAAAGCTCCCGCCAAGGAAAAGAACAAGGAGGAAAACAAGTAGAGCTTTTCCATCAACCTACCTCCAAATCAAACTTCCGAAGTCTCTAAGACTTCGGAAGTTTTTTTCTGGTCGAGGGATGATCTATTTCATAGACCGTCTGCACGGCTCGTCGCTCCCTTCCATCCGCCAAAATACCTAGGCGAGCCCGATGCGCCAGCAAGGCCCTTGCTTGACACGTCGGGCTGGCAGAGCATCTTCGAGGAGAATCACCATGAAATCCCATCTCAGCCTGGCTTTCTTGCTTCTGGTCTGTCCCGCCGTGGCGTCGGCTCAAGACGTTCCCGAACGATTGCTTTCGGACAAGACGCAAGTTTATTTGCGCTGGGATGGGCTGGAGGCTCACCGAGCGGCTTTCGACAAGACTGCCCTGGCCCAAATCATGAAGGGAGATATGGGCCAGTTCATTTCTGAAGTCAGCAAACAGGTGAAAGAGAAAATCCAAGGGGCACTGTCTATCGGCCAGATTCTGGGAGGCATCCCACCCGATCTGGTGGAGAAAATCCAGACCGACGGCGCCGAGGCGTCCAAGCTCTTGGAGATCATTGGAAAACACGGAGTGATCCTGGGAATTGAAGTGCGGACTTTGGACCCGCCGGCGGTTCAAGCCACTTTGATTTTTCCTCAAGGGGGCAAGCCAACCGGCCCGTTCCTGGCTCTGATCCGCACCGCCGCCTACCTGGCGAAACAAGAGGTCAAAGAGCACAAACTGTCCGGCCGCAATGTGTCGGTTTGGGAGGCCGGTCCCGTTCAGATCACCGCCTGGATAGAAGGCGCCGATGCCGTCCTGACCATCGGCACGGACAAGCCTGAAGCGGTTCTCGAGCGCATCGCGGCCAAGGGGACCGGTTTAGGTTCTCATCCCCTGTTTCAGAAGGTTCAAGGATTCAAGGAGTTTGAGACAGGCACGCGGGGGTTCGTCAATTTGGCCAGTCTGGTTCAGTTGGCTCGTGGCCGGGGCAAAGAAATCGCCGCCTTGATCGACGATTTGGGATTAGCCGGCCTGCAGAGCTTAGCGTTTTACTCCGGGTTTGATGGTCCCGCGGAGCGCTCCCTGGTGGAGCTGCATATTCCCGGTATGCGGAAAGGCCTGCTCAAGCTGGCCAGCAATAAGGCATTCAAGCTCGCCGACCTGCCGGCTATGCCGCCCGACGTGACCACGTTCTCCGCCATGAATATGGATTGGACGGCCTTGTTCGACGTGGGTCGCACCGCCGTCGAGGGCGTTTTGAAGATCGTTGCTCCGGACGAAGCCAAGCAGGTCCCGCAATTTCTCCAACAGGCCGATCAATTCGTGGGAATCAGTCTCCGCGATGATCTTCTCGGCTCCCTCGATACTTTGACCATGCAGTACAGCTCGCCGTCCGAGGGGATCTTTTCCCTAGGTCAGGTGACTCTGATCAAAGTGCGCGACGTCAAGAAACTTCAAGGAGCCTTGGACAAGGTCGCACTGAGCCTGGGAACCATGCCCGGCATTCCGGTGACAATCAAGAAGAGAACCTACCGCGGCGTGGAGCTACGTGAAATCCAAACGCAAGCACCGGGCTTCATTTACGCCCCCACTTTCGGAATCCACAACAACTGGCTCATCTTCAGTCTATACCCCCAGCCGGTCCATGGCTTTATCCTGCGGGCGACAGGGGAATTGCCGGCTTGGGCCCCGGGCACAAGGCTGAAAGAGAATCTGCAAAAGTTTCCCGGCGAATATGTGTCGGTTTCAGTCTCGGACCCGCGGCCGACGGTCCGGTTCTTCCTATCGTTCTTGCCCACGGTCATGGCGGGACTCAACAGCGTCAGCAACTTCACCGGTGTTTCTCTGGACGTCAGCCTGCTGCCGAATGCTCAAGAGGTCACGCAGCATTTATTTCCCAACGTGTCCATCACGACCGACGACGGCGCCAACCTGCGCATGGAAACCCGCGCTTCGCTCGCCCTGCCGTTTTAGGGCCGTGTCAGAGCCCCGAGCGTGAGCGAGGGGGAATTCGACACTCCCCGTCGCTAACGCTCCGGGCTCTGAGAGTGAGTATGCGTTTTGTCATTTGCACGGACATCGCTTGCGGCGAGAAGCCTCCTGCTTGCCGTCCAGTATTCATTGCCCGTTACAGCTTGCCTTCCCAGAGTGCGGAAACCTCGCCCGAAGGTGGTTTGTGCCTTGCAAATTCGGTCGATTGTTTCTAATTTGACCCAACCAAAAGTAAAGTGCCGCTCCTAAGGGTTTAGCCGGGCCGCCTAGAAAGGTTGATTCATGGAATTGCTGAGTCGAGCCAAGAATGATCGTTATACTCGTCCCGGTCATTATCAAGAATTGGAAAAATGTTTGCGAAGCAACCCGGACGAGGCCAAAATCCCGATTCTCGTTTGCTACGCTTTTGATTATCGCACGCGGCTGGGACCGTTTCTTTTCGCCGACACCCGTCTATTGACGGCCGGTCCGCGGGCCATCGCCGCCGCCCTACACTCGGCCGGCTTCACGAAAACTCGGGTCGTCCTGCGCCAGTGGAACCGCTATCTCCGGCCGAGCGAAGCCCAGCTCGATGGCGAGTTGCCGCAAATGTTGTTTGTTTCTAGCATGCAAATCCATAGCGCCAGCGCTTATGAACTCATTGCCGATGCCTACCGGCTCGGACATGAGCGCCCGCTGATTCTGGCGGGCGGCGCCAAGGCCATCTACGAGCCCTGGGATTTCTTCGGCCGCGGACCCAATGGCCGAGACGACGCGGACGTGGTCGTCACGGGAGAAGAGTTTGTCGCCCTGGAGCTGCTCGATCGCATCATGGAATCCCGCGGGCCAGGCGAGCATCCGCGTAAAGTATTCCATCGGCTCCGCCGATCTGGCCTCTTGGATGATATTCCAGGTTTGGTATTCCGCGAAGGTGACGAAAAAGCCCCTATCGGCCGGCTCATCAATACGGGCATCCAAAAGCTGGTTCAGAACCTGGACGAGCTTCCCCATCCGATCGCGAGTTTGGGGTTGCTGGAGCCACCGCATACGCGCCGCACCTTATCGCGCCGGCCCGTCGAGCTCGCCAAGCTCCACCGCTACGCCGGCATGATCAGCGTCGTCACCACTCACGGCTGCAAGTTCCATTGCCCCTATTGCCCGATCCCCGCCTACAACCAGTTCACCTTCCGCTATAAAGGCGCCGAGCGCATGGCCGACGAGATGCGGGTCATGGCCGAGCAGACCGGCATCAATGCCTTCTTCGGCACCGACGACAACTTCTTCAACAATCGCGAAACCGTCGCCGAGTTATTTGCGGGCATGGCCAAAGGCAAGGTCAACGGCAAGTCATTCCGCGACGCCATCTTTTTCGGAACCGAAGCGACTGAATTTGATGTGTTCAAGAACCAGGACTTGCTGCCCCTCTGCCGTGACGGTGGTTTGCGGGCCATCTGGTTCGGCATCGAGGACATGACCGCCGAATTGGTCAAGAAGGGACAGAGTCCGGAAAAAACCAAGAAACTCTTCGAAATCTTGAACGGCTTGGGCATCTGTCCGATGCCGATGATGATGCATCACGACGGGCAACCCCTGGCCAGCAAGGGCAACCTCTACGGCCTGCTCAATCAGGTCAATTATCTTCGCAAGTCCGGGTCGGTGAGCGTCCAGGTCACCATCCTGACTCCCTCGGTCGGCAGCAAAGGATACGAGGAGCCCTACGAAAAAGGGATGGTCATTGGACAGGCCGGGCAGAGGAAATTGGAAGATTATCATTACGACGGCAATCACTGCATCGCCACGGAGGATCCGAATCCCTGGCATAAACAGCTCAACATCTACCTGGCTTATGCCAGCTTCTACAACCCGCTGAATTTCGTTCGCGCCATCGCGAATTGGAAGGATCCGCTCTGGACCTATCGCGTGATGTATCAGGCCTACGGCATGGCCGGATTGGTGAGATCGGTTGCCCAAGGCTGGGGCTGGCTGTCAAGCCTGTACCGAGGCCCCGTTGAGAAGCAAAACGGCGCGTGCAAATCGCCTCTTGCCACTTGTTTCGCTGGCCGCGCGCTTGATATACTTAAAGGGTATCCACCGGCTGGATATCCCGCAGGAAGCCGTGGCTCCGGCTCCTCCCAATACGTTTGTTAGCGACTCTCCTTGGGTCATTGGACACTCTAGGAGCAATCGTCGAAGCGAGGAAATATTATGTTCGAAGGCTTATTTCAGCCCATGCATCTGTTGGTGATCGGGATCATTGCCATCCTGCTCTTCGGCAAGAGACTGCCCGACATTGCTCGATCCCTGGGCAAAAGCATGGTCGAGTTCAAAAAGGGGCTGAAGGGATTGGAGGACGACATTCATGGGCAAACGTCGACCCCGTCCCATCCTACGGATCAGGCCGCGCTGCAACCGCCGCCCCGCCCGCCGCAGCGCGTTCAGGCCACTGCTCCAAAGTTCGAAGACAACGCCGGGGCCGTCACCACTCCGCCCCAGGCTCAGCCATGATCCGTTGGCTTATTTGAAATCAACCGGCTTGCTGTTTTGCGGCGACGCGCAGCGGAGGGCGGCTTCCGCAGATCGCAAACTCTATCCGGGCGGCTAACTCAGCGGCTAGAGTGCCATCCTCACACGGTGGAAGTCACTGGTTCGAATCCAGTGCCGCCCATTGACAGCCTCGACGAAATTCATCGCGTCGAGGCTGAATTTTTTTTCAACACCTGATCATTGAACGCATTTCCTAATTTCATCGAGAAAGTGGGGAAGATAGGATTGATCCATTTCAAATACACCGGAAAGGGACGGCTGGCCTGAACTATTGAAGTTCTGAAGTACGTAGCGTCCTTCGATCTGGCCTTTGCGATTCATGTTCAAATGAAGTTCAATGCCGGGGTCTGTAGTGGCAAACCTGGCTGAACATGGGTGTCCTACTTGCTTAACCATTTGAGCCAACTCATCTCGAAAGCAATCCCAATCAACGCGCCAGACCCAACATTGGAATTCCCCGAAAAAACCTGGCACCTGCACTTTGACGTCGCAACGCATCCAACCTTCGTCGTTGGGCCGCGACAGGTCCAAGATCAGCGCTAGACCGTGCGTGCGAAGTTCCATTGTCAGCCTACTTCCTGAGGTCCATTTGACCATTTCATCACGGAATTCTTGACTTAATCCCCAAGTAAGAGATATTGTCCTCAAGGTATTTCACGCGTCAATGTCCGGCGGCGGAGGCCAAGCGAAAGGTTCATGATGCTTCCCGTTCTGGTCACCGGCGGTTGCGGCTTTATCGGCAGCAACTTCATCCGCTACCTGCTCGAAACCGATCCGGACATTTCCATAGTCAATTTCGACTGCTTGACTTACGCCGGCAACTTGGACAACCTGAGCGATGTGGCCCGTGACCCTCGCTATCGCTTCCTTCGCGGCGACATCGCCGATCGCCGAGCCGTCCGCGAAGTGGCCGAGACGGGTTTGAGCACGATCATCAATTTCGCGGCGGAGAGCCACGTCGACCGCAGCATCCACGATTCCAGTCCGTTTATCCGCACCAATATCTTAGGCACTCAGATCCTCTTGGACGCAGCGCGGGAATTCAACGTGCCGCGCTACCTGCAGATTTCCACTGACGAGGTTTACGGCAGCTTGGGCCCGACCGGCGCGTTCACCGAAGCGACGCCGCTGGCGCCGAACAGTCCGTATTCAGCCAGCAAGGCTGCCGCCGACATGCTGGTCCGGAGTTACGTTCACACCTTCGGGCTGCCAGCTGTCATCACGCGCTGCTCGAATAATTACGGGCCCTACCAGTTTCCCGAAAAAATGCTGCCGCTGTTCATCATGAATCTGCTCCGCGACGAGCCGGTGCCCGTCTACGGCGACGGCCTTAACGTCCGTGATTGGATTCACGTCCGCGATCACTGTGCCGCTATTGACCGCGTGTGGCGCGAGGGCCGGGTCGGCGAAGTCTACAACATCGGCGGTCGCTGCGAACGCACCAATCTCGATCTGACCAACACGTTGCTGGAGATTATCGCAAAGCCTCGGTCCCTGATTCGCTTTGTTCGCGATCGGCCGGGCCACGACCGCCGTTATGCCATGGACTCGACCAAGATCGAGCAAGAGCTGGGTTGGCGGCCGCGAATCCCTTTCGAGGAAGGACTGCGCGAAACGATCCACTGGTACGAAAGCCGTCCGGAGTGGGTCGCCAACATCCGCACCGGCGTGTATTTGAAATACTATGAAAGACAGTATGGCCGGAGGCTCAGTGATCGTGCCCCTAAGATGAAGTTCAGCGGCTCGCCGGCGAACGCGAAACGCAGGCACGCCAATGCAAAATCCAGACGGGAGCTTCCCAAGTCCAAGGTGCGCGGTCCTAAGCCGAAACGACCAAAAGTCAGGAGAGCGGGTGCGGGTAGGCGAGCGGGGTGAGTTATCACCTCGGCAATTTAAGGTAAGGAAACCATGCAAATTCTGATAACCGGGGTGACCGGATTTGCCGGCGGGTTCCTGGCCGAGGCGTTGTTGGAGCAAGCCGATGGGCGGGTGGCCGGCGTCGGCCGGGAAAGCCAATGGCCGGCGGCAACTCGACATTTGACCGGTCGCATGGAGCTGCACGGTCTCGACTTGTGCGACAGCGCTAAGATCGAGGAGCTGCTTCGACAATTTCAACCCGAACAGATTTATCACCTGGCGGGCTACGCGCACGTGGGCCGATCCTTCCAGGAGCCTCAAGATGCCTGGGCCGGCAACCTCCATGCGACCATTTCCCTGTACGATGCTGTCCACCGCTGGGGAGGTAAACCACGAATTCTTTACGTTAGCAGCGGACAGGTGTATGGCGAGCCGGAGTCTCCGGATCAGGCGTTCGACGAGCACAGTTCCCTCCGGCCTTCGAGTCCTTATGGCGCCAGCAAGGCCGCCGCCGACCTGGCCAGCTACCAATACACCCGCTCGCCCGGTTTGGACATCGTTCGCGTTCGGCCGTTCAATCACATCGGCCCCCGGCAGTCGCCGGAGTTCGCGGTCGCTCATTTCGCGAAACAAATTGCCGACATCGAGCGGAACCACCGGCCGCCGCTGTTGGAAACCGGCAACTTAACTCCTTTGCGCGACCTCACCGACGTTCGCGACATGGTTCGAGCTTATATCCTGCTCATGGAGAAGGGCCGAAAAGGAGAAGTCTACAACGCCGCCGCCGGCGAAGTTCATTCCATGCAATCAGTCCTGGATCGACTGCTCCGCATGGCTCGGTTGCGCGTGGACGTGCGGCAACAAGCGGCGCAGCTTCGCGCTACCGACACCTCGACCATTCGCGGCGACGCCGGCAAGCTCCGCCAAGAAATCGGTTGGACGCCGGCCTTTTCCCTGGATCAAACGCTGGCCGACACCTTGGACTATTGGCGAAAGCAAGCGTAAAGGCGTTGGGACTAGAAGGAATCTGAACCACGGATGAACACGGATTAAACACGGATAAGAGAAGGAACAGAAGAGAACAGAGAAAACAGAGGAGAATGCACGGAGAAGCAACTCTATTACATTGTCCGTTCTCTCTGTTGCTTCTCATCCATCTTCTTATCAGCGTTTTTCCGTGTTGATCCGTGGCTGCTCTTCCTTCACCGCTTGCGCTAGAATGCAGTCCGATTGCCGCGTCCAGTAGCTATACCAGGTGGCCAATCGGGAAGCGGACTTGGCGGTGAGCCAACGGCGCCAACCGGGCTCGAGCGGAAATCGCCGGGTGAGCTGGGCCGAGGCCCGAAGCCAACTGCTGTGCCGCACCATGCGGACCTTCCGCACTCGAAACCCCGCCCGTTCGATCATGACTTGCAACGTGACTGGACTGAAATGCGTCAAGTGCCGGGGCAGATCCAGCCCGTACCAGGCCGGCCCAAACCAGCGAAAGGGCAGGCTGTCGATGTTGGGCACCGCCACGTACAGCTTTCCCCCGGCGACCAGAAGATCATGAGCTTGTCGAAGCACGATTTGGGGATCGTGAACGTGCTCCAACGATTGCCACATAGTGATCACGTCGAAGCTTTCGGGCGCCAGCTCGGGATGAGGAAGCGAGCCAAGCAAAACCGGCAGACCCAGGCCGGACTGTATCTGGTTCACGGCAGCAGCGGAAATGTCTAAGCCCGTCACATTCCAGCCGCGCTCGTGCATGCGTTCGAGAAAAGAGCCGGCGCCGCAGCCGAAATCCAACAGCCGGCCCCGGCCATGCCAACGCGGTTCAAATCGCTCTCGATGCCGCCGGCGCGGCAGAAAGCCGAGCCGGGGAATCCTCGCCTTGGTCCCGCTTGATCCGGGGCCTCGACTAGCTGCGACCATTTTCTGCTCCCGCACAAATGGCACGCCGTTTCTTCCCATTCGATGACCGTTCCCTGCTGGTCCGCGACCGCCGATTGCTCAGGAATGAAGAAAGTCATTTCGACCCAGGTCTCCACGGACAGCCGTTCGTCGAACCACCGGTTGGCAAGAATATACCCAAGCCCCTGCTTTAGGTAAAACCCAAGTGTTTCAGGGCGTTTCGTTGAACGCTGGTCCTTACAAGAAAGCAGGGGATATCTGGCGGAAAGGTTTACGGATGGTTAACGGGTCTAACTTGTCGAGCACTTTGCCAAATTAGAAAATACCTTGGCAAAGTACTAATTGACCTAATTGCTTGTTGCACAATAAGATGCGCGAGTACTTTGCCACTTTGCCAGGTTTTGGTGCTCTTGAAATGTTGATGAGCTTGAGCTTAGGGCAAACTCTTTAGGAACTGCAGAAAAGATGACATCAAATTGCCGAAACATCCTCCGGTCCAATGCTACGAAAATGCCAATCCCGTGGTGATTGAGATCCTGGGCCATGGCAATAGGTTCCGTTGCCCTGAACCGAAAGCACATACCCGTTGGGCTTGTACAATGTCCAGAGGTCATCCTGGCTGTCCTTTTCAAAACGGCGGCAGTCGAGGACAGAGCCCAGATCGAAATCGAACCGAGTCGCGCCAATTTTCGGATGCGCAACGAGGGCTTGCCGAAATTTATCCACAAGTTGAACCACCTGCAGTGGTCAATTCCCCAGCATGGTTGGCCGTACAATTCTCGAAACGTCTTTTGGATGATTGACGTCTTCATTCTCCAATAATCTTCACCAACACGCGTTTTGGTCGCCTTCCATCGAACTCACCGTAGAAGATATGTTCCCAGGGTCCGAAGTCGAGCTTGCCCTTGGTGATGGCCACGACCACTTCGCGGCCCATGATTTGCCGTTTGTGATGAGCGTCGGCGTTGTCTTCGCCGGTGCGGTTGTGGTGATAGCGCTCCGGCGAAGGATCAAAGGGTGCCAGTTGCTCGAGCCAGCGTTTGTAATCCTCGTGCAAACCCGGCTCGTCGTCATTGATGAACACTGAGGCGGTGATGTGCATGGCGTTTACCAGGCATAGCCCTTCCTTGACGCCGCTGTCGCGCACGCATTCCTCAACCTGGCCAGTGATGTTCACAAGCTCCATCCGGGCCGGGATGTTGAAGGTCAGGTATTTGGTGAAGGATTTCATGATCTCTTTGGTATTTTACGATAAGGGCTAGCCATCCCCAACTAATGTCCTCCCTCTTTTCTTTGGCCGGCAAACCCGCTACGCTAGAATCTCCACCGAGGAAACCAATTCATGCCGGACGTTTCTTCATCCGTGCCGGATACCCAGGGCCGCTTCGGACCCTATGGCGGCCGCTTCGTCCCGGAAACGCTCATGCACGCGCTCCGTCAGCTCACGGACGAGTATCTGCGGGCTCGTGACGATCCAGAATTCCAGAAGCAGCTTCAGTATTATCTGAAGGACTATGTCGGCCGACCGTCGCCTCTGTACTTCGCCGAGCGCTTGACCCATGAGGCGGGCGGGGCGCGCATCTATCTCAAGCGCGAAGATCTCAACCACACCGGCGCTCATAAGATCAACAACTGCATCGGCCAGGCCTTGCTGACCAAGCGCATGGGCAAGCCGAGGGTAATTGCCGAGACCGGAGCCGGGCAGCATGGCGTGGCCACCGCAACTGCGGCCGCGCTATTTGGTCTCACCTGCCAAGTCTACATGGGCGAGGAAGATGTTCGCCGCCAGCG
>WNFA01004705.1_pt1 | contig 11384 bp, 9 predicted proteins | sample 5400481 | NCBI WGS metagenome assembly WNFA01 (sample SAMN13153340, study PRJNA577476) | soil metagenome | isolation source: 120 cm saprolite under Douglas fir tree site 2 hole 1 replicate 2 | place: USA:California | collected 2015-04-18
CGAACATACTAAAACGTACGATGTCGATGAATTGAAAAACGGCATTCTTGCCGGGATGGTGGAAAATCTTCTTTCTGACGAAATGATCGACGTTGCGCTTGAAGCTTACCGCACCGAGAAGAATCAAGGTGTGAAAAACGATAGCGAGAAAAAGGCCGTCGAACGGAAACTCAACGCGCTGAACGTCGAAATCGCGAGGTTGGTTGATGCAACAATGAAGATGGATAAACCGCCAGCCGAATTCTACACGAAGATTCAGACCACGGAAGTCGAACGCGCCTCATTGGAAGAACGCCTTCATCAACTAGGCGGGCCGGGCAATAATCTGCTTCAGTTTCCGGTTGCCTCACCGAAGTTCAAGGATATCTATCGCAAGAGCGTTTTCGAAGTGCATCGGGCGATGACCAAGAAACCGGATACGCCAGAGAGTCGCGTAGCGTTCCGCAATCTCATTGACAGCATCGTGGTTCATCCGACTGCCAAGCGAATGCCCTATGAATTCACGCCCTACGCCAGAATAGCCGCCATACAGGGTCTGAACCTGTTCCCACCACACAGAACCACAAAGGAAGTCATTGCGGCACAAGGACTCTTATATTCCGATAATGCTGTCCCAGGGAAATCCGTGTCCTCGTAATAGACGCGGATCTGCATGTGATGGCGGCCGTCGCGAACAATGCCGTCAAGAGCGGAGGTCATTTCGACATCTCCTGCTCGAGATCCATCCGGCTATCGAGCACCCGCACGATACCGATCCGTTCCGCTTCGACAGTGTAAAAGGCAATATAACCATTCATCAAAAGCCCCCGCAGCGACCCACGCAGTTCGCTTCGATCCGGAAAAATAATTCTGCGCGTATTCTACTCACAAAACCGGTGCCCACTTTTGTGGAATACGCGCGAGGAAGGGAAATTCGCGAAGCTCATCGAACCGTTGCGAAAACCGAACCAACATTCGATCGGCCGCGACGGGACTGTGCTCGGCAAGATAGGAATGGATGCTGAGAATGTCCGAGCGGGCGCGCAGGGAAACAACGACCCGCACGATCGCCCCTATCGCTGCGCCTGCTCATGGGCCCGCTTGAGGAAGTCTTCCAAGTCCCAAGGCACAACGTGCCCCGCTTCTACGTCAGCCATTCCTTTGTCGATGGCGTCCTTGAGCGCACGAAATTTCTTGGCCTGAGATAGCAGATAAGCGGCCGCCGGCTCCCGCATTTCCTCAGGCAACAGTTCAAGGGCTTCGACAGCTTTTTCGACGGCTGAGCTCATGGGGGCACACTACCATCTTTGAGGTCGGGTGCACAGAGTACGGCCCCGATCATTCCTTCGTTATCAGCTGGACGTCTTTCGCTTCGCATAGACTGCGCGGCCTGGACGACGGTTGCTGCCGCCATGATTGTTTACGCCCTCAAGCCTTTTCCGTTTCGATAGAATCGAAACGGGGCTCTAGATTCTTGATTTGACGCGTTTTCTTGACGCGAACCGGTTTCCACCCCGGATCAAGTCCGGGGCAGGCTTTCGCTTGAAAACGCTCTAATTCTCCCGAACGACCCGAAAGCCATTGGTATAAAATCTGACATCATGATCGTATTTGAACCGCGCGGCTGAACGCAAATATCGAGGATCGTTGTTGAAGGAGCCGCCACGCAAGACACGTTCGCGGCATTGCGGCTTTGTCCACGCCGATCCATCCGCAGGGGCTCCGCGATAGTTGTCGTTCCAGCAGTCTTCGACCCATTCCGCGGCATTGCCCGTCATGTCGTAGATGCCGAATGCATTCGGCTTGAACGAGCCGGTGTCGACCGCCTTCCGCAGCGGATCCGTGGTGCAGCCGATGCAGTTGGCCTTGTCCTTGTCGACCGTCTTGCCCCATGGATAAGTCGTGGTCGAGCCTGCTCTGGCGACGTATTCCCACTCGCTTTCGCTAGGAAGCCGGTAGGTGTGACCGGTCTTTTGCGATAGCCATGCGGTGTAGCCCTTGGCGTCGTCCCAATCCAGATCGATCGCCGGGCGCCGGGCGCGTCCAAGGCCGCGGTCATCCGGCCTTTGCTTGCAGCCGCCCTCGGCGATACAGGCGTCCCACTCCTCAAACGTGACTTCGCGCCGGCCGATATAGAACGGTTTGCGGATCGACACCTGATGAACCGGCGCCTCGAAATCGAACATCTCGGTCGAGCCCATCTCAAAAGCCCCCGCCGCTATCAAGACCATTTCGGGACATTGCGGACAGTCGCGGATGGCGGCTTGAGACGCGGCAGGTTGAGGCACGGCGGGTTGAGACGCGACAGCCGGCTGTTCGGGGACGGCCGGCTTGGTCACGGTCCTGGTTTCGATCTGCTGAAGTCGTGACCGCGCCGTCGCGGCAAAGGGCCCATCCGGATAGGAATCCAGATAGGCCTTGAAATCAGCCGGGTTGTCGCTGCCCTTGATCGTATCCCAGAACCCGAGTTCGACCGGATCGGCCGCACGAACCGGCGGCGCCGGAGTTGCGGCCGTCTTGCGCGTCGAACTGATCACGAGATCATCCGGCGATGGCGATGACTCCGACGGGATCTGCTGATCGCGCGTCGCCTGCGCGACCGCTGTGCGAACCCGCCGGAACACTTCCTTAAAGGACAGTCCCGGGACTTTTACCGACTTGATCAATTCGACGGCGAACAGGTTCGCGCTACGCGGCGCGTCGCCGACGACCTCGCCCGGAGCCACCGGATAGATCACCGTCAGACCATGTATCGGCGGTTGATGGGCAAGACCGCGGACGCGGCCGGACACGATTTGCTGCCAGGGATTTTTTCGCGCGGCATCGAGAATGACAACGCACCCGGCCGGACGCGAGACAATCAAGGGATCCAGGATCAGGTCGATATCGATCCCTTCGGTCCGGGCGTCGGCTTCGGTGGCGATCTTTGAATCGATCGCCAGCAGGAAGTTCCGATCCTGATACTGAACGGCGTGACCGCCATAATAGACCACCGCGGTGACGCCCCACCCGAGCTTCCTCGTAAACGCGCCGATCGCGGCTTCCATCTCCGTCCGTCTGGCATTCTCGGCATATACCACATCGAAACCGTCGTCCCTCAGCACATCGGCAAATGCGCGAGCGTCAGCGGGCAGCGAGCCGATGGGAGACTGCGGATAGGATCCATTGCCGATCACGAGCGCCACCCGCCGGGGTGTTTCAGCGGGCGCATTCTGGCCAAAGGCCGTGACCGTCGCCGACAGCAACGTCAGCAAGGCAATGCCTGCCAGGCGCAGCTTCAACATCGCAGCAACCCAATCCTGGCAACCGGATCCTGTCGTGTTCCGGACATCGCAAATCCCTCGGCAAATCCCTTGGCAAATCGTTCAGATGCAAATCTTTTAAATATCGCCGTTCGGTTAGCGCACATAAATCGTGATCTTCTTCGACATGACGGGAGGCTGATGCGGGATGTGCTGGTGGTCGCCGAGCAGCAACTGCAATGTGTGCGTTCCCGGAGGCAGCGTCAGCACCGTCTCGGTTTGTCCATTTCCCAAATGAATATGATTGTAATCGGAGGGGATCGGCTGATCCAGCGGCACCATATCGCTATCGACCAGCAGGTGATGGTGCCCGGTGAATTCCTTGACGACGCCGGCGGGGGCCACGCCCATCTCCTTCAACCCGATCTTCACCGTGAAGCGCTGGGGCACGCGCGCGCCGTCGCTTGGATAGTGAAAATAGAGCACCGCCCCCGGCGCGGACGCGGTGGCCTCGGCCCGCGCCGGCGCCATCTGCGACGCCGTCCACGCCAGCGCCAACCCGACCATGAGGATCTTCAAAGGCCCGGTCTTCGCAAATGGTCCACGCCACATCATCATTTCACCTGTTCCCCATCTGCGAAATCTCTTCCTCACCACCTGCGAAATCTCTTCCTCACCGGCCGCGCCTTGACGGTCACCTTGATTCGTTCGGAGACCACCGGCGGATCATGCGGCATGTGCTTTTCGTCGGCGAGGATCAGTTGAAGCGTATGCTCTCCCGGGGAAAGCGTGATTTTCTTCTCTGTCTGTCCGCTGCCGAAATGAATGTGATTCAAGTCACTCGGCAGCGGCCGATCCAGCGGCGGGGTCTCGACATCGATCATCAGGTGATGATGGCCGGTATTCGGCTTGACGACGCCGGCCGGCGCCACGCCCATGCCACGCAGGCCGAACCGGATCGTTGAGTTCGGGTAAATGCGCTCGCCGTTGCTCGGATAGATGAAATAAACCGCGGCGTCCGGCGGCGCAACGCGACGGTCGGCCGTTGGCCCGGCCTGCGGAGCCTTGTCCGACGCCGTATCCGCGACATGGATGCGAATGACCTTCGAGAAGATCGGCGGATCGTGGGGAAGATGTTCGTGGTCCCCCAGCAACAGCTGCAGCGTGTGATCCCCGGGCGTCAAATTGATTTCCGCCTCGGTCTGGGCGCGACCGAAATGCACATGGTTCAGGTCGCTCGGGATCTCGCGATCAAGCAAGGGAAGCGGGGCATCGATCAGCAAGTGATGATGTCCGCTATTGGGCTTATTGGTCCCCGCCGGCACCAGCTCCATGCCGGAGAGACCGAATTTCACGGTCACCTTGCGTCCCACCGTCGCGCCATCCGCCGGCTCGACGAAAAACACGCCGGCGCCCACAGGCGCAGGGGTCCGGGCCTTTTCGACGGTCGCCGGATCCACCCTGACGTGGAGGACCTCGGAAAATACCGGCGGCTGGTGTGAAATGTGAGCCTGATCACCCAACAGGAGCTGCAAAGTATGCTCACCTGCGGGCAGGGTGATTTCCGCCTCGGTCTGACCGCCGCCAAAATGAATGTGGTTGAAATCGCTCGGGATCGGCTGATCGAGCGGCGGTAGTTCGGTATCGATGAGAAGGTGATGATGACCGGTATTTGGCTTCGCGGTGCCGGCAGGAGCGATCTCCATGTTCTCGATCCCGAAACGGATCTTGATCTTGGAGGGGATCGTCGCACCGTCCTTGAGGTCGACAAAGAATATCCTGGCATTCGGAGCCGAAGGCTTCCTCGCCGGAGCCGGTTGCTGTGCGCCAACCTCGATACGCGCATCCAGAGTTATTGTGGCAAGAACAATCAGGCAGACGCGGAAAAAAACTCGAACCATAAGCAGCTCCCCTGTCACGCTAACATGAGCCTCCAAGGCGAACAAGTTGCCGTAGCAGACCATCGCTCCGAAGTCCCAAAGCTGCTGCGTGACGAGGCTCACGCTTTGCTGCAAATGGCTTGCTGCAACAAGCCCTGCTGCAAAAAGCGTTGGCGAACAGATCGTTCGCGGCTCGCGTGGCCGGGTTGTTCGTTGAAAACAGGCCTCCTTTCGGATAGACTGGCGGAATTATGCGCATGAACATATTGGTCCGATCTCTCGCTTTTGGTTTCCTGTTCGCCGTCGGCCTTTTCGCCGAGGCGTCCGCCGCCGAACAACGTGTCGCCCTGGTGATCGGCAATGGCGGCTACTGGTCGGCGCCAGAACTTCGCAACAGCCGGAATGATGCCGACGATATTTCCGCGCAACTCAAACAATTGGGTTTTGCCGTTATCGACGGCCGCGATCTCGACAGGTCGTCGATGCAGGCCGCACTCAGCCGCTTTGCCCAGCGCCTCAAGGGCGCCGACGCGGGCCTCGTCTACTATTCGGGACACGGGCTGCAGATGAACGGTCAGAACTTTCTCGTTCCGGTCGATTTGAAGTACGACAACGGCACGTTCACGCCGTTCGAACTGGTCAAGGTCGACGACGTCATCGATGCGCTCGGCTATACGGATGGTGTCCGGCTACTGGTGCTGGACGCCTGCCGCGACAACCCATTCGCGAACAGTCTCGCTCAAAACAAAGGCACCCGTGGCGCCGGCACGACGCGAGGCCTTGCCAAAATCGAACGCTCGCAGGGGATGCTGATCGCCTATTCGACGCAACCCAACGCCGTCGCCGCCGATGGCACCGGGCGCAACAGCCCTTTCACCGCGGCACTGGTGCGCGAACTTCAGGTTCCCGGGCTGGAGGTCGCGACGGTATTTCGCCGTGTCGCGGTAAATGTGAATCGCGAGACCGCCGGCGCACAGACTCCGGAACTGTCGGTATCGCTGCTGGGGGATTTCTATCTCAATCCTCAGGAGAGCGATATCAGCGCCTGGCAAAAGCTGGGGCCCTCGGCAACCGCTGACGGCCTGAAGACATTCATTTCAAGGTTTCCCACCAGCGTGATGGTTGACGCGGCGCGGGCGCGCCTGGACGCCATCGAGAATGCCAACAAAGGGGAACGGCTGGCGCGCGAGTATGAGGAAAAGGAGCGTCGCCTGCGACAGGAGCTCGAAGCTGCCGAGGCCGGTTATCGAAAAGCCACGTCGGAGCTCGCAGCGCGACGCGAACGGGATGAGCGCGAGCGATTGGCTGACGCCAAGAGCGGTCCGCCTCCGGTCGCTGCCGCGCCGCCGGCCCCCGCGGCCGTCAGTTTGGGCAGCACTCCAGAGATCGCAGTTCGGCTCCCCGACGACAACGAGCGCGAGCGGCAGGCGAAGGAACAGGCAGCCGCCGCGGAGCGCGAGCGGCTGGCATCGCAGGTTGCCGCATTCGAGGCCGACAAGGCCCGGCTCGCCCGCGAACGCCAGGCGCTTGAGCTTGCGATGTCGGAAAGCCTTGCCAGGGCGCAGGCCGAGCGCGAGCGGGCGGAAAAACGAGTGGCGGCGGAAACCGCGCGCTTGCCGGTCATAGCACTCGATCAGCCGCGAACGATGGCGCCGCCGGCGCCGCCGCGGCGTACCGCATCGACCTGCCAGGAGATCAACGCGCGCGCTCAGCTTGGCGACATCTCCGACGCCGATCGCGATACTCTCAAGCGTGGCTGCCACTGATCGCGGATAGGGACTGAAATGAGACATCAAGGCGATTCGACAATCCGGGGCATTTGCATGTCGGAGCTTGCCGCGGCACGGAGACGACGCATGACGACGCCGGTGCGAAAGTTGAGCCTCCTCGCAGGCGCAGCCTGCTGTTTCCTGGTCGGCGTAACGGCGGCCTTCCCGCAGCCCGCGCCAAGCACCCAGGCCGCACCACCCACGCAAGCCGCGCCGGCGCCGCCGACACCGGTGCCGTTCGACGACGCGCTGCTCCGGGCGGCCAATGATCTGTTTTCGAAAGCCGCGGTGCCTCCGGGCGACGGAAAGATCGAACTCGTGATCGACCCGCTGATCGACGGCATCAGCGGCGCGCAATCGACGGCGACGCGATTGATGCAGGAGCGCATCGTGGCGCTGGTCAGGAAGTCGTACCCGCGTTTCGAGGTGCGTCCCTTCTCCAGCGAAGCGTTGTCGCGCGCACCGGTCGTGCTGATCGGTACCTTTACCGCGATCAACAATGCGGGCGCGGCGGACGGACCCCGCGACGCCTATCGGATTTGCCTTGCGCTGGCCGATCTGCGCAGCAAGAGCATCGTCTCCAAGGGCGTCGCCCGCGCCAGGCCGGAGGCGATCGATGTGACGCCGACGCCGGCATTTGCGGACACCCCTGTCTGGGCCATGGATGCTGCGACCAGCATGTACATCAAGGCCTGTCAGGGCACCAAGCCGGGCGACCCGATCGACCCGGTCTATGTCGAACGCATCGGCACCTCGTCGCTGATCAGCGACGCCATCCTGGAATACGACGACAGGCGCTATCGGGAGTCGCTGGCTTTTTACCGTACCGCGCTCAAGATGACGGGCGGAGATCAGCTGCGCGTCCGCTCCGGTATCTATCTCGCCAACTGGAAACTTAACCGCAGGGATGACGCGACCGACGCGTTCGGCAGTCTGGTCGATTACAGTCTGGCGGGTAAGAAATTGTCGATGCGGTTTCTGTTCAAGCCCGGCTCAACCCAGTTCGTCGATGACCCGCAGATCTCCGCGCCCTACCCGATGTGGCTCAGTCAGATCGCCGTGCGGGCAACGCAGCGGAATACCTGTCTTCAACTCGTCGGCCATACCTCGAAGACAGGACCCCCACAGGTCAATGAGCGGCTGTCAGTGCTGCGCGCTCAATTCATCAAGGATCTCCTGCAGAGCAGCTCGCCCCGTCTCGCCGACAAGTTGAAAGCGACCGGCGTTGGCTTTAAGGAGAACCTGATTGGCACCGGCAGGGATGACGCCAGCGATGCGATCGACCGCCGGGTCGATTTCAACGTTTCGGACTGTTGAGACCGGTTGAATATCGCTTGTTGCGGCACAAAGCTGGCGCAACGATCGTCCGACGGTATCGCTTCATTGACGGTCGATTGTCGTGGGTTGTCGGCTGTCTTCTCCCAGGCATCCAATAATGTAGGCCGTCCGGTCTCTGGGCAGGATCTTCGCCGCATCGGCCTTGAGACGGCATTCGAATTGCTCGATCTGCTTGGCGCGGCGCCTTTCCGTTGGCACCGGGGTTTCCCTGACCCTCATCACTCGAATTGGCGAGCCATCGGTTTCGAACTGCAATTCATACTTTTTGCCATTTGTACCTGCCGCGATACAGGCGATGCTGGAAACCTGACCCTTCGCGAAATTTCCAAGCTGCTTGCATGTTCCCGTCGACAATTCGACGAGCGGCGCCGGCAGGCCATCGACCTTCGGTCGGTCCTTGGATCTCAGCAGCATCCGGTCGACAGACAGTTCGTATAGATCGTCTTGATCCTTCCGGCCATTTTCACCCGAAAACGTGACGATGTGAGCATTGTCAGCGGGATCGTCGAGAACAATGGTAAAATTGGCCCGGCCCTGTTCGGTTTGGTAGAACGCAACAACCCTGCACGCGAAATCGCGCCCCGCGATTTTGAGTGTTCTGCACTTGCCTGACATTGACGCGAATACCGTGGTGTCCGGTTCTCGTCGTCTGGTTTCATCCGAGACAGGAATCAGGGGCGGCGTGAATGTCTCCCTGAAATTCCGGACATGCTCCAAGAGTCGGCTGCCATAAGATGGCCCGGCAACCGACGGAGTTGAGAAGAAAATACTTGCGACCGCGAAGGCTTGCCAGCAGAGGCGCATTATCATGCTCGGTTGAAAAGACAAAAGATCGAACAAGCGCCGTGTAACATCAATTGGGTCAAGCGGGAATATTGATCGACGTCAATACCGGCGCGGTCGCCACCGGATATTTTTTGAGGAACCAATCGCGAGGGGCCCTCGACTTTCGTAGATGAACGCCGGCTTTACGATGATACGACCGGATTTGATCCGCCCAACGTCACCAGCACGATTTCCGGCGGGACGCCGAGGCGGAACGGCATGATGCTGCAGCCGAGGCCGCCGGAGACGACGACATCGCAGCTTGCCCGCGCATGGCCATAGGCAAATCGGTTGCCGTAGCGCGACGGCACCACCGGCGACCAGCCGAGCAGCCGCACCTGGCCGCCATGGGTATGGCCGGAGAGCTGCAACGAGACCCGCGACGGCACGCGTATCGCAACGTCAGGCTCGTGCGCGAGCAGGATGACCGGCGCGTCGTCCTTCACCTTGGCGAGCGTCGCCGTCAGATCGTCGACGCCGATCCGGCTGACGGGGCGGAACCGCCGCGCCGGAAAATACGCCAGTTGATCGCCGAGCCCGGCGAGCCAGAACGGACGTCCCGCCTTGGTCAGCCGCGCGACGTCGTTTTCGTAGACCGGAATGCCGGCGGCCTCGAGCGCGCGCCGCGCCTTGGTCGGTCCCCGCCCGTCGCGTTGCACGGTCTTGTCGTCCCACCAGTCGTGATTGCCGAGGATCGCATGCACGCCGAGCGGCGCCTTCAACCCGGCGAGCAGCGGCGCCCATTCGCCGGCCGGAATGGCGCGCGTCACATGGCGGTGGCCGACAACATAGTCGCCGAGCAGCACGATGAGATCCGCATCGAGCGCATTGGTGCGTTCGACAATCGACTGGATGTGGTCCAGCGACATCCAGGGATCACAGGCATGAAGATCGGCGATCGCGGCGATCTTGAGCTGCAAACCGGCGGGCCATCGCGGCGGGGTAATGTCGTAGCGTGCGACGCGAAGCCGCAGCACGGGCTCGATGCCGAACCCATATGCCGCGGTTGACGCACCGAAGGCGCCAATGCCGGCAAGAAAACGAAAAAACTGGCGGCGTGAAATCATGAATGGCTATTCGTGATGCATCTTTTTTTGATCAGAAATTGCAGCGGAATTGGGTTGCGTTTGTGCAGATATTCAGCAGCGTCGCGTTCGTCGTCGCCCTCGTCGCTTAGCAGCAATTGGCGTCTGTTGACCGCGACGAAAATGTTCAACCCAAACTGAGGTATCGGGAAGAATCATTTATTCATTCGCCGACGCGGGGGCGCCTTCAGCCGTGGGGCTGTTCCGCCAAGTCGCGCAAGCCGACGCGCGGCCTCGCGTTCGATCAGCGCCTTGAGCGCCTCCCGAAGAAGGGCCGAGTTCTCGTGAACATTGGTCAAACGCTCGGCCGTGGCGAGCAATTCATCGTCGAGAGACACCGTCGTACGCATGTGATATTCTCCAAGACACGAAATATTGCATCATCTGATGTGGATTTCCATGCCTACTCTTCCTCGCCGCCGCCGAACAATCCGAACTGCACCGGATCGCGGGCGGGCTCGGCGAGACCGAGATGGCGGAACGCGTGCGAGGTCAACAGCCGCCCGCGCGGGGTGCGCTGCAGATAGCCGCACTGAATCAGGAACGGCTCGATGATGTCCTCGATGGCATCGCGCGGCTCCGACAGCGCCGCCGCCATGGTCTCCACGCCGACCGGGCCGCCGCCGTAATTCATGGCAATGGTCGTGAGATAACGCCGGTCCATGGCGTCGAGCCCGGCGGCATCGACTTCCAATGCGCTCAGCGCGTTGTCGGCGATGGCGCGGTCGATCGAAGCGGCATCGGCCGCGGAGGCAAAATCGCGCACCCGCCGTAACAGCCTTCCTGCGATGCGCGGCGTGCCGCGGGCACGGCGCGCGATCTCGTTGGCGCCATCCGGCGTCATCCCGATCTTGAGCACGCGGGCGCCGCGGGTGACGATCTTTTCCAGTTCCTCCACGGTATAGAAATTCAACCGCACCGGAATGCCAAAACGGTCGCGCAGCGGATTGGTCAACAGGCCCGCACGCGTGGTGGCGCCGACCAGCGTGAATTTTGCAAGCTCGATCTTGACCGAGCGCGCCGCCGGTCCCTCGCCGATGATCAGATCGAGCTGAAAGTCCTCCATCGCCGGATACAGCACCTCCTCGACCGCGGGGCTGAGGCGATGGATTTCATCGATGAACAAGACATCGCGCTCTTCGAGATTGGTCAGAAGTGCGGCGAGGTCGCCGGCCTTGGCGATCACGGGACCGGAAGTGGCGCGAAAGCCGACGCCGAGTTCACGCGCCACGATCTGCGCCAGCGTGGTCTTGCCGAGACCCGGGG
>WNFA01004707.1_pt1 | contig 11381 bp, 13 predicted proteins | sample 5400481 | NCBI WGS metagenome assembly WNFA01 (sample SAMN13153340, study PRJNA577476) | soil metagenome | isolation source: 120 cm saprolite under Douglas fir tree site 2 hole 1 replicate 2 | place: USA:California | collected 2015-04-18
AGGCAATTTGTTTCCCTTGCGCAATTCGGCGAGGAAGCGCTTGATCGTGCCGTGCATGATGCTGCCGAAACTGAGCGTGGCCTTTGGCCCCTCTTTCAGCGACCACAGGTATCCGAACAAATACTGCTGGGGGCATTTGCGGTAATTGTCCACTGCGGAGGGGCTGAGCTGCAGCGGTTCCGGCGACGGCGGATGGAATACTTCGGCCCAGGCTGCGATTCTGGAGAAAATCTTTGGCGGCTCGGCGGAGGCCGGAAAAAGCGACGCTTCCGGCACCCCTGCTGTTGTTGTTCCGGCGGATGCTTCGTCTGCGGGCCGAACCTTTGGAGCGGTCTGAAGCACGTCGCGGCGCTTCAAGGCGGGCTCCATCACGATATCTTCAATGAAAGTGGGCACCTTGCCCTTTTTCTCGGTCAGCGTGGTGATCGTCAAACGCTGTTCCGCGCGCGTCAGCGCGACGTAAAAAAGCCGCCGCTCCTCCTGAATGTGAAAGTCGCCCTGTGGCAGCGCTTCTTTCATCAGTGCGGTTGGAAATTCAAAAAGCGGGGAGCGATTTTTCGCGGGGAAGGCGCCCTGATTCACGCGCAACAAAAAGACGTGGGGAAACTCCAGCCCCTTCGCGCCGTGCACGGTCATTAACTGGACGGCGTCGCCGTGCGCGTCGTCTTCGAGACTGAGCGTTCCGCCTGCTTGTTCGAAATAGTCGAGGTATTCGAGGAATTCCGCCAGTCCGCGCGTTTCGCTTTTCGGTTCCCAGTCCTTCACAAACTGTGAGAGCTGATTGACGTACTTGCGGTCCTGCGTTCCTACGCGCTGCGGCACTTCCAGCCATTCGATGAGATCGGAAAGGATTTCGCGGGCTGTCCGGCCCTTCAGGGTTTTGCGCTGATTCGAAAGGAACTCGAGCAGCTCGAGGAGGGCGCTATGCGAGGCGTCAAACGGCAGCTCCGATTGCGGCGCTTGCAGAACGTCGTAAAGCGCGGTGCCGCGCTTCTTGGCGGCGCGCTCCGCTAGCCGCACCAGATCGGCGGCTTCGAGATGCCATGCCGGTGCCGCCAGGACGCGTGCGCAGGCGATGTCATCGAACGGCGTTGCGATGAGCCGCAGATAGGCGAGCACATCCCGGACAAGGGGATGTTCGAGGATCGACAATTTCGAAATGACAAAGGGGATTTTCCGGCGGGACAACTCTTCGACAATTTTGTCGCGGTGGGCATGCTGCCGGTAGAGCACGGCAAAATCCTTCCAGCGATGGCCCGAAGCATGAAGCCGCTCGAGTTCGCCCGTCACCCAGCGCGCTTCGTCATCGGCAGTGGCCAGCTCCGCGACGCGAATCCGCTCGCCCTCTGGCTTGGTGGACTGCAGAACCTTTTTCGGGAAATCCGCGCTGACTTCATTCTGTGCAATCACCTGCGTGGCCACGCGAAGAATATTCGGAGTTGAGCGGTAGTTTTCCGTCAGCGTCACGCGGTAGCGCGTAGAATCCGCGCCGGTCTCCCACCCCGCGAATCTTTCCAGAAAGAGCTGGAAGCTGCCAAACGAAGCGCCGCGGAAACGGTAGATGGCCTGATCGTTGTCGCCGACGACCAGGATGTTGCGTGGTTCGGCTGAGAGCAGATGCAGCAATTCCAACTGCGCGATGTTGGTATCTTGAAATTCATCCACCAGAATATGTTTGAAGCGCTCCTGCAGCTTTCCCCGCAAGCCCTCATCTTTTTTCAGCAGGGCGACTGCTTCGGCGATCAGCTCGTTCAGTGCAACGGCATTTTTCGCGCGCAGCAATTCTTCGCTGGCGCGATAAACACGCGAAATCTCCTGCTGCTGCGCCACCTGCTCCGCGCGTTCCTCGAAGGTGTCTTCATCCAGCGAGGCGCGCTCAGACTCGAGTTTCGCCGCCAGGCGGTCCACATATCGCTGGTAGTTTTCGCCGGATACCAGCTCATCCTGGCAGCGCGAAAAAAACTGGATGAAGTCGCTGAGAAATTGTCCGGGCTCCGCGAGCCGGCGATACTTGTCCAGCTTCAACCGCCTCAGGTTACGCCGCAGGAGGATCCAGTGGTCCACCTGCTCCAGCGCCACGCGATTCGGCTGCACTTCTTTCAGCAGCGTTTCGCAGAAGGAATGAAACGTGGCCAGCGTCACCGCTTTCCCACGCTCGCCCGTGGCCTTCACTACGCGGGCTTTCATCTCTCCCGCCGCTTTTTTTGTGAACGTGAGGCCGAGAATGTTTTCGCCGGAGAGGCTTTCATCCGATTGGAGGAGGTACCGGATGCGCTCTGTGATCACGCGCGTTTTTCCGGTTCCCGCGCCGGCAATCACCAGCAGCGGTCCTTCGCCGTGGGTGATCGCGCGCCTCTGCGCGTCATTCAGCTTCAGCCTGCTCTCCCCGAGCGGCTCCATCTCAAACAGCGTGGCCATGATTCAAGAAGGGTAGCGGATTTCCAGGCGAAGAGGAAACGAACATTGAAGGCTCACAGAATTGAATCGAGGATTTCTTGACGTGTGACGCCTTTGTGAGCAGCTACGCTGCGGAGGATACCATTTAACATTCCAATCTTGAGGTGCCTGTGGGCGGGGACCGCAATTCTGTGGTGGGCCGGTGATTCAGTGACGAGCGAGATATGGCTCCCTACTTGGTGAATCTCCTGGTAGTTCCAATGGCGGCACAGCCCATCAGCGAGTTCGCGGCCGCTGAGGTCTCGCGGGAGTTTCATCCGAAGGAAAGGACTTCGTCGCGGACGAAGTGGAGGCGAATTGATTGCGGCTTCGGGCCGTCGAAAAAGTAAACCTCAACTGCTTCCTTGACATTAGCGCGTAGTTCTTCCCAGGTGTCGCCCTGAGTGAATATACTCTCGGTCAGACAATCCGCTGAAAAACCACCCTCGGGTTCTTCCGTGATCTCGAAAACAAGCTCGCTGATTCTTGGGCTAATCATCGTTTTGCTCGTTGTGCCAAGACTAGCATGCACCAAATCAGTCGGCAATCTCTTCGATCGTTGGTTTCCTTAAGCCGCTCCTACCGCTGAGAAAGCTCGCCGGAAGCTACCTTCTTGTTGAACTCGGCTGACTTTCTCTTCGGGACGCTGAGTGTTTGCCATTTGTCACCAGCGAAGTGCCGTGCAAGATAAACAATCTGCCCTACATGATAGGAGTAGTGGGCGACCTGTCGGTTGATAGCCTGCATCACGGAATGCGGTTCGGTGCGGATGGTTATCGTCCGGGCCAGATCGGCATCGCTCAGCAGTTCTAGGGCGTCGAAGACGTGCTTCCAGCCGCGCTCCCACATCTCCATCAATTCCGTTCGGGTTTTTGGCGGCGCTTCAAATTCGGTGTCGCGATGCCGGTCAGGCTTTTCGCCGTCGGTGGTGAGAAAATCCGTCCAACGCGAGCGCATGTTTCCCGCCATGTGCTTCACGATGATGGCGATCGAATTGGATTCGGCATCGAGGGTCGTAAAGAGCGCCTCGTCCGGGCACTGGGCCATCGCCCGCTCGCCCAATTTCTTGTAGTAACGAAAAACATCAATGGAATCTTTCAAGTAAGATGTGGTGAATTGGTGCGCCATAGCGCCATTCTGTCCCTTCTTCGCGGACAGTCAAGCCCATTGCCCAACTCTCGCTGAGGCTGCGCAAATCCGGGGTGACCATTTGTCGAGTTCGCGCAACTAAGCAGGGCAGTGGCAGAGAGCTTGGAGAGGGGGAGCCGGGGTGGGAGAAAGAACTACTTGACAATTCGCTTTTTGTTCGCCTAGTATCGTTGCGTCCGAATCTCAAATTCCGCAAGGGAGGAAGTCATGACCATTGGACAGATGATGCTTGGTGAGTTCGACCAAGAGATGCAGAACACGCGCAAGACGCTGGAACGATGTCCCGACGAGAAGTGGAATTGGAAACCTCATGACAAGTCCGGAACTGTCGGCTGGCTCGCCGGGCATGTGGCGACGATGGTGGAATGGCTGCCAACGACGATCAAGACTGAGGAGCTGGATTACGCGCCTGTGGGTGGGCCTGGTTTTCAGCCTCCGAAGATCAACAATCGAGAGGAATTGCTCGCAGTGTTTGACAAAAACGTCGCGGAAGCCCGCGCAGCGCTGGCCAGCGCAAGCGACGCGGAAATGATGAAGGGATGGAAGCTGCTCGCCGGCGGCCAAGAGATTTTTACCATGCCGCGTGTGGCATGTATTCGCGGCATGGTGATGAACCACCACATCCATCATCGCGCGCAACTTACCGTGTACTACCGCCTGCTCGGTATTCCCGTACCCGGACTGTACGGTCCCAGCGCGGACGAAGGCCAGCCCGGCGCAGCGGGAGCCGCCGCGAATTAAGATCACCAACGGGGGGCGGAGCGTGCCGCCCCCTCGAGCTTTTCTCACCGCCGCAGCCTCCTTCCTTGCATCGCGGTATAATGAAGTGCGTCGCTCATCCGGAGGCTTACCATGAGTACGGAAATTCCCGTCATTCTCTCCGCCGTCCGCACCCCCATCGGAAAATTTCAAGGCGGGCTCGCAGGATTCTCCGCGCCGGAACTTGGCGGCAAAGCGGTTGCTGAGGCGATTTGCCGCGCGGGCCTCGACGCCAGGCAGATTGACGAAGCCATTCTCGGCAACGTTGTGCAGGCGGGGCTTGGACAGAATCCCGCGCGGCAGGCAGCGCTCAAGGGCGGCTGCGATGCGCGCGTTGCGGCGATGACCATTAATAAGGTTTGCGGTTCCGGTTTGAAAGCTGTTGCGCTCGCGGCGCAAGCGGTGCAACTCGGTGGATCGGAGATTGTCGTCGCGGGCGGGATGGAGTCCATGTCCAACTGCCCGTATCTGCTGCCACAGGCGCGAACCGGCTACCGCATCGGCGACGGAAAAATTGTTGATTCGATGATTTCCGACGGACTTTGGGACGCGTATGAGAATTTTCATATGGGCATGACTGGGGAGCTGGTCGCCGAAAAATACGGGATCACGCGCGAAGAGCAGGATAAGTTCGCCGTCGAAAGCCACCAGAAAGCGGTGCGGGCGCGGAAATCGTGCTTCTTTGAAGCGCAGATTCTGCCGATCGAAGTGCCGCAGAAAAAGGGCGAGCCGATGGTCATCAAGTACGACGAATCGCCGCGCGAAGATACGAGCATGGAGGCGCTGGCGAAGCTGAAGCCGGCGTTCAAGAAGGACGGGACGGTCACTGCGGGCAACGCGCCGGGAACGAACGACGGTGCTGCAGCTTTGATAGTTACCAGCGAGCGGAATGCGTTACGCCTCGGCAAACAGCCGATCGCGCGGATTGTCGCGCAGGCCGTCAGCGGCGTCGAACCCAAGTGGGTGATGATGGCGCCGGTGGACGCCGTGGAAAAGCTGCTCACCAAGACCGGGTGGGACCGCGACAAGGATGTCGAGCTCGTCGAGCTTAATGAAGCTTTCGCCGTCGCTGCCATCGCCGTGACGCGGCAGCTCAAGCTCAATCCCGAAAAGGTAAACGTCAACGGCGGGGCGGTTGCCCTCGGGCATCCCATTGGTGCGAGCGGCGCGCGCATCCTCGTCACTCTGCTGTATGAATTGCAGCGCCGCAATTTGAAGCGCGGCATCGCCGCCCTCTGCCTCGGTGGCGGCAACGCTGTGGCCCTCGCCGTCGAGCGTTTCTGACAACCGCTGAACGTTTGACTAGGTTGAACTCCTCAGCGCTGGCTCTGCGTCCGCCGGCGCTTTCAGGTCATTGCCACAGTAGGGGCAGAACTTGTCGGTTTCGGCGATTTCGCGCTTGCACTGGGGGCAGGCGGGGTACAGGTTGCATTTGCAGTTGGGACAGAAGTTGAATCGGGCGCCTACGGTGTTTCCGCATTGCGGGCAGGGATACGGCAGCGGCTCGCGCATCAGAAAGTAGATGACAAAACCGATGAAGCCCCACGCGGGAAGAAGAATGATCACCAGAATCGTCCACAGAGCAGCGCTCATTCCGCGGCGCGAGGCATCGCGGTTCACGTAGGCGATGAAGAAAATAATGATCGCGAGGCTGAGACTTGCCGCGGTGACGATTCCTGCCAACGCTAACGAGGCCAGGGCTGGGCTGTAGCGCAGTTCCGGCGGGAACATGTCATTTCCATTAGGATTGCGGCTCGCCGCCAGATTCACGGTGATAGCGATCACCAGCGCAATCACGTACAACACGGCCAAAAGCACCATGAGCCATCGGGGAATGATCCCGAACTCTTCCCAGAAGCGCAGGTTTTCCTTTTTCCGCCGAAGGTGGATCAGGCGCTTCCTTTCATTGTATGAATCGGTCACGCGTTGTTGGTAGTCAGACATTCTTTTTCTCTCTCTCAACTCCTCCCGGTCAATTTCCTTGGCCGATCCAATCGGCTTGTTCGCCCTTCCGCGAGTTCTCCATCAACAGCACCGCGGCGGCAAAGAGCGCGGGAATCGTCCACCACAAGCCGAAGCCCACTTCCCAGACTAGCTTCGGAACTCCCGTGCGTTGGCCAAAGCATTGAAAGAGGCTCCACACGTAGGGAGCGCTGGCGATTCCAAATGCCCAGGAAACCGCGCACGCAGCCCAGAGCGCCCGTCGCTTTGGCTCACGTTCGCGCAATTCTTGGGCGCGCAGGCGCACGCGGAATTGTGTGCGGCTGGCGAGCCCGCCGGGGAGAGGAATTGCCGCTGTGCGCATGGCACGCAGAGCTTGATCCGTTCGGCGCGCCAGTGCAGCACAATGCACGCAATCCTGCAAATGTGCGCCAAGCCATTCGTGCTCGCTTTGCGAGATCCCTTCGACGCGTTCTTGCGCGATCAACTGCTCGGCGCGAGCATGCGTTTCCTGGTTCATGCGGCGCCTCCCTGGAGTGCTCCGCGAAGCGCTTCAAGGCCGCGATAGAGCCGCGACTTCACCGTCGATACCGGGATGCTCAGCACGCCGGCCATCTCCTCGATCTGCAATTCTTCCTGGAAGCGCAGCACGAGCACCTCGCGGTAGATGGCGGGGATTTTTTGGAGAGATGATTGAACGTTTTCTTCCGTCTCGTGGCTGAGGACTTGGTGCAGAGCTGAAGGCTCAGTTTCATTCACGAGTTGCAGCGGGTGTTCCTGTTCGGGGTCCGTCAGCGTATCGAGGCTCTGGGGTTTCTTGGACCGCTGCCAGTCGATGACCAGGTGCCGTGCGATGGCGAAGAGCCAAGCCTCGAATTTCGATTTGCCGTCGTACTGGTGCCCGCGTTCGAGAACGCGAATCCACGTCTCCTGGAAAAAATCCTCGGCGCGATCTCTGTTTCCCGTTACGTATACCAGGTAGCGGAACAGCCGATATTGATACTGCTCGATCAGCCGGTCGAGCAGGTCGGGGTCGCGCTTTTGCAAGCCGCGCGCGATGCTCTTTGCTTCATCCCTCATCAGTGTGGAAAAGAACAGGGTCGGCCCCGGCATAGCCAAGGTCCCGAAGAAACCGGACCGATTTGTCGTCAAACATGAGATTGCGGCGCTCATTCTAACGGGTATACGGGTGAGAGTGCGGAAAAGACGCAGGGAAGCGGAGCGCTACCAAGTTCAATAAAGCCAATAACTTACAGATGTGGTCCTTGTAGTAGACTTTGAGCCAATATGTTCTGCCCCCAATGCAAAGTTGAGTATCGCCGTGGCTTCATACGTTGCTCTGACTGCGACGTCGAATTGGTGCACGAGCTTCCGGAAGAAGCCTTGGCCGTCCGAACGCCGGCGGTTCCTGGAGATCCAAACCAGGACCCCTTTTGCGAGTTTTGGCGAGGGGACGATCCACGTCTGCATAGCGAACTTTGCGAACTGCTGGACCAGGAAGGAATTCAGCACAAGACCGTTCGGCACGAGGATCGGCTCTTTCGCATCAACGACAAGAGTTCCTTTCAGATCGGGATTCCCTATTCGCTGTTTGAAAAAGCGGAGGCCGCGGTGCAAGCGGCATTTGCCTTGGACGACGACGAACTTCCTGAAACCGCCGAAGAAGAACCGTCGCCGCTGGAACTTCCGGAATCGACCGTGCCAGATGATTCGCGCAACGATTGGGATCCCGCGAACTGGTTTCCCGAAGACGCCACGATTGAAATCTGGTCCAGGGATTATTTATATCCCGGAGAGATTATCGAGCTGGCGCTGCGGGAAAATCAGATTCATGCGCGGCTCGAAAACGCGGACGGGAGATACGCCATTTTCGTTTTGCCGGAGGACGAATCGCGTGCGCGGGAAATCGTGAAAGAAGTCGTCGAAGGCGCGCCGCCGGAATGAATTGGACGATCGAATCGCTTGGCCAGCGGCGGACGCCGTGCAAAACGCAGATATTTCCAGAGAAGTAGTAGACTCAGTGTGCGTTTCCGCCGTTTTCAGAGGCGCTGTCAGAGGATCTTCGCTGCCGAGGTTGAGCTGATCCCGGCACGGTCGCGCCGAACTGTGCGGTGCACAGGAGGAAGCCATGTCATCGAAACCACTCCCGCAAGGCTCGCTGGTTTTGCTGTGGGCCGGGGAGAATCCCGCGGTGCACGCGGCGTTGCTCGAAGAGCTGGAAGCGGCGGAGATTCCGTTTGCCGACAAGACTCTCGGCGATGATGAAGTCGCCCCGACAGCCGATCCACTCCCCATCGACTGGAAGCCGCGGTTTGGCTTCGAAGTGGCGGTGCTTTCCACCAACCTTGCCGTCGCGAAAGAAGCGCTTGAAAAGCTGCTCGATGAGGAGCCCGCCGACGTAGAAATTCCCGCGCAGGACGGCGCGCCCGCAGCGGAGTCGCCGCTCGTAGCGGCCACCGAGACGCATCCGGCGGTGGAAATTTGGAATGGAAGCGACGACCGGATCGCGCAATTTCTTACCGCAGCGCTGCAGGAAAACGAGATCCCAATCCACCTGGAAAATCCCGGGGAGCAAACGCGAATTTACGTTTCCGCGGCGAACGAAAAGCGCGCGCGGGAGATTGTGCGCGAAATTGTGGAAGGCGCGCCGCCGGAGTAGGTTTTTCCCAGTGGCTCAATCGAAACAAGCAGCGCTCGGCTTTCGCGTGCATTCTGGGTGGGCGCGCTTGTCGCGGTGCACGTAGATAGAGGCTCACCGGCCGTGCTCGCACGACAGAGAGTCCACCTCGTTGAAACTTTCACATACGAGTTTCGACAGCCCTATCACACTGCCCGAAAAATGCTGCTTGAGCAGGCTGGCGATTTCATCAAACGAGTCCGGGATGAGGCAAGGTGGCTGGCGCATCGCGCAATTCATGGACTGCAAAGCGACTTGCAAAAACACGGAATCGAGCTAAACAGCTGTGGATTACTTCTCGCGTCAGGAATGCGGCTCCCCACGCTGGACAAGATTCTTGCATCGCATGCGCTGATACACACGGCCGACGGGGAACTCTTCCGCGAGGCTCTTCTCCATGCGAGCGCCCGCTGTGGCCTTCGCGATTTCACCATTAAAGAGCGAGAACTCTTGGATCGCGCCGAGCAGGTTTTCCGTCTCAGGAGCGCTGCTCTGATGGGCCGGGTTAACGAGCTTGGCCGATCTCTTGGCTCACCCTGGACCCAGGACGAAAAGTTCGCCACGCTGGCCGCGTGGCTTGCCTTGGAAGCTCCTTCGAAAGACACCTCCAAGGAGCGGAAAAAGTTCACGGCCGCTTGACGTTTCCGCGTGTCCTGTGTTTCCGTTGCCTCTGGTGTTCTCTCGGGAGGCTTCTTGAACCTTGCTGATATTAGGACCGTGGCGGTGCTGGGCGCGGGGACAATGGGGAACGGCATCGCGCATGTGTTTGCGCGGTCGGGGTACAAGGTGATTTTGCGCGACGTGGAGCAGCGATTTCTTGAGCGCGGGATGGTGACAATTGGGAAGAATCTCGATCGGGAGATCAAGAAGGGGAAGATTGCGAAGGCGGAGAAGGGAACTGCTCTTGGACGGGTACAGCCTGCGACGAATATGGCTGCCATTGCCGCCGCGGATTTTGTGGTTGAAGCCGTGCCGGAGAAAATGGAGATTAAGCGGGCAGTGCTTGGGGAGGCGGATGGAATTCTCCGGCCTGAGGTGATTATTGCGAGCAACACGTCGTCGATTTCCATGACGGCGCTGGCGGCGCTGACGAAGCGGCCCGACCGTTTTGTGGGGATGCACTTCATGAATCCAGTGCCGGTGATGGTGCTGGTCGAAGTGATTCGGGCGCTGCAGACGAGCGACGCGACGTTTGAAACGACGATGAAACTGGCGGAGAAGCTGGAAAAAAAACCGGTCGCCGTAAATGATGCGCCGGGTTTCGTTTCGAACCGCGTGCTGATGCCACTGATCAACGAGGCGGCTTACTGCGTTATGGAAGGCGTGGCCACGGCGGAAGCTGTAGATGCGGTGATGAAGATGGGCATGAACCATCCCATGGGGCCGCTGGAGCTTGCCGATTTTATCGGGCTGGATGTTTGCGTGGACATCATGCACGTTTTGCAGGAAGGCCTGGGTGATCCGAAATACCATGCGTGCCCGCTGCTGAAGAAGTACGTTGCCGCGGGGTGGCTAGGGCGCAAATCCGCCCGCGGGTTTTATAAATATCCGCAGTAGAGGTCCTTGTCAGGGGCGTCTTTGAAGCCGGGCATGCGGAAAAGCGGCGGCGAGCCGCCGCACTCCAATGGCGAACATAAGGCGAAAAATAATGTTTGCTTTTTGTTCGCCATAGTGCTATTTTGCTCCTCGCTGTTTTCAACAGGTGTCTGATGCGTGGCTCTTCGAGCAGTGTTCTAAGCTGTCAGGAACGTGAGAGACTCGAAGAGGAGCTCTCCGAGGCTCGCATCCGGGGCCGCAACCTATCCCGGCTGCGGCAACTGACCCACCGGGAACGGATGGCGTTGGATGAAGGCGAGCAGACGGCTCAGACGCGGCTCGGGGACCACGATGCGGAGCACGGTTGCCAGTGGTAGCTTTGGGGCCGGCAGCATCTGGGGTTGAGATCCTTTCCGGCGGGAGCCGGAATCTTCGATCGGCCATCCTTATCGGATGACCTCAGGATGACAAGACCTAGTGATAGCACGCGGAAAAAAGGGTAGCGAAAGGGTGAATCGAGTGGTAAGCTCCACACTTCGTTACGTCCCCGGACAAGGGCCAGGCGCTTCTCCCGGCGCTGCTTTCCGTTTTGGCCCGAGCCGTTGGCCCCACAGGCCCAGTTTTCTACTTTCCTCCACCGAGGTGTGACATGACAGACGAAAAAGAAAAATTGCTTGCAGCGGCGATATTGCAGATTGAAAAAGACCACGGTAAGGGTGCGATCATGCGGCTGGGCAGCCGGGACATTCTGGTGCCGGTCAGCGTGATACCCAGCGGGTGCCTTTCCATCGACGCTGCGCTGGGCGTGGGCGGCTTCCCGCGCGGGCGCGTGATCGAGATTTACGGTCCGGAATCCGGCGGCAAGACCACCATGACGCTGCAC